>Ga0157379_10000038_pt1 | contig 81063 bp, 69 predicted proteins | sample S25metaG_FD_121802 | JGI IMG/M metagenome (GOLD analysis project Ga0157379, IMG submission 121802) | Switchgrass rhizosphere microbial communities from Kellogg Biological Station, Michigan, USA - S2-5 metaG | ecosystem: Host-associated > Plants > Roots > Rhizosphere > Soil | place: USA... | reverse complement strand
TACTGTCGTTCGGGACGCGAAACGACCTGCTTGAGCCGGCGTCCCGTTCGAGGGGGATACGCTGAATATACCGTGATGCCCGAGGACGCGTTCGTTCGCTTTCCGGACACGATTCCATTCGAGACAGCAGCGGTTCTAGGTCCGGGGGCCGGAGTTGCCCTGAATGCCGTACGAGATGTCGCGCGGGTTGGGATCGGCGAAACGGTCTTGGTCACCGGGGCTACCGGAGGCGTGGGGTTACCGAGCGTACAACTCGCGGCTCTGGCGGGCGCAAATGTGATTGCGGTTACCCGTGACGAAAGTCGCAAGTCAGTGTTGATTGAGGCCGGCGCCAAACACGTTGTCGTGATGAGGCCGGAAGAGCCATTTTCCGACCGAGTGCGACTGATAACGGGTAACGAAGGCGCTGATGTCGTCATCGATACTGTCGGCAGTCGTGTTTTCGATGCTGCCTTCAATAGCTTGGCGCTGCACGGGCGCTACGCCTTTGTTGGACAACTCTTTGGCGAAGAGATCAGCATCAATCCAGCTCGGATATTTTTCAAGCGAGCCCAGCTTTTGGGCGTTGGCAGCGTTAGTCGCAAGCAATTGGAAGATGTCGTGCGGTTGACCGAGCAAGGCAAGCTCAAGCCAAGAATAGCCAAAGTTATGAAGCTGGAAGATGTCGCAGAAGCACATCGCATCGTCGAGGCGGCCGCCATTTTCGGGCGCGTGGTTCTCACGCCCTGAATGGTGAAGGAGGAATTCATGGATCAGAAACAGAGACTGGCGGCAATTTGGGATGCCTCCGTGCAAAAGATGCAGGAGGTTGTGCGGGAATTCAAAATCACACAGGACGAACTTCATATTGCTGGCGACTATTTTAACCGCCTCGGGCAATCCGGATTCTCAAGAAGCCTGGTCGATGTCGCACTCGCCATGACCAGCGTCGACGTCATTGATGGCGTGCGTGGCGGGACGCGCCCCAACCTCGAGGGACCTTATCATGGTAAGCACCAGCCGCGGCCGACCGGCCAGATGCTGGATCGGGGCATTTTGCCGACAGAAACACGCCTCACCCTCACGGGTACTGTCACGGAAGCGATTTCCGGCACTCCCTTGCCAGGCGTTACCCTCGACTTTTGGCAAGCGGATGGGGAGGGCATTTACGATCTCACTGGCTCAAATCTGCGCGGCGTCGTCATCAGCGATAAAGATGGCCGCTACAAAATCGAGACGGTTTTGCCCAGCGACTATTCGCAACACGATCATGATCCCATTGGCGAACTTTTCCGCGCCATGGGGCGTCCCAATTCGCGCGCGGCTCACATTCATCTCAAGGCATCCATCAACGGCAAGGAGTATCTGACCACGCAGTTCTTCATGCCGACATCCAAGCTGCTGAAGGACGATTATGTCAAAGGCGCGGTATCGGAAGATCTCACGATATCGCTGCAGCCTGACGGAAATGACGAACGCGGCAAGCCTTGTCTGCGCAGCGAATTCGACATCCGCCTGGCCGGCATTGCCCGCTGCAAGGTCGCCTGATGCCGGCGGCCAGCCTCCGCGAGATGATGGCGAAGGCCATGGTGGCTGCGCCTGGCGTCTGTGACTCGTTTACAGCGCGGTTGGTAGAACGAGCGGGCTTCGAAGCGGTCTATCTGGGCGGCAACGCACTGGGACTGAGTTTGGCCAAAGGCCAGCCATTGGTGACCTTGACGGAGACGGTCCATCAAGCGGCCAATATCGTCCGCACGGTTGAGAGCCCCCTGATCGTCGATGCAGGGGCGGGTTTCGGCGATGTCGCTCATGTCCATCGTTCTGTCCGCGAAATCGAATCCACCGGCGCCGCCGCGCTCCACATCGACGACCAGCCTTATCCCAAAAGCTCCAATTATCACCGTGGCAATGGCGGTTTAGCCCCCATCGAGTTGGCGGCGGCCAAGCTTGATGTCGCGGCGCAGGCGCGCAAGAGCAGGGATTTCCTTATCATCGCGCGAACCGATGCCCTGCGCGTGACCGGATCGCTGAAGGCGGCGATCGAGCGCGGCCAAGCTTATGAGCAGGCGGGAGCCGACGCCCTGATGATCCTTGATCTGGGCCCGGATCAAGTGTCCGAAGTGCGGGCTGCCATTCCCGAAGCACCGCTGGTATGGATTGGCGGCGTGGTGCCGCCGGTGCCCAGCCTTGATGTGCTGCGTCAAGCGGGCTTTGCACTGGCACTTTATCCATTCAACACAATCGCCGCGATCGCGGAGGCGGTTTCCGATCTCTGGCAGACACTGCATCGGACTGGCGAGTTGCGGCAAAGCGAAGCGCTGTTGCGGCGCATGCGGCCGGAACTGGCGGAGATCGCCGGCATGAAAACCTATTGGGACATTGAAGACGGGCTTAAGACCCGCCAACAGCAGCAACGAGAGAACAATGAATAGACCCGATGGACGCACACTTGCCGAGATTGTGAGGGAGAAAGCCGCGGTGTCGGCCGACCGCCCGGCGATATTCTATCAGGACGAGACGGTGAGCTACGGCGACCTTCTGGCGCGCGCAGAACAGGCTGCCAAATCGTTTCTGGCGCTCGGCGTGCGCAATGGCGACCGCGTCGGCACGTTACTGGGCAATGAGCCGGATTGGGTGGTCATCGCCCTGGCCGCCTCGATGGTCGGAGCTGTCTTCGTGCCGTTGAACACGTGGCACAAGCAGCAGGAGCTGGCTTGGACCATCCGCCACTGCGGTCTGTCGCTGATCATCGTACGCGACAAATACATCAAGGCCGACTATGTCCGGCTGTTCAGCGAGATGATACCCGAACTTGCGGGTTCGGTCCCCGCGCGGTTGCGCGCGCCGGACTGGCCGCAGTTGAGGACAGTGGTGTTTCTCGGCGAGGCGCCGGCCGGGGCGCTGTCGTGGCAAGACTTCCTGCGCGAAGGCGTGGCGGTGACCACGGAATGTCTGAACGCCGCACGAGCGGCGGTCTCGCCCGATATGCCCACCTATGTGCTCTACACGTCGGGCAGTACGGCCGAACCGAAAGGAGTTCTGCTTAATCATCGTGGTGTGGTGGAAAACGGTTTCGATCTTGGTCAACGCCGTGACATCAATGATCAGGACCGGGTCTGGCTGGGCACACCCCTGTTTTACGCGTTGGGTGCGACCAATGCCTTGCCGGCGGCGCTGACGGCAGGCGCATCGCTGGTACTGCAGGGCTCTTTCGATCCCGCTCATGCCATTGAAACCATCCACCGATACCAGGCCAGCGTCTATTACGGCGCCGGCAATATGACACGCACCATCGTAGACCATCCCGACTTCAGCAAGGCCAAAGTTGGTTCGTTGCAAAAGGGCAATGCTGGCCTTGGCGCCGAGTATAAGCGGCTGACGCTGGTTGAGATGGGTATTTCCCGCGCGGTCCCTGCCTACGGACTGACCGAAACTTATGGCAACGCCACGGTAGGGCTGCCGGACGATCCGCTCGAGGTGAAGCTTACCACCGACGGCCTGCCCTTGCCTGGCATGGAAGTCGTCATCGTGGATCCGATGACCAGCGCTCCGCTGCCCAAGGGGCGCAACGGACTCGTGCTGGTGCGCGGCCACACCACGCCGGGCTATCTCAACAATCCGGCGGAAACCGCAAAGGTGCTGCGCGATGACGGTTTCTTCGATACGGGCGATATCGGCCGCTTCGACGAAGAAGGCCGCCTCATCTTCATCTCCCGCTTCAAGGACGTGATCAAGAGCAGCGGCATCAACATCTCGCCCATCGAGGTTGAGCAGTTGCTGGTCAGCCATCCTGATGTACGTGAAGCCCATGTGGTCGGCGTGCCGAACGCTACGCGCGGCGAAATCATCGTGGCCTTCGTGAATTCGGTGTCGCCGCTTTCTGAGAGCAGTCTTTGCGCCTATGTGAAAGAAAGGGCGGCCTCTTTCAAGGTTCCGCATCACATCTTCTTCCGCAAGGAAGATCAGTTGCCGCGCCTGGCCAGCGGCAAAATCGCCAAGTACCGCCTGGTCGAGGAAGCCCGCCGGGAGCTGGGAAACTGACATGACGCTCTGCGGCAAGTCCGCTATCATCGGTGTCGGTGCCAGCAGCTTTGAGCGCCGGCCCGAAGCTTCCGTTCTGGAGATGGCCGGTGTCGCGCTGACCGGCGCGCTGGCCGACGCGGGTCTGGAGAAGGAGGCCTTGGACGGGCTGGTGGTGCAGATCGGCTCGCCGCGCGGCGCCGATTACGACACGCTGGCCCAGACCTTGGGACTGGATGTGTCCTATTGCAGCCAAACTTGGCCTCATGGGCGTTTCAGCGCCACCGTCATCACCCACGCCGCGATGGCAATCGCGTCCGGATTGGCCAGCCGGGTGGCCTGCATCCTCGCAATGAAGAATTCCGATCTGGGCCGGATCGGGGAAGAAAATAATCCGTTTTTTTATGAACAATTCCGCGAAAATGGCGGTCCGCACGGCGAGGAGGGGCACATCGGCGCGGCATCGCCGGTAGCCGGCGCCGCCCTGGCATTTGATCTCTATTGCCGCCGCTACAATATCGATCGTGAGCTACTTTCGGAAATCCCGATCACCTTCCGCAGACATGCACGGCGGACCCCGGATGCGGTAGCGCGCAAGGAGATGACCGTTGCGGACTACCACAATGCTCGCCCCGTGGTCGATCCTTTGCGGCTGTTCGACTGTTCCCTGGTCGGGGACGGCGCGGTTTGCCTTATCCTCGCGGCGCGGGAGAGCGTTGCAAGATCTCAGTCGCCGGTATGGATCACCGGCGCGCAGGGCGTACAGGCCAGCCGCGACAGCTTCATCTTCGCGCCCAAAGGACTGGGCGTGGCGCAGCAGTCTATCGAGCGGGTCTCCCGGCTGGCGGCCCGGGCCCAGCCGGTGTTCGCCATGGCCGGCGCTACGCCCGATACCATCGACGTTCTGGGTGTCTATGATTCTTTTTCGCCGCTTCCGATCTATACGCTGGAGGATTTTGGTTTCTGCGATGCGGGCGATGGGCTGCGCTGGGTCCAGAATGGTCGGCTCGACATTACCGGAAGCCTGCCCACCAACACCAATGGCGGCCAACTGTCCCATGCCCAGATGAATGGCTGGGGTCAGATGCGCGAACTGGTCTTTCAACTGCGCGGTGCGGCCCAGAACCGCCAGATAAAGAATGCGAAAACCGCGATGTGGGCGACGGTTGGCGGTGATGCGCTGGTATTCGAGCGGGATTGAGTATGAGCGAAAATATCCTGCCGCTGATCAACAACCTGAACGGCCCCTTCTGGAAGGCTGCGCAAGAGCAGCGCTTGGAGCTTCCTTTCTGCATAACCACGGGCCGGTCCTTTTGGCCACCAAGTCTGTTCAGCCCTTTTGTTACCGGCGGGACGGTGGCTTGGCGCAGTGTCGCACCGAGCGGAAAACTGCTGGCGCGGGTGATCTACCGGCGCTCCTTCCTTAAGGCCTTCGAGTCGCTGATGCCTTACGGAATCGGCCTGGTCGAGCTGGATACCGGGCCCAGGCTGCAGGTCTTTATTGCTGAACCCGACGGTGCAGATGCGCCCCAGGCAGGCCAGCGCGTGGGCTTGGAGTTCCGCAAATTTATGGGCGAAGCCAGCATCCTGACGGCCAAGAGCGCTTGAAGATTTCAAGGAGAAGGTCAATGAGCAAGACGATCATCGTGAGTGAACTGGGCGAGCCGAAGGTTATGAAGCTCGTGGATCGCGACCCCGGAAAGCCCGGTCCGGGAGAGTTGCGCATACGGCAAACCGCGATCGGGGTGAATTTCGCCGATATTCACTATCGCCGCGGAACCGCACCCGCGCACTCCATGGCGAAGCTGCCCATTCCGTTCACGCCTGGTCTTGAGGCGGTGGGCGTTGTCGAGGATATCGGCCTTGGTGTTTCCCTGTTCAAGCCGGGCGACCGCGTGGGCTATGCCACGGCTTCGTTGACGATCGGCGCCTATGCCGAAGTGCGGCTGTTTCCTTCCGATCGGGCCTTCAAGATTCCGGCGGGTGTCTCCGACGTGGATGCCGCGGCCTTGATGTACCGGGCTATCACCGTGCATGGGATGATCCGGCAATGCTATCGCGTCAAGGAGGGCGATATTATCCTTCTGCACGCGGCGGCGGGCGGGGTTGGCTCCATCCTGTCGCGCTGGGCCAAACATCTGGGCGCAACCGTGATCGGCACAGTCAGCGCCGAATCCAAAGTCGCACGCGCCCATGCCCAGGGTTGCCGGCACGTGATCGTAAACGCCACGGAAGATTTCGCGGAGCGGACTCTGGAGATCACCAACGGACGAGGCGTCGACGTGCTGTTTGACGGTGTGGGTGTGGATGTCTTCCTGCGCTCGTTTCCCGCCGTCAAGAAATACGGAACAATCGTTTCCTTCGGCCAGGCATCAGGGTTGGTGAAACCGCTTGATCCCATCGAATTGCAGCATCGCGGCCTGTATCTCACCAAATTCAGCGGCGGCACATACAATGAGGATGTGGGCGAATATCAGCACCGTGCCCAGGAAGTCCTTGCCGCCATCCAGGAGGGCGTTTTCGAGCTGGGTAGCCACACGACCTATGCCTTGAAGGACGTCATAACTGCGCATGAGGACATGGAAAACCGCCGCACCGTCGGTTCACTGGTTCTGATTCCCTAACAGTGCGAAACAGCGAAGGGCCGCCAGAGCTTTTTCCTCGGCGGCCCTCTATTTCTATGTTTTGCAGCTTGATCGCGTGAAGCTTTGCTCAATCACCGCACAAACACGCCGGAAATTGCGCAGATTTGATCGCGGGAAATGTGGCGCAGCACAGGCAGGCCGATGGGGCGCCTCCAATTCCTTGAAATTCTTGTATTTTTAAGACGACGCGGGTTGCTCCTTACACGCCATGTTTGGCTCTGCTGCCAATTTTTTGTTCGATGGGCAGCGGCTGCACCTCGCTTGGGACAAGGATTTACGGCGAATTCCTTGCATTTAAGCGTCAAATCAAGAAAAGGCTCGCTCTCAGTCAAGCGGTTTCCCCAAAAGCTGATCTAGCATTTCCATGCACGAGCAAGATGCGTCGTGGCGATAATTGCCCGGACGGGGCCGAATTCTCGCCATGCTCTTGTGCCCGTGGGGGTAAGCACTGGAGAGATTGATGATTAAATTCAAACATACTGCGCTGGCGTGTGTTTCTATAGTTTCCCTGGCCGCTTTTTGGCCTCTACCTACCTTGGCGGCGACGGACGCCAGCGGCGATGGCGCCCAGCAGCCCGTTACCGTGGCCCAGATCAGTGGGGACACTCAGGTCGCTCAAAACTCGCAGTCCGCGCAGAATAGCGCGCCCAGCAATTCCGCGTCATCCGGAACGGTCGTTCATAGCGATACTGTTCTTGAAAGCATTGTTGTGACCGGCGCCAAGGCGGGCATCACCAATATTCGGCCGACGGATACGGTCTCCGGCCTGAATCAGACCATAGTAGAAATCCCTCGCTCGGTGTCTACCCTCGACTCGACGCTCCTGAAGGATCTCCAAGTTCGCTCTATCCATGACCTCACGATTGCGACCCCTTCGACATATACAGCAGCGTATTTTGGCGTTGCGGGCGCGGTACAAATCCGTGGCAATATCGCGGACAACTATTATCGCGGCTTCAAAGGCATCAACAATCTCGGTTATTACGAGACGCCCACGGAAAGCGTCAGCAATATCGAAGTGGTCCGGGGGCCTGTTTCGCCGGCCTACACCGCGAGCAAGATTGGCGGCATGATCAATCTCACGCCGAAAACCGACGTTGCAACGACCCTCAAGAAATCCGACTCAGGCGCGACTGCGTTGGCGACCCTGACGCTGGGAAGCTACGGCGAGCACAAGGGTACGATCGAAGGCGGCGTTCCCTTCAGTGTCGATGGCAATGCGGCTGCGCTCTACGGCTACATGTACTTCAACAAGTCGGACAGCTTCTATCGTGACTTTCATCCCAATGACTATGAGATCCAGGTTGGTTACTCGATGGACATGGGCCCAAGGTGGGAAATGACTATCGGCACCCGCCTGTTACGTCAGCGCGGACACCTGGCGTCGCCGGGCTGGAATCGACTCACTCAAAGTCTGATTGATAACGGCAGCTATCTGGCGGGCGGACCGCTGGTCTCCCTGGTCAATTCTCACCCGAACACCTTGCTGCCTGCGGACCTGCAGCCATCGCTCAGCCAGTTGCGGCAAACGATCAATCCCACCACTGGTGTTGGTCCCAAAGTCACGAACATCACCATGCTCGCCCCCACGGCGCATCTGGTGACGTTGTCACCCCGAAACTTGAACACTTCGCCGCTCGACTTTAACGACAATCTGGTCTCGACGAATTATCTTGATCTGATCTACTCGCTGGATAACGGCGATCAGTTTAAGATTCAGGGATTTCACGAATATCTTGAGAACGACATGTTCAGCGCAGCGGGCAATGCCACCTACGCGCGCGCGAACGTTTTCGAAGGCCGGTTGTCGTACTTCTTCCAGCGGGATCTTACGGATTGGTTGAAGGCCCAGACCATCGTTGGTGGCAACTATCGTTATTATCACACAGAAGATTTTGCGAACTTCGCCAGGGCCTATGTGATCTACGATCGTAACGATCTGAGTGCCAAGCCGACGGCCGATATGGTCATCAACGACCAATATCTGAATCCGGCCGGGCGTGTTTGGGATTTTGCCTATTACTCGAATATCGCGACGGCAGGGCTTTTCTTCAACACCGACATTACACTGTTTGACAATCTGCATCTGCAGGGCGGCGCGCGCTGGGATAATTACGACATCACATCCATCAACAGAGGCGTTGCTTCCTTTGGCGGTTCGCTCAATACTTTCTACAGCACATCGACTTCGCCTCTCAGCTATCAGGTCAGCCTGAACTACGAGACTCCTTGGGGCATTGTTCCTTACGTGACCTACGCAAAAACGAAATCATTGGAGGGCAACAAGGGTGGTTCGATTGATCCTGCGCTGATCATTGGCAAGAAGTTCCTTTCGCCATCGGAGTTGACGGAAGCCGGCGTCAAGGCGAAATTTCTCGATGATCAGCTCTATGTGAGCCTCGACACTTACAGCATGCACCGCAACCAGCGCGACGCGCTGTCAGGTGGTATCAACCAGACACACAGCCAGGGATATGAGGCGGAAATCCGCTGGGCGGTCACCTCGCATTTCGATGTTCTAGCCACGGGCTCATATCAGAAGACTCAGGCCTTCGGCCCGGCAACCATTGCTCTATCGGCCAGCGAGCTTGGGCTTGCCGGACAGAATATCTACGCTGCGGAATACCTGGTCTCGACGGGTAATGTTCCGAGCCTGAAGGACGGGTTTGAAGACTCAACCATCCCGCGCAAGGTCGGGTCATTGTTCGGAACCTACACTTTTGATTTTGAGAATGACTCATTGCTCAAGGTGTCTGCCGGCGCCACGTTTGTGTCGGAGACCAAGGGTGTCTATCCTGGAGCGGTGGTTGTTCCGGCCTATGCGACAGCCCGCACGAGCGCAAGCTACTCGATAGGAAACTACACCTTCGATTTTCAGATCGAGAACCTCAACGACGCACGGTATTTCTATCTGGGCCAGGCAGCATATAGCGAAGTGGCGGCACTCCCCGGCATCGGTCGGAGCTACCATCTTCGCGCGGCTGTCAGGTTCTGACGCAGGTCCGCCCCCCCCCCCGGACATCGACTTGTGATCTTCGCAGCTTCTGGGTGTTGCTGCGGAGATCACGGTTTTTGCCTTATCGCCGCGCATGACGCCGCCGTCGAGCGTCTTGCACCGACCGGTCCGCCTATCGATAAGGCCGTGCTTGTTTCCTAAAACCGGGGCGCCAGAAGTGACAGGTCTGCGGCGGACAGGCGGTCTCGCGCCGTCTTGAGCTGGTGCCAGTAGGGATAGGGAAGGGGCTGGCGGCTGACTGTCTCGAGCTTCTCCTGCTCCTCGGCGGTCAATTTCAGCTCCGCGGTAGCAAGGTTGTCCCGAAATTGAGCCTCGGTCCTTCCCCCAATGATTAGGGATGTGACGCCTGGCCTGCCAAGCAGCCACGCCAGCGCGATCTGCGCGGCACTGACGCCCCGATTCTGGGCGATTGTGATCAGGGCTTCGACGATATTCCAAAGCCGGTTCTCGTCATAAATTGGCGGTTCGGACCAGCCCGCCAGCTGCCTCGTGCCTGCCGGGGCTTGTTGATCGCGGCGGTGTTTGCCGGACAGCAGCCCGCCGGCCAGTGGACTCCAGACAAGAACGCCGAGACCCTGATCGATGGAGACCGGAATGAGTTCCAGCTCGGCGTCGCGCGCCTCCAGCGTATAGTGGATTTGTTGGCTGACAAATCGCGCCAGACCAGTTTGAGAGCTGGCGCCCAGTGCCTTCATGATGTGCCAGGCTGAATAGTTCGAGCAGCCTATGTAGCGAACTTTGCCTTGCCGGATCAGCGTGTCCAAAGCCTCCATCGTCTCCTCGATCGGGGTTTCGCCGTCCCATTCGTGAAGCTGATAAAGGTCGATCACATCGGTGCGCAGTCTTTTGAGGCTTGCTTCGCATGCGCGGATCAGGTGATAGCGTGACGCCCCGCGGTCGTTGGGCCCGTCGCCCATCGCAAACCGCGCCTTTGTGGCGATCAGAACCCCACCCTTGCGTTTGCCGCCCAGGGCTTCGCCGATGATCTCTTCACAAACCCCTTCCGAGTATTTGTCAGCGGTATCTATGAGGTTAACGCCGGCGTCGATGCATTGGTCGATCATGCGCCCGGCCTCTGTGAGACCCACATCACCGACTTTCGCGAAAAAGCCTTTTCCGCCGAACGTCATCGTGCCCATAGTGATGGTCGAGACTTTCAGGCCAGAGGCGCCAAGAAGCCGATATTCCATATCTATCTCCCATTGTCGCCCGGGCAAGTTTGTCGGACGCCCGAAAGGGCTTACCAAATTTCGCTGGGATAAAGTGTGCTGGAAACGCCCGATCTATGGACCGCTCGGCACGTCCACGCGGTTGTTGTGCATCAGCTCGAGGAAGGCGGTGGCCGGACCGCTAAGCGCGTCTGCTCCTCCATTCGATGAGGCCAGGTAAGCCACTGCCATCTGCCAAAATATCGGCGGTCCTGCGAGCTGCACGGTTTTCAGGCCCGCGGGCGCCTCCCGGGCGACGCGCTCCGGCACCAGAGCCACGGCCAGGCCTCGGATCACCAGTCCGATCTGGGTACCGAGTTCGCTGACCTCGAAGCCAATGCGCCTGACAAGTCCCGCAGCCCCGAATGCGTTGTCCACCAGACTACGGGTGCCCCAGCCGGGCTGAAACTCGACAAATGTTTCCTCTCCCAGCTGATCAAGCCCGACTTGACTGAGAGAGGAGAGGGGATGGCCCGGCGCGCAAACAAGAACCATCTTCTCATTCACCACGATCTCGCTCGCGACACCCGGCTCAGGCCCGAAGACGGGCAAGATCGCGAGATCCAACTCACCCAGCTTGAGTTGCTCAAGAAAATGGGTTCGATTTCCTTGACGAAGTCTGACCTCAATGAGCGGGTGGGCTGAGTGGAAGGCCGCGAGCAGGGATGGAAGATCCAGGAACGCCGGCAGGGTCTGTACTGTTCCAATTGTGAGAGCGCCGCGTCTTAGCCCCTGAACATCCGCAAGGTCGCTGCGCGCCTGTTGCAACGTCTGCAGAGCCTCTCGCGCCTTTTCATAAAAGACCACACCAGCTGGGGTGAGCCGAACATTTCGTGTGCTGCGAATGAGCAGCTTGCAACCCAATTCCTCCTCCAACGCCTTTACAGAGGCCGAGAGAGCCGACTGCACGATGTGCATGCGGCGGGCCGCCCGCGTGAAGTGCATCTCTTGGGCGACGGCCACAAAATATTGGATTTGGCGCAGTTCCATGTGTCTATTTAGCGATTTTATGGATTAATACCATCATAATTTACAGTTGGAAAGATGAATGGTGCCCTAGCCATACTGGGCTGGCAACCCCGGCTCTAGGGACCCCCATGTTGAATGCGCTCGCAACGCAAAACGCAGAAACGCAAATTCTCCGTCCGATCGAAGGTCCGATGGCATGGCGTGGGGACGAAATCTGCCGAAATACCGACTGGATCTATCACCTGAACCCGGAAGAAATCGCCGAACTTGAGACGGTCGGCGCGAAATTTCTGGACGACGATCCGGATCTTCGTACCGTCGCAGTTGATGAGTATCCGCTGACCGTTTGCCGAAAGGGCTTGAAGAGCTGGACGCAAGACATGGAGCGGGGCCGGGGTTTTGTTTTGGTGCGGGGTTTGCGGGCCCGTCATTATTCCGATGCCCTGGGCGCAGCCATCTTCTTTGTGATCGGGCTAAATCTTGGCAATCCGATGCGTCAGAACGAGATGGGCGATTCACTCATTCACGTCGTGGCGACTTCAGACAAAGTGATCACGGATCCGGGAGCGCTTGCCACCCGTATTCGTGATAAACTCAATTATCATTCCGACAGTTCGGACATCGTATCGTTGCTGTGCCTGAGAACAGCGAAAGAAGGTGGCGCGTCCAGTCTGATAAGCGGCGCCACTCTCTATAATGAAGCATTGCGCCGCCGACCCGATCTTGCGCCCATGATGTTTGAGCCTTGGCATTATGACTGGCGCCGCCAGGACCCGCACGCAACATCGCCGACATATGTGACGCCGATGTGCAGTTTGGTCGACGAGGTCTTCAGCGTATATATCGGCACGCGCCTGATCCGCACTGCGCAGGAATATCCGGAAGTGCCCCGGCTGACTTCGAATCAAATCGCGTTGCTGGATCTTCTGGACGATATTTGTAGGGACCCAGGAATTCCGCTGCACATGGACTTCCGGCCGGGCGACATGCAGTGGGTGCTCAACTATGCGGGCTTGCATTCCCGAACCGCATTCAAGGATTATCCCGAACCGGAGAGGCGCCGTCACCTGCTGCGCCTCTGGCTGACCAGCAGGGACAAGCGCCCGACCACGCCGGGCTTCGGCCGCAATGTCGTCAAAGCCCGTAACGAAACGCGCGGGAGCGAGGTGCCACCGGAAATCGCCAAGTTTCGCATCACAGAAGCCGTCATACCCAGGCCGGACCATAGCCCGAGCTAGTCAGGCTGCGCGATCAGCGCGGAATTCCGGCTTCAACAGGCGTGGACGGAGATTCGCGAGTCGTCTGCACGCGTATTGATCTGATGTCGTTGCGGTTGCGAAGCACAAGGACCAATATCCCATCAACCAGCAGAATGCTGCCGAGCATGGCCGCTATGTGCGCGCCGCGAGCGTGCATATCGATCAGATAGCCGCCCACCATGGTTCCCGCGCTTCCGCCTACCAAGCGCGCGAGACCAGTAATCCAGCCAGTAGCGGTCGCGCGCACGTTGGTGGGATAGGCGCCCACGATCAAGGCCTGCGTACCAGCCACCATGGAATTGGTGAGACCGAGCGCCAGAATCAGGATCGGCACCGCAACCGGGGGATATCCCGCCAGCAGCGCCACCGCGACGGCCACCAAACCCGTTCCGACATAATTGAAGCCCAGCACGGTCGCCAAGCCGCGTCGATCGGCAACCCATCCAATGATCAGCGCACAGGCGAGCCCGCACATTTTGCCAGCGGAGATTATGAAGCCGGTGCCGGCGGTCCCGGCCCCATTTTGCAACAGTACGGTTGGCAACCAATAGGAGTCGAAGTTTATAATTACGTATGCCAGCGACATCACCAACCATAGGAGTGCCGTCAATATAAGCCGGCCTTCTGTCACGAGTTTCGACGGAAGCAGATCAGCCTTTGTCTTCTCGTCAGGAACCAGTATCGGGCTGGCATGCTCCTTTCGGTCGAGGAGCATCTTGGCGACCACAGCCCTGGTCTTCGAGGCGGCAGGTGCTTCCCGCACCAAATATTGCAGGGATTCCGGGAGAAAAACCCAAAGGATGGCTGTAAAAGCAACCGAAAGGATCGCGCTGAAGTAGAGCATCCAGTGCCAACCCAAGGAAGGGATTATGAATGCAGAACTCGTTCCCGCCACCATCACACCCAGGGAAATGCCCGAATTGATCATCATGACCAAGAAGGCGCGCCTTGGCTTCGGCGCGTAATCGGCGACGAGAGCTATCACCGTGGGTAGGGTTGCACCGAAAGCCAGACCGATTGCGAAGCGCGCCAGATAGAGGACATAGACATTTGCGGCGAAGGGGGTCAGCAGGGTTGCCGGCCCCATCGTGGCGCAAGACCAAAGCAAGACGGTTCTTTTGCCAAACCTGTCCGACAGGGGCGCAAGGACGACGGCGCCGATCAGCGATGCGATCACTGTACCGGTGTAAATGATCCCGAGCTGCTCGGCCGAGATGTTGAACTGTTTGCTGAGATAGGGGCCGACCAATCCAACTCCGAACGTGTCGACGCCCTCAACGATCATCAGCATCGTGCAAAGCAGGGGGACTCTGATCAAAAACCGCCAAAGTGGCGTTCCGTCTATGAAGCTGGAAACGGTCTGTGTTTTCGTGTCCATATCAGCCGCCTCTGTCCTTGCCCCGATGCCGGGCAGGTCATCATGATAGCCTCGGCTGTGCCGGGAAACATGACTCAAGCGGCCTAATTCTTATCCTTGGGCGCACACGCCGCTTTTGCTCGTCAGGCGGCGGCGCGAACGACTAGTGTTTGTGCCAACTGGTTCCTTTAGAGGCCAAATTGCCATGCTAGCGCATCCTGACGGTTTGTCTCTGCCCCAGCGCTATTGGGCAATCCTGACCGTGGCCCTGGGCATTGTGATGGCGGTGATGGATGGCGCCATAGCGAATGTGGCCCTGCCCATGATCGCGACCGACCTGCACGCCAGTCCGGCTTCCTCTATCTGGATCGTGAACGGCTACCAGTTGGCGGTCACAATATCGCTTTTACCTTTGGCATCTCTGGGAGAAATTATCGGTTATCGCCGCGTCTATCTTTGCGGGCTGGCGCTGTTTACGGTCGCGTCCCTATTTTGCGCCTTGGCGCATACCTTGTCTCTCCTCACGCTGGCGCGCGCTGCGCAGGGGTTCGGAGTTGCTGGGATCATGAGCGTAAACACGGCGTTGGTGCGATTTATTTATCCCCATCGATTGTTGGGACGCGGCATCGGCATTAATGCCCTGGTCGTGGCAGTCTCCGCAGCTGTTGGCCCGACGCTTGCGGCAGGCATCCTGGCATTTGGCCATTGGCCGATGCTCTTCATTATCAACATACCCTTTGGGATAGCCGCATTCATCGTTGGAACCCGCTTCCTGCCTTACTCTTCGCCGGGAAGTCATGAATTCGACTGGCAAAGCGCACTGATGGCAGCTCTGACCGTCGCCTTGGCAATTGCCGCGATGGACGGTCTCGGTCACAGCGCCGCAGCGGCTCTCTGGTTGCGCGAACTGGCTGTTGCAGGGGCCGTTGGCTATTTCCTGGTGCGGCGTCAGCGCGGCTTGCGTTCACCGCTGTTGCCCATAGATCTCCTGCGGATTCCCATATTCAAGTTATCAGTCCTCTCATCTTTGGCGTCATTCTGCGCGCAGATGCTGGCCTTTACGTCGCTTCCTTTTTTCCTTCACTACTATCTGGGATATCCGGTGGTAACGGTTGGCCTCTTAATCACGCCTTGGCCCATAGCAATTGCGATTGCGGCGCCGATCGCCGGCCGGCTGGTCGACCGCTATCCCGCAGGCCTGCTTGGCGGTATCGGGTTGGTACTTTTTGCCGTCGGATTGTGCTCGCTGGCACTGTTGCCGTTGCATTCCAGCATTGTCGATGTATCCTTGCGGATGGCACTCTGCGGCGTCGGCTTCGGGCTGTTTCAATCTCCCAACAACAGGACGCTGATGGCTGCTGCTCCCCGCGAGCGAAGCGGCGGTGCCAGCGGCATGCTCGCGTCCTCGCGTTTGTTGGGCCAAACCGCCGGGACGACGCTTGTGGCGTTCCTTCTCGCTCGCTTTCCTGCGCGCGGCTCAGAAATTTCACTCTTTGTTGGTGCAGCTTTCGCGCTCTTGGGTGCGGGCTTTAGTGGGTGAGGGCTAACCCCGCATAAATTCCCTGCAGACTGGATTTATATTGACTGGCCTGTATTTCGCCAAAAGCACCGTTCGGACAGAGATTTACCCAAGTTTCTGCGGTCGCTTGAACTGTATCAAGGTGATCTTACAAAGCTCGGCATGTGGCTTGTATTACTCACGTTCGTGAGAACTGCCGAATTGCGGTTCGCAAAATGGTCAGAGTTTGAAGATCTGGAAGGGGTAAATCCTATTTGGCGTATCCCTGGAGAGCGGATGAAAATGGGCAGAGCGCACTTGATCCCGCTCCCGAAACAAGCTGTCACGGTCCTAGGAAAGCTGCGTGGTTTGTCCCTTGGCTCTCCGTATCTTTTCCCAGCAAGTACGAAGCTGGGTGTAATATCCGAGAACACACTTCTATTTGCCCTCTATCGAATGGGTTATAGGAAGCGCGCGACCGTCCACGGTTTTCGATCTTTGGCCTCCACGGTGCTCAATGAAGCTCAGTTTAATCGTGATTGGATCGAGATGCAGTTGGCCCATGCGGATAGCTCCGTGCGTGGTGTCTACAATGCGGCCGAATGGCTTTCCGGTCGCAAAGAAATGCTCCAGTGGTGGGCAGATTACTTGGACGAAAAGCGCCGATGATATTAAGGGGAGAGGGGCGCCATGACCTGTCCTAGACGGCATACGCACCGCGCTCTGACCTCGACTTATTCCTTGGTCAGCGCCGTGCGCAGGCGCTGAATCTGCCGGTTCAAAGCGATAAGTTCGTCCACCGTCATGCCCGCATGCGCAAACAGCGCTTCACCAAGGCAGCGGCTGTCTTGCTTTAGTTTACGTCCGCTGTCTGTTAGGGAGACAAGCACTCGCCGTTCGTCGCTGGCTTCCCTCGTACGCTTGACCAGTGACGCCGCCTCCAACCGCTTTACCAAGGGCGTGATGGTACTGGATTCCAAGGACAGGCGTTCGGCGATGGCGCCCACTGTCCTTCCGTCTTGCTCCCACAAGGTGCTGAGCACCAGGTATTGCGGATAGGTGATCCCCAGCTTGTCGAGCAGGGGCTTGTAAATGCGGTTGATAGCCATGGATGTCGCGTAAAGCGAGAAGCACAGCTGGTCTTCGAGAGTCAGGTCGCGGCTCATGACACCTGTTTAGCACGAAAATAGATATCGCGATAAATAAAGCTTGACGGCTGATAATCCGCGGAATATTGGTATAGTTATCGCGATAAATAATATCGCAATATTAATATGGAGAGGCTAACATGTCAGTCAATGTGTTGTATCGCACCGCCGCTTCCGCCACCGGGGGCCGCGATGGCCATGTCCAGTCCCAGGACGGCAAACTGGATGTCCAACTGTCCACACCGCGGGAACTGGGCGGTGCTGGTGGTGACGGGATCAATCCCGAGCAGCTGTTTGGCGCCGGCTATTCGGCCTGCTTCCTGGGTGCGCTCAAGGTGGCGGGCCAGCAGGCCAAGGTGAAAATCCCCGCCGACACGCAAGTCACGGCAACGATCGGGATCGGCCCGCGCGCAGAGGGCGGTTTCGGCATTACCGCAGATCTGGCCATCAGCCTGCCGGGGGTCGATCGCGCACAAGCGGACGCCCTGGTCGCCGCTGCCCATCAGATCTGCCCGTATTCCAACGCCACCCGCAACAATCTCGATGTCGGCCTGACGGTCGTCTGAACACCTACACGAAGAGGAATATCGTCATGCAAGGGCAAATCTCGACCGCTTCACTGGGCCAGACCTGGCTGCGGAATTATTACGCCGTCCGCTTCGCGGTGGCGGCTGTCTGGGTTTTGGCCGCCTTCACCCTGGCCAAAGGGATGCCGCATCTGGCCATCGCCATATTGATCGCCTATCCCTTGTGGGATGCGCTTGCCAACCTGATCGATGCGCGCAGCAATGGCGGCTTAACCAAGAACCGCACACAGGCCATCAATAGCGGCGTCAGCGTACTTGCTGCCCTCGGCGTCGCTGCAGGTGGGGCGATCGGTATGAACGCCATGCTGGCTGTGTTCGGAGCTTGGGCATTGTTATCGGGTCTGATGCAACTGGCGACAGGTGTGCGGCGGCGGAAGACCTACGGCGCGCAATGGGCCATGATACTCAGCGGCGCTCAGTCCACCTTGGCCGGGATCATCATGTTCAAAATGGCGCTCGGTGCGCCGGTCGCCGACACCCTTATCCGGGTCGCGCCCTATGCCGGCTTTGGTGCCTTCTACTTTCTAGTCTCCGCCATATGGCTTACCGTCAATGGCATTAAGCAGCCTGCCACGACAATATAGCGATAGTCGGCCGGCAGAGGAAATCTGCCGGCCGAAAGCACTGCCAAAAGATTGCGGCCTCTCGCATCACGCCGGGCAAATGAGGGCAGGGCGGGCCGCTCACAAGGCCCCAAATATCAGAATTGATGACGATTATGGCAGGACAGGGTTGAAAACTCCGAACCGGACCTTACCTCCGGTTCACGGGCGATCCCGGCGGAACTTCATCCGCGACCTCGTCCGTTACCCTCGGAGCAGTCATGTCTACAAAAATCTGGTTCATCACCGGCGTCAGCACCGGCTTGGGAAAAGCGTTGGCCGACGTTGCACTGGCTTCCGGTGACATTGTGGTGGGGACACTTCGCAAACAGGACGACGCCACGGCATTCAGTCAAACAGTGGCCGGAAAGTCTCATGGTGTATTGCTGGACGTCACCAACGAGAGCGCCATAGAACCGCTGATCGCTCAAATCGAGAAGAATGTTGGCCCCATTGACGTGCTGGTCAACAACGCGGGGTATGGCCACGAAGGTCTGGTCGAAGAATCTTCGATGGCTGAGTTTCGCAGCCAGTTCGAGGTAAACTTTTTTGGTGCCGTGGCCCTGACCAAAGCCGTGTTACCTCGAATGCGCCAACGCAGGGCGGGTCGCATCATCAACATCACATCCATGGGCGGCTTTATAACCATGCCCGGTATCGCGGTGTATCACGCCAGCAAGTTCGCCCTGGAAGGATTCTCAGAGTCCTTGGGCAAAGAGGTCAAACATCTCGGCATCCACGTAACGGCTGTGGCGCCGGGTTCCTTCCGAACCGATTGGGCCGGACGCTCGATGGTGCGCGCCCCTCGCAGCATTGCTGACTATGATGAGGTCATGAATCCGATACGAGAGCGCCGCCAGAAGGTTAGCGGTCACCAACTGGGAGACCCGAACAAAGCAGCGCAAGCCATTCTCAAATTGGCGGAAAGCAGGACACCTCCGGCGCATTTGTTGCTGGGGTCGGATGCCTTTAAACTAGCCGGCGAAAAACTGGCCTTTCTTCAGACTGAATTCGACGACTGGAAAGCCCTAACGCTTTCAACGGACTTTTCTTAAGAAAAGCGACTCGGCGTGAAAGGCGCCGGGTCACTTTTTTGTTTCCGATGGACTCAAAGTCGCTCCTTGCAACGTCCCAAATCGCTTCGACAAATTGGCCGCTCCAGCGTTGGATATTTCGTTGGGGTGATGTACGATTCCCCAGAGGTCTGCCGGTAGTTACATAGCCGCCGAAGGTAGGACTCCCTGTTTCCGCGCGTTCTGGGGCTTGGCGCCAGCCGAGCGTCGATCGACCTGCGACAAAGAATACCTCCGGGGAATAAATGCGATCAAACCCGCTATGGAGGACGCCCGACAGGTGTTTATGATCTCATGGGGCGTTAAGTGAGAGGGCCGTTGGGGAAAAATCTGCAGGGCGTCGGTCCAAGGCAGCCGCAGGTGCTTGTTTTAATTGGCGCCACCGGTGATTTGTCCCGGCGCAAATTGCTGCCGGGCCTCTTCCATCTTTCCAACAGCGGATTCATCCCCGGCTTCCGTGTCGTGGGCCTGTCGCTCGATGACATGGAAGATGGCAGCTTCCGGGAATTTGCCCGGCAGGCGGTGGCGGAATTCTCGACGCGGCCATTGAACGATAAAGAGTGGATGGAATTCGCAGGCAAGCTGCAATACTTGCCCATCAAGGCGGGCGCGGCACGCTTGAACGAAATCGTGCGTCAGGCGGAACACGATCTCGGTGGTCAAAGCCGCCGTCTTCACTATCTCAGTGTTCCGCCGGGTGCAGCCCTGTCTGCGGTTCAGCTTCTGGCCGAAGCCGACCTTGTGGCGCACTCCCGGATCGTCATGGAGAAACCCTTCGGTACGGATCTGGCCAGCGCGAGATCGCTGAATGCGCGGTTGCATGAAGTTTTTGCCGAAGACCAGATCTTTCGGATAGATCATTTTCTAGGCAAGGAACCCGCGCAGAACATCCTTGCATTCCGCTTCGCCAACGGCCTGTTCGAACCTATTTGGAATCGCAATTTTATCGATCACGTGCAGATCGATGTGCCCGAGGCCATAGGGCTGGGAAAGCGCGCCGGTTTCTACGAACAGACGGGCGCTTTCCGCGACATGGTGGTCACCCATCTCTTTCAGATACTGGCGTTCATGGCGATGGAGCCGCCTACTTCGCTGGAACCGGCGCCGATCAGCGAGGAGAAGAACAAGGTCTTCCGCAGCATGTTGCCCATCGATCCGGCGAATGTGGTGCGGGGGCAGTATAATGGTTATCGGGCCGAAGCCGGTGTCGATCCGGAATCGGATGTTGAAACATTCATTGCCTTGAAATGCCTCATTGATAACTGGCGTTGGGCCGGTGTCCCGTTCTTCTTGCGGACCGGCAAGAGATTGGCCGAGGGACAGCGGATCATATCAATAGCCTTTCGCGAACCTCCCAAGAGCATGTTCCCAGCGGGATCAGGTGTGGGGGCGCAGGGACCGGATCACTTAACGTTTGACCTGGCGGATTCTTCCAAAATGTCGCTTTCCTTTTACGGCAAGCGGCCTGGCCCCGGGATGCGGCTGGACAAATTGAGCCTGCAATTCGCGATGCACGACACCGGGATGGCCGGCGAGGTGCTGGAAGCCTATGAACGCCTCATCTTGGATGCCATGCGGGGCGACCGGACATTGTTCACCACGGCGGAAGGAATAGAGCGGCTATGGGAGGTGTCGATGCCGCTTCTGGAGGCTGCGCCCCCTGTTCGGCTCTATCCCCAAGGTTCTTGGGGACCTAAGTCAATTCACCAACTGATAGCGCCCCATGCCTGGCGGCTTCCTTTTGAGCGGGCTTGGCGCAATCCGAACAGCACCGGAAACTAATCGCGCGGCTCGCGCGATCAAATCGTCCATTTATCCGCTGTTGCGCAAACCTGCGGCGACACCATTTATCGACATATGGATTCCAGCATGGATATCGCTGCTGGCATCTCCTTCGCGCAGCCGCCGCAGCAAATCCACCTGCAGGTGATTGAGAGCGTCCACGTAAGGTAGCCGCCTCTTTATGGATTCTGCCAGGCGCGGGCTTCGCACCAGCAGTTCTGTCTGGTCACTGATCGCCAGCAGGGCCTGCTTGGTCAACTGCCACTCCTCTTCGATCCGGCTCATCACTTTGCCGGCCAGCTCACGATCTTCAGCCAGACCGCTATAGCGGCGGGCGATGGGCATGCTGGATTTCGCCAGGACCATTTCCATATTGGCCAGCATGGTGCGGAAAAAGGCGGATTTCTTGTAAAAAGGCTTCAACTGTTCGACGCCCACATGTGCGGCGGCGGTGCCGAATCCGAACCAGCCTGGCAGCATCACCCGCGCCTGGGACCAGGAAAAGACCCAGGGAATGGCCCGCAGGTCCTCGATACGGGGCGAGGTTGTGCGCGAAGCCGGCCGGCTGCCGATCTTGAGATCGGCGATTTCCAGAAGTGGTGTCGCTTGGCGAAAATAGTGCTCGAAATCGGGCGTCTTGTAGACAAGCTCGCGATAGGTCCGGAAAGCCGCGTCCGATAGGGCCGATATCAGCGCGTGCCCTTCATGATCGACAGCATCTTCCTGGGGTGAAAGCTCGGCCAGAAGGGCGGCGGCGACGATTGTCTCGAGGCTGGCCTCGCCGATCTCCGGGTCACCATACTTCGATGCCACAACTTCGCCCTGTTCGGTAATGCGGATGCCGTGCGCGGAAGCCTGCGCCGGCAAGGCGCGGATGGCGTCGAAACTGGAACCGCCACCGCGTCCCACCGCACCGCCGCGGCCATGAAAGAAGCGCATCTTGATCCCACGTTCCTTGCCCAAGGTCACGAGGCGGCCGATGCCGGAATAGATTTCCCAGTTCGAGGTGACGTAACCGCCATCTTTGTTGCTGTCGGAATAGCCGATCATGACTTCCTGAAGATTGCCTTGGGCTCCAATCATGGCGCGAACCAGCGGCGTATCGAAATAGGCGCCCATCACGGATGTGCTTTGACGCAAATCCTCGACGGTCTCGAACAGCGGCACGATGCGCAACCGCACTTGCGGTTCCGCGCCGGGCAGGAAGAGTCCGGTTTCCTTCATCAACAGCGCGGTTTCCAGCATGTCCGAGGCTGTCGCGGATTTGGAAATCACATATTGGGCGATGGCATCCTCCCCGAAGCTCTTTTTGAGCATCGATGCCTTATCGGCGATGGCCAACTCACGTGCTGTTTCGGCGGAATAGCTGGAGTAGGGAGAGCGCAGAGGACGGGCATGGGCGAGTTCATCGGTCAGCAGCGCGGCGCGGCCATCTTCGCTCAATGCCAGATAGTCGGCGCCGCCCGCCATCTTAAGAAGTTCAGCCACTGCCCGCTCATGCACGTCGCTATTCTGGCGCACATCCATGGTGGCAAGATGGAAGCCGAATGCATCCACCGCCTCCCGTAGATCGAGCAGTCGCCCGTCCGCGAGATCGCCGTCGCCATTTTCCGTCAACGATGCGGCAATGATCGCCAGATCGGCCGCAAATTCCGCCGGCGTCCCATAGGGTTCGGCTTGGAAGCGTGCCGGACGGCTTGGGCTTGCACCTAGCAGATGGGCGCGCGTTGCCGCCATTCGGGCGTAGCAAGTGATCAGAGCGCGCCGATAGGGTTCATCCTGCTGATGAACAGATACCTGATTGTCGCTGGCCGCCAAAACGCGCAAGGCGGGAGTGGTCTTGATCAGGGAGTCCGAAAGCGAGAGCTCCGCTCCCAGTGCGTGAATTTCGTCCAGATAGTAATCGAGCACCACTTCGGCCTGGCGGCGGACGGCATAATCCAGCGTTTCGGGCGAGACGTTGGGGTTCCCATCGCGGTCGCCCCCCACCCAGGAACCCGGTTTCAGATAGGGCACGACTTCGCCATCCAGCCGGAAGAGGCGGCCCAGCCGGCGCTTGACCTGGGGCAATCCCGACAGAAAGCTGCGAGCGAAAATGGACAGGTTGTTCTCGATCTCGTCCTGCACCGCAATGCGGCTGGAGCGCAGCATCCTTGTCTGCCAAAGCACGCGGATAGCCCGCTTGATCTGGATATTGATGTTGTCTCGCTCGGCAGTCTGGACGCTGGCCAATTCCCGCCGCTCCAGCAATCCGCTCAACTCATACTCACGGTCCAATATGGACTTGCGGCGAACCTCGGTCGGATGAGCCGTGATCACCGGTTCGAAAAGCGCGTCTTTGAGATAGACGCGCACCCGCTTTGGCGTCAGGCCGGGATGCAGTTCCATCCGCTGGGTCGCGCTGGATCCCAAAGCTCTGGTCTCCCGTCGGGCCTCATGGTCATCGGCGATGTTGGCGAGCTGGGAAAAGATCGAAAAGGCGCGGATCAGCAGCAATATTTCCGACTGGCCTAGGCTTTGGAGCCGTTCGTAGGCGGTCTCACGGCCTGCTTCGCCGGAACGATGCTCCCCCACCGACTGGCGCCGGACACTTTCCACCAGTTCGAATGACTGATCCCCATGCTGTTCGCGAATCACCTCGCCGAGAAGGCGCCCCAGCAGCCGAATGGAAGCCCGGTCTGCAGATATGTTCTCGGGAGGCATAGTGGGAAGCTTCTCGTTGTGGCTAGAACCGACCGATAGCGGGAAACACCGTCACAGCAGGACCGCTCCTATCATATGGAAAAGATTCCTGCATGGAGCCAATCCTTCTTTCTTTGGTGGATGTCTTCTGGCATTCGACACCCGTTGGCTGGACAGAAGCAAGCCATCTCGAGCGAAACGGGGTTGCCTAATTTTTCGCGGCAAATGCCCAATTTCGTGGCTGCGCCAGGGCCGCGGAAAAAGGGGATAAGTGGCCTCCTCGGTCAAAACCTCAAATTCGCTCACCCTTGCGATGCCGGACTAAGAAATCTGACCAATGCAAGGACGCCGACAGCGATCAACGCGATTATTCCCGCTATCCAGCTGCCAGCCGCGGCGACAGCACCGGCGGCTGCCCAAGTGATGGAGGAAAATGCCTCGGCAAAGGTCGCAATACGCGATGATGTGTGGCGGCGGCGGAAATGACTTCGCTTGGCCTGAGACCGGAACCACAACTGTATCATCGCGGAAGACATCGCCGAAGCTCCAATGCCAAGTGCCGCTACAACTGCGGCACCTGGTGAGTAGAGCGCCAGCGCGAAAACAAAAGGGAGAAACACAAATCCGATGCACTCGCCCACTGCTTCGATCTTGGTTCGCAGCATGAGGGACGGCAGTACCGGTGCTGTACGCACCAGATCAGGTGCGTCTTCGCCTGAGATCGTCAGCCACGCCAAACCACCTGCTATCTGGCCGGCCGACATAATCAATATCGGGGCGAGAATGATCGCTATCCGGCCGTTCGCTGCAAAGTTTCTGACAAGGAGTATGGCAGGAGGTACGAGGTAGAGCAGCTGGGTGAGGGACTGCGACATAAGCCAGGGATCGCGCAGCAAAAGGAGTATCTCTTTCCGGCGCAGAGTTGCGGAGACGTTGCGGACACGAAATACGGAAGGAATAGCGTCTCGAAGGTCCCGCTTTTGTGAAATGCTTGATGCCTGAATTGTGTACCCCGCAAAGCGCGACGCATAGAACGTGGCAACCACAATAAATAATACCGCGCTTGCAATGGCTACCGCGCCTAGAGCAGGTATATCGCCCAACGCACCGCGAGCCGGCCACCAAAATGCGCTGTTGGCGTTCGGCGCATGCGCAGCAATAAACCTGGATCGCAAAAATGCAAGTCGCGACATGGTTCCTGTCGAAAACATGGCAGCCAGCTGAATGCCTACGATAAAGACTCCGCCGACAAGAGCGGCGGCGATTTGGGCGGCAAGTCTTGTGCGTTTCGGGCCGATCGTCCGGAAGAGGACGACAGTGAGGACTATGGCAATCGCCGTTACAGTCATCGAGGTCGCAAAGACGATACCATAGCCACTAAGCCAGCGGAGGCCGCGATGCCAAATGAGCACGTCGATGAACGGTCCGATTAGAAACAGAGTCATAACGCCCACAGATAAAGCTATTGCTGCCATTCGTACCGCGAACAGACGCTGTACTCTCGCAGGTGAGCTCAAGATCAACTCAAGATCTGACCGGGTGTAGAAGATGCGTGTTACGCTCTCCATCGCCTGGGATAGCATGGCCGACGCCGACAACAAGATGCTGCCGGTAACGACGATGAGGGTGGGGAGATCGTGCTGGAAGAGGGCCGGGCCGACGCGCCGCAACGCATAAAATGCCACGATATGCATGCACACCACAAAGGCCGTCAGGCCAACCCCCAGTTTCCAGCCCCGACCTGGGCGGCCGGCGGTCATCATCGAGACGGCATCGCGCCACGTTAGCCGTAACTCGTGGCGCGCGAACCAGACAAGGGTCCCAGGTTCATTCACGGGGGCGCTATATCTTGTCCAACAATTGCAAGAAACATCTCCTCCAATGTTGAATCACCTGAGCCTATGCGATTACGCAGGTCACCAAGTGTTCCCTCGGCTATCAGTCTGCCGTCGGAGATTACTCCGATCCGGTCGGCCATGCGCTCCGCGATTTCCAGGATGTGTGTTGTCATGATGACGGCGCATCCTGCGCGTACTTGTTCTACAAGTACGTCCTTGACCGCGCGCGCGCTGCCGGCGTCGAGGCCGGTAAGCGGTTCATCGAGGATTATCAGTTTTGGTTCGTGTATAAGCGCGCCCGCCAGAGCGACTTTCTGGCGCATCCCGCGCGAAAAGTGCTCGCACCGTTGATGGGCGTGCTTTTCAAGACCCAGCCAGGCGAGAAGATCCCGCGCCCGGCGATCAGCGGCATCAGTTTCGACACCCCAAAGGCCGGCGACGAACTCCAAATATTCCATCGGCGTGAGCTTGTCGTAAATCATCGGTTCGTCCGAAAGCCAACCAATGAGCCTCTTGGCACCTATGGGATCGGTAGCAGTGTTTATTCCGAACACTGAAATCGTGCCTTCATCGGGGCGTAGTAGTCCGCTGACCATCCGGAGGGTTGTGGTTTTCCCGGCGCCATTGGGACCGAGTAGCATGTAAAATTCGCCCGGGGACACGAGCAAATCCAGCCCGTCTACGACGGGTCGGTCAAAACGCTTTCGAAGACCCCGAATTTCGAGAGCTAACGCCAATCCGTCCCTGCCTCGCCATGCATCCGAAGCCACCGCGCACGGCTGCGGGCGTGCAGATTGGATCCAACAAATTCAGTCAACGCGATGCCCCCCGGTAAACTACATGAGCACCCGGCTCTTCCTCGGTGCAATTCTGCATTGCAAGCACTTTGAAATCAATCTGCGATCGAGCATTTCAAATGTTAGCCCGGAGTCACACGTGCCATAGACGGAGATCGCGCGGCACGGTGAGCCGCGCGGGACGTCACCGCAGTGGCTTGGCGGTGTCGTGATCGCTTTCTGCTGCGTAATGCGGCGCTCAATTGCAGCAACGAAACACCGGAAGCGCCATAATTCGCCGTCCCGACTCGTCCAACACTTCAAGGATGGCAGAAGTTCTGCTGTCGGCTTGGAACTCACGGTCCAGCTCAGTCTTGCAGGCCAATGCCTCCTCTTGTGCTGCCTGGTCAGACGACAAATTGGTACCCTCTTCATCGAGGACCAATTCGCCGTCCATGAACAGGTTAAAGAAATACCGCATCAGGCCTCCCCACGATAAGACCTTTTGGCACCAATAATCGGGTTAGTGCATTGAGCCGGATCAAACCGGGGTTATGTTGGACTGGAACTGCGTGCCAGAACCGCGGTATCCGCGCGAGAAGATCCCCGAACTCTTAACTATTTCGCTGTTCGGCGCCGAAATAATGCTGTTGAGCGGTTGGTGCGCGATAGCCGTATCAACATGATCTACGGGGGTGCAATGGCGTGCAGGCCATGGACCTGGTCGGCCGCAAGCCCGGCCGAAAGGGCGGAACCCCCGTCCTGCGGGCGACGAAGGACAAAAATTCCGCATCCAGCTCAAGGTGGCGTGAATTTGGCGGCTCTTGAATTAAACGCGATGCTGATCCGCGCTTCTTCCGACTGGCTCATGTTGACGCGATGCAAGAGCCATGACGGAAAGATCAGCAGATCGCCGGTGACCGGCGGGAGCACCATGGCATGGCCGGTGAAGGCGTTAAAGTTGCCAACCATTTCGTTCGAGATCGTGTAGGTGTGGGGGACGATGGGCGTCTTCAATTCGAGATCGCCCTTGTTCGCGCCGCCTTTCACGTAATAGACGGCGGAAAACAGGCTGCCGGGATGGTCGTGGGAATAATTGAAATGCCCCTTCAGATTGATGTTGATCCAGGCTTCCGTAATTACCTGGCGCAGGGATGTGCTGAACTCGAAGGCGCGGTGCACTTCGTCCAGTCTTTTGCGGACTTCCGCAAACAGCTCCCCCAGTTCCGGCGCAGCCAGGTCGAGATTGTCGCTCTGCCAGCCGCCGCCATTGGAGATCACCCGTCCGGCGCTGTTCTTCCTTCTTTCCAGGCAGAATTTCTCGATCCGGTCATTGTCCAGGCGCAGGGACTCCACCGCCAGGAAATTGATGAAGATCGGCATGATATTGATCATCAATTCCCCTCGACACAGTTCTAGCTAGGGAACTGTAAAAGCGCCCGATCCGAATACAAGCGTCAAATGCTTGCCTTGCCGGAGGGCTTCTGAACCCAGAAGATATACATGCCGCCGAACAGGCCCGGATGGTCCGCCTCGAACGCCTCCCAGCGGGCCAGGTCGGTGGCGGCCCTGTCCTGTGGGAAACGGTTGCGGTATGCGGCCAGCACTGCGTCGTCCAGTTCAAAGCCGAGAAGGCGAAGATTGTGGTTTTGGATGAAATGGGCGATCTGCGCCAACGTCACGCACTGTTCCTGAACATGGAAAAGCAGATCGCGGCAGGCGCTGAGGCTGAAGAAATCCTCCGATTCCAGAATGGAAGCGCAGGCGCGCGGATCACCGCTCCGGATCAGGTCCTGACGAGCGCTACGTATGTCTTCAGCGGCACGCTCGGCGATGTGTGCCCGCGCCGCCAGGACCGGGCGCCGCGCCATCTCGCTATAGAGGCCCAGCAGCATGAAACCGCCCGGCCGCAGCAGCGACAGCAGCGCCCGCCAGCCGGCCCAGGGATCGGCAAGGTGATGCAGCACGCCCAGGCTTTCGATGAGGTCGAACTGGCGTCCGCCCGTATCAGGATCGCGGCCCAGCTCTAGAATGTCTGCCTGGGCATAAGCGATCGCCAGCCCCAACTCTTCGGATTTGCGCCGGGCATAGCCAAGGCTGGCAAGACTGAGATCTACCGCCAGCATATGGGAAGCCCCGAATTTTCTGGCCATGGCGATGGAGCGCTGCCCGGTGCCGCAGCCCGCGATCAAGATATCCCAAGGCTTCCGTCCCGCGGGACGTTCGAACCGGGCAAACGGAAACTTGCTGCTGAGAAAATTTCCTATTGTGTCGGGCGTTTCCGGCGCCGGCCGCACCCAGCGCGGATAGGGGTTTTCCTCATATTGATCTTGCACCAGCCGCGATACCGGATTTTCCATTCCGGTCAGGCGCGGAATATCCGCGCGCAAGCGTAGTTCAGCCAAGGGTTCGCGCACCTGTTGGGTCAGCACCGCTTCCACCGGTGCCGGCCACGATCGCTCCAATAGTCTTTCCGCATTGGCCAGGCTGTGGAGTGGGACGTAAGCCGCCGCCAGCAGAAGCTGCATCGGCGTCGCAATATCCGCCGCTTCCGCTGCCGCGCGCGCTGCCGCAAGTTCGTCCTTGTCGGCCGCAAAGACATAATCATTGATGAAGCATTGCTGCGCCAGCGCGGCGGCGAAAGCTAGCGCTTGTGCGCTCGTCTCGGGATTGTGCGCCAGCTCCCGCATCATGGCGCCGCGCAACATGGTCAGAAAGCGTTCCAGGGGAATGTCGGTGTTGGGGGCCGAGATCAGAAGCGCGGTCAGAAGCGCATTTTCTGCCAGCGGTGTGAAACCCGCGTCTCCCAGCAATTGCGCCAGAGATTGCGTCAGCGAAAGCCGGCCATTGTTATCGGAGGACCATGCCGCATCGGCGCGCATCACCAGCGGGCCGATTACGGGATCGGACCCGATCAGCCTGGCGCACGCGCGGGCGAGCGCACCGGGCCTGTCCCACGGTTCGGTGAGGGCGCGCACCATGATGCGGCGTATTTCGTCATCGCCGCTGCCGCTCCAACCGAAGCGTCGCGCAAGTTCGACAAACAATTTCCGGGCCTTGGGCGTTTCGCGAACCGCCAGCGAATGGTGGATCGCCTCTGTTGCGCCGGCGCCATCGCCCCGCGCCAGCCGCACCGATGCGAGATGGTTGAGAATGTCGGGATCGCGGGGCCGCACGGCCAACGCACGGGCATAGAGAGCCTCAGCCTCTTCCAGCGCACCGTCCTCCCCCCGCGCAATCCCCAGATTGACCAGCGTTTCGGGGTGATCGGGATCGACGCCCAAGGACTCCCGGTAACTGGCCAGGGCTTCGTCGTGGCGGCCCAGTTGCCACAAGGTCAGACCCAGGCCGCAATGAGCGGCTGTTTCGCGCGGCGCCAGGGTGAGGGCGCGGCGATAGCAGCTTTCCGCCGCGAGCAAATCGTGCCTGTCGCAGTGGAGATTGCCCAGATTGACGAAGGCGCCTGCATATTCGGGATGAAGGGTAGCGGCCCGGCGAAAGCTCGCGTCGGCGTCGTCCCACAGCCCCATGCTTCTTTGCACATTGCCCAGATTGTTGTGCGCCACCGCGTTGCCGGGCTGCAGGGCGAGCGCGTGGCGGAACGCGGCCACCGCTTCCTCCGGCTTGTCCTGGGCCGCCAGGGCATTGCCCATATTGTTGTAGATGTCGGGATCGTCCGGCTTCAAAGCCAGCGCCCGGCGATAACCGGCCACCGCGCTTTCCATGTCGTTCAGAGTCTGCAGGGCGAGAGCGAGGTGGAAATGATAGGCCGCCTCGCGGCCGTTAACGGCGACGGCTTTGCGGATCAGTTCCGCGGCGGTTTTGGGCTGGCCTTGTTGCAATGCAACCATGCCCAACAGATGCAGGGCGTCCGCGCTGTTCGGATCGGCGGTCAGGACTTTGCGGTAAAGCGCGGAAGCCTGCTCTAGCTGTCCCGTCTGATGCAGGCGCACCGCTTCAGTCAGCACGCTTCGAATATCGAGACCCGCCAAAGTAGTGCCTTTCCCGGACTGCGGCTTCGAACAGGTTTTGCACCGCAACACAGCGGCCGCGCGATGCTGGCAAATATTATCGCGGCGGAAGCATTGTGCGGCGCGAGCCGTCTTGCATACATTGACTTCGTTTAATCAAGCGACAAGACTAATTCCGGTTGGCGAGCGTTGCTCCTATCGCCCCTCAAGCCAAAACAGAACAACGAAAATATAAGGGCAGAGCCGCACAGCAAAAAACAAAACACAAAATCTAGGGGGAATGCATGAATAACCTGGTGCAGAAGCTTATGCTTGGCTGCTCGGCAACAGCCATGTTCACCCTGTTTGGTCCCGGCGCACAGGCGCAGCAATCGGCCCCAGCCGAAAATAATGTGGAATCGGTCGTCGTCAGCGGTTCGCGCATCACGATCAGCGGTTATGAGGCGCCCACGCCGGTGACGGTGATCGACAGCGAAAAGCTGCAGAGCAACGCCTACGGCAACATCGCCGAAGACGTGCGGCAACTGCCTCAGCTCAATTCCCCTCCCGCCTCCTTCGGCGCCTCGCAGGGTGCGGCCTCTCCGGGCACGGCGGGCGCCAACCTTGCCAATCTGCGCAATCTCGGTGTCAACCGCACCCTGGTGCTGTTCGACGGTCAGCGCATCGTGAACGCCAACCTGACCGGCGGCGTGGACATCACCACCTTGCCCAGCACTGTCATCTCCCGCGTGGAAACGGTGACCGGCGGCGCTTCGGCCGCCTGGGGCTCGGACGCGGTCGCCGGTGTGGTCAATTTCGTGATCGACAAGAACTATACCGGCGTGAAGGGAAGGGTGCAGGGCGGCGAGACCACCAGCGGGTTGGTGCGCTCGGTTTCCGCCGACCTGATGTGGGGCTCGTACCTCTTCGGCGAGCGCGGCCATCTGGAGATGGCGGCCAGCTACAACAAGCGCCCCGACACGGCACTGCTGATCGAGCAGAAATGGTATCGCGGCACCTATCTGGTCTCCAATCCGAACTTCACCGCGGCCACCGCCAGCAACAGCAATCCCCAATTCGTCCTCGCCGATCATGTCGGTCTGCAGAATTCCACCATGGGCGGCCTGGTCGTTTCCAGCCCCGCCGGTACCGGCACGGTCGGCGTGAACGGGGTGACCGCCCTGGCGCCCGCCAATGCCCTGCGCGGCATCCGCTTTGTCGATGGCGGCCAGGTGCAGCAGGTGAATTTCGGCAATCTCACCGGCAGTGCGCTTTCCAATGGCGGGTCGCTGACCGACCGGGACAGCGAAGCGCCGTGGCAGACCCTGGGCAATCCCAACACCACCTACACCTTGTTCGCCCACGGATGGTACAATATTACCGATACGATCAAGGCTTCCGTGCAGATGAATTACGGCTACTTCACCGGCAAGGGTGATGCTCAGTCGTTCCAGCAGCTCAGCCTGGTGATCCAGCGGGACAATGCCTTCCTCCCGACCTCGGTCCGCGACGCCATGATCGCCGGCGGCATCCCCAGCTTCACCATGGGCACCCTGAACGGCAACAACTTCAACAACCGGACCGTCACCGGCGAGAATTATACCCAGCAGCAGGCCGGGGCGCTGGCGCCGGCGACAACCTATAACCGCCGGCAGTTGATGCGGGGCGTCTTCACACTGGAAGGCACCCTGGGCGATGACTGGACCTGGAACAGCTATTTCTCGCATTCCCAGACGCGCTTCTCGGTCCGCGTCACCGGTGTGCCGGTCATCGCCAACCTGACCGCCGCCCAGGATGCGGTAGTGGTCACACAAGCCAATCGCGGCAATTCGGGCTTCGCCCTGGGCAGCATCGTCTGCCGTTCCTCACTGCCGGGCCAGGCGCCCGTGGTGGTCGGCAAGGTGACAGCGGCGCCGGGCTGTGTTCCGGTGAACTCCATAGGCGAGGGCGTCGCCAGCGCGGCGGGAATCCGCTATGCGACGAACAACAACTCGAACTTCGAAAACATGACCATGAACATGGACGTGTTTGAGGCGAACATGCAGGGCACGCTGCCTTGGGGGTTGGACGCCGGGAAGATCGCCGTCGCCTTTGGTTTCCATTACCGCAAGGAAGCCGGCAGGAACATCGCCACCACGATCGGCGATAACGGCGGCTATGCGGTGGCAAACTACGCCAACTTCCCCTCGTCGAACATCAATGTCCGGGAAGGCTATCTGGAAGTCACCGCCCCGGTCCTGAAGAACACCTTCGTCGAGTCGCTGGAGTTGAACGCGGCCGGGCGCATGACCGACTATTCCACTTCCGGCCTTGTCCAGACCTGGAAGCTGGGCTTCATCAGCCAGCTGATCGATGATGTCAGGCTGCGCGGCACCTGGTCGGTGGATATTCGCGCCCCTTCGATCCAGGAGCTGTTCGCGCCGGCCAACGTCAATACCGGCAGCGCCATCGACCCCAAGACCGGCAAGCAGGCGTCGATCATCAACAACGTGCTGGGCAATCCCACCCTGGCGCCGGAGGTTGCGCGCACCGTTTCGGGCGGCATCGTGCTGACGCCCACTTTCCTGCCGGGATTCAACTTCTCGCTGGACTGGTACAACATCAACATGACGGGCCAGATCAACACCGTCAGTCAGAACCTGATCCTCAGCACCTGCACGACCAACATCAACGACCCGCTGTGCTCGGCTCTGGTGTTCGGCGGGGCGAACGGCGCCCTCAGCATCATCAACCGCGTTCCGATCAACATCAATGCGGTCCGGACCTCGGGCATGGATATCCAGGCCAACTACACCACCGAACTGGGGGACGGCGACCTCACCCTGGGGCTCCTCGCCAACTATACGGACGAGCTCACCATCGCGTCGCCTGGTTCGCCGGTGGACGACTATGCCGGTGTGCTGGGCGCGGGCGCTCCGCCGCAAACCTCGGGCACCCCGAAATGGAAGGGCTCAGTCTCGGCGAACTACAAGACCGGGCCATACTCGGTCACGGCCCAGGTACGCCTGTTGGGCAGCGCCATTCTCAACAATACCTGGAACACCGGCAATCTGGCGACGGCGGCGACGCGCTGGACGGTCTCGGACAATGTGTTCCAGGTCGATCCGACCGCCTATCTGGATCTGCGCGCGTCCTATGACTTGAACGAAAACTTGCAGCTCTACACCGCGGTGGACAACCTCCTGAACATCCCCCCGCAGATGAAGCCGGGCACGCAAGACGGCGTCCAGTCGAACGGCGGCCCCACCCACTCAGTCACCGCCTACGACCTGCTGGGCCGGGAAGTCCGCTTGGGCGTCCGTTTCAATTTCTAGAGGTGCAGTACCGGCTATGAGTACCGCAGAATCTGTGTGACCCTGCCGCCATGACTGCCGTCATGACTGACAGCCTGGACATGCGCCGCCTGCTGGCGCCCGTTGGCGCGGATCGGTTCTTCGCCGAGCATTGGCAGGCGCGCATGGCGCTGCTGCCGCTGGCGGCGGAGGATCTGGCGTTCATCCGGACGACCGTCGGTCCGCTCGATCCGGCGCGGCTGGCGGGCATGGCGCGGGAAGGGAGCCAGGCCTGGCTGGCCAACGAGTTCGTCGCGCACAGCGTCTTTCCGGTCGATCCCCAGAACGCGGCGCAATTCCATGACGCCGGCGCCACGCTCTATTTCGTCAATGTGCCGCTGCCCGCGCTGACCGACAGCCTGGCGCATTTCCTGGGCGCGCCGCGCCGAAAAGTTATCGCCAGCCTGTTCTTCACCCCCGCCGGGGGCGGGGCGGTGCCGCATTTCGACAAGAACGAGAATTTCACCATCCAGCTTACGGGCGCCAAGCGCTGGCAGGTGGGCGAGGCGCCAATGGTGCCCGCCGCGCCAGACAGCTATACGCTGGGTTCGACCGCCATCACGCCCGCGCTGGCGCCGTTGCTGGCCGGGGCGGGGCGGCCGCCGGAACGGACGGTCGATCTGGCACCGGGCACGCTGCTGTATGTGCCCCGCGGTACGGTGCATCACACCGGGGCGGGAGAGCCGAGCTGGTCGCTCAATCTGTCCTACTGCCCATCCACGTGGCTGGACTTGCTACGGGCGGGGCTCACACAGCGGCTGGCCGCTTCGCCGCGCTGGCGCGGCATCGTGACCGGTGTGGGCGGCGACCCCGCCGCACAAGGCGCCAACCGCCTGCCCGAACTGCTGGCGGAATTGCGCGCGCTGCTGGATGACCCGAAGGAAGCCGAGGCACTTACCCGCGCCTTCTTCGACCGGCCGGACGCATGAGATGGCGGGTGAGGCGATGCGGCTGCTGATGAAGATCGTCCTGCCCGCTGGGTCCCCGGTCCTGGCCGCGCCGGATTTCGAGGCGCAATGGCGAGCCCTGCTCAAACGCCTCGGGGCGCTGGCCGCCTATCCGAAGGAGCAGGGGCGTCTCCAATATGTGCTGATCGAGGCCGATCCGCGTCAGATCACGCCCATCGCCGAGGCGGTGTTCCGCTTTGCGGGCGTCAAGCCGGAATTCCTGCCGGAGATCGCGCCGCCGCCCTATTACGGCTTGCGGGGCTATTAGAAAGGATGCGTGTAAGACGGCTTTTTAATGCTCGGGCGACGCCCGCCGGTGAGCTTCGATGAAGGGTCCTCCGGGGCAGGTTGCATCTGGACGCCGGCGCGGAGCGGAACTACTCATACACGGCTCATGCGGTCTTGCCGTTGCGATCGCACGCGAGTGTGCTGCGAGGGTGTTGCAGGCGATCACGGGGACTTCGATGATAATGCCGGATATCACGATGAGGGATACGCATGGCTGATGTCGAGCGCTCCTGGCTCACCAATCCCTCCCGGCGAAAGGCGTTGGTTCGCCTGGCGGGATTTATGGCGGCCTCACCCGTTGCTGTGGCGGTGGCGCAGACCGACCCCAGACCCCTCCGCGAAGTTCGCCGCGCCTTGAGCCTGGCCGAGATGCAGACGGCCTTTGACTTCGAGCCCGTCTTCTTCGGCAATGTGCCGGTGCGGACCTATGACTATACGGCGCATGGCGACGGGTCGGAGTTCACGCTTCGGCGCAATCGCCAGGCGTTCGATTGGGTCAACATCGTGCCGAAGGGCTCCGCCATCCCAACCTCGCAAGTTGATCTTTCGTCCGAGCTGCTTGGCGTGAAGATGAAATTCCCGATCATCGTCGGGCCGTCGACGGGCCAGGGGGCCCTGCATCCGGATGGAGAGATCGGGATGTTCAAAGGGGCAACTGCGGCTTCGAATACCCTGATGATAATAGCCTCGGGCAGCACCATACCGGTGGCCAAGGTCGTGACGGCCGCGCCCGGCGGCACGCTGTGGGAGCAATTTTACCCGACAGAGGATCTGACGGTCACCCAGCGCGCAATGGACAACTACCAGACTCTCGGCCTGACCAACATCATGGTCACCATCGATCAGCAGGCGTCCTTTTACGAACGTGACGAGCTGGACCGTCATTTCGGCGGGCGCGCCGGCGCGGTCGCGGGCGCCGGAGGTGGTGGCAATGCTGCCGCCGCCGGTGCTGCTACAGCGGCAGCGGCCGCTGCTGCGGGAGGTCCAGCCGTCACTGGTTCGGTGCGGTACCGGGTCAGCGGCAGGCGCTTATGGTATTCGTGGCAATATATCGACGCGCTGCGGAAAATGATCAAAGGCAAGATGCTGATTAAAGGGATTCTGGATCCGGAAGACGCCAGGCTGGCGGTCGAGCACGGCGCGGACGGTATCACTGTATCGAATCACGGCGGGCGCTCGATGGACTATGGCCCCTCGTCGCTGGAGGTCCTGCCGGAGATCGTGGCTGCCGTGAACGGCCGGATCCCCGTCCTGTTCGATAGCGGCGTCCGTCGCGGCGCCGATATCTTCAAGGCGCTCGCACTGGGCGCCAACGGCATCCAGATCGGACGGACGGCGCGCTGGGGGCTTGCGGCATTCGGCACCGCCGGCGCACAGCGTGTGATCGAAATTCTGCAGCAGGAACTCGTTCAGGCTGCCGCCGCTGCCGGATGCGCCAGGCTGTCGGATATCAACAAGACGACGGTCAGGGCCAATTTCGCGTGAGCCATGTTCAGCCTTTGAGGGCGTCTGGCACAGGGATGGCGAAAATGGCCCTATGGGTTGCGAATTCGGGTATTCCCAGCGCCAATTGCACCGATCCGGTCATGCGGCGCTGCACAAGACGAGGCCTGTCGCGGCCGGATTTGACTTGCCGCGCGCCGCGCCGGAAAATTTGAGGCAAGTATAAACATGTCCCGGGGGAATGAATGACTGATCGCACCGGACCGACCTCGCGCCGCCAGGCCATCGGCGTGATGGGGACGACTGTCGCCGCCAGCATGGCGGGCGCGGCGGTGCCTGCGCTTGGCGCGCCGGCACAGACCGCCGCGACGCCGTTTCGCGTGCCGACTCCGCCGCCGGTCCTGGTGCCGCGAGGAGACCTCGTGAATGTGCTCGAGTACGAAACTCAGGCGCGGCTGGTGTTGGGACCGGCGAGGGTGGCCCCGATTTTGGGCAGCGACCGGACCGTCACCGATCGCATCACCTTGCGGCCACGGATGAATATCCCCACGCGGGATCTGGACATGACCAGCACCTTGTTTGGAGACCAGCACTTCACGCCGATCATCGTCGGCCCGATTGCCGATCAGAAGCGCTTCCATCCCGAGGGCGAGCTCGCCATGGCGCGGGGAGCCTCCGCGGCAAAGGCCGCATTGGTCGTGAGCAGCGACGCCAGTATGCCCTTGGCCACAATCGCCCAGGCCGCCGCGACTCCGCTTTGGCTGCAGGTCTACGCAAAGAGTCCCAAAGTGAAGGACGTGCTCGCTGAGGCGGCTGCGGCCAAGGCCAAGGCGGTGATCGTGACGGTAAACGCCGGTGCATCCGCAGTCGCGCCCCCGACCCCAGCCTCGGCACAGATTGATTGGGCCGCTGTCGACGCCGTCGTCAAGGGCACGTCTCTGCCCGTGATTGTGAAGGGCGTCACGCGTCCGGAAGATGCGAAAGAGGCCGTCGCCCGCGGCGCCAAGGGCGTGGTGGTGTCGAACTATCGTGGCGGCAATGCCGCGGCGCTCAAGGGCACCTTGCTCCTCGTCGCACCGGTCGTTCAAGCCGTTGGCGATCAGATACCCGTGCTTGTCGACGGCAGTTTCCGCCGCGGCACCGACATTCTCAAGGCGTTGGCCTTTGGTGCGAAGGGCGTGTTGATCGGCCGGCCCGTGATGTGGGGCCTGGCAGCGTACGGCGCCGACGGTGTGCAGGGGGTCGTCGAAATGCTGCAGACCGAACTCGCGAGATATATGTGCATGTGCGGCCGCCCATCGCTCGCGGCGGTCAACCCCAGCCTGGTGCGCGTCCATGCGCCTCTTCCCACAGCGAGGAACAACCATGGCTGATACCGGCTGGCTCACCAATCCAGCTCGGCGAACCGCGTTGGCCCGCCTGGCAGGGCTTGTGGCGGGCTCGCCCGTCGCCGCGGCGGTGGCGCAGATTGACCCGAGGCCTCTGGGCGAACATCACCGCGTGTTGAGCCTGGCCGAGATGCAGACATCCTTCGACTTCGAGCCTGTCTTCTTCGGCAATGTGGTCCGGCCGATATATGACTATACGGCGCACGGAGATGGGTCGGAGTTCACGCTTCGGCGCAACCGCCAGGCGTTCGATTGGGTCGATATCGTACCGGCACGCGCCGCTGTCCCGGCATCTGACGTCGACCTCTCGTCCGAGTTTCTCGGCGTGAAGATGAAATTCCCGATCGTCGTGGCGCCGACCGCGGCAATGGTGCCCCTGCATCCGGATGGGGAGATCGGGATGTTCAAGGCGGCGACCGCGGCCGCGAACACACTGATGATACTGAGCGTCAACACCAGCACACCGCATGCCCAGGTCGTACCCGCCGCTCCGGGCGGCACGCTGTGGGCGCAGTTTTATCCGGTGGAGAATCTGGCCAACACCCAGCGGTCGATGGATACGTTCCAGAATGCCGGCTGCAACGGCATCATCGTCACCGTCGATCAGCAGGCGTCTTATTACGAACGTACACAGCAGGACCGTAATTTCGGCGGGCGCGCTACTCCTGCGGGCGGCCGTGGCGCGGGGGCGGGAGGTGGAGCGGCAGCGCCGACCGGTTCGGCGCGGTACCGGCTCAACGGCTTCCGCCTGTGGTACACGTGGCAGTATATCGACGCCCTGCGGAAAATGGTCAAAGGGCCGTTACTGATAAAAGGGATACTCGATCCGGAAGACGCCAAGCTGGCGATCGAACATGGCGCGGACGCGATCATCGTGTCGAATCACGGCGGCCGCTCGATGGATTATGGTCCCTCGTCGCTGGAGGCCCTGCCGGAGATCGTGGCGGCTGTGAACGGCCGGATTCCCATCCTGTTCGACAGTGGTATCCGTCGTGGCGCCGACATCTTCAAGGCGCTCGCACTGGGGGCCAACGGCGTCATGCTCGGACGGACGACGCGGTGGGGCCTTGCGGCATTCGGTACCGCCGGGGCCCAGCGCCTGATCGAGATGCTGCAGCAAGAGCTCGTCCAGGTGGCCGCGGCGTGCGGATGCGCCAAGCTGTCGGACATCAACAAGACGATGGTCAAGACCGGCTTCGTGTGAGCCGCGGAATGAGCGGCGGCGCGCAAGGAAGGGCGGCGAGCTCAGGATTTTTGATCGCGAGGGCGCAGAGCGGTCCCGCATGGCTCAAAAGTGGAACGGGATGAAATCAGCAAGAATTATCCTGCCGACGGTGCTTCTGCTTGCGCCCGTAATGGCGCAGGCGCAAGAGGCATCCGTGCAGACGGCGGACCCGATCCTGCGGGGACTCACGCAAAGCGATTTTCCGCGCCTGAAGCAACTCGAGCCTGATGTTTATGCCTATGAGGAATTGCGGCCCAGCGACCCGGGCAAGTTCAAGACCACGGTGGACATGATCGTAGTTACCAGCGACGGTGTGTTGGTGGCCGATGGGCAGGGCAACCTGGGCGCGACACAGAAGCTGGTGGCACAGATAAAGAAACTGACGCCGCTGCCGATAAAATATGTGGTGGTGTGCTCGGAGCATGAGGACCATACCGGCGGCAACGCGGCGTTCAAGGCCGCCTTTCCCGATGTGGTGTTTGTGGCCTCGCCCGTTTCGCAGAAGGCGCTGATGGCAAGCCCGGCCCCACCAACGGAAGCTGTAGCGGACAAGCGAACCATTCGCCTTGGGGACACGGACATCGAAATCTTGAATCTGGGGCGGGCGCATACCGGCGGAGATCTGAGTGTGTATGTGCCCGGGCCCAGGGTATTGTTCATGAGCGAGATTTACGATCACCGGTTGTTTCCATCCCTGGCGCGCGGGTTCCCCAGCGAATGGCTTTCGACCATCAAGAAGAATCAGGCGATCGACTCCAAATGGGTTTTCGGAGGGCACGGTTTTGTCGACGATCCCGCGACCATGAAGAGCGAGCTTGCGGGGTTCGCCGCCGAGCTGACGGCGGTGATCGCGGAAGGGCGGCGGCTGCATGACGCGCACGTCGGATGCCGTTCGGCGAAGGATTGCGACGCAGTCAGGGCTGCAAATTGGGGGCCCTACGACAATTGGAGCGAGCGGGTTACGCAGGCGCCGGGGGCGCTGGCGCGAGTGTATCAAGAGATCGAGGGCAGATTGCCGAAGTAGGAATGGTTTCGGAACAATTGACCTGAGGTTCTACATCGAGGCGAAAACAGCTCAAGTCAGATTGCAGATCCAGCCCGAACCGGCATCGCAGTACCAGAGCACGCCTTCCCTGATTTCCAGGCCATGGATTGCCGGATCGTCTTTCTTGTCCAGTTGGATCTTGGCGACGATCTTGCCGGTCTTGGAATCCAGCTTGTGGATCTGGGAAAAGTCCGAACCCACGGACCAGAGGAAATTGCCGTCGATCGCCAAGCCGTGCGTGCGGTTCACGGGGGCAACCAGGCTACGCACCGGCTTGCCGCTGGCCTCATCCATCAGGAAGATGCGGCCGGACGCCGGTACCGCCATCCAATATCGGCCATTGCCGGCCCATTTGACGTCGTGGCCGCCCGAGGGTGTTTCCGGCGGCCTGTCGGGGCGCGGGGGCCGGTCGGGCCCATAAAAGCCCCAGCCCGGAGTCACCCATTTCTGCAAGGTTTTGCCCGATTGCGGATCGACCTTGAGGGTCACAGGCGGGCCCTGAAGGGCTTTGGTCGAGGTGATAATCCAGTTGCCGCCGCCGTCGATGGTGATGCCGCTGCCATGGATGGATTCGGTCTGCACGGTACGCACGACCTTGCCATCGGAAGGGTTCACTTCGAAAACCTTATTCGGATCGACCTGATCCAGGATCAACAGTGTGCCTTTAGGCGTAAACTGCAGCGCATTGGGCTCCTTGATCGTGGGGGAGTCATTCCACAGTTTGTTGACTTTTTTCTTGATCAACGGCGCCGCGGCCATCTCGTCCAGATGCTGGACGCTTGGTATGGCGACGCCCCTGGTAGGCTCGCTGTCGTCGAAGACCGGCTGCTTGTCGGCTGCGCGCAGCGGCGTCGTCAGCACGAGAGCGCCGGCACTCGCCAGCAGACTGCGACGTGTAAAATCGTCTTGCATGAAGCCCTCCCCAGAGTCCCGTTTATGCCCCCGCGCTACTGGGGATGGTGCGTATGTTTAGCACCGTGGGAGCATTCCGGGAAGACAAGGCGTAGTGCCGGATACAGGCCCGCGCCGCAAGCCCTCGACTCTGCTGATGTGATCTCAGAGTGCCAAAGCTCGCCCGGGCACCTTGGCGAGCGCGGAAATTGCTGTGCGCAAAAAGCGCGTTTTGAAAATAACTACTCGGTAGCTTTGGGATGTGAAACAGCGATTTTCCTTAGGTGGCCTCCCGCGATATCCGGATTGCGGGTGTGGCGGTTTGGGCGCACAGCGGCGCCAGCCGGTCCCACCATTAACCGCGTTGATGCCCACACCGCTGCAGCCGATGATCGATATTGCCGGTGCAAATGATGGCGGAAACGAGAGTGCTTTCAGGCAAACCAGTAGATGCAGGCTCCCAGCAGCATAAGTCCCAAGCCCAGCAATATTAGCCTTAGGCCTGAGCGACGTTCACCCGACGGGCTTTCTGGAAGATTGTTCTGCATACGGATGGTACCCTCGGCATTCATTGCCTGCCGCGGCCTCAAAGTCACGCGCAACCATGGGTCGTGGTTACCGGGAACCGGGCCAGGCGAGGACAAGCAGTGGCCCAGCAATCTTGGGCGGCCCGTTCTACGTTATGATCGAATGGGAATAGCCGCTTGTTGCCTCGGCGGTGTGCTCACCGTCGAACCTTTATAGTAACGCGGCTATGCCGGATAATGCGGCCGAGATAGATGCGCCCAAGCTGCTCGCTGCCATTGCAATGGCGGCGCCCACGATGGCCAACAATAGCGCGTATTCCGCAGCTGCAGCGCCGCGTTCCTCAGAGAGGATTTCGTTCGTCCAATTGCGCATGCAGGCCCCCAAGCCCTAATCGGACAGGATGGGCATGGGCATGGGTCATTGTAAAGCACGGCCTGGAACTAAGGTAAATCGCTGGCAGCTCCGATAGCGTATGGTTCAAGGCAGCCGGACCCCCTGAGGTGCTCTGCCAGCGGGGCAGTTCGGCATTTCGATCGAACCTAGGAAACGATCATGCGATGGAGGGTGGCGACAGCATGGCCGCCATATGTCGCTAAATCATACGAGGTGATCACTGCCGCCAGGGCATACAGCAACGCCAAACCGGGGTTCTTGGCTCGGATGTTTCGATACAGACCTTCGGCCAGCGGCCCTGTGATGGGGCCGAGCGCCCACCACGGCGAAATGCGCCATTTTTGGGGCAGTGCTTTTTCCGTTCGCATCTTGTGTCAACACCTTCGGCGATTAACCGTTGCAAACGTGTGCATGCCCCGCCAGCACCGCCAGCCGAGCAACGGCTGCTATTCCATCTTCAGCGAGAAATCGGCAGAGATTAACGGCATTCCGAACTATGTGTGCTTAAGACCGGGCCGTTCCGACCTATAGCGTGATGACGGCTGGATCAGCCTCTAGCCTCAGGTAACCCCCGACGAAAGGCTCGGCAGTTTCAACGTTCTGCTGGGCCTTTCTGGTTCAATACCGTGGGATATCTTCCAAGGTAAACGTGTCTATCACAACACGAGGATGGCCCGTTTGATGAAGCTGGTCGGCGGGTTCAAGCCGGCGGAATGGCATCCGGTCTGTTGTTCAGTGATCGTAACGTTGCCGTTGATCCGGAATGTAGTATCAACGATGCTGAAACAATCGGCACCGCCGCTTGCGCGATTGATGTCTCCACTGAACAGAATATTCGAATTCGGCATGTAGATCAGGCCGGTGATATCCCAAGTCAGCGACGAACCTGAGGAACTCCAGTCCACACCCGTGGTCAGACGGGGGTCTTGGTAAAGCGCCACGCCCGACCAGTTACCGGATGTCGGCGCGGAGATATCAAGAGTACCACTACTCGAGGGGGTATGTGACGGCGACAGGCCGGCAACAGTCTGGCCCGTAAAGATAATCGTAAGGCCCGCGCCCGTGAACGTAACGCCGGAACTAATATTAAGGGACCCATTCTCGATCACCATGACGCCGCCCGTCGAAGCAGTCACGTTGCCGGTGATGTTCACGTTGCCACAATAGTGGTGGGCCGTAACATCGACTGTGCCGCCGGTTATGGTGGTTCCGGCAGTGTAGCTGCTTGCGTTTGATCCACAGGTGTTGCCCGGAATGTTGGTCGGGGGATATGTGGTCGTGTACGGATCTGTGACCGCGGCGGAGCCAGCTAGCGGCGTGCAGCCATTGTTGTTTCCATGAACAAAGAAATATGCTGCGCCCCCGCTAGAATTATTACCGGCGCATTTGGCATCGCCATTGGTCGAAATGGAACATCCGTTCAACACGACGCTGGGGCCGCCATCCACGCGATAGGTATCCGAACCGCTTCCTAGAGAGGTGATGCAATCCGAAATGGGATAATCTATCGACGCGGCCATTGCGATGGCGACGACAGTCTGCGCACCGGACCCGTTGGTCCCCCTATAGCCAACAAGGCGTGGGAGATTTACCGGCACATTCCTGGTGATTGTGACCTTGTAGCAGCCGGAGCCGGAATAAGGCGATGGGCAGGTCTGGTTGTTGACTGGGGTTACCTCAGAGGCGAGATAACCAAAATTGGCGGCAACCTGCTTGCCTTCGTTTATATAAGTGGTCCCACCGGGATTGATGATGCCGTTCTGGGCCGCGGCCAGCACAGCCGAATCCGCCGCATTCTGTTCCGAACGCTGGATCAGGTACCAAGTGCCCGCCTCGGTACCCAGCCCCAGGATTGCGGTCAGCGGAACGATCAGCAGGACCGTCATGGTCGCGATACTGCCCCGCTTGTCGCGAAGATAGCGGCGCAGCAGATTCCATACCCCAGAGCCGATGCTTTTATTCCCGAATTCCATTGCCGCGCCCCATTTACCGCTCTAGAAGATTATAAACGGCAATTGGGGCGTCTTAATCGTCGTCGCCAACAATTGGGAATTTGTATAGCGCGTTGGATTCACCACTTAAGCGCTTAGCTGTTCACACATTGTGGCCGAGATTGGGAATTGTTCGGAAATTGAGAATTGTTCGGAATCCGTTATGAGCGTCCGCACGGACCAGACCAATAGATCGCGCCTGCGCGGGGGTGAGTAGTTCTTTCAAGGCTCGAGAAGAACAGTTTGCGCCGCTCCTGCATGAGACGGAGAGCCGCTGCCAACCCGATCAATACGCTGGCGGCCATACCGATGGTGCGTTTGATGCTTTTATGGAAGTCGAGGGGCCGCTTTGGACCCTTCGACCCTCCAGATCTGGATTGCATCTGTAGGCTGCGATAGGCGGGTGAGCCAAGAAACTTCTGCGCCACCACGTAGCTCATGGTAGAGCCCGGAACCGACATCTTGGGACGCCGTGCAATCAACGATATAATTCGCGCCCATTCGGCGCGCCGCGTTTTCAGCGTCTACGCCCTGAGCCCGTTGAGCGTCATAGACCCTGACAATTTGCGTTGAGAGCCGATGATAGGGGGCTGTCAATACAGAGTGTGCAGTATAATCCAGGATTTCTGGTCCTAAGTAGACATCGGCCATAACCACGCCCGGCTTCAATCTGGCCAATCCTTCATAGGATGAAGACGCGGCGCACGAATTCGTAACGGTCAGCAGATTTGACTGGCTGGCCGACTTTGGCTGGAAAGCCATGAGCAGCATTGCAAGAGAGGCTGGCGCAATCGCAATGGAGCCCAGGACAATAAAAACCCTGGACTGACCGATTTTTGGAAGTGCCACACTCATCGCGGCGGCAAATGCGGGGACGCCTACCCAGAACAGGTAATCCTCACTTCGCAAATACCGGATTGCCAGCGGGATCACCGCCGCAGATGAAAGCAGCGTTACAATGACTGGGACTGACCATCCGTATTGCCGCCAAAGAATGAAGACCGCTATGGCTAACTCAACAATCATGATGATTGAACGGGACGCTATAGCAGGGTCATAGAAAAATGATCTAGTGAGCGGCAACAATTCGCTCATGTTGTCGAACCAAATCGCCTGTAACCTCGGATCTATGTCGGCATAAACGCCCCGCACACAAGTGGGATGAATGCTGAGATACACGCCGAGCCCAAGAGCTGCCAAGAGTATGAGCGGGATCAGTGGCGCTCTCGTCTCTCTGTTTGCCAGTGTTGCAATCGCAGCGAGGCCGCCGCCTAAGATCAGGACAGCGGCAACCATGTTGATGGCCAGCGAGTCGCAAAATGGCAGGAGCAGGCGTGACGGCGGCGTTTGGATAAGGAAAAACGCGGCGGTAGAGATTGCTAGGCTGGCCCCGTAACTAATCGTTGCTTGACGGTCGCGGTGCATGAGAATCCGGGCCGCGTAAGAAACGCCCACGATCACATGGATCGGAAGCCCCTCAAGCCCGACAGCTAAGCCGAGACCGGTAATGACCCCGCCAAAGGCGGCCATTCTGGGCGATAGCTTGGGCAGTGTGGCAATCGCAACCGCGACGATCGCAAGCGTAATTTGGATGTTGTGATGGTCGAGGCGCCCCGGCCTGAATTGCCTGAATATCAATATGTCGATGGTTAGTAGCGCGGCGGAGATGACGACAGAAAATCTGCCGCCGAGATTTCTTGCATAGAACAGGGCCGCAGCAGTTGCCGGCAATATCAAAAGCAGGGGCCAAATATCGCGCGCCGCCAACTCTGCGGCGGGGGCTGACATGAAAAATTGGAATATCCAGATCAATGCCGCTTCTGCACCGTCAACTAGGCGGGACCAGTGCATGTACAGGCCGCTCGGCGGGTTGACCCTCAGCGTCAACTGATCGAACCAGCCTTTGCCGTGTAGCAGATCCCTAACTTGGACCAACCGCATCGCATCGTCCGGATCTGAGACTGACGAGGCGACATCTTTAGAAAAAAACAGCAGCAGAACTGCGCTTTCTATTACCGTAATTGCGAGTGCGATCGACCAGATGGCGGCGACCGATCCGAACTCCGGTCGTGCGGTCTGTTCGCCTTTGTCCCCCATGGCGGGAGCCTAGCCGCAATCATTCCAACAGCAAACTGACGGAACATCAGAGGGTAAATTACGCAGTTGACCTGCCAAGTCGAGGCTTGGGGGGCTGCGCTGCTTCAAATTATGGCGCTCTGGCCCGCGCATTAGGCCGAAATAGGAGCCGACAAGGACAAGATCGGTTTCGACCTCGATCTAGAACAGTCGGGAGTAGAGTCTCCAAGCAAAGGCCATTGATCTGAATAATGGCTTCGCATGACTTCGCCATGTGCTTTCTTTGTTGCGCATGCGAAGGCAACCCGCAGATGTTTCGGGTCGGGATGACGCATTGAAGTTTGCGGGTGGCTTTTCACACGGTTCTTGTGTCGATCGGAGAGCGCCGTTCTATGCCAGGTGCTCGGCCGAACGCTCTTAAATCATCGCTCCTTGACACTTTATCCCCCTCTGCTTGAATCGCCTCACCGCATAAGACAAAGCAAAAAGGCGGTCGATTTTGGGAAGGCCAGGCAGAATCACCTTTGCCGTGGCGGCGATTTGCATCGTTGCCGCGCTGGGTGTTGCTGGCGGGGTCCTTCAGCATCCCAGTGCGGCAGAGCGCCAGGTCGATTTCAACCGCGACATCCGTCCCATCTTCAATAGCCAGTGCATGGCCTGTCATGGCGGCGTGAAGCAGGCGAGCGATGTGTCCTTTTCCTATCGCGAGCAGGCCCTGGGCAAAGGCAAGTCCGGGCGGCCTACCATCGTGCCGGGTAGTCCCAGTTCGTCCGAATTGATCGCCCGCGTCACCTCCAACGACCCGGAAGTCCGCATGCCGCTGCACGGGGCGCCGCTACCATCGTCCCAGATTGCGCTGCTGCGCCAATGGATCAAGGAAGGGGCGCAGTGGGAAAATTACTGGGCCTTTGTTCCCCCCAAAACCCAAAGGCTTCCCGACGGGCGCAATGGCGTCTGGGTGCGACAGCCCCTCGACCGTTTCATCCTGGCCCGGCTGGAGAAGGAGATGCTCGCGCCTTCGCCGGAAGCGGACAAAGCCGAACTGCTGCGCCGGGTGTCGCTGGACCTCACCGGCTTGCCGCCGACGCCGGAGGAACTGGCCGCGTTTCTCGCCGATCCTTCCAAGGACGCTTACGAGAAACAGGTAGACCGGCTGTTGGCCTCGCCGCGTTACGGCGAACGCTGGGCCTCACTATGGCTGGACCTCGCGCGTTATGGCGACACCAAGGGCTTTGAAAAAGACCATAGCCGGCCGGTCTGGCCGTATCGCGACTGGGTGATCGACGCGCTGAACAAGAATCTGCCTTACGACCAGTTCGTCACCAAGCAGTTGGCCGGCGATCTGCTGCCGAATGCCGGCTTCGAAGACCGGATCGCTTCCGCCTTCCATCGCCAGACGGCGGCCAATGACGAAGGCGGCACCGATGACGAGGAATTCCGGCTGCAGGCAGTGATGGACCGGGTATCAACCACCTGGTCGGTGCTGAATGGCGTCACCATGAATTGCGTGCAGTGCCATTCCCATCCTTACGATCCCATCCGCCATGCCGACTATTACAAATCCCTGGCTTTCTTTAATACCGCACGCGACGCCGACATCGCCTTCGACAGTTCGCTGGCCGATGACTGGCCGGTGTTGCAGGTGCCGAAGGACAAGGCACTCTACGGCGAGGCCGACCGACTGCAGCGCGAGGCCGAGAGTTTGCGCAACGCAATTGTCGATGCCAGCCGCCAGGCCGAGAGCCGCGCCGCCTGGAAGCTGTTGCCGATTAGGAGTGGAACGGTGAGCGCGGTCCTGGCGCTGGAACGCGCCTTGGCGCTGCCGGAAAGTCAGGTCCGGAACCGGCAGCGGCAGTTGCGGACGGACCTGGCGAAAGCCAAGGGGCAGGCGCCGCGCGCCGGCTTCCGTCTCCACGATGGCATGGCGGAGCAGACCGGCACCGTGCCGATGAATTCGGTATTCGAGTTCTCGGTTGCCGCCGATCTACCGGTTTTGACGGCGCTGCGCCTGGAAGTGCCGCCGGCCGATGCGGTCAAAGCGCGGCATTCTCCAGAGAGGGGGTTCGTCGCCAACCGCATCGACGCCTGGGTGGTGCGGGGAGGAAAGGCCGAGAAGATCGCCTTCCGCCTGCTGGCGCCGGATGCCATGACGGATGTGGAAGGCAATATCGCCCGCATGTTGCGCGATGGCGCCAAGACCGGTCCGGTGATGACGCGGCTGGCCGACAATAGCGGCTTCATGGCCGATCCTTGCCTTTTCCGCACCAAGTGGGTGGTGGCGGTACCGGCCGAGCCGCTGAAATTGGCACCCGGCGACAGTTTAAAACTGCAACTGACACAGGGCGAGTTGATCAATGCGGCGTCATCAGCAGTGCCGCGGCTTCGCGTATCGGCAAGCAGCGATGCGCGCTGGACGGCGCTCGCCCAGTCGCCTGCTCTGGAACAGCAGTTCACGCGGCTGGAGCAGGTGACGCGCCGGTTGAAGGAGATACCGAGCGTGCTGCTGCCGGTGATGATGGAGCAGGTTTCCTATGAGCGGCGGCCCACTCTGGAGTTCGAGCGCGGCAGTTTTCTCAACCAGATCGGGCCCGATCTGCCGGCCGACACGCCGTCGCTGTTTCCCAAACTTCCTGCCAACGCACCGCACAATCGCTTGACGCTTGCGCGCTGGTTCTTCGCGCCCGGCCAGCCCTTGACGGCACGAGTGGCGGTGAACCGCTATTGGGAACAGTTTTTCGGCACCGGCCTGGTCGAGACTCTGGAAGATTTCGGCAGCGCCGGTGAGTTGCCGTCGCATCCCGAATTGCTGGACTGGCTGGCGCTGCATTTCCAGAACGATCTGCATTGGAACATGAAAGCGCTGGTCCGCGAGCTGGTGACCAGCGCTACCTATCGCCAGATGGGACGTGCCACCGCGGCCTTGCGGGAGAAGGACCCGCGCAACCGGCTGCTGGCGCATGGGCCGCAGCAACGCCTGACCGCCGAGATGATCCGTGACCAGGCGCTGCAGGCAGGCGGACTGCTCAATCCCGAAATGGGCGGACCGCCGGTGATGCCCGAGCAGCCCGACGGCGTGTGGAACGTCGAAGCCAACAATCCCGAACGCTGGAAGAATGTCACTGGGCCCGAGCGTTATCGCCGCTCGATCTACACCTTCATAAAACGCACCGCGATCTATCCCAGCTTCGTTACGTTCGACGCGGCCGACCGCCAGCTCAGCACCCCGCGCCGCATCCCCACCAACACGCCCTTGCAGGCGCTGGTGACCTTGAACGACCCGGTCTATCACCAGGCAGCGCGGGCGCTGGCGGCGCGCATGGCCAAGGCGCCGTCGTTGGCCGGTCATGACGCAACGGAAAGCAAGCTGGATTACGGCGCGCGGCTGGTATTGTCGCGCGATCTGTCGACGGCGGAAGTCGCGCCGCTGCGAAAGCTTTATCAATCCGCGGGCCCGGAGGCAGTGGCAAGCGCGCTCCTTAATCTCGATGCGGCGCTGACACGGTGAAAGCGATGATGGAAAACGAGCGCGGCATTCATCAGTTGGACCTGGCGCGGATCCAGGCCCAGACCCGCCGGCATTTCCTGGGCTGGGGGACTGGCGGTCTTGGCGCGTTTTTCCTGAATTCCGCTCTGGCCAAGCCGCCTTCGCACCCGGGGGGCGAGAATGCGCCGTTGGATTTCACCCGTGATCCGGCCACGCCCCTGTCGGTGCTGCCGCCGGAATTCGCCGCCAAGGTCAAACGCGTGATCTATCTGCATATGGGCGGCTCGCCCAGTCAGCTGGAGCTGTTCGATTACAAACCGACCCTGGCGCGGTTTCACGGCCATGACTGTCCGGAGTCCTTTCTCAAGGGCAAGCGCTTCGCGTTTATCCAGGGCGTCCCCAAGTTGCTGGGGCCGATGTTTCCTTTCCATCGCGCCGGCAAGAGCGGCACCTGGATCTCCGACCGCTTGCCGCATCTGGAACAGGCGATCGACGAACTGTGTGTGATCAAGTCGATGAAGACCGACCAGTTCAACCATGCGCCCGCTCAGCTCTTGGTCCATACCGGCGATTCGCGCACCGGGCATGCCTCGCTGGGGTCCTGGGTGACTTACGGGTTGGGCAGTGAAAACCAGAATCTGCCCGGCTTCATCGTGCTGATTTCCAATGGCGGGACCACCGCCAATGCCGGCAAGCCGCTGTGGGGTTCCGGTTTCCTGCCCAGCGTCTATCAAGGCGTGTCCTGCCGCTCCGCCGGAGAGCCGGTTCTGTATCTGGACAATCCCAAAAGCGTCAGCCGCGACGAGCGGCGCAAGGTGCTGGATGCGGTGGATGAGATCAATCGCCAGACCTATGACCAATTCGGCAACCCAGAAACGGTCACGCGCATCGCGCAATACGAAATGGCCTTCCGCATGCAATTGGAAGCCAGCGACGCTATGGATATCCGCCGCGAGCCCAAGACCGTGCTGAAACGTTATGGCGCCGAACCCGGCAAAACCAGTTATGCCAACAATTGCCTGGTGGCCCGCCGGCTGGCCGAGCGTGGCGTGCGGTTCATCCAGCTTTACCACTGGGGCTGGGATTCCCACGGCACTCCGGTCGACAAAGGGCTGAATGTCGGGCTGGTGGGGCGCTGCAAGGAGACCGATCAGCCCACTGCGGCGCTGCTGGCGGACCTGAAGGCAAGGGGGCTGTTGGAAGACACGCTGGTGGTCTGGGGCGGAGAATTCGGACGCACCCCCATGTGGGAAAATCGCGGCGGCCAGGAAATGGAATTCATCGGCCGTGACCACCATCCCAACTGCTTCACCCTGTGGCTGGCCGGCGGCGGCATCAAAAAGGGCATCAGCCATGGCGAAACCGACGATATGGGCTATGACATCGCGCGCAATCCGGTGGAGATACGCGACTTGCATGCCACCATGCTGTATCTGCTGGGCTTCGATTACCGCCGCCTGAACTATCCCTATCAGGGCCTGGACCAGAAACTCACGGGTGTGAAGCCGGCCCGGATCGTCTCCGAAATCCTGGCATGATGTGAGGCGATGAGTTCGAGTGGCATATCCGGGCGCTTGTCGGCTGGCGCCTATTTTTGCAGTGTCGCGCTGCTGACCCTGGCGGGTTTTGCGCTTGCCATGTTCGTGCGGCCCGCCTTTGGGCACAGCATGCTGCAATGGATGGGACTGGAAAGCGTGCCGCAGGCAGAGGCCAGGTCCTTCTATGCCACGCGGGTTTCTTCCCTGTTTGAGACGCATTGCACCTCCTGTCATGGGGAAAAACGGCAGAAGGCCGGCTTGCGGCTGGATAGTTATGCGGCGCTTCTACGTGGCAGCAAGCATGGCGCTGTGATCCGGCCCGGCGATGCCAGGAACAGCGAGCTTTTCATCCGCATAAATTTGCCGGCCTCGGATTCGCGCGCCATGCCGCCCAGCGGCAAGACACCTCTCACGCCGGATGATGTGACGATCATCAGGCTCTGGATCGCGCAAGGTGCATCGGGTGTGCGGCGGACGATACCGGGTGCGCCCCAGCCGGTGCCCGAAGTCAAAATCCCCGAGGATGCGCCGGCGCTGACGGAAAAGCTTCGCGCCCCGCTTGCCGCGCAAGTGCGCCGGATACAAATGGAGCATCCCGGCATCCTGTCTTATCAATCGCGCAACTCGGCCTGGTTGGAGGTGAATGCTTCCCTGCAGGGCGCGGCTTTTGGCGATGCGCAACTTCAGGCCTTGGCGCCGTTGCGCGCCCGCATTGTCCAGGTGGATATCTCGGGGACCTCGGTAACGGATGCATCCGCGCCCTTTCTGGCCGGTATGCCCGCACTTGAGGTGCTGCGGCTGGGCGGATCCAGGATCACCAGTGCCGCTTTGGCCGCGCTGGAACGCTCAAACAGCCTGCGGTCTCTGACGATCGGCGACATCGAGACTTCAGAAGACACGCTCGCGCCGTTGCGGAAAAAACATATCGTTATCCATGGAGGCGCCGATGTCCGTTGAGCCGCCTCCCACGCATGTACGGGTCTGGGACCTGCCGGTCCGCCTGTTCCATTGGAGCATCGTGCTTTTGATCGCCGTGTCCTGGATCAGCGCCGATCAGGGCTATATGCAGATACATCTGATTTCGGGCTTGACGATTCTGGCCCTGCTTCTGTTCCGTATCGCCTGGGGTGTGCTGGGATCGACCACCGCCCGGTTTCGCGACTTCCTGCATCCGCCCGGCCGGATCATTGGATACCTGAAAGGCCGGGACGGAAATAAATGGTTCGCGGGTCACAATCCGGCCGGCGGTCTCATGGTAGCGGCGTTGATTCTGATTCTTTTGACCCAGGTGGGCACCGGACTGTTTGCCAATGACGGTGTACGTTTTCGCGGCCCATTCGCCTTGCTGGTCAGCGAGGACACCTCTACCTGGCTGACCGAGATTCACGGCCTTGTGTTCGATCTGATCCTGCTCCTGATATGGTGCCATATTGTTGCCGTGGGATTCTATCTGCTGGTGAAGGGGCACAATCTGATCGCGCCCATGGTCACCGGTAAAAAGCGCACCGAATATGTGCCGCCCAATTCCAATCTGATTTTCGTCCGGTCTTACATCGCCCTGCTTCTGTTTGCCGTCAGTGCCGGCATCGCGGTTTGGGTAATGGCCCAGGGAGGTTATGCCTTATGAAAAGGGTCTTCTGTCGTCTCGCAGTAATGGCGGGGTTGGTGCTGGCGTCTCTTCCCGTGTCCGATCCGGCTCGCGCCGACAGCTTTGTCATGGACGGGAAGTTCTTCACGCCGCCGCCCGGCATGGCCACGATCGGGGATTCCCACGGCGATATCGCGGTATCGCCGCAAGGGGAGATTTATGTGAGCGTCCAGGCCGGCGAGCATCCCGGCATTCAGGTCTACAGTGCCGAGGGGCATTATCTTCGCAATGTGCCCGGTGCACCTCCCGACCTGCACGGCTTCATCATCGCCCGCGCGCCCGATCGTGAATTCTATATCTACGGCGTCAGCCGTCTGGCGCAGGAGATCGTCCAGTTGAAATTGGACGGCACCCGGGTCCTTACCATTCCGGCGTCCGCGATCCCCGCGCAGTACAAGAAGGACGACAAGCAGGCCATCAATCTGACAGGCATAGCGGTGACACCCAACGGCGATATTTATGTCACGGATGGTTACGGTCTGGATTTCATCCACCATTTCGACAGAAGCGGAAAATATCTCGCCACCTTCGGCGGAAAAGGGGCGCCCTGGAATTTCGATCAATGCCACAAGATCGCGCCCGACACCCGCTTTAAGCCGCTGAGATTGATCTGCACAGACAGGCGCCATGACCGATTGGTCCACATGGATATGAATGGCCACATATTGGGTGTCTTCGGCTGGGGGTTGCGCTTGCCCAGCGCCTTGGCAATCCGTGGCAACGAGCTGGCGGTGGGCGAGCTGATGGGGCGTGTTTCCATCCTGGACCGGAAGGGGCAGATCGTCTCGGTGATCGGCAGCAACGACAATGTCGACGAGATTCGCACCAACAAGGCGCCGCCCGAAATATGGAAGGACGGTCTTTTCTATGCCCCGCACGGCGTGGCTTACGATGCCGCCGGCAATCTGCTGGTGACCGAGTTCAATCAGTATGGCCGTATCAGTCGCGTCCGGCGGATCAAGGAAGCCGGGCAGGGCGGCCAAAACTGAAAAACTGCTCAGTGAGCGCCGGCCGGCGACATGCCGCTGTTGCGCATGGCGGCACTTGCCTTCCCGGACTTCAGGAAGTCGATGAGCTTCTGCGCCGCCTCAGCATTGCCCGAACCGGCAACCAACGCGGTGGAAAAGACCGATACGAATTGGACCTGGGCGGGCAACAGGCCGGCAAAGTCGGTACCGGCGGCGTGCAGCACCTCGCTTTCCGGCTGGATCGCGATCTCGGCTTCGCCGCGCGCCACCGCGGCGACCCCGGCGTTCGAACTCTTGGCCGCCATCCGGTCGGCGATGCCCAGACGCGGAAACACCGTTCCGGTCAGGTAAATGCCGCTGGTGCTGGCGGGAAATGTGACCGACTTCGCATTCAATAAAGTCTGCCGGAACGCGTCCAAGGTGGCGATATTCGGCTTGGCTGCGCCGGCCCGAACCGCAAGACCCAGCGGTGTGCTCGCTAAGTCAGTGTCCGAATGGGCCGTGATCACACCGTCAGTAATGAGATCATTCAGGCCCTCGCGCGATAGGATCACCATGTCAGCCGGCACCTTGCGGCGAAGTTGAGCGCGGATGGTATCCGGGCCGGGGCCCTGGGAAGCGCCACGGGTAACCTCGACGGAGATCCCGCTGGTCTTCTCGAATTCCGGAAGCACTTCTGCCAGCGGCGCGGCGAAGCCGCCGGATGTGATCACCTTTAAATGAACGGGCGCTTCCGGCACCTGAGCCATGGCGCACCAGACGGACCACGACAGAAAACTGGCGGCGAGGCTGATCACGCGCATCTGGTTATCTCCCCTACAAAGCGGGTGCAGGCCATACCCCTCGTCCGCGCTGGTTCCCGCAGTTGTTAACGATTGTCTGATCCCGGGCAAGGCGGCGGCATAGCCAGCCAGCCTTGCGGCTTGGTAAAATCATCCTTGCAGTCTCAAGGATTTTTTAGGGCCCCGCGATAGAATCCTGTCTGAGGTAAAATGACTGGCTGGTCGAAGCGGCGGGTAATGGAACCCGAGGCACGGTTTTTGCCACGTTCCTGCCGTGTGGACATGGTCTTCTACGGATCGGCTTTTGGAGTCGCGATGAGCGGAAAAGGCAATCTCCCCCTGGACGAAGGCCGTGCCGGCCCGGGTTTCCAGGACAATCTCAGCCCCCCGGGCGCCGATGCTCCGGCCCGGCGCCGGCGGCGCGACCGGTTCATGGGCGGCGTGTTTACGGTTGCCGCCCACGGAATATTGCTCGCCATCCTGATATGGCCGCGTTCGCCGTCCTCCCCGTCGCGGCCCGACGAGTCCCAATCGCTCACCTTGGTCAGCATCGCCGATTTGCCCAAGCCGCCCGGTCCGCCGGACCAGACGGAGCCCAAGCCTGCGGAAGTGCGTGATGTCGTGACGCCGGTCCCGCCGCATCCGGCCATACCGGTACTGGAAGTCACCACCACGCCCGTTCCGGATAATTCCGATCTGTTGAGCCAATCTCAGATCGCCGGGGCGACTAGCGCCGGTGAGGAGGGTACCGGCGGCGGAGGTGGTGGGGGCAGCTGCGATTTAGCGCGGGCGGTGCAACGGGCCTTGCGGCGCGATCCCCTGGTGCGCACGGCGGTGGAAGGCGCAAACCGGCAGGGCAAATCCATCATGATGTGGAATGGCGACTGGGTACGTTCGGGCGGGCAGGACGGCAAGGGCCTGTCAGCCGTGCGCGAGGCGATCATGTGGGAGGTTGCCTTCTCGCCGGAGTCCTGCCGTAACGAGCGGATGCATGGACTGGTGCTGCTGTCCCTGGCGGATGGAAGCACGCGGTTCGCCGTCGGTTCGGGCGAGTGGCGCTGGTCGGATCTGCTGGGTGTACGCGGAACAGCTTCGGCCCGCTGACGGGCGGACGAAGAAGGAGAGACGAAGGGGCCGGCCCGCGAAGCGGGCGCGGCCCCAATTCGTTTAGGACATCACGATCAACACGACGCGGCGGTTCTGTGCCCGGCCCGTGCGTGTCTTGTTGTCGGCCACCGGGTCCTGTTTCCCATAAGAGATGGTCGACATGCGGTTCAGCGGCACGCCATGCTGGTTCATGAACAGCCGAACGGCTTCAGCCCGCTCTTCACCCAGTCTCTGGTTGATGGTCTGTTGTCCCCGCGAGTCCGTATGGCCCTGGATTTCCAGGTAGACATTGCGGTTGTCGTTTTTCAGCTTGTCCGCGAAGGCGGTCAGACGCTCCTGGGCCTCGGGGGAGAGCTTGGCGCTATCCACCGGAAACTTCACGGAATCGTCCGACAGCACCATGGAATAGAGGAACTTGCCTTCCGCCAGCTTGCCGGCAGCGGTGGCACGATCCAGCGCATCCTTGGTCGCCTGGTCGAGCTGGCCGAGATGGGTCTCGTGCTGATCGACTTGCCGTTGGGTGGCGGTGGTTTTGGCGTCCACGGCCCCAACCTGTTGGTTCACATAATCTTTGGTCGCGCAGCCACCGAGACCGACGGAGGCGGCGGCCAGAGCTGTGGTGAAAATTGCGAGCTTAATGTTTTTCATCGATGTTCCCTTTATCTCCCCTTCACAGCACCACCCAAGCCAAGGTTGCGCATACAAAATGGCGGAAATTGGGTGTTCCCATGTCGCCAAAATGGGCGAAAGTGGACTGCGATGGCCGAATCACTATCAAGCAAAAGATATCCCATCAGGCGCCCGGGCGGAATCCCGCACGGAAATATGGGCTTGCCGGAAAGAGAGATTACACCTCTGTTATTCGCCACCGCCTTGCTGCAAAGCAGCGGGCGAGCTTCAAACAATGCCTGCGCCGCCGGTTAAAGACTAGGCAAAGATTATGTATCGCGGGGTGGGGCGACCAGTGATGCCGCGCGGCGGTTTGATTCAGCCCGCGGGCCGCTTTCGAGAATTCGCCAGCTTCAGCATTTTCAACTGAGGTCCGTAAACGACCTCGTTCATCCGGTCACGACCGAAAAACTCCGCTTCCAGGCGGTCGATTTCGTCCTTGTAGGCAACGGCGAGGCTTGTCCCCCTGGGTGCGGAGAACGAATATTTGTCCGAATGCGAGGGACGCACCATCAAGAGCCGGAAACTGTCGCTGAGGTGGGGACGCAGTGCGCGATAGTGGAATTCCCTGACCAGGCGCCTTCTGTAACGCTCATTATGCAGATGCCGCTGAATGGCAAGCACGATGGACGTCCGCGCGTCGGCGATCAGGATGGCCAGCTGTTTGGGATGCAGAGACAGAAAGATTGCGCCGGAAACACAGGGCGTGCTTTCGATCGCGCCGTGGAGGTAATTGCAGTCTACCCTTTCAAAGACGCCGTGCTGCAACGTGTGCTCTATCGAATAGTGGATAGGGTGAACCTCGTCGCTCGCTCGAACGGTTGCTTGATGCCCAAGCTGGTCAGCCCTGGCATAATCACTACCGAGCCGAGTCATTAACCCTTCCGATTCCCAGCCAAGACGCAATTATACATCCGGCTTATCCAGACAACTACCGACCGATTGCCGTTCAAATATGAATTCGTACCAATCTCCTGTGCCAGGCTAGGACACCGCGTACGAAGCACTTGAAAGGCAATACCGCCGGTTGGTTGGTGCTTGCGGAAATTACCGGGCGCGCGGTTGGCCATGAGTTGAACACGTGGTTCCCGATATCCTGCGCCCGTGCCTAATGTTTCCGTGCGATACATTTAGCGGATTACTAGACATTCAAATGGTTACCCGCGGAGGTGGATCGACAACCTTTCGGTAGGTTGTGTTAAAAAAAATTACAACCCTTCTGGTTGGGGATAGCCAATTAACCCTAAATCTCCCGGATTTCAGTGATGGTATGACGTTTGCATGACAGAGCCTCTAACCATCGAAGGGGTTATCAATGAAGACGTTCATCAATGCTTATCTGCGTGACGAGTCGGGCGCTGCTGCGGCCGAATATGCTTTGATCTTGGCCGTTGTGGGTGCGGGCATTGTTGCGGCCGCCCTAGCTCTGGGCACTGCGATCTCGAAAGCGATCCAGGGTGCCGCTACCGCGATTCCGACGATCTCGTAACAGTTGGTGGGGTCCCCTTGGGGGCCCCTCTTTTTTTATCTGCGAACAATGGGGTTAGTCATGAAAACGTTCATCCAGTCTTTCTTGCGTGACGAATCGGGCGCCGCTGCGGCCGAATATGCTTTGATCCTGGCCGTCGTGGGTGCCGGCATTGTTGCGGCCGCCCTCGCTCTGGGCACAGCGATCTCGAGTGCGATCCAGGGTGCTGCGACGGCGATCCCGACTATCTCCTAAAGCACGGCGAAAAGGCGATGCGCGCTCGCGCATCGCCTTTCCTTTTTGTTTGCCGGATTTGCCAGCGCTTGGCTGCCCAAAGTAGTGGTGGGTTTGAGCCTGTTGATGGGCTTCGATGTCCTGGCGAATTGGACACTTTGGTTATCGGGGCGTAGCGTTGCGCCGATTCTGTTGTCTGCAGATCGGCGAACAAATGCAGAGCTTGAAACGCCTCGCGCCGTGGATGCTGCTGGGGCCTGTAACACGGCTTTTAGCCGAAGGCACGCTCCGAAGCCTTCGTGCCGGAGAATTCCCGCTCGCCGCCCTTTATACCACGGCCTTGTTCATCACATCTTTTGATCTGGCCGTATTTGGCGGACTGCTGGCCGTGTGACCGGCTGGTTCGGACTCAACCGGCAAAAGCATTCGCCGCGCCCTGAGACCGCTGCGTGAGACGCGAGCGCGTGGAGGGATTGCGTAGCACGTTGGCAATCTGCCCAAGGAATATCACGATCACTACTGGTAGCAGCCCGCCCATTTTTGTAAGTGTGGCGGGCAAGAACAGCGGCAATATCCAAAACAAAAGCGGGACCGCCCACGCGTTCAGATTTTTGGGAGGGGCGCTGGAAAACCAGAAAAAAACCGCCAAGACGAGCAGAAGACTGTCGCTCGGGCTGGAATGCGGCGCGCCCAGGAATGCCAGGCTGAGCAGAAGCGCCAACTTGACGCCGGGCAGGAGATCGGAGCGGTACACGGCAAAAACCGCTATCGCGGCGGCCGCGGAAAATACCATCTGGATAACGGAGGCTACGGCCAGGGGAACGCCCAATGCCGCAACGGATGCAAAGACACTCGTCCCCCACAGCCGGCCATATTCCACCCATTTGCTTCCGTTGCCGGAGAGCCCGGCAAAAGTCTGGTCGAACCAAACGGCCCATGCTTGCGCCCCAACAAGCAACAGGCCGGCGCCGGCCAGCAGGGCCGCGAACCCGAATGTCGCCAGCAGCGCCCGCCACTGTTTCGCGGCAACCAGCGCTATCGGAACGAAAAGAAAGAACTGAGGCTTCAAGGTGAGAAGAGCAAAAAGCAATCCGGCAAGGATTGGTTTGCGCGGCAAAAGGCTCATGCCTCCTATCAACAGGGCAGCGCAAAAGAAAGAAAGCTGGCCTGAGACGACGCACACCGCGGCGGCCGGCGCTATGAGAACTGCGGCCGCCCATGCTCTGGGAATGGAATTGTTTCCGGCCGACGCCGCGATGAAAAGCGCGCCCGCCGTCAGAATCTGAAAGGCCGCCAGCGACACGAAAAATGGCAGCAATCCGAAAGGGGCAAGCAGGACAAGCAGGCTGGGCGGGTTTACCCAGGGGCGGAAAGGCAAGGGGGAGGACAGAAACTCGCGATAGGCCTTATTCAGATACGCGGTGAATCCGCCGCCATCGAAGGTGACGGGAAAATTGCCCGCCAGGAATGCCCTTGCCGACCCATGAAACACCATCCAGTCCGTGCCGATCGCGTTATAGTCGATGCCCAACACGCCGGGATGGTCGAAGGTCGAAAAGAAAACGACCCATTCATAGATCGATATCAAGCCCGCAAACACCAGGATGATCAGCGGCACGGAAGCAAGCTTCATCGGCCCTATTCCCCTTTACAGCCCGCAGGAAAACCATCCGTCCCCGCCATATCGCCACCCTTGAAGCCCGCTTCATGCTGGGCGCGCAGCATACCAAAAGCAATATGGCGAAATGTGCCGGGCAGCACTCCAGTCCCGATTCTCGGCCGCTTCGGGAATCATTGTAATGCTCGGGCTGCTGGATGGGTGCCTGCCGTGCCGATCATTGGGGTCCATAAGAGATGAGCAAAGTTGTCGCCGCCTTGCGTGATGGGACGTGGCTTTCAGCCGAGCGGATCCGGCGGCTGGCGACAATCGGCACTTTGGGGACGATGCTTTTCCTCTTGTTCCTTGCACTGACGGCCCATGGCCTAAATGATTTTTCGGCGCGGCCCCTGGGGACGGATTTTTCCAGTTTCTATGCCGCGGGGCGATTGGCCGGGCAGGGCCGCAATCCATACGATCCCGCCGCGCTGCACGGCATGCAGCAGGCTATCTTCGGCCCCGGCACGCCATATTATGGCTTTGCCTATCCTCCCATCTTCCTGCTGTTGGCAGCGCCAATGGCCGCGCTGCCCTATCTGCCCTCGCTGGCGATCTGGCAGGGCGCCACTTTTGTTCTCTATCTGGCCGCCATGACGCTATTGAAGCGGAGATTCGCGAGGGCGTTTCCTCGCGGCCTGTTCTTGTTGTGCGCTGCCGGGTTCACTGCCGTCTTTGTCAACGTCACCCATGGCCAGAATGGTTTCCTCACTGCCGCATTGTTCGCGGCGGCTATTGCTTTTTTGGGGGAACGGCCTTGGCTGGCGGGCCTGTGTTTCGGTCTCGCTGCCTACAAACCGCAGTTCGGTCTTCTTGTGCCGTTTGTGCTGGCGGCCGGCGGACATTGGCGCAGCTTCACCGGCGCTGCGGTAACGGTCCTGATGCTAACCGCCGCCTCGGCGTTGACATTTGGTGCGCCGGTCTGGCCGGATTTTTTCGCAGGCAGCAACCTGGCTCGCCAGGTAATCCTGGAGCAGGACGGGGTCGGCTATGCCAAGATGATCAGCGTGTTTGCCTCGCTCCGGCTTTGGCATCTGCCGCTGTCGGTGGCCTATGCCGGCCAGGCCGTAGCTGCCTTGTTCGTATTGATTGCCGTTGTTCACTTATGGCGCCCGGGTGGCGATCTCCGGCTCCAGGGTGCGGCCCTGTGCATTGGCACGCTTCTGGCCACGCCTTTTGCGCTGGACTATGACTTGATGATCCTGGCCCCGGCGCTTCTACTGCTGGCCGCTTTCAGCGTGGCGAACCGGCCGATTCCGTTCGGCGCCACCCTGTTGTTTGTTATCTGGATGATGCCGTTGTTTGTTCGCAGCATCGCCAGCCTGACTTTAATATCCTTGGCGCCCTTGGCCCTGGGCGGCTGCCTCTTTCTGATCGGCATGCGCTCGCGGAATCCGGAAACCGTTCCGTTAAGGTGAAGTTGATCTTGGCGGTTGCCGCCGCTCGTCCGTCCGGGCATCCTGAACACCGGGCGGGTGAAATGGGCAATCGGTTCGACAGTCTGGATGGCATGCGCGGCATCTGCGCGTTTATTGTTCTTATCTATCATTGCGATATAGCTCTTAATACCGGGCACTTGGTCAATAGCGGCTGGTTGTGTGTGGACGCATTCTTTGTGCTGTCGGGCTTTGTCATCGCCTACAAGTATGAGGCCAGCCTCCAGACGCACAGCGGTCTGCGAAACTTCGTGCGGGGTAGATTCTTGCGGCTGGCTCCTACACTGGTGCTCGGCTATCTGTTCTCAGCACTGTGCGCGTCAGTTGCATATATGAAAGGGGTTGGCTTGTGGCGCGAAGTTCCGCCTTTCGTGCTGGCCGCCGCCGCCGCTCTCGGCGTTCTGTTGATCCCTCTGAGCATGGTTCCGGGCCGGCTACATCCTGCGTTTGCGGACTCCGATTACCCCGTCGACTCGCCGTTATGGTCATTGTTCGGTGAGGTGGTCGCCAACGCGTTTTACGGTCTGGTGCTGCATGCCTTTCGGACGCGCACACTGTTGGTGATCATTCTGGGCTCGTGGACGGTTTTGCTCTGGGCGATTTTCCGTACCGGAGAAGGGTGGGGAGCGACGCACTTGGTGCCGGCCACCGGTCGAGCCGTAAGCGAATTCCTGGTGGGCGTGATCCTGCTGAGGTTCTTCAAGGTGGGTCGGTTGAATTGGCTTCCTTCCATCAATCCCGTGCTGGTCTTTGCCGGTTGGTTTTTCGTTTGCAGTCTTCCCTCCGGGCCGTCCATGTCCTGGTTCGGCGTTTTTGTGGGAACTGTTGGAGTACCTCTGGCGCTGATGTTCCTCATCCGTACCGAACGCGGTACACCAGCGGCGTTCCGTTGGCTGGGACGGGTTTCTTATCCGCTCTATGTCTGCCATTTTGGGATCGTGTGGCTCGCGATGTCGGTCCTGCCGCGCCATGTCGGACGCCACAATATATTTTGGGCAGTCCCCATGATCTGCGCAGCCATCGTAGCGGCGTGGTGCATCGCCACTTTAACAGAGTGGCGCCGCAAGAATCGCTCAGTTGCTGCACGCTATGCAACATGACCGAGAATGTCACAGTTGCCGGATTCAAACAGCTGTTCCAGGGTGAATGTCGGACCCTTTTCAAAATCAGACCGTGGATTCCATTGCCATCAAACTGGGCCGGGATATCCGTGTCATAATCAATATAGACACAATAGCGATGGCGGCGCCTGCAACCATGTCGACAAGATAATGATCTCCAAAGATTGGAATGGCAGTCAACATCAGAAAATTGAGAAGTCCAAAGGGAATAAAGGTCCAGCGCAGACCTCGGTGTGCCCACGTGAATAAGATTGCCATAACTGTATGGAAGGATGGAAAGCAGATGATTCCATTGTAAGGCACCGGAGAGGCACTTTTAGCGCGAAGTGCGATCATGATGGCATCGAGGTTGGTGGCAATTCCCGCGTCGAACGCCGGCCCTCTGGCGGGCATAAAACCAAATACGCTTATGGTTGCTGCCAGCGCCAGCAACATTGCACTCAGCAGTTGGCCGTTGCGGTCGCGGGGACCATATAGCGTAAGGATGGGTATGGTGAGGAACGGCTGCCAAAACGAACTGAAATATGCGATTGATTGAATTTTATAAAATAGCTGATGCGCGTAGACAAATTTATCCCAGACAATCCAATTGAATCCCATGGCCATATCTGCTGTAAGGAAAAATCTATCCTGCATTGGGAAGCCCAATGTAACCGCCAGGTAAGTCAGTCGCACAGCAAATATGGGGAAAGCCAACCACAGGCTCATGTAGAGAGTGAACTCTATGAGCTTTTGTTCGTCCGGCCTGCGAAATCGGTAATACGTCGAGATTGCAAACAACGCAGTAGGAACAGAAAACAAAAACCAAAAAGCGGGCGTCCAATTTAGGCCAACAAATCCATTCCAGATAAAGGCGAGAGACGCGAATAGCGCGATAACCGTGATGGATATGAATTCCCAACTAAACGTCGCTTCGACAATTGGAGCGGTGGCTTCTGAGCTTCGGGTCGCCATGGGACAAGTTTGCATGCGCGGGCAGATCTGCCAAGTCGTTGGCGCCTTTCGGGTTAATGGCGGTTTTCGCTACCGGCGAGTGGGCTGAATCTATGGACCTTTATTTCGCATTTGCCTCACGAGGCAGGAACGACTGGTGGCGCTACCTGCTCACTCCGGTTCTGGCACTGTTATTGACTGTGCTGGCAGGCGTCGCGGTCACCCTCCTGCTAATGGGGCTGCACCTAGTTCCATCAGATATTGCGACACAGATCCAGCAGCCGAAAGATGTCACGCCCTTCTACCTCGGTGTGGGATTCTATTTCGGACTGTTGATGGTGGGCCTTGCGGTTGCCGCCGCGATTGTTCAGCGTAAGCATCCTCGCGACATAATCGGATTGTGGCGCTGGAAGTTCTTTTTACTGGGCCTCGTCCTCTGGACATTGGTGCAGGGAGGGCTCGCCCTGATCGATCTGCTGATCGCGCCCCGGGGATTTGCGATCACGGCCGGCCCGGGCACAGCGATGCTCGCGGTTGTGGCACTTGCCGGTGTGGCGACGCAGACCTTCGCCGAGGAATTCATCTTCCGCGGCTATCTCACTCAGGGGATATTGCTGGCGTTGAAAAAGCCGCTGCCCACCGCGGTCGTCAGCGGACTATTGTTCGGCTCGCTGCATATTCCCAACGGCATTCCCCAGGCGCTGAATGCTGTTCTGTTCGGGATCGTGTGCGCATTGATCGCCATGCGCTCGGGCGGCATCGCACTGACCAGCGGGCTTCATCTCGCCAACAATTATTTCGGTGCGGTGGTTGTGGTGTCTGGCAGCGACGTCTTCAAAGGAAGCCCGGGCATTATCTCTCAAAATACGCCGCAATTGATCTGGTGGGACCTCGGTTTGGGTTCCCTCGCCTTGATCGGGGCGATCTGGCTGATTTTTAGGCGACCACATTTTTCAATCACACCAACCGGTTAGATTGCCGCCGCGGGAAATTTACCGGTTTCGCGAGCAAATTGTATCCCCGCTCTACCAGGCGTTGAGAGTAACATTTTTTTAGTTATACTGTGCCGCAGCGGCGAAATGGGGCGCGGCAAGTGAGCTTCTGGAAAAACGGTAACGGCTCGGGCGCGTGGCATCTGCTGCGCCACTATCTTCACGACAAGCGGGGCAGCATCGCGACCATCACGGTGCTGCTGATCGTTCCCCTGACGGCGATCCTGGGCCTGGGTACTGAGGCGGGCACCTGGTACCTGATTCAGCGCTCGGAACAGAATGCAGCGGACTCCGCGGTCCTGGCCGCGGCCCAAAACGGCATCATTAATCCCGGCGGAACCACTTACATCAACGAAGGCAAGCAGGTTGCCTCCAATTTTGGCTATCTCGCCTCGGAGGTAACCCCGGTCAACGGCCAGACCTGTCCGGCGCCCTATTCCGGCTCGGGCTGCTACAAGGTCACCATCAGCAGAAGTGTGCAGGTCAATCTTCCGCGCCTTGTGGGCTATCGCGGGACCAACGGATCCGGTTCGCAAACTGTCGTCGCCACCGCCATGGCCGCGTCGATAGATTATCCCATCTCGACTTGCATCACCTCGCTGGGAGATGTTTCGAACAGCTATCGTGTGGATGGCGGGCCAAGCCTTGTCTTGAACGGGTGTTCCATCGCCACAAATGGCGATGCCAAATGCGCAGGCGCCAATTCAACCGGCGGCGCGACCTATTTCTTTGTCGCGGGAAACAACAATGGCTGCACACCGGTGGGTGGTACCGGCGCGGTCACCGATCCGTACACGACCAGATATCCTCGGACCAACATTCCGGGCGGTAATACCTGTGGCTCAAACGCAGGCGGTTACCATTCAACCCCCATAACCGGCTCGGTCAATGTTACGGCCAGTCACTATTGTGGCGACGTTAACTTGACCGGAAACGTGACTGCCTCGACGGGTGGCGTCATGGTGATCGAGAACGGGAGTCTCAATCTCAACGGCAATACGTTTACTGGTAGCGGTCTCACGATTATCTTTACCGGCCAGACCGTGGCCGGTCTTTCGCCGTCACATACCCCGCCAACCAACGGCACTCTGGACATCTCCGCCCCGACATCGGGTAACTGGTCTGGCGTGGCTCTATATCAGGACCCGAGCTTGACGACCGGCGTGGATTGGACTTCTGCGGGCTCTTCACTGAATTGGAATATCACCGGCCTGATCTACATGCCGCATTCTAACATTCGGTTCAGCGGGGATATCAATAACGCAACCGGCGGCGCCAATTGTTTTGCCATCGTAGATTGGACGTTTCGCGTTGACGGCAATGTCGGAATTGCTGAAGGGCAGACCGGATGTACTAGCGCGGGCTTGAACCCGCCGACCAACAACATCAAGCGCGCCATTCTGGTGCAATGATGACCGGCTTCGAATGGAAACGTCCTTTAAGGTTGTATCGTTTTTGGGCTGAGCAGCGCGGGGCGGCCGCGGTGGAATTCGCGCTAGTGCTGTCGCTGCTCGCCATTCCGATCCTCAATGTTGTGGACTTCTCGCTCTATGCTTGGGACCGCATGCAAGTGGATAACGCGGCCCAGGGTGCGGCCCAGGCCGCCTGGGCGACCTGCGACGTCTACACCAAACTTCCGGCGACAACGAACTGCTCGAGCCTGAATACCGCGACGACAACTGCGGCCCAAAGCACCGTGCTGGGCAACGCGATAACCGTGACCTCCAGGACCGAAAACTACTACTGCATCAAGGCGGGTGTGCTTTATACCCAAGGCACCTTTCCGGGCAACAAGCCCAGCGATTGCGGTTCTTGGGGCGGTTCATCCAGCGACCAGCCGGGCGATTACATCAAGATCGCGGTTTCTTATACTTACTCGCCATTGTTCCCCGGCGTGTCCATCGTCGGTTACCTCCCTACGCCTGTCGTCCGCACCGCCTGGATGAGGCTGGGATGAGAGGACTCACTGGATACTGGCGTGAAGAGTTGGGCCATGCGGCCGAGTTCGCCATCGTGCTGATACCATTCACGATGCTGATATTCATGATCGTCCACCTGGGCCTGATGTTCTACGCCAACGAAAATTTGCAATATGCGGCCGAGGCTGCGGCCCGCTGCTATTCGGTGGATTCCACCAACTGCGGCTCGGTAACCGCCGCGCAGAACTATGCCCTTGCCCGCTACAAGGGTCCCAATATCGGGGCGGCTTTTGTTGCGAGCAACGTTGCATTGCCGACAGGCTGCGGCCATAAGGTCACCGGCACCGGCACCTATCAGGTCGACGCGGTGCTAGTACACAGGGCCGTCACCTTGCGGGCCGCTTCCTGTTTCCCCTGAAATTGCTGGAAGAATCAGCATTAGCAAGGCGTAAACCCCTCTCTGTTCTAGTGCGGCACATGTCTGTCGTACCCGATCTCCTTTCGGTTTCGGCGCTCGCCAAGCATTTCGCGGGCGGCAACGGTATTTCCCAGGTCAGCCTGTCGGTGCCGCCGGGCTCGGTTACCGGTTTCATAGGCGTTAATGGCGCGGGCAAAAGTACCACCCTTCGCTGTGTGATGGGTTTGCTCACTCCGGATGCCGGAGAGATCCGGCTGTTCGGCGGACCCGCAAACCGCGCGGCCCGCAACCGGATCGGATTCCTGCCCGAGGAGCGCGGACTTTTCCCGCACGAGCGCGCGCGCGAGGCAATCGCCTTCCATGGCCGCCTTAAGGGCATGCCCCGGCGCGAGGCGCTGGCCGCTGCCGACCGACTGCTGGAGCGTATCGGGCTGGGCTCTCGCCGGTACGACCGCCTGGCCAATCTTTCCAAGGGCAATGCCCAGCGGGTGCAGGTACTTTGCGCCCTGGTGCACGAACCGCAACTGCTGTTGCTGGACGAGCCCTTGTCCGGCCTTGACCCTGTGGCGCAGGTGGACATGCTGTCCCTGCTGGCGGAATTCAAAGGACGGGGCGGGGCGGTGCTGTTTTCCACGCATTCCATGACGGCTGCCGAACAGGTCTGCGACCGGGTGGTGATGCTATCGGCGGGCCGCAGCGTTTTTGAAGGCGCGATCCCCGATGCTGCCGCACTGTCGCCTCATGGCGCAGAGGTGGTAACCGCGGATGCCGCCGGACTGATGGCCGCCGCTGAATCCATCGGCGGTCACGCGGTTCCAGTTGCCAGCGGAATAGGTGAGGCGGGACGCTGGCGGGTGGTGCTGCCCCGCCATGTCACGCACCCTGCGCTGGTGCGTGCACTTGCCGAACATGGCGTGCCGATCTTCAATTTTCAGCCTATCCAGCCCAGCCTGGAGAGCGCTTTCTGGCACGTGGCAAGGCCACCGGCGGAAAGCAGGGCCGCGTGAGTGCTCCTTTTAATGAGTGGCCGGAGCGCCGCTATCAGATCGCCATCGATGTCGGCGAGCGGATATTTCTGCTTCTGCTTTTTGCGTCCTTCGTCGCGCGCATAGTCTTTTCCCTCGACCTGCATCCCTACAATATCCTGGTGTTGATCTCCGAAGGCCTGATCGCCTTCTTCATCGTCATCCGCCGGCCGGCCCAGGCGATGACGATGCGGCCACGGGACTGGCTGATCGCTCTGGGGGGCACCGCCTTTGCGATGTGCGTGCAACCGGGCGGCCAGCCGGTGCTTCCTCCAATTGTCGGCACGAGCATGATGTTTATCGGCCTTTTGTTCGCCATCTGGGCCAAACTCAGCTTGCGCCGCAGTTTCGGCCTGGCCGCGGCCAACCGGGGCGCGGTCATCGCCGGCCCCTATCAGTTGGTCCGCCATCCCATGTATGCCGGCTATATCATCGTCTATGCGGGTTTTGTGCTCAACAATCCGCTGCTGTGGAATTTCGCGGTTTATTCCGTCGTCATGGTGCTGCTGGTGATGCGCGTCCTTGCCGAAGAACGAATCCTGATGAGCGATCCCGCCTACGACGCCTATAGCAGGCAGGTGCGGTTTCGCCTTCTGCCCGTCCTTTTCTGAAGGCTTGAGCATGACAAAGCCCATCCTTTTGATTGCCGAGCGCGAATTCCGCACCTATGTCGCCACCCTCAGTTTCTGGCTGGCGCTCGCCATCGCACCAGCGATGTCCGGCGCGGTGATGTTGTTTGCCGGTACACCGACGCAGACGGTTGCGGTTTCCGTTTCGGGCGCCACCGGAGCATTTGCACATTCGGCGCGTCAGGCGCTGGAAGAAGCGGGGCGGCTAGAAGGCCGTTCCCTTGTTTTCGCACCGGGCGGGGCAGTGTTGGCGTTCACCCGGCCCGTGCCCGGCACGGTAGAGATGGACTTTAGTGACCGGTTTCCACTCTCCCCCGAGGGCCGCGCGCTGGTTGGTCATATGATCGAACGCGATATAGCCCGCGGGGTGACGAAGGCGCCGTCTCTGGCGGTGCGTGAAAAAATTTTCCCAAGCGTCGGCCCGGATACTCGCCACCTTTCACGGCTGACGGCCATGGTCATGCTGTGGCTCACGCTCACCGGATCGCTGGGCATGCTGCTCCAGGCTGTTGTGCGCGAACGCGCCAACCGGGCGCTGGAGAGCCTGCTCGCCGCCGCGCAAGGCTGGGAAATCGTGACAGGCAAGATGCTGGGCGTCGGCGCCGTGTCGCTGCTGGTCCTGGGCACCTGGCTCGGTTCTGTTGTGATGTTTTCGTTCTTCCTGCCGTCGCAGGGAGGGCTCGTGTCCGCCATCTTCGCGGATCTGGCCCAGCCCCTGGAGCTGCTGCGTGACGCGGTGATCTATCTTTGCGCCTTTGTTTTCTACGGCGCGGCCACTGTGGCGCTCGGCGCCTTGGCGCGTGACAGCGCCTCGGCCCAGAATGCCGTGCGGCCGATGTTCGTGCTGTTGCTGGCGGCGTTCTTCATTGCGCTGGGCGCACCGGCGCAATCGGGCGCCGTTTCGTGGTTGGCTTATGTTCCCCCGTTCACGCCTTTTCTTCTTTTGGTAAATTCTCCTGACTCTGTGGCGCCGGGGATACAGGTGATTTTGCTGGCCTTGTTGCTGGCAGGAGGGCTGTTCACCGTACTGTTGGCGACAAAGCTACTCTCGGTTGCACCAAGATCGCACTACATCTTCCGAGTTTTTTTGCGCCGAACGCAACCGGTAGTATAAAAGGCTTTACCTGCCTGGTATTCAGGCAGGAGCGCATCCAAACGTTCATAATCGTTAACAAAAATGGCAAGAGTTCCAAGGACTTGGGAACTTTACCATTAACGAATCCAGACCTTTACAAAGTCCTAATTTCACAGGCATGCTTTTAATCAGTTGGCGCACGGTGCGCGACTGGCTCATCTGTCTTTCGAAGGGGCGGATGCAGTTCTTGAACTGCAACAATGGGGTGTTCCACATGCGTAATTTCATTGAATCCTTCCTGCGTGACGAATCGGGCGCTGCTGCGGCCGAATATGCGCTGATCTTGGCCGTGGTGGGCGCCGGCATTGTTGCCGCGGCCCTTGCTCTGGGTACTGCGATCTCGAGCGCGATCCAGGGTGCTGCGACCGCGATCCCGACCATTTCCTAAGCATACTGAAAGGCGTGGCGCCCAAGGCGTCCCGCCTTTCACATTAACCATTCGGAAAGCTTTCCGAATGGATATTTAAGCTGCGGGAGGATCCGCAGGGCGCTTTTCGAGGGGGCGAGCCGTGTCAATCTCTATGCGGACCATCGCAACTTTTGCGGTGGCTATCTTCCTGGGCATCGTCGCGGTTTTCCTGACTCGCAGTTATGTGAGCAACGCGACATTGCCCAATGCGGCGCCCGTAGCGGCTAGCACGGTGCCTGTCGTGGTTGCGACACAGGACTTGGATCGGGGCGTGTCGCTGCAGCCCGCTTTCCTCAAAGTGGTCAACTATCCCTCCGATGCGGCGCCTGCCAACGCTTTTCACGCCATCGCGGATCTTGCTGGCGGTAAGGACCAGCAGCGCCTCGTGCTGCGCTCCATGGTGACGAACGAGCCGGTTCTTGGGGCCAATGTCAGCGGTCCCGGCGGCAAGTTGAATCTTTCCAGTACGGTCGGCGCAGGGATGCGGGCGGTCAGTCTGCGGTCCAGCGACGTCACCGGTGTGGGCGGCTTTGTGCTGCCGGGCGACCGGGTAGACGTGTTTCTGACCCGTGCTGGCAGTGAGCACGCCCAGACACTCACCCAGGTTCTAGCGGAGAATGTTCGCGTGCTGGGTGTCGACCAGTCCGCCAATGACGAAGCCGATAAGCCGGTGGTTAGCAGAGCCATCACGGTGGAAGTGACTCCCGACCAGGCGCAGGCTATTTCACTCGCCCAGAGCGTGGGCACAGTGTCGCTGACCTTGCGCCGTGTCGCCGATGATGCGCCGCTTACCCGCAAATCCACGAGCGTGAGCGATCTGGGGCCCACGCCGCATAGGGTGGCGGGACCGCCAGCCGGTCCGGCGATACGCGTGGTGCGCGGCACCGAAGCGTCTCGATTTAACTTCAATGTCGCAAGTGGCCTGGAACGCGCCGCGGCTGCGGCTCCCGCAGCGGTGGTGGCGCCATGATATTTTTCCGGTTGAAACAAGGCATGGTTGCGGTCGCCATGGCGGCGGCGCTGCTAACGATGGCCGGCGGGAGCCTGGCGGCCGATACCACTGCCGCTCCCATCGTGATCGGCGTCGGCAAGTCTAAGCTGGTCGACCTGCCGTCTGGCTTCACGGATGTGATGATCGCCGATCCCAAGATCGCCGATGTCCTGCCGTTGAACCAGCATTCGGTTTATGTCGTCGGCAAGGGCATGGGTAGCACGGCGCTTACCGTCTACGGCGCGGGCCGCAAAGTGATTTACTCCTCCGACGTATTGGTGTCGGCGGATCTGGACAGCCTGAAGGCACGTCTCCATGAAGTCCTGCCCGACGAAACCAATATCTCGGTAAGCACGGCGAACCAGTCGATCCTGCTGTCGGGTACGGTCAGCAGCCCCGCCGCGTTGCGCCAGATCGTGACCCTGGCCGACACCTATGATCCCGGCAAAGTGGTGAACATGATGTCGGTTCAGGGCACCCAGCAGGTGATGCTGTCGGTACGCTTTGTGGAGATGGAGCGCACGACCGCGAAGAACCTGCGGCTCAATGTGCAGGCAAACGTCCCGGGCGCGGGCAATCCGTCGGTCACGGTGGTGACTGGGGACACTTTGATCAACACGGCGCAAACCGCTGCAACGTCGTTCGGCCTCGGCGCCCTTTCCTGGGGCGTGGGCGGCGGCGATCTGAGTTTTCTGTTTGACGCGCTGGAAACCAAGGGCCTGATTAAGACCTTGGCCGAGCCGACCCTAGTGGCTATGTCGGGCGACACGGCGAATTTCCTGGCAGGCGGCGAATTCCCCATCCCCGTCGCGCAATCGAGTTCGGGCGCCGGGACCAACAACATTCCCGTCATTACCGTGGAATTCAAACAGTTCGGCATTTCGCTGGCCTTCACGCCCACGATCCTGCAAGACGGATTGATCAACATGGTGGTCAACCCGGAGGTATCCGCCATCGACCCCACCACGTCGATCCAGTTGGGCGCGATTTCCGTCCCAGGCATCAAGGTGCGCCGCGCCCATACTACGGTCGAGCTTCGTGACGGCGAATCCTTCACGGTCGCCGGACTGTTGTCGGATGACTATCAGACCAACATCCGCCAATATCCTTTCCTGGGCGATATTCCGATCATTGGAAGCCTGTTCCGTTCCACCGGATATCAGCAGGACCAGACTGAGCTGGTGATCGTGGTGACGCCGCATTTGGTTACGCCCAAGCGCGGTCCCACCGCTACGCCCATCGACACCTTCGTGCCGCCTTCGGATTTCGAACTGTTCCTATTCGGAAACCAGCGCGGCAAGGCTGAAAACTTGAGGCCAGAGGACCGGGCCTTGATGTCGGCCGATCCGGCCAAGGGCGGACTGGATGGTCCCTATGGTCATGTCCTATACTAAGGAGAAGGCGCGATGGCTTTGAGAAAAACACCCGCGATCACCGCCGCGCTGTTTCTGGCAGCTATCCTGTCGGCCTGCACACAAAGCCGCCTGCGCCTCGAACCTGATTTCGGCCGTGCCGTACGTCAGGATGTGGCGGCACAAATCGCCGATCCGGAGGCACACTATAAGGGCATCCCCGCGCCGGGATCCGGCGCCGCCCGCGTAGGATTGGCGCAGCGGCGTTACGATACGAATGAGGTGGTCCAGCCCAGCACAACGACGGCGTCGAGTGCGCGCTCGATGCAGGGTGGAGAAAACGGAAATAGCGGTGGCGCGGGTGCGTCGGCCGGCGTGGGAGTGGGCCCATAACCGGCGGCAGGTCCCGCCGGCAGGAGTTAAGTGATCTTGATGCAGTTTCCCGGCGATTTGAAATCTGTTGCTGCATCCATGCAGGCGGCCCCGCGGCGGATAGGCTATGCTGACGGCACCTTGTCCGCGGGCGACATCGCGGCACTGACGGAGCTGTTTCCCAAGCTGGCTTTCGAGGCGCTTGGCCCGGCAGGGCTGGAGCAGGGGGCGCGCAGCCTGGACTTTGTTATTCTGGGAGCAAGCGGCGCATCGGCACAGGACATCGAGAAGGCAGTCCAATTTCTCAGAGAGAAGCGGGCTGGGCTTCATGTGCTGGTTGCGTTGCGCGATGCCGACGTCGCCAGTTCGCGTCTTCTGACGCGCGCCGGTGCAGCGGATGTGATTCCGTTGCCCGCCGGAGAAGCGATATGGGCATTGGGCATTGAACGCCTTCTCAGCCGCGACACGCAGGAGCGCGATCAGGGGCGGAAGGCCGGTCAAGTTGTCGCCGTCCTGAAAGCTGGCGGCGGTGTGGGCGCGACCTCGCTTGGCGTGCAGGCCGCCCATATGCTCGCTGCCCGCGGTGAGGCGCGGGTTTGCTTTGCCGACCTCGATCTTCAGTTTGGCGCCGCTGCGCTCTACTTCGATCTCGCTGAGGCCCTGACTGTTACCGATTGCGTCGCGGTTGGAGAGGTGCTGGAGGAAACCCAGTTCGCGACCGCACTAGCGGCTCATAAATCCGGTGTGAGAGTGTTGGCCGCGCCGCGCGAGGCAACGGCCCTCGATGTCCTGACGCCGCAGCTCGCAGACGCCCTGGTGAGCGGGCTGCGGCGAGATTTTGCCTTGACTATCCTGGATTTGCCGTCGGTTTGGACGGACTGGACGAACCAGGCTGTTCAGCTTGCCGACAGGATTGTCCTGGTGACACAGCTTTCAGTGGCGCATGTCCATTTGGTCCGCCGGCAGCTTGGCATCCTGTCCATGCAGGGCCTAGATAGGCTTCCGTTGGTGCTGGCTTGCAATGCGGTTACGGGCGAACAGCAGGATCTGCTGGCCATCAAGACAGCCGAGCGCGCCCTGGGCCGTAGCTTCGACATTTTCCTTCCTCAGGACGTGCGCGCGATGGGTGGTGCTACAAACCAGGGCTTGCCGATATCGGAAGTGCGCCGGGGGACCAAGCTGGAGAAATATATCGGGCAGTTAGCTGACCGCATGGCGATGGACGCCCTGGTCACGCCCCAGTTGCGACGGTGAACGGCATGCTCTTCAAGCAACAGACGCCCGGCGATAAATCCGGCATCAACTTTTCCGGGCGTGGTCCTGCGGGCATCGAAGACGGGATCGCGCTCAGATTGCGCATTCATGAAAGATTGCTGGACCTGCTCAATCTGAGCGTGCTGGAAAAAACCCCGCGGGAAACCTTGCGCGCCGAAATCCGCGTCGTGGTCAGCCAATTGCTGCAGCAGGAAAAGCGGCTGCTGACGCCGGCGCAAACCGAACAGCTGACCGAGGACGTGCTGGATGAACTGCTCGGCCTGGGTCCGCTGGAACCCTTGCTCAAGGATGACACCGTCAACGATATCCTGATCAACACCCATAACTCCGTCTATGTGGAGCGCCAGGGGCGGCTGGAGAAGACCGACGTCCACTTCCAGGATACGCGGCATCTTGTTCGCATCATCAACAAGATTGTCGCCGCCGTCGGCCGCCGCGTGGATGAATCACAGCCGATGGTCGATGCCCGCCTCGCCGATGGCAGCCGCGTCAACGCTGTCATTCCACCGTTGGCAGTGGACGGCCCGCTGGTTTCCATCCGTAAGTTCGCGACCGTGCCCATCCATATGGGACGTTTGATGGAGTTGGGCAGCATCGCGCCGGAGATGGCGCAGCTGCTGCAGGCCATGGTCAAATGCCGCCGCAACATCCTGATATCCGGTGGAACGGGCTCTGGTAAGACCACGCTTTTGAACGCCCTGTCGGCCTTCATCGATCACCGCGAGCGTATCGTTACGATCGAGGATTCCGCCGAACTCCAGCTGCAGCAGCCGCATGTCTGCCGCCTGGAAACGCGTCCGGAGAATATCGAGGGCAGGGGTTCCGTCGGCCAGCGCGACCTGGTGAAGAATTCGCTGCGTATGCGGCCGGACCGGATCATCGTTGGCGAAGTGCGCGCCGGCGAAGCCTTCGACATGCTCCAGGCGATGAACACGGGCCATGACGGTTCCATGACCACGGTGCATGCCAACACTCCGCGCGACGCGCTGTCTCGCATAGAGCAGATGATCGGCATGGCCGGCCTGGACATTGCCTCGCGCTCGATCCGTGCACAAATCGCATCCGCCATCAATGTCGTCGTGCAAGCCGAACGTATGGAAGACGGGCGGCGCCGCGTGGTTTCAATCTCGGAAATCACTGGCATGGAAGGCGATGTGATCTCCATGCAGGAGGTATTCCGCTTCCGGCGCCGTGGTCTCGACAAGGATGGCATGGTGCAGGGCGAATACGAGACGACCGGAATCCGGCCAAAGGTCATGGAAATGATCGTCGCGCGTGGCTTGGATACCTCGGGACTATCCTTTGCCCCGACCAGACGGACGTCATGAAATGTCTGCCACTGCGAACGTCATAATCTATGTCTTGACCTTCATCGCGGCGGTCGCAGTAGTGCAGGGTGTCGCCGACATTTATTTCGCGTCGCGCGACAGAACAGAAAGGACCAACCGTCGCCTGACCATGCTGGCTTCCGGCATGGCTCATTCAGACGTATACGCGGCATTGGTCAGACGGCCGGTAACCAGCCAAAGCAAAAATGTTTTTGTCTTGCGATTTTATGACCGGTTTGGGCTCTTTATCCGCCAGGCAGGGCTGCGGAGCTCGCCCTTGCAGATTTTGCTGTTCGTCGGTATCGCCTCCGCAGCGCTGTGGGCGATCAGTTTTCTCTTACTGCGCAGTGGAAATTTCGCCGGTTTCCTGCTCAATGCCATCATTGCGCTGCCTGCCAGTGTCGCGATTTGCGGCCTGCTTTGCTGGATGTGGCTGAGCCGCAAACGGGCCAAGCGGCTGAAGCAGTTCGAAGAACAGATGCCGCTGGCGCTCGATGTGATAAATCGCGCCATTCGCGCCGGTCATCCTGTCGTATCCGCTGTCCGTCTTGCCTCCGAGGAGATGAGCGATCCCTTGGGCTCGGAATTCGGTATCGTTGTGGATGAAACCACCTACGGCTTTGAATTCCGGGAGGCGCTCGCCAACTTCGCTCACCGTAGCGGGTCGGAGGACGCGCATTTTTTTGCAGTTAGCGTCAGCGTCCAGTCGGAAACCGGTGGCAATCTAGTTGAAATATTGGAAGGTCTTGCCGCTGTCATTCGTAGCCGTTCAATGCTGGCCAAGCGCGTCAGGGCCTTGTCCAGCGAGGGGCGTACCTCTGCACTCCTGCTGAGCGTGTTGCCCGCCCTTCTTATATCGTTTTTGCTTTTGACGAGGCCGGAATATTACACGTCCAAGTTTTCGGACCCCGCTTTCTGGCCAATCGCGCAGGGGGTGTTCGTGTTGTATCTAATCGGACTTCTCGTGATCCGAAAAATCATCAATATCAAGTATTAGGCCACCATGATCCCGACGATCGTCATCGCCGAAATACTGGTCTTCTGTGCCGTGGTGCTGATCACAATTGGCGCCATCCGGGAAGCGGAGCGCACGCTTGACCAGCGGCGGCGCCTGAGTGAGTCTGGTACAATCAGGTCGACCCTGTCCGGGTTGCCGGCCGGTTCGTTGCTGGCCAGAAGGGTCAGCGATAATGCGGTATTTCGCTGGGTTCAGGCATCGAGCTCCATTAGCGACAGCGATGAGCGCAACAAGCTTCGCCGGGCACTGATGCTGGCGGGATTTGAGAATCCCAACGCCCCGGTCTTGTATGTGATCACACGCTTTTCGCTGGCAGTCCTCCTGCCCGGTCTGTTCATCTTGTCGCAGACCTTTTCGACTAGGCCTATCTCAGGTTTCGGCTTCGTGTTGTGGCCGATCATTCTTTGCGTCGTCGGTCTTTTCGGGCCCGGGCGGATCCTGTCGAGCTTGGCCAGTAGCCGGCAAGTCAAGCTGGAAGGCGAATTTCCCGACGCGCTGGACCTTATGGTGGTATGTGTAGAGGCCGGTTTGAGTCTGGATGCTTCCTTTGTCCGGGTCGGGCTGGAAATCGGAGAATCCCATCCGAATATATCCCGAGAATTCGCGCGAGTGTCGGAGCAACTGAGGGCGGGGCGGGCGCGGCCGGATGCCTTGCGGGCGATGGCCGACCGCACCGGTGTCGATGCGATTCGCTCGTTTGTCGCGTTGCTGATCCAGACGGAAACGCTGGGCGCGAGCATAGCCCAGACTTTGCGAACTTTTTCCAGCGAGATGCGTCAGACGCGGTTTATCAAGGCCGAAGAAAAAGCCATGCGTATCCCGGTGCTGATGACCATCCCCCTGGTGGCCTGTATCCTGCCGGTGATCGTGACCGGGCTTCTGCTGCCGGCGATCCTGAGCGTGATCCGTGTTCTCATGCCTGTTCTTACCGCTCCTCATTGAGGTAACTCCGATGAAGACAGCGCGCCCTTTTGCATTTCTGCCCCTGGGACTGGCGGCAGCCGGCTTGACGGCCTGTGCTTCCCTGCTTGGAAGCGACGAGGTCAAAGTGCGGCCGGTCGAGCATCTGTCGGCTGCCACAGCAGGGCAACACGATCCTCTGTATGAAAGCGCCGTGACCGCCATCAACGCCCGCGACTATGCGCGCGCCCTCGACTATCTGCAGGAACTGCGCGCCCGCGATCCCCGCAATGTGAAGGCCTTGAACGCGCTGGGCGTGGTCTATGACAAGCTGGGCCGCTTCGATCTCAGTGCCAGATACTATGGCCAGGCGCAGGCGGTCGAGCCGGGGTCCCGCATCGTGGCCCAGAACCTGGACTATTCAAAAAATCTGCAGGGCCTGATGGCGCCCAGCCAGGTGGCTGCTGCGGCTCCCGCTGCGCCCGCCGCCGGCACGACTGCCGCCGAAAAGCCGGCTGTGCTGGCCTCCGCGCTTCAGCCTCCGGGGCTGCCCACGGCGCCGCGCGCGAGCGAGGCCGCTCCGCCGGTAAACAACAGCCTGCTGATGATCAAGCAGCTGGAAAGCAGCCCCGCCCCGGTGATGGTGGATCCCATGCCGGTCGGCAAGCCCGTGCATCTGGATATCGCTTTGCCGGAGAGCAAGCCATCGCCGGAACGCACGGCGACAAAGGATGCAGATCCTCCAGTCAATCGGCCGGTCGTGCAGGCCGTGAGCAAATCTTCGCAAGAGAATAAACCGGCCGCTGCGGGCACAGTCGCGCAGGTCGTCGCGGCTTTACCACCCGCCAAGCCGGCCGCGAGCAAGCCGCTGCCGGACATCAAAACTGTGGCCATGAATGAAACGCCGGGGGCTGGCGTCACTTCGGTCACCAAGTCCATGCCCACCAAGGAGCCCGCCGCGGGCAAGCCGGTAGCGGACTCGAAAATGGCAGCTGCCGGCGATGCGGCGCCGCTCGCCCAGCCGGCCATGAGCAAGCCGGTGCTGGAAACCAAAACTGTGGCCATGAATGACATGTCGGGCTCTGGTGTCACGCCCGCCACAAGGCCCATGCTCAAGGAGCCCGTCGCCACTAAGCCGATATCGGAGACGAAAATCGCAAGTGCCAGCGATCCGTCGCCCAGGCCAGCTTTTGAAATCAAGCCTCGTGAAGTGGTAATGGCCGCGCCCACCATCTCGCCGGTCGTGAAGCCCTTGACCGCAAGCACTGCGGTGAGCGCGCCGGCGAAAACCAGCAGCGCTGCGGCCAAGCCCTCAACCACCAGTGAAACACGGCCGGTGCCCGCATCGGCGACCGTCCGCAGGCCGGAGTCGGTGAAACCGGCCGCACCCGCCCAAAGACCTGTTGCGGCGCCCGCAAGAACGAACACCGCCTCGCTGCAGGAGAACAAGCCCGCGACGGCTGCCAAGGCCGCGACGCCGATTAAAATTGCAACGCCGGCCAGGAAGGTTCTTACGATCGGACAGCCATTGCGGATATTCAACGCATCGGGCAAGGCAATAGATGTCGTCCCGCACCGTCTCACCAGTCTGGGCTGGACCGTGCGGGCGGCCGACGGCCGCAGGCAGCAGACCACCGCCCTGTACTATCCGGCCAAGGACCTGGCGGCGGCGAAGGCCTTGCAGGCGACCTTGCCGTTTCCGGTTCGCATGATTGAGAACCCCGGCGCCGGCGTGCGCCTGGTGGTGGGACGCGATTATCTGTTCTGGAAGCCCAGGAATGCCCGCCTTGCAGGCCTGTGGAAGAAAAACGTGACGGTCGCTTCACTGAAGCTGCCCTCCACGAAGGGAGTCCATTAACGTGAAAACCCGTTTCGGTTTTTCGCTTCTCGTCTGTGGCCTGCTGGGGTCTGTTCCCGCCCATGCCGGCCTTTTCAGCAGCACGCCACCCGCACCGAAGCAGCCGCAGGCGAGCGAAAGCACGCTGGTCCAGATTCAGACCGCGTTCGATGACCAGCGTTATGTGGATGCCGGCAAACTGTTGAATCAGGCGCTGGTATCTTCCGGCAGCGATCCCCGGCTGACCTATTGGGCGGGCCAGCTCAGCCTGGCACGCGGCCGCTACGAGGACGCGCTGGCCAATTTCACCCGCATCAAAAGCGATCCCAGTGTCCAGGGGCTCGCCCTGGAAGGGGAGGGCATCGCGCTGGCCCGTCTGGGCCGGTCGGATCAGGCCATGGTATCGCTCAAGGCCGCGGTGGCGGCGAACCCGGCGGCTTGGCGTGCCTGGAATGCGCTGGGAAGCGAGTATGACCGCCGCCATGACTGGACTCAGGCGGAAGCCGCCTATGACCATGCCTTTTCCGCATCGGGCGGCGCGGCGATTGTGCTGAACAATCGCGGCTTCTCGCGTCTGTCGCAAAAGAAGACCGATCTGGCCATCCAGGATTTCGTGTCAGCACTTCAGAAGAAGCCCGATCTGGCGCCCGCCCGCAGCAATCTGCGTTTGGCGATGTCGATGCAGGGCGAATATGACCGCGCCGTGAAGGGCGCTGCGGGGACGGATCAGGCAGCTATCCTCAACAACGCCGGCTATGCCGCCATGTTGCGCGGCGACTATGCCAAGGCCAAGGACCTGTTCGAGCAAGCTATGAAAACCAAGGGCGGCTACTACGCTGTGGCCGCCGCCAATCTGGAAACGGCGCAGAACCTTGCCAAGGGCCAGGCCCAGGATGCGGGGCATGCCAGCAGCCGCTGACCTGTCCTATTGGTCCCTGTTGCTTGCGTTGTCCGTCATCCTGGCGATCGCCAGCATCACCGACATCAGGGATCGCAGAATCCCCAACTGGACGGTCTTAGCCGTCGCGGTCCTCTTCGTGCCTTGGGCCATTACCCAGCATGTGTCCATCCTCCACGCCGTGGGCGCGGCTGCGATTGCGTTTATCATCAGCGGCGCCATGTATACCTTCGGTGTCGTCGGCGCCGGCGATTCCAAGCTGCTGACGGTGACGGCGCTGTTCGTCGGCCTGGGCCAGCTTCTTCCCTTCCTGCTGCTTGTCGCCCTGACGGGCGGCGTGGTTGCCCTTGTCAGCCTGGCGGCGCGCCCAGTGCGGGCACTCGTGATGATCCAGATGCGCGGCAAAGGCGACTTCGGCAGGGGCGTGCCTTATGGCGTGGCCATCGCGGTTGCGACGGTGATCATCCTGATGCGGCCTTTCCTGCCGATACCCTGATGGTTTCGCGGCGGCTGCGGCCATGAGGATCGAACCGGGCCAAACGCTGTATGCCCGGCTGCCCCGTTGGGCGTGCCTGATGCTTCTCGCCGCTCTGGCCGTTCTGGTGCTGTTGCCGGCCCGGCCGCATCCGGCCCTGACTATTCCGGGGGAGCGGAGCTGGGGCGCGCCTGCCGTCGAAACTGCGAAGGGAGACGCCGCGCTCTACCAACAGATTGTCGCGGACATGGAAGCCGGCCGGGGCTATTACCAGGCCGCCGCGGCGGAGCACCGGGCACTCCATTATCCCACCACCCCGGCCCAGGTCTTCCGCATGCCGACCCTGGCCTGGATGCTGGCCGTACTGCGCGTGCCCGTTCTGCAATACGCGGTTCTGTTGAGCCTATATGGCGCGATCCTGGTGTTTTTCTACCGCGAGGTCCGCAAACAGCAGACATCCCTGGCGGCGCGGATGGCGGCGGTGGTTGTCGCGGTCACCGGTCTCTCCATCGTGGGGGTGTCCGGCGGCATCTATTGGCATGAGGTCTGGGCCGCGCTGTTGATCGCCGCCTCGCTGCTTTCCTGGCGTGCGCAGCGATGGTGGCCGGCGGTGCTGTGCGGTTTGGCGGCCTGCCTGATCCGGGAAATCGCCGTTCCGCATCTGCTGGTCATGGCCGGATTTGCCGTAGGGGAGCGCCGCTGGAAGGAGCTTTTCGCCTGGGCAGCCGCCATCCTGGTTTTCGCGGCCGCCTATCTCGCGCACGTCACGATGGCCGCCACGCTTTACCGGCCGGGCGATATCGTCTCCGGCAGTTGGCTGGCCTTCGGCGGATGGGACTTTGTGCTGGCCACCGCCAAATGGAACATCCTGCTGCACCAGCTTCCCTATTCCCTGATCGCGCTGGCGGTTTGCGCCGGCGTTCTGGGCCTTGCCGGCTGCCGCGAGGCGCGGACGCGCCGCGCCGCCGTGATTGTGGCGGGCTATCTGACGGCGTTCCTGGTGGTGGGCAGGCCCGACAATTATTACTGGGGCATGCTGTATACGCCTTTGCTGGCGGCGGGGTTTCTGTGGGCGCCGGCGGCGCTGCGGGATTTGGCGGCGCGCGCGCTTG
>Ga0157379_10000030_pt1 | contig 85371 bp, 71 predicted proteins | sample S25metaG_FD_121802 | JGI IMG/M metagenome (GOLD analysis project Ga0157379, IMG submission 121802) | Switchgrass rhizosphere microbial communities from Kellogg Biological Station, Michigan, USA - S2-5 metaG | ecosystem: Host-associated > Plants > Roots > Rhizosphere > Soil | place: USA... | reverse complement strand
TTATCGCTGGCGCGGTGGCGGCCGATGCATTGCAGACGCTCGTGGCCAAGCTGAATGCGCCACGCGCCATCTGGTTGATGATCCCTGCTGCCGTGGTCAAGTTGGTGATGGCTGAGCTTGAACCGTTACTGCAACCGGGTGATGTCATCATCGATGGTGGTAACTCCGATTATCGCGATGCCATCGCGCATGCGAAGCGCTTGCGTGACAAGCAGATCGATTTCATCGACGTCGGCACTAGCGGCGGGGTGTGGGGTCTGGAAGAAGGTTACTGCTTGATGATCGGCGGTCCGCAACAGGCGGTGCAGCGGCTCACGCCGATCTTCGCTGCACTCGCGCCCGGCGGTGCGACACCGGCGCCATCCACTGCGCAACAAGGCTATTTGCATTGCGGTCCATCGGGCGCGGGGCACTTCGTGAAGATGGTTCACAACGGCATCGAATACGGCATGATGGCCGCGTTCGCCGAAGGATTTAACCTGCTGGCTAACGCCGGTCGTGGTCTGCATGCACGCAGTGCCGATGCCGAGACTGCACCGCTCACCGCGCCAGAAAATTATCAATTCGATCTCGATGTCGCGGCGATCGCCGAAGTGTGGCGTCACGGCAGTGTGGTGCGTTCATGGTTGCTCGACTTGTCGGCGCAGGCACTGCAACAAGATCCCACGCTGGACAGCTATGCCGGCCGCGTCTCCGATTCCGGCGAAGGCCGCTGGACCTTGCAAGCCGCCATCGATCTGGGCATTCCCATGCCGACGCTGGCGACAGCGTTGTTCTCGCGCTTCAGCTCGCAGAGCAACGATGTGTATGCCAACAAGATTTTATCGGCGATGCGCCATGAATTCGGCGGCCATGTGGAGAAACGGCGCGATTGATTGACGATAAGCGAGATTCCCATGACTGAAGTACGCTCCGATGCATTGGTGTTGTTCGGTGCAAGCGGCGACCTCGCACATAAGAAAATATTTCCTGCGGTGTATGCCATGCATCGGCGTGGCTCGCTCAATATGCCGGTGGTGGGTGTGGCGACATCGGAGTGGGACGACGAACTGCTGCGTCAACATGCGGCTTCCGGCATTCAGCAATACGGCTCCGGCTACGATGAAGCGACCTTCGCGCGCTTCGCGGAACGTCTGCACTACGTGCGCGGCGATTATCGCGACGCAACTACCTTCATCAAATTACGCCGTGCGCTGCCCGGCATACAGCGGCCGCTGTACTACTTGGCTATTCCGCCCAGCTTATTTCCGACAGTCATTCAGGGCCTAACTGCATCCGACTGCGCCAAAGGCGCGCGATTGGTGGTGGAAAAACCGTTCGGTCGCGATCTGGATTCTGCACTTAAACTTAACGCGGTGCTGGCCAAGTGTTTTAGCGAAGACCATGTATTTCGCATCGACCACTACCTCGGCAAAGAGTCGGTGCAGAACTTGCTGTACTTCCGTTTCGCCAACTCGTTTCTCGAACCGATCTGGAATCGCAATTTCATCCAGCGCGTGCAGATCACCATGGCCGAAAATTTCGGCGTACAAGGTCGCGGCAAGTTTTATGAAGAAGTCGGCGCCTTGCGTGATGTGGTGCAAAACCACTTGCTGCAGGTGGTTGCACACATTGGCCTGGAGCCGCCCACCGGCACGGGTGCGGAACCACTGCGTGACGAGCGCGCGAAAATCCTGCGCGCCATCAGGCCGCTGACCAATGCCGATATCGTGCGCGGCCAGTTCAATGGCTACCGCAACGAACCGGGCGTGGCGGCCGACTCGCAAGTCGAAACCTATGTGGCGGTAGAACTGTATATCGACTCATGGCGTTGGCAGGGAGTGCCGTTTTATATCCGCACCGGCAAGTGCCTGCCGGTTACCGCGACGGAAGTGGTGGTGGAATTAAAACCGCCACCGCAAAAAATCTTCGATGCCGTCGACGCCGATCATCCCAACTATCTGCGGTTCCGTTTAGGCCCGGATCGCCTCACGATTGCGCTGGGCGCGCGCACCAAGCACTTCGGCGAAGCCATGCGCGGCGATGAAGTGGAGTTGTTCGCCACCAATACACAGAACGATGAAATGTCGGCCTACGAGCGATTGATCAGCGACGCACTCAAAGGTGACGGTACTTTGTTTGCGCGCGGCGATGGCATTGAATCCGCGTGGCGCATTGTCGATGGCGTGCTCAACAGCAAGGAACCTGTGCATCCGTACGAGCCCGGTTCATGGGGACCGGAAGCGGCGGAGTCGTTGCCTGAGCCCGGCAAGTGGCGGGCACCGACTGCGGAGTGAGGCGATAGTTGGAACCAAACCAAACGGAGTGGCGACACACGCAATACAACTTCATTCACTACGAATGCCCAACTCAGTTAATTCAGCGGGCGTCAGTGCACGCCACGCGCCGCGCTTTAATGTTCCCAGATGTATATGCATGATGCGCACGCGCTGTAGACGACGCACTTGGTACTCAAACGCAGTGCACATGCGGCGAATCTGACGATTCAATCCCTGTGTGAGCACGATGCGAAAGGTATTCGTTTGCACACGTGTGACCACACAAGGTTTGGTGAGTGTGCCGAGAATATGCACGCCGCTGCTCATCCCTTTTATAAATGCATCGGTGATCGGTTTGTCGACCGTCACGACATACTCTTTTTCATGTGCGTTCTCGACACGCAGAATTTTATTGACGATGTCGCCATTGTTGGTGAGCAGAATCAAACCTTCGGAATCTTTATCCAAGCGCCCAATGGGGAAGATGCGTTCGCTATGACCGATGAAGTCGATGATGTTGCCCTGCACGTGCCGCTCGGTGGTGCAGGTGATGCCGACTGGTTTATTCAGCGCGATGTAGATGTGCTGCTGCTTGCTGCCGATGGGTTTGCCATCGATTAAAACTTTGTCGCCGTCTTCTACCTTGCTGCCTAGTGTTGCCGTAACACCATTAATGGTAATGCGGCCGGCTTCAATCCATGTATCCGCTTCGCGGCGCGAGCACATGCCGGTTTCACTGATGTATTTGTTGATGCGCTTGGTCATGAGATTTATGAGGAGCGCGTTCTATAAAACATGCCACACGCTTCGACGGAGATGGTAATGCTCGGCCACTAGGCCAGTAGAAGCGGCTTACCGATATTCATCACGGGAGTCATCCACCGGCCTTTTTTGCGCTATACCCCAGCTTGATCAACTCGGCGACCAGCGTGTCGCGATGTTCGCCTTGAATTTCAATCGTGCCATCCTTGGTGGTGCCACCTGTACCGCAACGCTTTTTCAACTGCGTGCATAACTTGTCTAGCTCTGCAGGCGCCAAGGCGAGACCGACAATCACACTGACGCTTTTGCCGCCGCGGCCCTTGATTTCGCGCATCACGCGCACGACGCCATCGCCTTTCGCAACGGGCTTCTGCTGTTTGCACACACAGACGGCCACCGGTTTGCTGCAATTGGGACACAGACGGCCGCCATCAGTGGAGTACACCAGTCCGCCGCTATTGATCTTTGATTTCTGCATATATAGTGAGCGCAACACATCGTAACAATGGCAAGGTTAGCGTGTGTCGCATTGGCTTGCCATTCACGTTGCTACTTCATCTGCACACGAGTCTTCCATGAGTACATCGCGTTTTGTGCCTTACATCGCTGCCGATGCGCATCTGCCCGAATTTACCGTACGCGCCGTGCTGGTCGGCACCGTACTCGGCATGATCTTCGGCGCCTCGTCGTTGTACCTGGTGCTCAAAGTCGGCTTGACGGTGAGTGCGTCAATTCCAGTAGCGGTGATCTCGCTGACCTTGTTCAGACTGCTATCCCGTGTTGGCGGTCGCGATGCGAGCATCCTTGAGAACAATATCGCGCAGACGGCAGGCTCCGCGGGTGAGGGTATTGCTTTCGGTGTCGGTGTGACCATGCCTGCTGTGATGATCCTGGGTTTCGAACTGGAATTGACCAATGTGCTGCTGGTTGCGGCCATCGGCGCACTGATGGGCATCTTGATGATGATCCCGCTGCGCCGCGCGTTGATCGTGCACGAACATGGTCGTTTAAAATATCCCGAAGGTACGGCTTGCGCCGAAGTATTGAAGGCCGGCGCGTCAGTGGAATCGCGCGCTGCGGCATCGCCTGAAGCGAAAGCGGAAGAAGCGCAAGGTGCATTGCAGGGCTTGAGTGCGCAAACCATCTTCGCCGGCTTCGGCATCGGCCTTGTCTACAAAACACTCATGGCCGCTTTCAAATTGTGGAAGGACGTGCCGGAAAAAGTGTTTGCAGCGCCGTTGAAATCCGGATCGGTGAGCATCGAAGTGTCGCCCGAACTGTTGGGCGTGGGTTACATCATCGGCCCTGCCATTGCGGCCACCATGTGTGCCGGCGGTATCTTCACTTATCTCGCCTTGATTCCCATGATCCAGTATTTCGGCGGCGCCAATCCCGGCATCTTGTCGCCCGGCACGTTGCCGATTGCAGAGATGAGTGCCTCAGGTATTCGCAGCGCCTATGTGTTGTATATCGGCGCGGGCGCAGTGACTGCGGGCGGCGTAATCAGTTTGATTCGGTCGCTGCCCAGCATTGTGGGCAGTCTCAAACGAGGCTTTGGTGCCGATATCAGCCGCCGTGGTACGCCGTTATCTGGAGTGCGAACCGAGCAGGATTTATCGCTTAAATATGTATTGCTGGGTGTGGTGGTGCTGGTCGCATGGATCATGAGTGCGCCATCGCTGCATATGAATTTTCTCGGCGCGATCTTGCTGTTGGTGTTTGGATTTTTGTTTGTGGAAGTGTCGTCGCGTTTGACGGGTGAGATTGGTTCTTCGTCGAATCCAATTTCCGGCATGGTGATTGCGACGTTGTTGCTGACGTGTCTCGTGTTCTACGCGATGGGCTGGACGGGCACGAATTACTACGTCACTGCGTTGTCGGTGGGCGGCATTGTGTGTGTGGCTTCGGCCAATGCGGGCACCACGTCGCAGGATCTCAAGACTGGCTTTCTCATCGGCAGCACGCCACGTTTGCAGCAGTACGCCATCATCATTGGCAGCTTGATGTCGGTGTTGGTGCTGGGACCGATATTGATGCGCCTCAACCAAACCGCTACCGTCTACGTGCCGATTGCGCAAGTGGCGCCGCAGGGTTTGCAAACCAATGTGCAGTCACTGACCGGGCAACGCGAATCGTTGCAAGGACCACAGGCGCACGATGATCAAGCCAGTTACCGCATCTGGCACAAACGCGATGACCAAGGTGGTCCGGCCGGCAAGTATCTGGTGAATGACCAGGGGCAGGCGGTGTGGTTGGTTGATCCAGGCATCAACGGCCGCTTTACAACCAGGCCCGATGGCACCGAAGTACGCAAGTTCGACGCGCCCAAGGCAACGTTGATGTCGTACATCATTCGCGGTGTGCTCGACAGTCAACTGCCCTGGGGACTGGTGCTGCTGGGCGTGATGATCGCGCTGGCGGTGGAGCTGTGCGGCATCGGTTCGTTGCCGTTTGCAGTGGGGGTGTACTTGCCGCTGTCTACGACCGCACCCATTCTGGTGGGCGGCTTGATTCGCTGGTGGACCGATCGCAGACGCAAGGTGCTGGCGACGCAACGAGGCGAAAGCGAGGCGCAGCAAGCGGCTAATGCAGATCGAAGCGCAGGGGTGTTAATGGCCTCGGGCTATATCGCCGGCGGCGCAATTGCGGGCATTGTGATTGCCCTAATGGCAGGTGTGTTCGAATCCACTGACGCCAAGCTCGGCGCGTGGGCGGCAGCGAACAATCCTTTCTACTCAGGCGCATGGGCGGATGCCTTGGCGCTGATTCCGTTCGTGCTGCTTAGCCTCGTCCTGCTGCTAGCAGGGCGGGAGAAAGCACGTTCTTGATATCTAGCCCAACAGCCCTTGGGTGGCAATTACGCAACCTGTGGCTGTTGGTTTTTGCATCCCGCGATTGGCGGGGATGTTTTGTCGACTTAGCCTTCTGCGCCAGCCTGCAGGGCTAGGAACAGGGCAACGCCGACCAAAAACACGATAGCTACAACTGACATGACATTTACCTCTCTACCTTTCAATAATGCTGCATCGCAATATTGTGCTATGCAGCATATTCCTGCTCCGGCCGTGATGCAATAGGTAATATCGAGCTGGCGGGAGTGGTTGGCAGTATTTAGCCAGTTGTTCGGGTTAATGAGCGCGCGTAAGTGTTTGTCTTGTTAGATTTTTGTGATTAAACCTGCCTAGACTGCAAAGTAGTGTTAACGGCGCTGTGGTTTTGTGAGGCAGGTCACGAAGTAAGCAAGTGGGGAACTCCACCTTCGCATGCCGAGACCAATGCCAACTGCTGATGGCACGAAAAGCCCGGTTTCGTGGACCGAAACGGCTGGGTTATGGCTAATTTTTTTGGTTTGAATGACTGCTGAAGGCGAATGCAATGAACAAAGGTGTGTGGTGTGCGGCGATAGCGGGCCTGGTGTTGGTCGCATGCAGTTCGAGTGGAACGCGAGATTCAGCCCCATTAAAGGCCGCCCATCCGGTCAGCGGTTTGCAGCCGGAATACTTCGACAACACGGTGCGGCCGCAGGACGATTTGTATCGCCACATCAATGGCAAGTGGCTCGACAGCGTCGAGATTCCCGCCGACAAAGCCCGCTATGGCGCCTTCTACGAATTAGCCGACGCCGCCGAGGTGCAGTTGCACGAGATTGTCGATGAGCTGAGCAATAGTCCGACGCCACTCACCGATGCCGATGCCATCAAAATTCGTGATTTGTATGTCAGCTTCATGAACGAGTCGCGCCTGGCCGAACTGGGCGTCAGTCCATTGCAGTCCGAGCTCGCGGCCATCGATAAGTTGCCATCGCGCGATGCAGTTGCCACTCACATTGCCTATCTCGCTCAGTTGGGTGTGGATGTGCCGCTGGTGCCTTACGTGCATCAGGACAATCGCGACTCCACGCGTTATGCGATGGACTTGTATCAATCGGGATTGGGTTTGCCTGATCGCGATTACTACTTGATGGATGGCGACGATGGCACTTACAAAAAAATTCGCAATGCGTATTTGGACCACATTGCTGCGATGTTGAATCTCGCCGGTCAAAAAAATTCCGCACAGGCCGCGCAACAGATTTTGCAGCTGGAAACAAATCTCGCGCGTGTGCAATGGGACAAGGTGGTTAACCGCGATCCCATCAAAACTTACAACAAGTATCCGTTGAAAAAATTAACTGCGCTGGCGCCGGGCTTCGACTGGCCGCACTACATGCAGGTACTCGGCATCACCAACAAGGTCGACTATCTGTTGATCAGTCAGCCCAGCTATGTCACGGCGTATAGCAAGCTGCTGCGCACGACCCCGCTGCCTGAATGGAAGAACTATCTCAAGTTCCGACTTATCTCCGAATACGCGCCCTATCTGTCGCAGAACTTTGTCGATACCAATTTTGCGTTTGTCGGTACTACGCTGCGCGGCATACCCGCCAACCGGCCACGCTGGAAACGCGGCCTGACCGTGATCGAATCAGCTATCGGCGAAGGCATGGGCAAACTCTATGTGGCCAAGCATTTCCCGCCTGAAAACAAGCAGCGTATGGAAAAGTTGGTGGGCAACTTGCTCACTGCGTATCACGAATCGATCGATGGACTTGATTGGATGAGCCCAGTCACCAAGCAAGCTGCGCAGGAGAAGCTTGGCAAGCTCATGGTGAAGATCGGTTATCCGCAGCAGTGGCGCGATTACTCGGCGCTGCAAATTACCGCCGATGATCTGGTGGGTAATGTCATGCGTGCGCAGCGTTTCGGCTATCAGCGGCAAATCAACAAGCTCGGCAAGCCCATCGATCGTGCCGAGTGGATCATGACGCCGCAAACGGTGAATGCTTACTACAACCCCGAGCTCAATGAGATCGTATTTCCTGCCGCGATTCTGCAACCGCCATTCTTCAATGTGCTGGCTGACGATGCGGCTAACTATGGTGGTATTGGTGCGGTGATCGGTCACGAGATCAGTCATGGCTTTGACGATCAGGGTAGCCAGTACGACGGCGACGGCAATCTGCGCGATTGGTGGAGCAAAGAAGATCACGAAAAATTCACCGCTAAGACCAATGCCTTAATTGCACAATACAGCGCCTATGAGCCGATACCCGGTTACAAAGTAAATGGCGGATTGACGCTGGGCGAAAACATCGCCGACAACTCAGGGTTGACCATCGCGCACAAAGCGTATGTGTTGTCGTTGCAAGGCAAGACTGCGCCGGTCATGGATGGCATGACTGGTGAACAGCGTTTCTATGGCGGCTGGACACAGGTGTGGCGCAGCAAAGCACGTCAGCAGGAGCAGATTCGTTTGCTGGCGATTGATCCGCATTCGCCGGCGCAAATACGTCCAGCCGGTGCTGCGGTAAATCAGGAGTCTTTTTATACAGCTTTTGACGTCAAGCCTGGCGATAAGATGTACGTGCCGCCCGAGAAGCGAGTGACGATTTGGTAAACGTTAGCAGCGGATGTTGTTCTGTGTAGGAGCGGCCTGATCCAATGGATGGGCCGCTCCTACACAAGATGATAAATCTAATCGCCCAGTAGTTAACTCAGCCTATTCAAACCATTGAAGGCGGCAGTGCGGTACGCTTCCGCCATGGTCGGATAATTAAACGTCGCGCTGGTGAAGTAACGAATATCGTTGATGTCGTCGCTGGCCATCACCGTCTGACCGATGTGTACAATTTCCGACGCGCCGTCACCAAAGCAATGCACACCGAGGATTTTGTAAGTCTGCGAATTGAAGATGATCTTCAACATGCCGACTTTCTCGCCGGTCATTTGCGCGCGCGCCAGGCTTTTGAACGAACAATGGCCGACTTCATAAGGCACCTTCTCGGTTTGCAGTTGTTGTTCGTCCTTGCCGATCGAAGAAATTTCCGGAATGGTATAGATGCCGCTGGGCACCATCGCTAAGGAGTGCGGCGCGATGTCAGGTGTGAGAATGTGTTGCGACGCATGCGAGCCTTGCACATAGGCGGCACCTGCTAGCGCCGGCGGACCAACCACATCGCCCACTGCATAAATGTTCGACACGTTGGTTTGATAGTGCGCATTCACGCTTAGCTGACCGCGTGAGTTGGGCACGATGCCCAATGCTTCCAATCCCATGTCCTGTGTGTTGCCGGTGCGACCATTAGCCCACAGCAAAATATCCGACTTGATACGACGACCCGATTGCAACTCCAGCACGACGTCGTTGCTGCGTGCAGTCACGCCAGCGAACTGTTCATTGTGTCGAATGACGCAACCTTGCTCGCGCAGGTGATAAGACAGCGCTTCGGCAATCTCTTCATCCATGAACGACAGCAGGCGATCCTGTGTATTGACCAAGGTGACCTTGGCGCCCAGGTTGATGAAGATGCTGGCGTACTCACAACCGATTACACCGGCGCCATAAATCGTTACTGAGAAAGGTTGGTCCTGGTAACGCAGCACGCTATCGCTGTCGAGAATGCGTGGATGATTGAAGTCCAGTTCCGGCGGATGATATGGGCGCGACCCTGTAGCAATAATGAAGTGCTTAGCCTGTACGCGTGTGATAGCGCCGTTGCTGGCCTGCACTTCCAAAGTGTGTGGATCGATGAAGCGTGCATGGCCGGCAAAGATGGGAATGCGGTTGCGCTCATAGGCGCGCAACCGTGACGCAACTTGTGTTTCCACCACACGATTGGCGTTGCTCAAAATTTGCGGAAACGTCATCTTCAGTGCGCCGTGTGCTTCTTTCAGCATCGGGTTCTGTCGCATGGCATGCAGAGTTTGCACAGCATGGCGTAATGCCTTGCTGGGGATGGTGCCCCAGTGTGTGCAGCCACCGCCGACTTCGGCATGGCGCTCCACCAGCGCAACGCTTTGATGATGCTTTGCGGCGTTCATTGCCGCGCCTTCGCCGCCCGGACCGCTGCCGATGACAACAACATCGAATACCTGTTCGCCGCTCATGGTTGCTGGCCTGAATCGTTGGATTGTTTACGCTGCTCGCGACGAATGGTACTCACCGTGTACCACATAAATGCACTGATCACGCCGATGAGGATGGACATCAATAACGCCAGCACCGGTCTGAAGCGATAAGCTTCGACAATACCCCAGAGCACTCCGATGGGCGTGCTGACCAGCAGAATAGGTTTGGCGATGCGCAAGGGACCCTCTTACGTGTTGATGCCGGCAGTACTAATTATAAAAATTTCTTGGTCGAGGATTGTGCAACAAAACTCGCCGCGTTGGGCGCGCAATGGTGGTGCGCTTGCGCGGCTAGTAAGCGACGTCGTTGTGCAGCTGTGAGCGTCGATACGTATGCGGAATCGGCATCGTAAAAACGCCATGGACGCTCCGCCCATTCGGCTGCGTAGTCGATGCCAACGCGTTTGGCGCTGACGATGTTCGGTGTGCGTGCATTATCTGCGGCTTCAATCCACAGCTTATCGCCGAGCAGGTCGGCGCCATTTTGTTCGCGATCGATATGCATGGCGCGACACAGCAAACCCGGGCCGTGAGTTTTTTCAGTGATTGCAGCAATGGGTTCAATGCCGCGAATCAACACAGCGTGAGGCACACCGGCTTCACGAGTTACTACATTCACGCAATGCCACATGCCGTAGATGAGATACACATAGGCATGGCCGGGTGCGCCGAACATGACCGTGTTGCGCGCCGTCTGGCCGCGTGCCGAGTGCGCGGCGAGATCTTCCGGTCCTTGGTAAGCCTCAGTTTCAACAATACGCCCGATGCGAATTTGCTTACCGACTCGATGTAGCAAGCGCATGCCGATCAACGTCTGCGCCACGACGAGCGTGTCCTGTTCGAAAAAACTTCGCTTTGGTTTGCCGGGCATGAATGAATCAAATCGGATACAACAAATTCAGAATAAAAAAAGCCGATGGGGTCACCATCGGCTTTGCTTCAATCAGCGGTTCACTTAGTGCTACAGCCGAATCAATCTTCGATGAGGAAGCTGCGCAGTTGTTCGCTGCGTGAAGGATGACGCAACTTGCGCAGCGCCTTGGCTTCGATCTGACGAATGCGTTCGCGCGTTACATCGAATTGCTTGCCCACTTCTTCCAGCGTGTGATCGGTATTCATGTCGATACCGAAACGCATGCGCAGCACTTTAGCTTCACGTGGTGTCAAACCAGCGAGCACGGCGTGCGTAGTTTCGCGCAACGATTCCATGGTGGCGGAATCAATCGGTGAATCCACCGCGGTGTCTTCGATGAAATCACCCAAGTGCGAATCTTCATCGTCGCCAATCGGCGTTTCCATCGAGATCGGTTCCTTGGCGATCTTCAGCACCTTGCGAACCTTGTCTTCCGGCATCTCCATGCGCACCGCCAGTTCTTCCGGCGTCGGCTCGCGACCCATTTCCTGCAGCATCTGCCGCGAAATGCGGTTGAGCTTGTTGATGGTTTCGATCATGTGCACGGGAATACGAATGGTGCGCGCCTGGTCGGCAATCGAACGCGTGATGGCCTGACGAATCCACCACGTTGCATACGTGGAGAATTTATAACCGCGACGATATTCGAACTTGTCCACGGCTTTCATCAAACCGATGTTGCCTTCCTGGATCAGATCGAGGAACTGCAAGCCACGATTGGTGTACTTCTTCGCAATCGAAATCACCAAGCGCAGGTTGGCTTCCACCATTTCCTTCTTGGCGCGACGCGCCTTGGCTTCGCCCACGGCGATTTCGCGATTGATTTCCTTCACCGATGCAATGGTGAGATGAATAGTGCTTTCCATCTCGGCCAGCTTTTTCTGCTGGGTTTCCACTTCGTCACGATGCTTGGCCAAGGCAGCTGAGTGCTTGCGCTTGGCGCGGATATGCTTGTCCAGCCAGGTGAGATTGGTCTCATTGCTGGGGAAGGTAGAGATGAAGTCTTTACGCGGCATGCCGGCATCGCGCACACACAGCAACATGACTTGTTTTTCAATATTGCGGATATCGCCCAATGTCTGACGAATCTGCGTGATCAGCAGATCGAACATCTTCGGCGACAGCTTGAGTTCCATGAACTCATCCGAAACTTTCTTGCGCAGCTTCTGTACTTTGGGATCGTCTGGGCCCTTCTCGGTCATGGCCTTTTGCACTTGCGCAAACAGCTTGCCGATGGATTCGAAACGACGCGCTGCCTCTTCAGGATCCGGGCCGGTATCGACGGCTTCTTCCTCTTCGCCCTCGGCAGTGCCTTCTTCGTCATCCGACTCGTCATCGAGTTCTTTGGCGGCTTCGGCCAACTTCGGATTAACCGGCGCGGCAATTTCATCCGGTGCATTCGGATCGATGAAACCAACAATCACGTCCGCCAGACGCACAGTCTGCGTGGCAACGCCTGCATACTGGCTCAGCAACAGAGAGAACGTGGGCGGATACATCGACAGCGCGATCTTGACCGCATCTAGGCCTTCTTCGATGCGCTTGGCGATGCGAATTTCACCTTCGCGCGTTAACAACTCAACGGTACCCATTTCGCGCATGTACATGCGCACGGGGTCGGTGGTGCGACCGAATTCGGCATCTACAGTGGCGAGTGCAGCAGCAGCTTCTTCAGCGGCTTCTTCGTCGGCGACGACGGGTTCAGCGAGCAACATCGACTCGGCATCCGGTGCTTTTTCATACACGGTGATGCCCATGTCGTTAATCATGTTAACGATGTCTTCGATCTGTTCGGGATCGACGATTTCGCTCGGCAGGTGATCATTGACCTCGGCATAGGTCAGAAACCCTTGTTCCTTGCCACGCGCGATCAGTAACTTCAACTGAGATTGACGCTCGTCAGCAATGCTGGGCGTCGCAGGAATCGTCTCTTTCTTGGCCGTGGTCTTACTCAAGGCTGATGCCCTCACCATTAAAACGCGGGAAAGCGCGGGGGGATAAAAGGACCGCGCATTCTACTTAGAGAGACGGTCCATAGCTAGGTTCGGTGGAACAAAGTTCTGGGCCCGTCCGTTACACAAATGTCCATTTACCAGAATGCGGTTATCCAGCTTCCCCTACCAATTGATGCAGGTAATTCGATACCGCGGCAGATCCGTTATCGGCAGATCAAGGTGGGGGTTAAGTAGCGGCTTTCAACCGGCGCCACGAGTTTGAATCAAGTTGCGCAGCTCTTGTTTTTCCTCGGCACTCAACGCGCCCAGGTGAAAACGTCGCATTAGTTCATCAAATCTTTCTTGAGGATACTGATTGGCAATAAGGCGTTCGCTAGCTTTTTTTACCTCATCCGTAGCAATTTCAATATTGCTGGCGGGCGGGTCTCTCAATAAAAGTTTATCGATGTAATGAAAGTCCGGCCGTTGTCGCCAGCGCTCCAGCAACGCCGCCGGGGTTAACCCAGGTTGCGCTTGCAGCTCGCTGGCCAATTGAATGAGCAGGGTCATGCCGGGTTTGTCGATGCGCTGCAGTTCATCCAGCCGCGTCAGCGCGAGTGCGGCGGCGGGATAGTGCAGCAGATTCTGAATGATCTGGCGCACCAAGCTGCCGCGTCCCGGGCTGTCGGGAGCGGCAAAAGATCTGGGCGTGCTGCTCGCTTTGGCAGCGGTGCGGGGAATCAATTGCCGCAGGCGGTCCTCGGAAATACCCAACGCGGCGGCCAACGGCTGGTACAGCAGGGTTCGGTAGTTGTCATCGCTGAGCAAGCTCAGCAAGCGTTGTGCCTCGGCAATGAATTGCGCACGACCGTCGACATTGCTGAGATCAAAACGCGCCGTCAATTCATTGATCAAGTACGTCGACAGCGGCGCGGCCGAATTGATGCGCGCTTCGAAAACGGCTTGTCCTGCTTCGCGAATCAAGGAATCGGGATCGTGTTTTTCCGGTAGCAACAGAAAGCGCAGCAAATAGCCTTCGCTGACCACCGGCAACGCCACTTCCAGTGCTTTCCATGCTGCCGCGCGACCGGCACGATCACCATCGAAGCAAAACACCACGGTATTGCAAACGCGGAACAACCGCTTCAAATGCTCGGGTGTGGTCGCGGTGCCCAGTGTGGCCACTGCATAAGTCACACCGGCTTGATGCAGGCTGACCACATCCATATAGCCTTCAACCACCAGCAATTGCTTCAACTGCCGCGTGCTTTGTCGTGCTTCGTACAGGCCATACAGTTCGCGGCCTTTGTGAAATAACTCGGTTTCCGGCGAATTGAGATACTTGGGTTCGCCTTGATCAATGATGCGACCGCCAAAGCCAATGGTGCGACCGCGTGAATCGCGGATCGGAAACATCACACGCTGACGAAAGCGATCGTAAAAACCATTCTTGCTGTCGCGTTCGATCAACAGGCCCACGGCAACCAGATCGCGTAGCGCCGCGTCATTGCGGCCGAGATGTTTAATCACGCCATCCCACGCGTCGGGTGCGTAACCAATACCGAAGCGTGTTGCTGTGTCGCTCGTAACGCCACGTTTCTTCAGGTAATCGATGGCGGGTTGCGAGTTACGCAATTGCTGGCGGTAATACTCGCCGGCTTGTTCCAGCAGCGCGTAGTGATCCTGGCTGGGCTTGGCGGCGGCATTTGCAACAGCTTCTTCGCGCGGCACATCGAGGCCGGCGCGCGCCGCCAGTTCTTCCACTGCTTCAACGAAGTTGAGGTGGTCGTACTCCATCAAGAAACTCAGCGCCGTGCCGTGCGCGCCGCAACCGAAGCAGTGATAGAACTGTTTGTCCGGCACTACATTGAAGGACGGCGTTTTCTCGTCGTGAAACGGGCAGCAGGCTTTGTATTCCTTGCCCGCTTTGCGCAGCGGCACGCGCGTGCCGATCACATCGACAATGTCGGTGCGTGCGATCAACTGGTCGATGAAGTATTGCGGGATGCGTCCGGACACGAGTCGCAGGCTGCTGGAAAAGGGAGTGCACAGTAGCAGCAGCCGCGCTGCGGGTGCAAAGCAAGCTCTCCCGAGGTAGGTTGTGTGGAGCGTCGCTCGCGAATGCACCAGGCGATCTGCAGCGGCAACGCGGTTGCCTGCGTGGCCATCTAGTAAGTGCGTGTATGGCTGGCAGCCGGCACTGCCGCTGGCCCGCCTGCCGATGCCGATATGCAATCGACCAAAGTTACACCGGTCGCTCGGCTCGTTTCTGTGACCAACAGCACTATCGCCTGCACCCTCTTTAAAGATTTTCCGTCGTGGGGCGATATTTTGACGAGGCGCCACGGACTCGGCCCGCAACACATCGAAGAATTTTTTTTGGCGGCAGTGGGGTTGGCACTCAGATGTTGGATGCAAAGTTATCGTTACACATGACTGCGGTGCGTTCGTATCGCGAACGTCTGGCGGTGTTACAAGGTGTGTGGGACAACCTGTCGTTGTTGTCGCAGATGACCGGCGACGGCACCAACATGCAGACCACGCGCAGCGCTTTCGAGAAACTTGCCGGTACGCTGGTGATGAATCTCGCTGCCGAGAGTCAGAACAAAGCTCTGCAGGCGCTACGCAGCAAGGCGCAGGTGGCCATTGATGTGTTGGTGCGCAATTTATTCGAGCGCACCGCGGACATCGGCTTTCTATGTGCCGATCAGGACGTGCAGCAATTCATGCTGACGCATGGCGTCCGCGATGCAGATGCCGGCGATCAGGCTACTCGGTCGGCGCACCGCGCTCTGCAGCAGCGTCTTGCCGAATACGTCGCCAAGTATTCCGTGTATGAAAACATCGTGCTGCTCTCACCCGGCGGCGACGTGTTGTTGCAACTCAATGGTGAGCCGGCAGTGACGCGCAGCAACGATCCGTTGCTCGCCGAAAGTTTGCGCACTTCATCCGGCTATGTGGAAACCTTTCGCAAGGTGGATCTGTTTCCGCAGCGCGAACAGAGTTTGATTTATTCGTATCGCGTGACTGCCGGGCATCAAACCGTCGGCGTGTTATGCCTATGCTTTCGCTTCGACGATGAAACCCAGGCGATCTTCAAGAAGTTGCTCAGTGCGCAAACCGCGGTGCGCGACTGGACAGTGCTCGCTTATGTCGATGCCGAACAGCGGGTCATCGCCAGTAGCGATCGCTGGCAGATTCCGGTCGGCGCGACGTTTGACGTTGTGAATGATGCCGGCGACATTCTGCGTTTTGCCGGCCGTGAATATCTGTCGGTCAACTGTGCCGCCAAGTCTTATCAAGGTTATGGCGGTCCGGGCTGGTCGTGCCGAGCATTAATTCCGCTGGAACAGGCGTGCAATACCGACGATGACAGCCGCGAGACGTTGCCGCCCGCAGCGTTGGCAGCCATGCGCCATGACAGCGCCGCGTTTTCGCCGGAGCTGCAGCAGGTGCCCATTCAGGCCGAAGCCATTCAACGCGAATTGAATCGCACCGTATGGAATGGCCACATCCGCATCGGCAATCAAAGCGATAAAAACAGCGTGTTCTCCAAAGTGTTGTTGCGCGAAATCAGCCACAACGGGCGCAAGACGCAGGAAGTATTCGAACGTTCCATCGGCGATCTGCAACAAACCGTGGTGTCCAGCATCTTCCGCGATAGTCTGGCCACGGCCGCGTTATGTGTCGACATTCTCGATCGCAATTTGTACGAACGCGCCAACGATTGTCGTTGGTGGGCACTGGATCGCACGCTGTCGCGATGCTTGAGTGCGGGCGAGCAGCAGGCGGCGGAAATGACCAAGGTGCTGCAGCACATCAATCAGCTTTATACGGTGTATCGAACTTTAGTGGTGTTCGATGCGCAGGCGCGTGTGGTCGCGGTATCTAACCCGCGGTATCAACCTGCGATCGGCAAGGTCATCGACAAGCCCTGGGCGCGCGCTACGCTGGCATTGATGAAGTCGCAGAGTTATCACGTCTCGCCGTTCGAACCCAGCGCGTTTTACGACGACCAACCGACACTAATTTACGGCGCCGCGATTCGTTCGGAACAGGGGCGCGTGGTGGGCGGCATTGGTGTGGTGTTCGATACCACGCCACAACTGCAGGCTATCTTGAACGATGCCCTGCTGGGCAGACGCGAGGGCAGCGTGGCGATGTTTGTCGACAAAGATGGTCAGGTGTTGTCTTCCACCGGTAATCATGCGCCCGGCGAGAAAATCGAATTGGATGCCGAACTGTTGTCGCCACCGCCCGCAGGGTTGGTGCGCGTGGTCGCCATCAATGGCATGCACTATGTAGTCGGTGCGCAATTAACGCCGGGCTATCGCGAATATCCCGGTTTGAATGTGGTGGCGCTGGTGATGATTCCGCTGGGTGCAGTGAATGATGCAGCAGTCAGCGCGCCGCCGACGCGACACAGCATGCAGCATCAACATGCGCCGGCCGGAACGGCGAGCCTCGAACTGGCGACGTTCTGGGTGGCCGACCAATGGCTGGGCATACCGCTGGCCGAGGTCATCGAAGCAGTGGATACGCGGCAATTGCACACACTGCCGAACAAGCTGCGCGGGCAAGCCGGTTATCTCATGTACGCAGGGCAGGCCGTGATGGTGGCGGACCTCGCGGCGTTGATGGATCGCAAGCGACGCACAGCCAAGGGCGAAATCGTGCTGGTTCGCATCAGTAACGGCAAAACGCTGGGATTACTGGTCGATAGCCTCGATGACATACCGCAGATCAATGCCAACGATGTGGTGAAGTCGCTGGACATGTTCACCAATCGTGGACTCACCGATGCGGTGGTGCGTTCACCCAGCGCCGAAGGTCCGTTGTTGTTGATACTGAATGCAGATCGCGTTACCTCAACACTGAGTGGACAGGAAGTGATCAGCACCAGGCAGGCATCGTAGTTCGCAAAATTTGCCAGCCTGAAATATTGAAGCAGCGGAATGATGCCGTCATCGCTATAACGTTTGCTTCTTTGCCGCTTCCCGCGCGCCGCTCACGTCCCACATCACACAGAACAAACAATGTGTGAGTTGATCGTTCGAGTATTAGTGCGATTTAACCGAGTCGATCCAGCTCGACTCGGATTGAGTCGAATGAAACTCTGTTCACATCATATGAGTGGCAGCCGTTGCTCCACGGCTGCAAAGCGCATCAAGCGCCGAGTTTGCTCTTGATGATGGCGCTGACGGCGGCCATGTCGGCGCGACCGGCGGCTTGTTGCTTCACTGCTGCGACTACCTTGCCCATGTCCTTGATGCTGGTGGCGCCGCTGCTGGCGATAGCGGCAGTAATCACTGCATCGATTTCGGCGGCTGAGAGTTGTTGCGGCAGATACGCCTGCAACTGAGTGATTTCGGCGGTTTCCTTGGCGGCCAGATCTTCACGCGCGCCGGCCTTGAATTGCTCCACCGACTCTTTGCGCATCTTGATCATCTTTTCCAGCACCGCCATCACCTGCGCATCGTCGAGCGTGATGCGCTCGTCGACTTCGCGTTGCTTGATGGCGGCTTGCAGCATGCGGATGGTGCCGAGGCGTTCGGCATCCTTGGCGCGCATGGCTGCCTTCATGTCCTCGCTGATGCGTTCTTTAAGAGACATCGGCGATGGTGGTGTTAGGCGCGAGCGGCTGGACGGGCAGCCACGGCGGGACGACCGCGCGGTGCGCTGGAAGGACGGTTGCTACGCTTCATATGGCGCTTTACGGCAGCGGCCTTTTTGCGTTTCCGTTCCTGGGTCGGCTTCTCGTAGAATTCACGGCGACGCAGCTCGGTCAACACACCGGCCTTTTCGCAGGCGCGCTTGAAACGGCGCAGGGCGGCATCGAAATATTCGTTCTCTCGAACGCGAACGCTAGGCATCGCAACCTCGAACTATCTATTTAAGGTAGAGACTGGCGTCACCAGTCTACTGATTAGAGACCGGCAGTCACCGGTACGGGGGAAAAAGAGCGCGGCAGTTTAATGAGCCCGGGGCCGAAAAGCAAAGCCCGGTGGGCTGACTATTTGAATGGTTCGGGAAATTTTGACGGAGTTTGGATGAGAGAGCGCATGCGCGTATTGGCGATCGAGACTTCCTGCGACGAAACCGCCGCGGCGGTGTACGACAGTGACCAGGGCTTACTGGCCCACCAGTTATATAGCCAGGTCGCCATGCACGCCCAGTATGGCGGCGTGGTACCGGAACTGGCGTCGCGCGATCACGTGCGCAAGATCATTCCCTTGCTCGATGCGGCATTGAAACAAGCCGACACCTCGCGACGGGAACTGGATGGCGTGGCGTATACCGCCGGTCCCGGGCTGATCGGTGCATTGCTGGTCGGCGCGGCGGTGGCGCGTAGTTTTGCTTTTGCCAACGGCATTCCCGCGCTCGGGGTGCATCATCTGGAAGGGCATTTATTGGCGCCGATGCTGGAAGCTAATCCTCCCGAATATCCGTTTGTGGCGCTGCTGGTATCCGGTGGGCACACCTTGCTCGCGGAAGTCGCGGGCCTCGGCGAATATCGCATTCTCGGCGGCACCATGGACGATGCCGCCGGTGAGGCTTTCGACAAAACCGCCAAAGCCATGGGCTTACCGTACCCCGGTGGTCCGGCGCTGGCGCAACTAGCGGAACGCGGCACACCGGGGCGATTTACGTTTCCGCGGCCAATGCTGGATCGGCCCGGCCTCGATTTCAGTTTCAGTGGTTTGAAAACAGCCGTGGTAGTGACGTTGCGCGATCTCACGCTGGATGATCAAACCCGTGCCGATGTTGCACGCGGTTTTCAGGATGCCGTGATCGCGACGCTCGCTGCCAAGTGCGCGCGAGCGTTAGACCAAACCGGCGTACGCACCTTGGTAGTGGCCGGTGGCGTCGGCGCCAATCGCGCCTTGCGTGCACGATTGCTCGAGCTGGGCGAACAGCGTGGCGTGAAGGTGTGCTATCCGCGTCCCGAGTTTTGTACCGACAATGCCGCCATGATTGCGTATGCCGGTTGTCAGCGTTTATTGCGCGGTCAACACGATGACTTGAGTATTCGCGCCATGGCGCGCTGGCCTATCGACACGCTGACCCGCCCCGAAACGTTTAACCCGATTTCCTAGCATTAATGGATATGTATGACAGATAAAATTTTTCTGACCGGCCTGCGCACCGAATGCATCGTGGGAATCTGGGACTGGGAGCGCAAGGTCAAACAACCGGTGGTGGTGGATCTGGAAATGGCCACCGATATTCGCAAGGCGGCGCTCAGTGATCACATCGATGACACGCTCGATTACAAGAAGGTCAGCAAGCGTTTGTTGAGCTTTATTGGCGAGTCGCAATTCCAGCTAGTAGAGACCCTCACAGAAAATATAGCCAAAATCGTAATTACAGAGTTCGATGTTCCTTGGGTACGTGTTAGATTGAACAAACAGGGTGCGATTCGCAACTCGCGGGATGTAGGGATATTGATTGAGCGTCGTGCCGAAGATTACCTACAACCTAGCTAGAGATAAAACATGCCTGATGTTTATGTTGCTGCGGGCAGCAATATTCAGCCTGAATTAAACCTGCGCAGCGCAATTTCAGCCTTAAAAAGACGTCTCGGTGACCTTCGCATATCACGCGCATATCGCAACAAAGCGGTAGGATTTGAAGGCCCCGATTTTATCAACCTGGTAATCGGCTTCGAGACCGAACTGACCCTCACCGAAGTACTGTCGGTGCTGCAGGCAGTTGAAGGTCTATGCGGCCGGCCGCGCAAAGCGCCGAAATTCGAGCCGCGTTCCATGGATCTGGATCTGCTGCTCTACGGCGATATGGTTTGCGCCACTCACGCCATCACCTTGCCGCGCCCGGATCTCATCAAGAAGGTGTACATGCTTGGACCGTTGGCCGAACTGGCGCCGGACTTCGTGCATCCCACGCTCAAACAAACCATTGGCGAGTTGTGGCAAGGCTTCGATAAAACTGCGCATCCGATGGCGCTGGTTACGATCTGAAGCGAGCGCACAGCGCACGACGGCGATTAGCATGGGCTACCAACCAATGCTGCGACCGCCATCGATCGCCAGAATCTGACCGGTGACATACGGCGCGTCCTTGGCAAAAAACAGGGCTGCGCGCGCGATGTCGTCGGGCGCGCCTGTGCGCTTCAGCGTGGTCTTGTCGATGATTTCCTGCTGCAACGCTGCGCTCATTTCATGTTCGGGCCACAGCACTGGACCGGGCGCGATGCCATTCACCCGCACTTCCGGACCCAGCTCGCGCGCCAACGATTTGGTCAAGGTCACCAAACCGGCCTTGGCGACGGAGTACACCGTGTGCTCGGGCAATGGCCGCTGCGCGTGAATGTCGACCATGTTGATGATCAAGCCCCGCGCGGCGCGCAACGCCGGCGCCGCGGCCTGCGATAAAAACAGCGGTGCTTTCAGATTGCTGCCGACCAGCTCGTCCCAATTGCGCTCGGTGATCGTGCCTACCGGCGTCGGATAAAAACTCGATGCGTTGTTGACAAGAATGTCGAGTCGACCGAACCGTTGCAGCGTTTGCGTCACCAATGCCGGCAACGCCGCGGTGTCGAGCAAATCGCAACACAACGCTAGGGCAGAGCTGGCACGTCGATCATTCAATTCGGCGACCAGCGCATCCGCGCCCTGCTTCGAGCTACGATAATGAATCACGACCTGCGCGCCCGCGCCGTGCAATGCACGCGCAATGGCATTGCCAATACGTTTCGCGCCGCCGGTAATCAACGCGACCCGACCGTTGAGTGCAGAAGTGGAGGTGCTGTCAGTCATGATCGTAGCCGGACGATGAATGGTGAGAATGAATCAAAAATTCTGATCGCCGTCACTTGCAAAGATTTCCCGCTCCACTGCAATGACAGATGCAAATTACCTCTAGCTGGTTACCTCTAACCAGCAAATAATCCTGAATATCCTTAGGCAATGCCGCAACACACCATACCATCACCACGCATGGATTTGACCCAGCAACTGACGACAGAAGAACAAGCGCATAGCCAGCGACTGCTCGCCGTGATTCGCGCTGAAATCGAGCGCGCCGGCGGCTGGATCGATTTTCACACCTTCATGTCGCTCGCGTTATATGCGCCCGGACTCGGCTACTACAGCGCAGGCACACACAAGCTTGGCGCCGGCGGTGACTTCACCACCGCGCCGGAAATTTCACCGCTATTCAGTCGCTGTGTCGCGCGTCAATGCGCGCAAGTGTTGCAACAGTTGACGCAGGGCAGCGTATTGGAACTGGGCGCAGGTTCCGGCGTCATGGCGCGCGACCTCTTGCTTGAACTGGAACGCATCGCTGCGTTGCCGGAGCGTTACTGCATTCTCGAAGTCAGCGCCGATCTGCGTGCGCGGCAGCAAGCGTTGTTGCAACAAGCCTTGCCGCACTACATCAACCGCGTGCAATGGCTGGATCGATTGCCGGAACACTTCGTCGGCGTAATCGTTGCTAATGAAGTGCTGGATGCCTTGCCGGTGCAACGCTTCGTTATTGAAGGCAAGGCCGTGCAAGCGCTGGGAGTGAGTTACAACGAACAGGGTTTGATCTGGCAAAGGCGTACTGCTGCGACTGAACTGAGCAATGCGGTGCGCGCCATTGAAGAAAGCACTGGCGACGTGTTGCCGGATGGCTATTGCAGCGAAGTCAATCTGCAACTCAGTGCGTGGATTCAAGCGCTGGCGAATTCATTACACAGTGGCGCGATGTTGTTCATCGATTACGGCTGGCCGCAACGTCAGTACTACAGCGCCGAACGCAGGCGCGGCACCTTGAGTTGTTTCTTCCGGCAGCGCATGCACGATGATCCATTGATCAATGTCGGTTTGCAGGACATCACCGCTTGGGTGGATTTCACAGCGCTGGCTGAAGCCGGCCTTGCCGCGGGACTGGAATTACGGGGCTTTGCCACGCAAGCGCATTTTCTGTTTGGTGCTGGGTTGCAGGAATTGCTCGCCGACATGAGCGAGCAAAACGACGCCACTCGCTGGCAGTTATCGCAACAAGTGCAGAAGCTGACCTTGCCGGGGGAAATGGGCGAGAGCTTTAAAGCGATGGCGTTCGTGAAAAATTTCGATAGCGAACTTAACGGTTTCGCATTTCGCGATCTGCGCGACAGGTTGTGAGTTTTTGTAGGAGCGGCCATATCAAATAGATGGGGCCGCGATTTAATATTCGCGGCCCCATCTATTTGATATGGCCGCTCCTACACATGAATCACGAATGCTTGCTAGGCCTTGGTAACTTCTCCAACGCCGCCACTCGCTGCTGCCGCAACGCTGCCGCGATCTGCTCGCCGTTCTTATCGCGCGTCATCTCAGCATCTGGACGAATGGCGACGACCAACTCGCGCGCCTGTTTAAGAAATGCATTTTGCGGATAGCTCCGCTCTTCAAAACCAGTACGGCCACGCGCGTCAGCCTCGCAGGCCAACAAAAATTGTTCGAAACGTTGAGGTCGTCGCAATGCGTCGAGCTTCTCGAGAAATTCCAGCAAGGTATCGCTGCGCATTTCAAACACGGCGTGCAGCTTGCCGTGTTGCGCGGCGCACAGCACGGCAAGATCGCGATAATCGTTCGGCACGCGCCAACGCGCGCACACATTTTCAACCAGCGGTATGCCGCGGAACTCATGACCGATGTGGCGCGGCAAAATATCTTTAGGCGTCGTGCCTTTGCCCAGGTCATGCATCAATGCCGCGAAACGCACCACCGGATCGGCGCTCAAGCGCGCGGCCTGTTCCAGCACCATCAACATGTGCACGCCGGTGTCGATTTCGGGATGCCAACGCTCAGGCTGCGGCACGCCGAACAATGCATCGAGTTCCGGGAAAACAATGTTCAATGCGCCGCACTCACGCAGCACGCGAATGAATTCCTGCGGCGCGGCTGTACACAACGCCAATTGCGTTTCGCGCCACACGCGTTCGGGCGTGAGTTCGCCGAGTTCACCATTGATGACGATTTGTTGCATTAACTGCAAGGTTTCATCAGCCACCGTAAATCCCAATGAAGCAAAGCGCGCTGCGAAACGTGCCACGCGCAATACGCGCAATGGATCTTCTACAAACGCCGGCGAAACATGACGCAATACGCGCGCCTGCAAATCGGCCGCACCGTGATAAGGATCGATCAATGCACCATTGTCGGGATCTTGCGCGATGGCGTTGATGGTGAGATCACGGCGCGATAAATCCTGCTCCAGCGTGACATCCGGCGTGAAGCGCGTATCGAAGCCGTGATAACCCACGCCGGTTTTGCGCTCGGTGCGCGCCAGTGCGTATTCCTCCTTGGTTTGCGGATGCAAAAACACCGGGAAATCCTTGCCCACCGCTTGATAGCCTTGGTCGAGCAAAGCGGCAGGCGTGGCGCCCACCACCACCCAATCACGTTCTTTGACAGGTAAATTCAGCAACGCGTCGCGCACCGCGCCGCCGACCAGATAAGTTTTCATACGTTTATAGTAACTGAGAGCTTGTACCTGAGTGTCTGCTGAGCTTATGAGCGATTAGCAAAATGACCAAGGTCCTGCGGTTTCGAACGGGCGCGATGAATCGCGCCCCTACAGAACACGCAGCATTACTGTAGGGGCGCAATTCATTGCGCCCTGCTGCGGTGAGGCAATGCTGCACAGTCGCATTGTTGGGCGCTATAGAAATGATGTTGCGGTAATCCTTAGAACGAATCGATGATCCACTGGCTAAAAATCATGGCTGCATGCTTAGTGTGGCTGCCACTATCTGGCTGCTACTACTTGCAAGCCATACAGGGACAAATGGCGGTGTTGTCGGCACGCCAGCCCATCAACAAAGTATTGGTGGCGCCGGGCACCGACGTCACATTGCACGCGCGACTTGAGTACGTGCAGGCCGCGCGCAGCTTTGCGTCGCGCGAATTGGGTTTGCCCGATAACCGCAGTTACACCACGTACGCCGACATCAAGCGTCGCTATGTGAGCTGGAATGTGTTCGCCGCGCCGGCGTTTTCCATCGAACCCAAGCAATGGTGTTTTCCTATCGCCGGTTGCGTGGTGTATCGCGGCTATTTCAGCGAGGCCGCCGCGCAACGTTATGCGTTGCACTTGCGTGCGCAGGGTTACGACGCCACTGTCAGCGGGGTGCCGGCGTATTCCACGCTTGGTCATTTCGCCGACCCGGTATTGAGCAGCATGTTCGGCTGGAACGACTCACAACTTGCCGCCACCCTGTTTCATGAATTGGCGCATCAAGTGGTGTATGTCGCTGACGATTCCGCCTTCAACGAAGCCTTTGCCACAGTGGTTGAAGACACTGGACTCAAACGCTGGTTGATTGCCAACAATCGATTGAATGAATGGCAACTCTGGCAACTGCAGCAGCAGCGCGAACAAGAGTTCGCGGCGTTGCTGTTGCATACGCGTGAAGATCTGAAAGCGTTTTATGCGAACGAGAAAGCGCAGGGCGCGAGCGATGCCGAGCGTCTATTTGGCAAACAACAGCGATTGGGCGAACTGAAATTTGAGTACGCGCAGTTGAAACAAAGCTGGCAGGGCTACGCCGGTTACGATCGCTGGTTCGATCGCGCGTTGGGCAACGCGGACTTGATTGCTATCGCCACCTATCAACGTTGCGTGCCGGGATTTGAACGCTTGCTGGCCAGTGTGGATGGCGATCTGCCGCGTTTTTATGATGCGGTGAAAAAGCTGGCGCATCAGTCGAAGCAGGTGCGCCGGCAGTTGTGTAGATAATGATCGTCGTAGGAGCGGTCTCCGACCGCGATTAATTTAATTTCGCGGTCGGAGACGCTCCTACGACTGCAATCAGCGAATCACCGCCACCAACGTGCGATTACCGCGCTCAATCGTCAGCAGGAATGAATTCGCGCCTTTCACTGCTTCGCGCAAATCCTTCACGTTGCTCACGCGGGTGCGGCCGACGGCGATGATCACATCATTGCGCCGCAAGCCGTTCTGCGCGGCGTTGCTGCCGTCGGCGACGCTCGCCACCAATACGCCTTCGCCATTGTTGTTGGCCAGCTCTGCGCCACTGAGTCCGGAGGGCAGACCATTGCTGCCGCCGGCACTTTTAGCAGCGACGGTGAGGTCGGCGGCTTCGCCGATGGAGGCTGTCACCCGCCGCGGTTTGCCGTCGCGCAGAATGCCCACTTCCACTTTGTCGCCGACCCGCAGGATGCCGATAGCCGCGCGCAATGCCGCGCCGGTGCGGGTGGGTTTGCCGTTGATGCTGGTGATGATGTCACCGGGCTTGATGCCGGCTTTATCTGCTGCTGAACCTTCGGCCACTTCTGAAACCAGTGCGCCTTCCACGCCCTCGGCGCCAATACTGCCGGCGACTTCCGAGCCCAAGGTCTGCATGGTTACGCCCAGCACGCCGCGTTGCACCTTGCCGTACTTGATCAGCTGATCCATTACCGCCTTGGCCATGTTGATCGGGATAGCGAAGCCAATGCCGATATTGCCGCCGCTGCTGGAATAGATGGAGGAGTTGATGCCCAGCAATTGGCCGTTGAGGTCCAGCAACGCGCCGCCGGAATTACCGGGGTTGATGGCCGCATCGGTCTGAATCAAATCTTCAAAGCCATCGCGACTGATGCCGGGTGCGCGGCCGAGCGCACTGACGATGCCCGACGTCACCGTATGTTCCAGACCGAAGGGATTGCCGATGGCAATCACAAAATCGCCCACCTGCACCTTGCTCGAATCGGCCAGAGTCACTGCGGTGAGATTGTTGGCCTTGACCTGCAGCACCGCGATATCAGCGCCGGGATCGCTGCCTTTCACGATGGCCTTGAGTTTGCGGTTATCCAGCAAGGTCACAGTGATGTCCTTGGCGTTTTCCACCACGTGCGCATTGGTGATGATGTAACCCTGCTGCGCATCGACAATCACGCCTGAGCCGGATGCCTGGAACTGCCGTTCCTGTGGCGTATCCGGCATGTCGAAAAAGCGCCGGAAAAATGGGTCCTGCATTAATGGATTGGTTTGCTGCTGCACCGTGCCTTCTACGGCAATGCCGACTACGGCCGGCGAGGTGCGCTTGATGATGGGCGCGAGCGAAGGCAAAGGTGTGTCGCCGATCTTGGCGGGCAACTGTGCCACCGCCGTGCCACAAGCCAGCATCAGGCTGGCAGTCAATGCCGCGGCCAATTTGGCGGCGCGGCTGGCCGAGTGGGCGATTGAGTGCTTCATGCAGTAATTAACCTCAAGGCTCGTAATAGATCAGATAAAGAAGCGACAAAGATTTTAGCCATGCGATTTAGGCATGACGAAGCGTTACGCACAATTAATTACGCTTGGAGCGTGCGCCAGCCTGCGTCAAATTTGCTGATTCGCTTGCAGGTGGAGAACACCGGAGTAATGGCTCGGCTGTGCATCGATCTGTGTGGTGCTTGTGGATAAGCGGTGCATCAGGTGTTCGTAAGGTGTGAGGAGTGACACAAGATGTTGTGTGGCTTGTAGTCAGACTTTTCCTGACTCCGCATAATTTTTGGCCGTCTAAATTCTGCAAGAATGTCTTTATTGTTTTGATTACTAATAATTTTTCTGGATCATGGTAAAGCGGTTTTTGCCCTTGACGCAGTTCACAGTCCGAGAATAGGCTTGACCCCTGACACAACATCTTGTGTGTGGGACCGGCGCCGAAACAACATCAAAAAAGGCGTTGCACCGACAAGAGAAAGTCAGGGGAGCGTGGCCACGCCTGATTGCACGGGGCTCACGCAGTATCGATACAAGGCTGGCGTTGTTGCCACTGGCTTCAGTGCAAAACGCCAGCCTTGAACCCTTTCTTGGGAACTCACTCGGAACGAACACATGATTACCACCGCCATTAAGCTTGAGCCTATGGACGTAAACACCATTCCGTTCCAAGAAGCGTCACTGGACATCTGGGACAAGAAGTATCGTCTGACGGCGAAAGATGGCTCGGCGGTCGATCAGTCCATGGATGACACCTATCGCCGCGTGGCGCGCGCACTGGCCGATGTTGAGCTGCCTGAAGTTCGCGAGCAGTGGTACGAGCAATTTGTCTGGGCGCTGCGCAAGGGCTGCATTCCTGCCGGCCGCATCATGTCCAACGCCGGCTCGCTGGCGCACAAGCCAGCCACCTCGACCATCAACTGCACCGTGTCCGGCACGATTCTCGATTCCATGGACGACATCTTGAACAAGGTGCACGAAGCCGGTCTCACCTTGAAGGCCGGCTGCGGTATCGGCTATGAATTCTCGACGCTGCGTCCCAAGGGCGCGTATGTCTCCGGCGCGGGCGCGCACACATCAGGTCCACTGTCGTTCATGGATATCTACGACAAGATGTGCTTCACCGTGTCGTCCGCTGGCGGTCGTCGCGGCGCGCAGATGGGCACCTTCGATGTGGGTCATCCCGATGTGGTCGACTTCGTGCGCGCCAAGCGCGAAGCCGGTCGTCTGCGTCAGTTCAACCTAAGCTTGCTGATCACCGATGAATTCATGCAGGCAGTGAAGAACGAACAGGATTGGAAACTCGCCTTCCCCGTGTCGCTGAAAGAAGCCGACGGCCTCGACTTCGATGACGAATCCAAATTCATCTGGCGCGAATGGCCCGTGACCGAAAGCTACGTCGCCAATGATGCGGGCCTGGTGTGCTGCCGCGTCTACAAGACCGTACCAGCCAAGCGCCTGTGGGACATCATCATGACGTCCACCTACGACTTCGCCGAGCCCGGCTTTGTGTTGATCGACAAGGTCAACGAAATGAACAACAACTGGTGGTGCGAAAACATTCGTGCGACCAATCCCTGCGGCGAACAGCCGCTGCCACCGTATGGCTCGTGCCTGCTCGGCTCGCTGAACCTCACCAAGTTCGTACTTGATCCTTTCACCGACGAAGCGCGTTTCGATTGGGAGGAGTATCGCAAGGTGGTGAAAGTGTTCACGCGCATGCTCGACAACGTGGTCGAGATCAATGGCCTGCCGCTCGGCGGTCAGCGCGATGAAATTCTGCGCAAGCGTCGTCATGGCATGGGTTTCTTAGGCTTGGGTTCGACCATCACCATGCTGTGCATGCGTTATGGCTCGAAGAAGTCCGTGGCATTCACGCAGAACGTGTCGCGTGAAATGGCGCTGGCGGGTTGGGAAGCGGCGCTTGAGCTGGCGCGCGAGAAAGGTCCTGCACCGATCATGCAGGAAGACTTCGAAGTGACCAAGGAGATGTTGCGCAAGCGTCCCGAGATGGTTCGCGATGGCTGGCGTGTGGGCCAGAAAATTACCGGCCGTGTTCTGCATGCGCGTTACAGCCGCTACATGCAGCGCGTCGCCGAAGCCGCGCCGGAACTGGTTGATGAGCTTGCTGAAGTCGGTGCGCGCTTCACGCATCACAGCTCGATCGCACCCACTGGCACCATTTCACTGTCACTCGCGAACAATGCATCGAACGGCATCGAGCCTACCTTTGCGCATCACTATTTTCGTAACGTGATTCGTGAAGGCAAAAAGTCGAAAGAAAAAGTCGATGTGTTCTCCTTCGAGTTGCTGGCGTATCGCGAAATGATTAATCCCAAGGCGATGCCGAACTCCACCAACCCAGCAGAGAAGCTGCCCGACTACTTCACTACCGCCGACGATGTCACACCGAAAGAACACGTCGACATTCAAGCTGCATCGCAATTGTGGGTGGACTCGTCCATCTCCAAGACCGCCAACGTACCCACCGATTACAAGTACGACGACTTCAAGGACATCTATCGTTACGCCTACGAACAAGGCCTGAAAGGTTGCACTACCTTCCGCTTCAACCCCGAAGCCTTCCAGGGCGTGCTGGTCAAAGAGCAGGACCTCAAGAACACCACGTATGTGTTCACGCTCGAAGATGGCTCAGAGGTCAAACTGCGCGGCGATGAAGAAGTGCAGTACGACGGCGAAATGCATACCGCAGCGAACTTGTTTGATGCCTTGAAAGAAGGCTATTACGGCAAGTTCTAAGCAGTTAAACGCCGAAAGTTTTATAACGAAGGGGCAGTTAATGGGGGCAAGAGCAAAATTTACTCACCCTGCCTATCTGTTCTGACCCCTTCGTTCCCTCATCCTTAAGTCTCTACCCAGGATCATTGCCATGATCACCATCGACAAAAAAATTGCGAAGTATCGCGTCGAAAAGCCCGAAGACGCTGCCGCCAAAGCCGCTGCTGAAAAGCCCGCGCCGCTATTGCGTCAGGAAGACAACGTGGTGTGGATGCATGAAAAGCTCGAGCGTCCCGACATGCTCATCGGCTCCACCTACAAAATCAAAACACCGGTGTCCGATCACGCCATGTACGTGACCATCAACGACATGCTGCTCAACGAAGGTACGCCGCACGAACAGCGCCGCCCGTTCGAGATCTTCATCAACACCAAGAACCTCGATCACTTCCAGTGGATCGTCGCGCTCACGCGCATCATCTCCGCCGTGTTCCGCAAAGGCGGCGATGTGACCTTCCTCGTTGATGAACTCAAAGGCGTGTTCGATCCCCGCGGCGGCTACTGGCAAACCGGCGGCCGCTTCATGCCATCACTGATCGCCGAACTCGGCCACGTCATCGAACGTCACCTGCAGTTCATCGGCCTGCTCAAGAAAACCGAAATGGACGAGCACCGCAAAAAACTCATCGAAGAAAAGAAAGCGGAATACGAAGCCCGCAACAAACAGACCGATGCCTTTGCCAAGAGCTTATTTCCCGAAGGCGCGCAGATGTGCGCCAAGTGCAACACCACCGCCGTGATCATGATGGATGGGTGCATGACTTGTTTGAATTGTGCGGATTCGAAGTGCGGGTGATTTTGGGATGTTGTTGCATCCCAATTGCGGTCTAACAAGCCGCTAAAGGTGAGGTGCAGGTAGCACGAGATAGCTTGAGGGGTCGTCCCCAGAATTCGCCGAATAGGTGGATGAGAATAACGCAAGCCTGCTATCTCGCCAGCGAATTGTATCGCAGCCGATGCTGAAGATCGGTCATGAACGGTCGAAGGCTAGCGCCTGGCAAGGCGCGATATAAATGCCAACCGTTAAATCAGTTGGCGCCGGCGCCAGCACGAACTGAGGCCATGCCAATGTTTAAGCTGACGTTGCAATTTGGTAAGAACTTCAAGATATCAATAGCAGTTCCTGCTGCTGTGATTTTGCTCGTTCTATCCATGCTTGCATAATAGAGAGGCGGGTGACTTCAAGGTCACCCGCTTTTTTTATTAAACGCGTAAGCCGGAATCTCATATCGAGGTCTGTAGGCTGGGATAAAATCCCAGCATCTTCATCTTGATCTCAACGCACGAAATACTGGGATTACCCTTCGCTCCATCGCCAGCCTACGTCGGAGCGGATCAAATAGGGACGTGAATGCAGGATGCGAACTTACAAGCGTGTATGGATACCGGGCGGCACTTATTTCTTTACCGTCAATCTCGCGCAACGTCGCAACACGACGTTGTTGATCGATCACATCGCACAATTGCGCGCGGCCTTTCAGCTAGTACGTGACGCGCATCCGTTTGTCATCGATGCGATGGTGGTTTTGCCGGACCATTTGCATTGCATCTGGCGTTTGCCTGCCGGCGATGATCGGTTTGCCACTCGGTGGCGAATGATCAAGGCGCGATTCTCGGAAACGATTGCTGATGGAGAACGTGTATCAGCGAGTCGACAACGTCGCGGTGAGCGAGGCATCTGGCAACGCCGCTATTGGGAGCATGCCATTCGCGATGAAGAAGATTGGCGGCGCCACGTTGACTACATCCACTACAACCCGGTGAAGCATGGTTACGTGCAGCATGTGGCTGAGTGGCCTTATTCGTCGTTTCATCGCTTTGTAAAACGAGGCATGTATTCAGAACATTGGACGGCGCTAAGTCCGGTTAATGAGCTTGATGTGACTGATTGAGGACGCTGGGATTTCATCCCAGCCTACCTAGCTGATATGGATGTATGGCAATCGAACAAATCTCTGGTGGATTTCCGCGCGGGTCATGATTATTCTTTCTGAACAAGTCGGCCAGGTTGGCCATCAAGACTGTTAAAACCAATTCAAATACAGGGAACCAAAATCATGCTGACAATGAGATTGATGGGCACGATGTTGCTCATGGCGGTGCTGTCTGCCTGTTCAACGATGGCACCAAAATACAACTCCAACTTTGACAACGTTGTTGCGTTGCGGGGCCAGCAACTCAATGCGATCAAAGTGGGTGATATCACTAAAGAGCCAGGTGCGAAGACAAACGTAAACAAGTTGACCATCAGAGCAGGTGATTACGCGTCGCCTTACGGTTCATTTACGGCTTATTTGCAGAATGCATTGAAGCAAGAGCTGGATGATGCTCGCTTGCTTGATCCAAATTCGAGTTTGCAGGTTTCCGGTGTATTGCTCAGCAATGAATTGGATGCTTCAGGTGCTGTGAAAGCGTATGCCGCTGTCAAAGCTCGTTTTGTTGTGCAGGAAAGCGGTGCTGTGAAATACGACGCGGTGAAGTCGGCGCGTTACGACTGGGATTCGAATTTCGTCGGAGCGGTGGCTATCCCTCGTGCGAATCAGAACTATCCGGTGGTTATACAAAGGCTGTTGACAGCCCTCTTTACGGATCCTGAGTTCATTACTGCGATCAAGAAATAAATGTTTGGTGTTTGGATTCAAATAACAGTCAGAAGGAAAATTTCATGAAGAAGTTAATCGCGTTGATTGGTGTTTTGGCATTGTCGGGATGCGCTCATCAAATCGTCATTACGCCAGACCTGTCGCAAATCGACCGCAAGGACGTGGTGCCGATCGACAAGACCGTGGGATACTACATTTCGTCAGCGGATCGGGAAAAGAAGGTGACGACTCCTGGCGGTGGTGGCGATAAAGTGACTTACTCTCCGTATAAAGAGTTGGAACCGATGATCCAGAAGATTCTTTACAACCAGTTCAAGGATGTGAAGCGTCTGAATGCTGCGAACGATGCTAAGGAAATTTTGGACAACAAGATTTCGTACGTGTTCGTGCCGACGATTACTACAAACTCATCGTCCAAGAGTGCGTTTACCTGGCCGCCTACTGATTTCACGGTCACCTTGGCTTGCACGGCTACTGATCAAAACGGCAACAAGGTTTGGCAACAAGAGTTCAAGGAAGACGGACAAGCGCCTTTCTCTGAATTCAAAAATAATTTTTCCTTGTCTGCACAGCGCGCTTCTCAAGCTGTAGCGGCAAAGATGGTAAAGGAAATCAATGCTCAGGAAGCGTTTAGAAAGTAGTGGATCGATGACGTTATTGATGTGCCGCCGCAGCTGAGGCGGCACATTTGTGCCGCGGACTACAACCGCTTCAACGCAATGTGCACCTGCCTATCAATAAGGTAAGGCGTGCCCAGCAATTTTCGTATCAGCGGTTTGTATTCCGCATTGCCGGAATAGCCGAGCATTTTTACATAGTGACTCATCACGACCATCTCGGCTTTGTTGTCGGTGTGTTTGCCGTTGTCCACATAGGTTTGTACTTGTTTGGCGATTTCGACCATGAGCTTGGGATCGAGAATCTTGTCCCAGCTCATGCGATACGCGGCGTCCTGTTTCAACGAGAAGTCATCGGATTGCAATTCATTCAATAGCATGGCGACACGCATATCGTCGCCTTCGTTGAAATTCTTGCGGCTGGCCATGACTTCATTGGCGCGGTGATGCCACTCGATTTCGTTGATCTGTTCTTCGGCTTCGGAGCGAATGCGAGGCGCTTTGGTGGTTTTGATGACTTCGCTAATCACTTCTTTGGCGCTGGGATCCCCAGTGGCTGCAAGCGCTTTGACCATCCACGCGCCGTACTGAATGTTGTCGCTTTGACCAATGGTAATTTTCGGCAAATCTTTCATCAAGCGTTCGGCGATGGCTTTGGCCAGTCGTGCGTCGCTGATACCGGAGACATAAATCTGTTTGGAGACATCGATCAGCTCTAGCGGTCCAACGCTGCTGCCCAGCATGCCGACGTAGCGATTGACTTCCTCACTGCGATCGAACACCCCATCCATTGCATTGGCTAAATTGCATAACAACAGCAATGCAAGCACTTTGACTATCTTCATTGACATGAAATTTCCTTTAAGTTGTGACAAACCGCTTCAGTATATCGACTCAAGTTTTGCTCGACGAGTGAGGCCGCTAACTTTTGTTTGGGTAAAGACGACTGTTCTGCCGTCGATTCATCGCTTCGTAACCGTTGGCAGGTAACTTTGACAGGTATGTAAGGATCGATTGTTCGACAAAATTGCTGCACAAGGAGACGTCATGGCCTTTCCTATCAACTACACCCCCGAATCTCTCGCGCTGGGTGATAAGCCCAAATGGATCTCCGCCACCGATGGCGATACGCCCACCATTCAATTGCCGGTGCGCATGTTGGGCATGGATGCGCCGGAGTTGCATTACGGTGGCGCGATAGAAAGCAACCCAGGTAAGTTCGATGCGGCCTTTGCCAGCTTTCTCACCAAGGAAGGCAAAGCATTGGATGCAGGGCTGAAAAAATATCTGGCACCGCGTCTCAAGAACAAGGCAAGTACACGTCATATCGAGGCAGGCAAGGCAGCGTCGGATCACTTTCAAGCGATGGCCGCCGAGCGATTGAAGCGAGTCGGTGCGAACGGCAAAGAACTCACGCCGCGACATCTGTTCACCATGGTGGCGAGCGAAGTGTTCGACAAATATTCGCGCATGCTGGCGTATGTGAATGCCAGTTACACCAAGGAAGAACGCGACAGTATGCCTGTGAAACAACGACAGACATTCAATCTGCAGATGATGGCTGAGGGTCACGCGACCAGCTTGCTGATCTATCCCAATGTGCCCAAGCCCAGCGATCTGGAATTGGTGCGACAAGCGATGGCGAATGCGCGCAAGAGCAAGCTTGGCTTGTGGAAATCAACGACGCCATTACTACATGGTTTTGAGTTTCGCTGGATCATCGATACGATCAATGGCAAGCGAAATGGACCGGATCGTTTTTGCGGCGACTTCACCACGGCCACGTTGTATCCACCACAACGTTACTTCGAAGTGTTGCCGGAGAATCGGCTGTGGTTCTTTGCGGAAGATGTAGGTGAGGCGCATACGATGGGTTTTACGCTGGTGACTTGAAGGCGTTATACCTTTGCTCGTCATTCCCGCCTGTGCGGGGATGACGGAAGTATTTTTATTCATGAATCCTAGTGACCGCTCATGAGTGACGGTGCGTGAGCCCGCCCTGGCATGTTGATGCAACAGTATGCATTGATGTTCATATTCGTCTGTGCATGTCCCATTACTCAATACGTTTCGCAACTGCATGAAGCAGTTTTAACTTGAATGCCAGTGTCTGTGGCTCAACTATGAATGCCATTGTGGAGGGCACGTTTATGCTGAAACATTTTACTCGCGGATTGCTGGCAACCATGATGCTAGCGTTGTCGCAGCAGGTTGCGCTGGCAGCGGGCTATACGGTGCATGACGTCTATCAAGCCGCCGAGGCGGGACATCTGCAGGAAGCGCAGACGATGATGCAGCAGGTGTTGCGCGATCATCCGGAAAGCGCCAAGGCTCACTATGTCGAAGCGGAGTTGTATGCCAAGGCGCAGCAGTATGAGGGTGCGCGCCGTGAGTTGAATACCGCGCGACGTCTTGATCCGACGTTGGGGTTCGCCAGTCAGAATGCCGTCGATTCCTTGCAGGCCAGATTGGATGCCGCGCCGGTGCGCAGCAAGTTTCAATCGCACTCGGGTTTCCCATGGGGCTACTTGTTTTTGGGTCTGGGTTTGATCGCGATCATCGTGATGGCGATGCGTACCTTGTTGCGTCCTACCGTGGTGCCGGCATCCACATCGTTGGGACCCAACGGTCCATATGGCTATGCGCCGGGTTATGGTCCCGGCTATGGACCTGGTGGCGCACCGATGAACAATGTCATGGGTGGTGGTGGCCTGGGCGGTGGAATGGGCAGCAGCATTGTTAGCGGCCTGGCTACCGGCGCTGCAGTGGGCGCCGGCATAGTTGCCGGTGAAGCGCTGGTGAATCGCCTCATGGAAGGCGGTCATCACACTGACTATCTCGCTAACGACCATCTCGATACCACACCGCCAATCAACACCTGGGACGACATGGGTGGCAATGATTTCGGCATCAACGATAGTTCATCGTGGGATGACGGTGGTTCCAGTGGCGGTGACGGAGGCGGCGACTGGAGTTGATGGAGGATTGTTTGTAGGTCGGGTTTCAACCCGACTCCGATAATATTTAAGAGTCGGGTTAAAACCTGACCTACAGCGTCGCGTCCGACGCGCAGCGTACTAACGCCATCGCAACGCGGCCTCCACGCGATCCCCACAAAACAGCGATGTGAATACCGGTACCATCCGCTCCCGCCTGCACAGTCTTGCCTTCACGCTGTCGAGGCGTTTAACTGCGCGCCTCTTTTCTCCAAGCTTGAGTGTAACGATGCCTCGTGTTTCGCTTCGCGCGCTGTTACTGATCTTTTCATTCACATTGGCTGCATCGACCGCGCATGCAGTGGCCCAGGAACGGCCGCAGGAACATCCCTTCGCAAAGCCTGCCGCGTTAGAGCCAGCAGTCACATTCTGGAAACGCGTGTACACCGAAGTGGGCACCAATGGCGGTTTCATTCATGACGATACGCGTCTTGATGTGGTGTACAGCGTGTTGGAGTTTGCGCCCGGCACCAGCACCGCCGCGCGTAGCAAGCGCATCGACGACGAAAAGAAGTTTGTTAGCGCGACCCTGCGCAAACTGGCGGCCGGCAACGATGACTTGAACAAGAACGAACGCCGCGTGCGCGACGCATGGCCAGAGAACACCCGTGCCGCCGAGTTCAGCGAGGCCGTCGATCGTGTGCGCTTTCAACTCGGTCAGGCCGATCGTTTCAAGGAAGGCTTGATCCGCTCCGGCACGTGGCGCGATGAAATTAAAAAAGTATTCAAGCGTCAGGGATTGCCCGAAGAGCTGGCGGTGTTGCCGCATGTGGAGTCGTCATTCAATCCCTATGCGTATTCCAAAGTAGGCGCCGCCGGCATGTGGCAATTCATGCGCAGCACCGGTAAACGCTTTTTGCGCATCGATAACGTAGTGGATGAACGCCTCGATCCCTACAAGGCTTCGCAAGCCGCTGCGAGTTTCATGCAACAGAACTATGCCGTGGTGCAGAGCTGGCCGCTGGCAGTGACGGCATACAACCACGGTGCAGGCGGCATGCGTCGCGCCAAGGATCAACTGGGCACCGACGATATCGGTGTGATCGTGCAGCAGTACGACAGCAAGAGCTTCGGCTTTGCGTCGCGTAACTTTTATGCGTGTTTTCTCGCGGCGCTGGAGATCGACAGCAATCCACAACAATATTTTCCCGGCATCGAGTTGAACCCACCGGATGCCAGCAAGCAGATGCCGATCAAGAATTACACCTCGATGCCGAGCCTGGCCAAGTCGCTGCAAGTCGATACCGCTGCGCTCAAGCAATTGAATCCCTCGTTGATGGCGCCAGTGTGGACCGGCAGCAAGCGTATTCCACAAGGCTTTGTGCTGCGGGTGCCGGGCAGCAGCGATCAAGTCGCCGCGTTGCGCAACCTGCCGAGCGCGGCAGTGGCGAGCACGCAAACGGCGGACTTGCGTCATCGTGTGCGCCGCGGTGAAACGCTGTCATCGATTGCCGATAAATATCGGGTGAGTGCGCAGCAACTGGCCAAGCTCAACAACTTGCGCAAGCCTTATCGCGTGCCGGTGGGCAAGGTATTGAAGTTGCCTGGCGAGGAAGCAGCGCCGTCGGTGGCCGACGCTGCGCCCGTGGCGAATACGCCACCGGCTGTGCCGCGCACCGCCGCGTTGCGACACACCGTCAAGCGCGGCGAGACATTGAGCAAGATTGCGCAACGCTATTCGCTATCGCAAAGCGAGCTGCTCGCGTTGAATCACTTGCGCGATGCCGATCAAGTGCGAGCAGGTCAGTCGTTGTTGATTCGCACTGCCGAAACACAGGTGGCGAGTACTGAGCCGGCAAATAACTCGGTTGCCGCTGCCGAGCAGGAACCCGAAGCAGATGTCTCACCTGCAGCCGTGGCGCGCGCGGAAAAAGTGGAACCCAAGACCGAAGGCGAAGCCGAAGCACTGGGTCCTACCTTGTTGCCGGGCGTGCAAGCGGCCGCCTCTGCCGATCCCGCTGATTATTCGGTGCGAGCAGGTAACACCATTCGTGTCGAAGCTGCGGAAACGTTGGGGCACTACGCGGATTGGCTGCAAACCACGCCGGCTGCATTGCGCGCCTTGAATAAGCTGTCAATGAATGCGTCGGTGCAGATCGGCAGACAACTGAAGCTGGACCTGTCGCATGTCTCTGCCGCGCACTTTGAAGAACAACGCCGCAACTATCATCAACAGATTCAGGAAGCCTTCTTCGCGCAATATCGCATCGCCGGCAGCGATACTCATGTATTGAAACGCGGTGAGTCGGTATGGGAGCTGTCACAAAAGACCTACAACGTGCCGGTGTGGCTGTTGCGGCAATACAATCCGGACGTGAACCTGAGCGATGTACGACCGGGCACCAAACTGGTGATTCCGCAGATTCAAGCCAAGGAAGATTGAGGCGTGATTTCTGGATGAATTTAATTTGTCATTCCCGCGGAAGCGGGAATCCAGTTTTTAATGAGTCGCATAGCGACACGTATTCGACTGGATCCTCGCCGTCGCGGGGATGACGAGGTGACGTTGGTGCAACGAGTTAAAGTTGATATGCAGCCCGACATACAAGCGAAGCTACAAGTGCAAATACAAACCTGTTGCCGCGGATTGTTGGTGGCGGCTATGGCGCTGTCGACCAGTGCCTGCTTCACGCTTTCCGCAACCGGTTCGGATCAGGCCGTGCCTGCACATGTCACTGGCGATTACCATGTGCGCGCCGGCGCGCCGGTGAATGTGTTCTTGCGTAGCGTTGACGATCAACCGCTTCATTTCTGGCAGCACGCGGCCGATATAGGTGCAGGGCCACATCGTTTGCTGGTGGATTGTTCGGTAGTGGCGACGCAAAAATTGTCGCGCCATGAATTGAATGTGTCGCTGGAGTCGGGCGTGCGTTATCGCCTCAATGCCGAAGCCAACGACCAACAAGGTTGTACGCGAATAACGTTGGACGAGTTGGAGTAATGTCCTTAGAACCTATCCAAAGTCTCGCTGAAGGGCGCATTGCCGCGTTGGAATGGCCCAAAAAATACTCACGTACTTCATGTACGCTGCGTTTTTTTGGGCCATTCCGCCTTGCACTGCATCCCTTGATCGAGACTTTGGATAGGTTCCTAGCAAGATTTCTGTTACTGGCTTGGTTGTGTGTGCTGACGTTTGTCAGTCACGCATCCGCGCCGGATTCGGTGATGCAGGGCAATCCAGCGATGGCCGAGTTGCCCATGGCTGATCGCGTGGTGGTGCGCAAGTCGTCACGCAAATTGTTTTTGTACAGTCATGGCGAAGTGGTGCGCGAATACACGGTGCGATTGGGCTTGCGCCCTGAAGGCGCCAAAGAATTCGAGGGCGATTTCCGCACGCCTGAAGGCCGTTATCACCTGGCGCGCCGCAACCCGCAAAGCGATTACTTTTTATCGATTCAAGTCGATTATCCCAACGATCATGACATCGCCAAGGCCAAGCGCATGAAGCTGCAACCCGGCGGCGCCATCATGATTCACGGCCTGCCGAACACACCGCAAAAACCGCTCGATTACTATCACCGCGTCGACTGGACCGATGGCTGCATCGCGGTGAGCAATTCCGATATGGTGGAAATCTGGTTGATGACCAGGCCGGGTGTGCCGATTGATATTTTGCCGTAGGCAAGGCTTGCTATTCGTTTTGTAGGTCGGGTTTTATACCCGACATCGCCGGCAGATGTCGGGTATAAAACCCGACCTACAAAAAGAAGTCGGATTAAAATCCGACCTACAAATTCCAATGCATCAACAACCAATGACTAAACACACCCAAACCACTTCGGTCACGCAAGTCGAAGTCGATGAATTCGTCCACGCGCGCGTGTCGCCGCTGGGCAGTCTGGAAAATCTCTCGCAGCGCGAAGTGGCGCAGCTTCTTTCAGCCGAGCAAAGCGAGGTGTATCAGTTGTTTCGTCGTTGCGCGCTGGCGGTGCTCAATTGCGGCAATGAAACCGATGACGCTCGCGCCATCTTCGAAAAATACAAAGACTTCGAAATTCATCTGGGCCGGCAGGCGTGGGGCGTGAAGCTGCAGATTCGCAATGCGCCGCCCAAGGCTTTTGTCGATGGACAAATGATTCGCGGCATCAAGGAACATCTCTTCGCGGTATTGCGCGACATCATTTATATCCACGACGCCATTCTCGGCACGCAACGTTTCGATCTGCGCGAGACCAGCGGCATCACCAATGCCGTGTATCACATCCTGCGCAACGCACGCATTCTCGATTACAAAGGCAAACCCGATCTCGTCGTGTGCTGGGGTGGACATTCGATCAGCGAAGTCGAATACGACTACACCAAGAAAGTCGGTTATGAACTGGGCCTGCGCGGTATGAGCGTGTGCACCGGCTGCGGTCCCGGCGCGATGAAAGGACCGATGAAGGGTGCGACCATCGGTCATGCCAAGCAACGCATTCGCGATGGCCGTTATGTAGGTATGACCGAGCCCGGCATCATCGCCGCCGAGCCACCCAATCCCATCGTCAACCAATTGGTGATCATGCCGGACATCGAGAAGCGTCTCGAAGCTTTCGTGCGCACCGGTCACGGCATCATTGTGTTTCCGGGCGGCGCGGGCACGGCGGAAGAAATTTTGTACCTGCTCGGCATCCTGCTCGATCCGGCCAATGCCAATCATCCTTATCCGTTGATCTTCACTGGCCCCAAGTCGAGCGCCGAGTATTTTCAGAAGATCGATCAGTTCATCGCTGCCACGCTGGGCGAAGCAGCGCGTGTGCGTTACAAAATCATCGTCGGCGATCCGGCGCAGGCCGCACGTGAGATGGCGCACGGCATGGACGTGGTGCGCGAACATCGCCGCACGCAAAGCGATGCGTATAACTTCAACTGGTTGCTGAAAATTCCACTCGACTTCCAGTTGCCGTTCGAACCCACGCATGAGGCAATGGCAGGCCTCACATTGCAGCGCGATCTGCCGTCGCATGTGTTAGCTGCAAACTTGCGGCGTGCGTTCTCCGGCATCGTCTCAGGCAATGTGAAAGAGCAAGGCGTACGAGCCATTGAACAATTCGGCCCCTATGAATTGCATGGCGACAGGCAGATCATGGATTTGATGGATGACTTGCTTTCCGCGTTCGTCGTGCAACGCCGTATGAAGCTGCAAGGCGAGTACAAGCCTTGTTATCGATTAGTTAAATGATCGATTGGTGAAATGAGCGGCCAAAGCCATCACCGTAGGGGCGAGGCACGCCTCGCCCTCTGAATCTCTCATGTGAAATTAAAACCGGCGACGCATGCTTCGCCCCTACGAAAGTGGGACATTTCGTCGCCCCAGTATTCGGTGTGAAAGCGCGGCAGGGCGCAATGCTTCAACTGGCTCAGCACAAGTGAATTACGCCCATACGTTACATCGACAGATCTTTCGTAGTGGCGCGCCAATTTAATAAAAATGGTCGCGCCTTCCGCTCGCATTTTCGTTTGCATCAACAAGAACAGCTTCTTTTGCTAAACATAAGAAATTGCGAAGCGCGACTCGCCACTCACTCTGATCACGCTGTAGGACGAGTGTGATTCAGTTCCTGCCGACGGCAAACGCTTGCCACGTACTCTGCCGTCAACAGAGGAGTCATCAATCATGTCTGAAGAGAACCACGATGAGTTTACGACCACCGGTGCGCATCGCGTCTGGCGCGGTGGTGTGGGCGCGGCTGCCGCGCGTAGCTGGTTGAATCGTTCGCAGCCTGCCAATCCACGTCATGCAGCGATCACCAGCAAACTCGCCAACTTTCCCAACTACCGTAGTTGGGCAGAGAAGGTGAAAACAACCTGGCACAAGGAAGAAGAATAGGTTTATAGGATGTTCTGATTCATTCCGTTCGTTCTGAGCAGCGCAGCGTGTCGAAGGATTCTCAAGAATCTAAAGAACGTTTCGACGGGCTCAACGCGAACGGATAGCCGATCAGAAGATTCTCGGTTCTGCCACTACGCAGAGCATAACGAGCGCTCAACGCGGGCGCGACCACCAACTCAATGCCGAAGCGGGCGTTACTGGTTTATTAACAGCCTGGGTACCAGGCTGGGTGGCAATCACTGGCGGTATCGATGGCAAAGGCGCACTTGCAGCGGCGGGCGCCTTTGTTGTTTGTGCAGTTGGTACTTCCGGCAGCGGCGCAACGATACCCAGTGATTCGGCTTTGCGCTCTAGCGATTGCGCCACTAACGGAAAATCGAAATCGCCTTGTTGCGGTGTGTGATTGCGATTGGTGAGCCAGCCGATCAATGGCTGCCAGTGTTCGAGATCCTCGTGCACGATGTACGGTTTCATTTCAAACAGCCCCACGCCATTGTCGAACGCGCGCGCATAGTTCTGCGAGTCGCGCAGCGTGGCGATGACGGGTATTTGCAATGAATACAGAAACTTCATCAGCGAGCGATACATTACGGTGTTGCGTTTGACGCGATTGGCGATCACGGCAATACGCTGCTCGCTGCGTTTGATTTTGGCGACCAGCAGCAGATCGGAAATGCAGCGTGTTGCGGCGTGAATATCGATATCCGACGGCAATACCGGTACCAGAATTGCCTGTGCATCGCGCGTCAGTTCCGGCAAGCGTTGGGGATCGACAGCCGCCGGCGTATCGACAATGGTGATCTCGCTATCGCCTTGCACACGCAGGGCGAAACTGCGCGTCACCCCAGCTTTGCGTTCGAAGGCGGCAACACCATACACCAAGGGTTGCAGCTCGTTGCGCTTGCTCAGCCAGCGTGTGCTGGAACCTTGTACATCCATATCCATCAAGGTGGGTTTGCGATTTTGCACGGCGAAATAGCTGGCGAGATTGGTCGCCAGCGTGGATTTGCCAGACCCGCCCTTGGGGTTCAGTACCACGATCTTTTGCATCGCCGGATTCCGTTTACGCTCGCGGTTGCATCGCCGGATTGTATCGCAGAGAGGGCCAGCGTAACGCAGATCGCGGCTGCACGGCCAACTACCTGCGAAATTGCCCTCGAGTATCTACCTGACCTCTACGATTAACACTGAATTCACAGTGTTGCGCTACATAACGGGCACAACAGCTCGCCCGGCTGTGAGTCGTCTCACAGCGTGCTGAAAACGGGCTGCGTAGACTCATCGCACCCCATGGAAAACTTACTTTTAGTCCTCGACGAAATAGACGACGCAGTGGCCGTGGCGCGTGTGTTGTTGTCGCGCTTCATGGGCTTTTTCATCGCCTGTGGATTGTTCGCCGCCACGGTAGCAGCCGCCATTCACTGGCCGTTGTTTGCAGCCTTGCTGGTATTCGCCGTGGTCATCTGGGCCACCATGCCTGAAGTGGAGCGCAGCTCACCGCGCTTCAGAAGCGATCCTTAGCCTCGCTCATATTGAATCGCCGATCCGCTTTTGACTGGACGATGCGCAGCCAGCGCATACGATTCTTCCCGCCGCGCCCTTGAAATTCAGGGTACCGCCCCGACTGTAGCCGCACTCCATTGGTTCCCGCATTGCGCTTCGACTTGTTGAAGCGCAGCGGGGTTATTACTGTGCCAACGCTACGCAATCGAAACAGGGCCAAGACCATGTCGACTACCACTGACGCTCCCGTCGAAGAAACCCAGAGAGAAACCCACAAAGAAACCTTGGGCTTTCAAACCGAGGTCAAGCAACTGCTCAAGTTGATGATCCACTCGTTGTATTCGCACAAGGAAATCTTCCTGCGCGAATTGATTTCCAACGCTTCGGATGCCTGCGACAAATTGCGTTTTGAATCGCTAGCAAATCCCGCGTTGATCGGCAGCGATAGCGAGCTGGGCATTCGCATCGAACTCGACAACCAGGCCCACACTATCAGCATCATTGATAACGGCATCGGCATGACGCGCCAGGAAGCCGTCGAACATCTCGGCACCATTGCGCGCTCGGGCACCGCCGAATTCATGGGGCGCATGACGGGCGATCAGAAAAAAGATGCGCAGTTGATCGGTCAGTTCGGCGTGGGTTTCTATTCATCGTTCATCGTCGCGGAGCGTGTTGAAGTGTTCACGCGCAAGGCAGGCGCAAAGCCCGAAGAAGGCGTGCATTGGGAATCGCGTGCCGAAGGCGACTTCAATGTAGCCAGCGTGCTGTTGCCCGAGCGTGGTACACGCATCGTGCTGCATCTGAAAGAAGGCGAGCACGAATTCGCCGAAGACTATCGCGTGCGCGCGCTGGTGCGTCGCTATTCCGATCACATCGCCTTTCCGGTGAAGATGAAAAAGCCGGAAGAGAAGACTGATGACAAAGAAGGCGAAAAGGTCGTTGCGGAAGTGCCGGTGTATGAAGCCGTGAATCAAGCGCAGGCGTTGTGGACGCGCAATCGCAGCGAGTTGAACGACGACGAATACAAAGAGTTCTACAAGCACATCACCCACGATTACGACGAGCCACTGGCGTGGCAGCACAACAAGGTGGAAGGTTCCAAGGAATACACCAGTTTGTTGTATGTGCCCGGTCATGCGCCGTTCGATTTGTTTCAGCGCGATGGCGCGCGCGGCGTGAAGCTATATGTGCGTCGCGTATTCATCATGGATGACGCCGAACAGTTCTTGCCGTTGTATTTGCGCTTCATTAAGGGCGTGGTCGATTCCGCCGACCTGCCGCTCAATGTCTCCCGCGAATTGCTGCAGCAGGATGAGTCTATCGAAGCCATGCGCACCGCGTTGACGCGTCGCGTGCTCGACATGCTGGCCAAGCTGGCCAAGGATGACAGCGAGAAATACGCCAAATTCTGGAAAGAATTCGGTTCGGTACTGAAGGAAGGCCCTGGCGAAGATTTCGCCAATCGCGAACGCATCGCCAAGCTGCTGCGTTTCGCCAGCACGCATACCAATCAGCCCGAACAGAATGTATCGCTGGAAGACTATGTGGCGCGCATGAAGTCGGGTCAGGAAAAGATTTACTACGTGGTGGCCGACAGCTTGACTGCCGCGCGCACCAGCCCGCATCTGGAAGTGCTCAAGCAGAAGGGCATCGAAGTGCTGCTGCTCAGTGATCGTATCGACGAATGGTTAATGGATCAGTTGCGCGAGTTCGGCGGCAAGCAATTGCGCAACGTGGCCAAGGGCGACCTCGATCTTGCCGCTACCGAGTCCGAGGACGACAAAAAAGCGCGTGAAGCACTGGCAAAAGACAGCGCCGAGTTGACCGAGCGTATTCAGAAACTGCTGAGCGATCATGTCGCAGCGGTGCGCGTGACTACGCGTCTGGCCGATTCACCGGCGGTGCTGGTGGCTGGCGAATATGACCTGAGTCCGCAACTGCGACGCATGATGGAAGCAGCAGGGCAAAAGCTGCCGGCCAGCAAGCCGACGCTGGAGATCAATCCCGCGCATCCGTTGCTCAAACGTTTGGCGCAACTGCCGGATGGCGAAGCATTCACCGATCTGGCGACGTTGTTGCATGAGCAAGCAATGCTGACTGATGGTGTGCAGTTGCCTGAGCCTGCGGCATTTGTGCAGCGATTGAACCGACTGTTGTTGGCGCAGGGGTAGTAGCGATATTTGCCGTGGTGTACGCCTGGCATTCAAACCGGCAATAGAAGTTGCCGGTTTGGTCGGTAAAACTTAAGACGCTTCGACCAGCTCAGCGACCGGAAATACATGCTCGGTCGCTGAGCCGGTCGAAGCGGCTTAATCTTGTCGGACAGCTTTCATTACTGAGTTAATCTGCTGCAGATGCCGCACTGTCGCGCAACCGGCTGTGCATTGATCGGCGACTTCTCTTCATCGTTTTCGGAGTTCTCATTCATGGTGCGCCCTTCACCTGTAGCGCAAGCGCTGCAAATTCCCGGCCCCAGCGGTGCATTGCAAGCGATTATTGAAGAACCGGCCGATATGGCCGCGCCGGCGATTGCCGTCATTTGTCACCCGCATCCGCTGCACGGCGGCACCATGAACAACAAGGTGGTGCGCACACTGGCCTGGGCCTGCAGCGATCTCGGTGCGCCGACTGTGCGTTTCAACTATCGCGGTGTGGAAGACAGTGCAGGCAAGTACGACGCAGGTATGGGTGAAACCGACGATGCCGTTGCCGTCATCGAGTGGGCACACGCACGTTGGCCGGGTTTGCCACTGTGGTTGTCGGGATTTTCATTCGGTGGTGGCGTGGCATTGCGTGCCGCAGTGCGTTGCCCAACGGCGCGCCTGATCACGGTGGCGCCCGCCGCCGCGCGTGAAGCGCCGCCGGCTCAATTGCCTGCCTGTCCATGGCTGCTGGTGCAAGGCGATGCCGACGAATTGATTCCAGCGCCGATGGTGCTGGCATGGGCGCAATCGTTGGAGCTGAAGCCCGACATCAAAGTGATGACGGGGGCGAGTCATTTTTTTCATGGGCGCCTGGCAGAGTTGCGCGCATTGACCAGCGAATGGCTCGGCAAGTAAGCAACACGTCAATTGAAGTGCGTGTGCAAACTAACGAAGGCGTGATTAATTCCGTTCGTCCTGAGCAGCGCAGCGTGTCGAAGGATTCTTCAACAAGATCAAGGAACGTTTCGATGGGTCAGCGCTTGGACCTTGCAAACCCGTGTTACCGTACGTACAGCGAATACGCAGACAATAAAAAAGGCCCAAAACCGCTGGTTCTGGGCCTTTTTCGTCACTGACCAAAGTCAGTGTGGTGATTAGTTCACCATTTCTTTCAGAGACTTCAAGGCAGCAGCGCGAACTTTCTTGCTGGCTGGCTTGGCTTTGAACATGGTCTCTTCGCCGGTGAAAGGGTTGATGCCCTTGCGAGCCTTGGTGGCAGGCTTCTTCACAACCTTCAGCTTCAACAAGCCGGGGATGGTGAATACGCCGGCGCCGCGCAGGCTCTTCTTCAGCAGAACATTCAATGATTCAAAAACAGCGCCAACCTGTTTTTTGCTCAGTTCGGTGTCCTTGGAAATTTGGGCCAGAATCTCAGACTTGGTGGGGGCTGCGTTCTTCTTTGCCATGTGTGTGTCGCTCCTGATTATTTATAAAGTTAGGTGTGTAGTGCTCAGACGTTGGTATGCAATCACGGTCGCGCGAGAAAATAACACAAGATTTGTCGGTGTTTAAGCTGTCGTACAGCTTTTTACACGTAAAAACTAGGGTTTTTCGCTCGCGCCAATCTTGCGGCTGATCTTTTATGGTCTTTTACAGGTCAGTTCGCAAAAAACTCGCGGGTTAGTGTGGCTTCAATCGGTGCGGTTGAGCCCGCTGGCGTGGCTTTGATTTCGAATACCAGCGTTTCTGCGCCGCTGAAAGCGACGTCGCCAATGTAATAAGTGGCTGCATTTTCAGCGATGCGCCGCATCTGGATATCCTTTTGCTGGCCGTTCAAGTTGTGTGCAACGACATTGATATCGGCGTCGGACGGTGAAGTGCTGTTGCCATCAGGAGACTTGTGCAGCACCGAAATATTGAGCAGCACCTTGTTCTTGCTGCGTTCAATGCCGTAGGCGCGCGCGATATCGGCAGTGAGTTGATCGGTGCGCACGGCGTTGTAGTGCATTTCGTAATCGCCGGAAACCTTGAACGATTCAGCTCCGGTTTGTGCCGGCTGTATTGCCGCGGAAGGTTGTGGGCGACCGCAGCCGCTGAGCGAGACGGTAAGGCAAAGTGCCAAGGCGGCACTGATCAGGATGTTGTTCTTCATATTTCTCCTACCCTTGTATGCACGTCGTGTGCGACGGTCAACAATTGCTATGTGCTGCGAAGTCCCGGTGCGCACTATAGACCAAACATCAGGGGCTTTCGCAACTGCTGTAACGGTGAATGTGCCGTTTTTTTCCCTTTATTTTTATCACTAACCTCGTGTGTGTCACTGCGTTGCGGTGGTTAATCCCAATAGCACCAGCTCTGCAGGCAGTTGGCTCGGTACTTGTATACGCAGTGATTTCGTTCTACTCAGCGTTCCACGTTCGATAGTGATGCAACGCTTGCTGGTGGCAAAGCTGCGGCTGAGAAACACAATCAACGCTTCGTTGGCCTGGCCTTCAACAGCAGGTGCATGAATGCGCACGCGTAGTGCAGCGCCGTGCAGTCCGGAAAATTCGTTGCGACTGGCGCCGGGTTGAATCTTCACGTTGAGCAACAAGTCGGCGCCATCCCAGCGGAACCAATGCATGATCTATGTTTAAGAATTGAGCAGGATTTGCAGCGCTTGAATCGCGATCAACGCGAACAGCGCCGATAGGTCCAGGCCGGCGATGGGTGGAATAAGACGTCGGAAAGGACGCAACACCGGCGCAACCAGTGCATTCACCAGACTAGCGCCGGGTGAATACGTACCCGGGGCAACCCAGCTCAATACAGCGCTAATCAGAATCACGAAGAAATAGAGTTGCAGTAATGCCGACAACAATTCGCGCGCTGCAGCAAACAGCAGCGGCACAGGACTGAGCGGCAAGCCACTGAGCTGCCAGATCACCGCAGTGCCGACCAGTTGCACCAACACCAGGGCGATCAATGAAGCCAGATCCAGGCGCTGAACAGTCGGCAACACCCGACGCAACGGCATCACCAGTGGATTGGTGAGCTTGATTACTGCCTGCGATAAAGGGTTGCGGGCATCGGCGCGACACAATGGCAACAGCACGCGCAGCATGAACACCCAGATCAACAGACCAAGCAACGCTTTGATAATGAAAATGAGAGCTGCCATGGGTTACCAGTTTGATTGCGGCCGTGCGCTGTGCGCGATATCGGCATGTTACGTGAGGCTGATAATCAGACAATAGCTGCGGTTGTGGCGTTTCAAAACGTAGACATGTCATTGCGGGCTTTGTTTGATGAGCTGTGTAGGAGCGGCCTCTGGCCGCGAATAAAATGTTCGCGGCCAGAGGCCGCTCCTACACGCTGTCTATTTGTTTTGCTCGTTTTACATTCGTTTCGTGTGATTGACCTTTGCGCAGGTGCTAACTTCGCGCGCCAAACACCGCCGTGCCGATGCGCACGATGGTTGCGCCAGCAGCAATCGCGGCAGCGAAGTCGCCACTCATGCCCATCGACAAGGTATCGAGTGCGTAACCGCTCGCGTTCAACTGTTGCTGCAATTCGGCCAGACGTCGAAACTGCGTCAGTTGTTCCGTGGCGTTATCGCTGGGCGGCGGAATGCACATCAAGCCGCGCAACCGTAGTCGCGGCAGTTTCATGATGTGCGCCGCCAGCGCGCCCACTTCAGCTGGCCACACGCCGCCTTTACCTGCTTCGTCCGCCAGTTTCACTTGAATACATACTTGCAACGGTGGCGCGTGGTGCGGCCGTTGTTCGTTCAAACGCGTGGCGATCTTGTCGCGATCGAGGGTGTGCACCCATTGAAAGTGTTCGGCAATCGGCCGGGTCTTGTTGCTCTGCAACTGGCCGATGAAGTGCCAGCACAACGGCAGATCGTTTAAAGCCGCCATTTTGTCCAGTGCTTCCTGCACATAGCTTTCGCCGAAATCGCGTTGCCCCAGGGCGGCGACGCTACGCAACGCGGCAACCGGCTGCTGCTTGCTAACCGCCAATAAGGTGACCGAATCCGGTGGACGCTGGCAGGCGCGACAGGCGGCGTCGAGCTGCTCGCGCACCGTCATCAGCCCTCGGATGCTATTGGACTCAGGACTCATGAAATAAAGGCAAAAACTGCGGGATGGTTAACATATTGGCCCGATTGGTGCTCCGTTATACTGGCTCGGCCAACGGCACGGCTTTAAGCAAGTTCTTGGGACTTACGAACAGCCATCCCTGCCGTTGCTAATCAGGAGCTTCAATGGCCGTCGATATTGCTCAGTTGCTTGCGTTTGCTGTCAAGAATAACGCGTCGGACCTGCACTTGTCGGCCGGTGTGCCGCCCATGATCCGCGTCGATGGCGATATGAAGCGCGTTAACATGCCGCCGCTCACGCATAAAGAAGTGCACGGCATGGTGTACGACATCATGAACGACAAGCAGCGCAAGGCTTACGAAGAGTTCTACGAGACCGACTTTTCCTTTGAGATCCCTAAGCTGGCGCGCTTTCGCGTCAATGCCTTCAACCAGAATCGCGGCGCCGGCGCGGTGTTCCGTACCATTCCCTCGTTGATCATGTCGCTGGATGATTTGAATGCGCCGAAGATTTTCAAAGATCTGTCGATGCAACCACGCGGCATGGTGCTGGTCACTGGTCCTACCGGCTCGGGCAAATCGACTACGCTCGCGGCGATGATCAACTACATTAACGACAATCGTCCCGATCACATTCTGACCATCGAAGACCCCATCGAATTCGTGCACGAAAGCAAGCGTTCGCTGGTCAACCAGCGCGAAGTGCATCGCGACACCATGGGTTTTACTGAAGCCTTGCGCTCGGCGCTGCGTGAAGACCCTGACGTGGTGCTGGTGGGCGAAATGCGTGACCTCGAAACGATCCGCCTGGCGCTTACCGCTGCAGAAACCGGCCACTTGGTGTTCGGTACCTTGCATACGACTTCCGCCGCCAAAACCATCGACCGTATCGTCGACGTGTTCCCCGCGGCGGAAAAAGAAATGGTCCGCACCATGTTGTCGGAATCGCTGCGCGCGGTGATCTCACAGACCTTGATGAAACGTATCGGCGGTGGCCGCGTCGCCGCCCACGAAATCATGGTGGGCACGCCCGCCATTCGTAACCTGATTCGCGAAGGCAAGATCGCGCAGATGTATTCGGCCATTCAAACCGGCCAGAAAGAAGGCATGCAGACGCTGGATCAATGCTTGACCGAGTTGTTGCAGAAAGGCGTGATCAGCAAGGAAGAAGCGCGCTTCAAGGCGCAGAATAAGGATGCGTTTTAAAGCAATTCTGCTCACCTCCGTTCGCCCTGAGCCTGTCGAAGGGTTCCTCGTTTCGGCAAAGAACGTTTCGACACGCTGCGCTGCTCAACGCGAACGGTAAATAAACGTAGTTGTTCTTCAGTTTTGCCGATGGCTGTCAGTTTTTAGAGGGTGTTGAAATGGAACGCGATCAAGCCATCAAGCTGATGCAGGACCTGCTCAAGCGCATGGTCGAGAAGAAAGGCTCGGACCTGTTCATCACTGCGGGCTTTCCGCCGGCGATCAAGGTGGACGGCGAAGTGCGTCCACAGGCCGATCGCGCGTTGACGCCCGAACAGAGTGCGGTGCTGGTGCGCGCCATCATGAACGACCGCCAGACTCGCGACTTCGACTCCACCAAAGAATGTAACTTTGCCATCGCCCCGCCGGGCATTGGCCGCTTCCGCGTCAGCGCCTTCGTCCAACAAGGATTGATGGGCTGCGTGGTGCGGTTGATCAACTCCAAGATTCCGACCATCGAAGACATGGAATTGCCGGCCATCCTCAAGGATGTGGTGATGTCCAAGCGCGGCTTGGTGATTGTGGTGGGTGGTACGGGTTCGGGTAAGTCCACGTCGTTGGCAGCGATGGTCGACTATCGCAACGATCGCAGTCGCGGTCACATCATTACCATTGAAGATCCCGTTGAATACGTGCACAACCATAAGGGCTGTGTGGTGACACATCGCGAAGTGGGTGTGGATACCGAGAACTGGATCACCGCGCTGAAGAACACGCTGCGCCAGGCGCCCGATGTGATTCTGATCGGCGAAATCCGTGATCGCGACACCATGGAATACGCTATTCAGTTTGCGGAAACCGGCCACCTGGTACTGGCCACGCTGCACGCCAACAGCGCCAACCAGGCGCTGGACCGCATCATCAACTTTTTCCCCGAAGAACGTCGCGAACAGTTGCTGATGGATTTGTCGTTGAATATTCGCGCGCTGATTTCGCAGCGCCTGGTGCCGCGCGAAGGCAACACCGGCCGCGTCGCGGCACTGGAAGTCATGCTGCACTCGCCGCTGATCGCTGATTTGATCTTCAAGGGCGATGTGGCGCAGATCAAGGAAGTCATGGCCAAGTCCAACCGCATCGGCATGAAGACCTTCGATCAGGCATTGTTTGAATTATACGAGTCCGGCATCATCAGCTATGAAGACGCGTTACGTAATGCGGACTCGAAGAACGAAGTCCGCTTGCGCATCAAGCTGGAGAGCAAACGCGAGCTGAAGCTCTCCGACGAAAATGCCCATAGCCTGCGCATCATAGAAGAGCGCGATGGCGGATCGAGACTATGAACGCCAATGCACCCGATAACGAAGACAGCCTGAATACCACGGGTCTCAACGAACGTCCCATCATTCTCAACACCAAGCCGCTGTTCAAGCTGATGGTGGATAAGCGGGCCTCGGATCTGTTTTTCACGTCGTACGCGCCGATCAAGATCAAGATCGAAGGCAAGATCATGTCGGTCAACAAACAGATGTTGACCCCCGATGTGGTGCGTCACGCGGCCTACGGCCTGATGACGCAGGACCAGATCGAACACTTCAATGAAGAACTCGAAATCGACTTCGCGGTGTCCGAGCCGGGTCTCGGCCGCTTTCGCGTGAATGTGTTCCATCAACGCGGCAATCCGGCGATGGTGTTGCGTTACATCACCTCCGACATGCCGCGACTCGATGATCTCGGCCTGCCCGAGCATCTGAAAGATCTGATGATGATGAAGCGCGGCTTGATCCTGATGGTGGGCGCCACCGGCTCAGGCAAGTCGACCACGCTCGCGGCGATGATCAACTATCGCAACGACAACAGCGCCGATCACATCATCACCATCGAAGATCCCATCGAGTTCCTGCACACCAACAAGAAGTCGATCATCAACCAGCGCGAAGTGGGATTGGATACCAAGTCCTACGCACGCGCACTGCGCAGCGCGATGCGCGCCGCACCCGATGTACTGCTGATCGGCGAAATTCGCGATCGCGAAACCATGGAGTCCGCCATCATGCTGGCCGGTACCGGCCACCTGGTGCTGGCGACCCTGCACGCCAACAATGCCGCGGAAACCATGGATCGCGTCATCAACATGTTCCCGCGCGATCAACACACGCAGGTGTTCCTGGATCTTTCCCAGTACCTGCGCGCCATCATTGCGCAGCGCCTCATTCCCGGTAAAAACAAGCGTCGGGTCGCTGCTGTGGAAATGATGATCAACTCGCCGCACATGCAAGAGCTGATCAAAAAAGGCGATGTGGTCGGCGCCAAGGAAGCGCTCGGCACCAGCAGCGAAAAAGGCATGCAGCACTTTGATACCGCACTGTATCAACTGTATCGCGATGGCCGCATCACGCTCGAAGATGCGCTGGCCTACGCCGACTCGCGAACCAATCTGGAAGCGAAGATTAACTTCGGATGATGTGATTCTGGTGTGCTTGTTCGCGTTGCTGCTTATCTAACTGGTTACCACAGACGCTTCGACAGGCTCAGCGACCGGAATTTGTGCTCTGAATCCGGTCGCTGAGCCTGTCGAAGTGTCTGCGTTTCGTGTCGACAAAAAATGCGCCACATCGATAACCAGTCGTTAGTGATTCACTAACCTCAACTAGGGCAGAATAGCCGCTCCCGCACACCTTCACCGCGCAGAACCCTATGACCAACCGCTTTTCCGGAACCGATAGTTACGTTGCAACCGACGATCTGATGATGGCTGTGAACGCCGCCGTCACTTTGGGCAGACCACTGCTGGTGAAGGGCGAGCCCGGCACCGGCAAAACCCAGCTCGCCGAAGAAATCGCGCGTGCACTGAATCGGCCGCTGTATCGCTGGCATATCAAGTCCACCACCAAGGCGCAGCAAGGTCTGTACGAATACGATGCCGTGTCGCGCCTGCGGGATTCGCAGCTCGGTGATAGTAAGGTGCATGACATTGCCAACTACATCATCAAAGGCCGCATGTGGGAGGCGTTTGAAAACGATGTGCAGCCGATTCTGCTGATCGATGAAATCGACAAGGCCGATATCGAATTTCCCAACGACCTGTTGCTCGAACTCGACCGCATGGAGTTCTATGTGTATGAAACCCAGCAATGGGTGAAAGCCAGGCAGCGACCGATCATCATCATCACCAGCAACAACGAAAAAGAATTACCGGATGCATTTCTGCGTCGCTGCTTCTTTCACTACATTCGCTTCCCCGATGCCGAGACGATGGAAAAAATCGTACGCGTTCACTATCCGAAGTTGAAGCAGGAACTATTGTCAGAAGCGTTGTCGGTGTTCTTCACGCTGCGCGATGTGCCGGGCTTGAAGAAAAAGCCATCGACGTCTGAGTTGCTCGACTGGATCAAGCTGCTGCTCGCCGAAGACATCCCACCCGAGGCGCTGCAAAACAAGGATTCCAGATCAATCATTCCGATTTTGCACGGTGCGTTGATCAAGAACGAGCAGGATGTGCATTTGTTTGAACAACTGGTGTTTATGCAGAGAAGGCAGGGAAGGTAAGGGCTCTTTTGTAGGTCGGGTTAGCTATCTTCAGCGTTTACCCGACATCCAACATCGCTGTCGGGTAAACGCTGAAGATAGCTAACCCGACCTACAGCGGGTTCGAAGTGTCTTAATCTTTGAGATGCAATAACAACCATGTTCATCCGCTTGTTCTTCATGCTTCGCGAGAGTGGTGTGCCGGTGTCGATCACCGAGCTGCTGACATTGCATGCGGCGTTGCAGACGCATGTAGCCCGCGACAGTGTCGATGATTTTTACAGTCTCGCGCGTGCCTGCCTGGTGAAAGACGAACGTCACTACGATCGCTTCGATCGCACCTTCGCCAACTACATCAATGGCATCGAGCAGGTGTTCAAGGAATTTAACGGGGAAATTCCTGAAGAATGGTTACGCATCGCCGCTGAAAAATTATTGACCGAAGAAGAGCGCGCCAAGATTCAAGCGCTCGGTGGCTGGGCCAAGCTAATGGAGACTCTGCAGGAGCGTCTGCGCGAACAAAAGAAGCGCCACGAAGGTGGCAACAAGTGGATCGGCACCGGCGGCACTTCACCATTCGGCACCGGTGGCTTCAATCCCGAAGGCGTCAGCATCGGCAGGAAAGATAAAGAGCGCGGCCAGGGTCGCGCGGTAAAGATTTGGGAAGCGCGCGAGTACCGCAATCTCGATGATGGTGTCGAATTGAACACGCGCAATGTAAAAGTAGCGCTGCGCAAATTGCGTCGCTTTGCACGCGAGGGCGCCGCCGATAACTTCGATCTCGATGGCACCATCAGTGCCACGGCACGTAACGCCGGATTACTCGATCTGAAATTCGTCCCGGAACGTCACAACGCCATCAAGGTGCTGTTGTTCCTTGATGTTGGTGGCTCGATGGACGGTCACGTGCGCATCTGCGAAGAGCTGTTCTCCGCCGCACGCAGCGAGTTCAAACATCTCGAATACTTTTACTTTCACAATTTCATTTACGAATCGGTGTGGAAGGATAATCGGCGCCGCCACGCCCAACGCACTTCAGTGATGGAAGTCATGCGCACCTTTGGCCACGACTACAAACTCATCATCGTCGGTGACGCCTGCATGGGTCCCTATGAAATCCTCGAACCCGGTGGCAGCATCGAACACATGAACCAAGAAACCGGCGCCGTATGGTTGAAGCGACTCACCAAAACCTGGCCGCATCACGTATGGCTGAATCCAGAGCCACGCGAATACTGGGATCGCACTCGCTCCATCGCGGTCACCCGCGAGCTGGTGGAAGACCGCATGTTTGCATTGACGCTGGATGGGCTGGAAAGGGCGATCAAGGCGCTGCACTGATCGCACAGCTGTATTAACCTCTTAATGCAGCTTGCCGCTTGTAACTTTGTGAAGCGTTATAAGCGACAAGTTACGAGGATTTTAGATTTAACCCGTGCAGAGGGTCGGTGTAGCTGAGGTTATAGGAGGGGGGGCACTTGTCAGCCATTGATTAACCGTCGTGACCGTGACGTTACATACCGGATCTACTTGAAGATCAAATATATGCCAATACCGGTTACTACCTTCTCCAGGCGGTGGCGTGAATACATCAAGTGAGTTTCCAAAATTGAGTTCCACACGAACCGGAGATCCCGTCATGCCGGGTGAAAAGGTGTTACTGAAGTTGTGCAGGAAGTACCGGTAGGTTCCAACATACAGTCGTTGAGTCGTCAGAACTTCAGGACCGAAGCCAGTTGTGTCGTCAACATCCAGCGCAGCAAAGGGCGCTGCCGACAATGAACCCTTACTGGCATAATATACGTGCGTGCCATCCGGAGCTAACAAATGCGTGTCGATGTCGCTCGGACTGGCGCCCCACGTTAATCTTGCATTGAAACCAAAGCCTTCAACACCTAACAAGCATGTGGGTAACGCAATGTTCGTAGCGGAAGGACCTGCAACTACAGTGTTGGTGAGATTAGTTCCGCTAAGACCAACAATTGTGGCCGAACCATTCAATTTGATAGGCAGCGTAAAGGTACCGTCCTGTGCGGTGCGAGTAGTAGTAAGCGAAGAGTAGTTAATGCCGTCTCCAGTGATTAATGCATTTGCAATTGGTTGACCGGTATTTCTGTCATTAACGCATCCGGTTACATTGACAGTGCTCATACTTAAATCGGCGTTCCAGTAACCAAGCTGGTTAATGGTACCTGCGTAATATTGATTTGGAGCCGTTCCGGTCAATGTGCCAGTTCCGTTTTGAATCCAGCGCCCTGTTCCTTCGTCTAAAGCAAAAAGTGGACTGGAACTTGGCGCAACTGAAACTCGTGTACTAACTGGAATTTGGATAGTGGCACTGCATCCAGTCCCGAGCGAGTAAGGTTCGCCAGAAGAATCACGAGCCGAAACTAGTACGGCGCCGAAACTTTCAATTGGAGTAAACGTTCCACTAGCGTCTGCGACATACTCGCCTGACATTAAATTAACGTCTGTTGCCGGGGGAATTGCGGTCACAGAGATTGACACGTCAGTGGCTGTAGCGGCTCCTTGATGAACCGGTACCAGACAGGCCGCGGGAATGGTTACTAGCGCTTGGGTGCCCGTAACCGACACTGTACCGCCCGTAGCAACAGGTACGGATTGATTGGCGCCAATGGGAAGTAACTGGGCGGTTAATGGCGTAGAACGATTGGCAGTAACAGAAACTACTTTTATGCTAGCAGCAAAATTAGTTGCAGCTATCGTAACTAAGATGCGAGTTGCGGCGGGCACATTGAGATTGTAATTTCCATCAGAATCCGAAGTAGTACTTACTCCGTTGGCGGTGATGGTGGCTCCGCTGATAGCAGTGCCGGAGACGGCGGAGATAACGCGCCCGGATACACCGGTTCCCAGAGGTTGGGAACGATTACGTATAAAGCTTGCAATGAATTGGCTGTCGGTTTGGTCGGGTGCAGAGTCCCCACCGCCACAGCCGACAAGCGAAGCTGAAGCAGCTAACACTAACAAAGCAATTTTGGTGAAAAGTGCGTTGGTTCTAAAATTCTGCGCCAGGGTGAATCGAGTCACGATGCGACTCCTTACGACGATTTGTAGTGGCAGTAAAACTGATCAATAAGAAATTTGACGTTACTGTCTAAAAGTTACGCCTAGGCTTGCGCCATCAACATTTGACTCGGCAATGATGTCGTCGGCACCGACCTTGTTGAAGTGATGTGCGCTGAGGAAGATGGAAAATTTTGGCGTGAACTTATAGGCTGCCCCCACGCTCACGAACAGCTCTGTGGAGGTTTCGTTGAAAGATTCATTGATGGCCTGCAGTGGTCCGGTAATGTCTCGATTCAGCACCGCATTTGAGAAAAACAAACCGCCCCGTCCTCGCAACTCAAATCTTTTGCCGATTGGCAAGATTCCCACGGCGGCAGCCGTCACTCCCTCTAATACCAGTCTTGATTTGTACTCATACTGGTTGGCGCCGGAGCTGAAGTTGGCGGTATAAGTTTGAGCCCCTAAATAAGTCCAGCCAACTTCAGCCGCAAGATACTGTGTAAATCGATAGCCTATTGCTACCGCTCCGTAGGCGTCTTTGTCCTTGAGACTTGAGCTGTTTAATGTGCCGAAAGTGGTCACGTCACTGTCAAGGCTCGCCTTGCTCAAGTTCTTGATGTCGGATTTCCCGATACTAAAATCCAAATATGTTCCGCTTTCACTTGCCTCGGCAATGCCTGTTACTAAGCAAAGTGTAGACACCCAAGCTGCCAAATTTGTTTTCATCTATTTCTTCCTTATTCCGGTCAAACGCAACGAATACCCTAAGCAAGTGTGGGCGTGATAAGCGATGTCAGTTAAGGGAGCCCAAGCATATTAAAACTGAACAAGGCATACCGTAATTACGTCTCATTATGAACATAATCGTTCGGAAATGAGCTGTTTGGCATATCCGGGAAAGTCTTGAACTGATCGCAAGGTCATTTTTAGAAATTGGATAAATCAAGAATGCAGCGGCTTGGGCATTCTCGCTCGGCGAAGATCCAGTGATCACCGCTCATGCGCCCCACGTGCAATCGTTGCCAGCACGGCCATACGCACGGCAACCCCATTCGTCACTTGTTGTTGAATCACGGACTGCCTGCCATCCGCCACTTCGTCGGTGATCTCTACGCCGCGATTCATCGGCGCGGGATGCATCACGATTGCGTCGGGTTTGGCGAGTTTGAGGCGCTCGGGAGTCAGGCCGTATTGACGGCAGTAGCCGGCATCGTCGGGGATGTGCGCATCGTTCATACGTTCTTTCTGGATGCGCAACGCCATTACCACATCGACATCCTTGATGGCCTTATCGATATCGGTGAAGCGTGCCGCGCCGGGGAATTCACCAGTCGGCGGCAATAGATGTTCGGGACCGGCGATGCGTATTTCACCGGTGCCCAGCGTATTCAATGCACGCCAGGTGGAACGCGCCACGCGCGAGTGCATCAAGTCACCGACGATCAAGATACTCAATTTATTGAAGTCGGATTTGTGCTGACGAATGGTGAGCACATCCAGCAAGCCCTGCGTGGGATGCGAGATGTGCGCTTCGCCGGCATTGAGAATGCTGACATGCGGGGCCACATATTGCGCGACCTGCGCCGGCAGTCCCGGTTCGGCATCACGCATGATCAACACGTCGGCGTGCATCGCCTGTAGCGTGTAGATGGTGTCGAGTACCGTCTCGCCTTTGACGCGCGATGAGGTTTGCATGTCGAGATTCACTACGTCAGCGCCAAGACGTCGCGCGGCGAGTTCAAATGAAACCCGCGTGCGAGTGCTAGGTTCAAAAAACAAATTGGCGACGGTATGGCCCGACAGACTTTGATCGCGCGCCGGCAATTCATGCGGTTTGCGCACATAGAACTGCGCCATGTCGAGCAGCGCAGTGATTTCGCTGCGGCTCAAGCCATCGAGCGTGATGAGGTGACGCAGATGGCCTTTTGTGGTGCGTTGTACTTGCTGGCTGAGAGTGGTGTTGGAGCTGTTCATGGTGTCGCTCATTATTTAATAGCGTTGTGTAGGAGCGGCCTGATTTAATCGATAGGGCCGCAAAATAAAAGCAATCGTGGCCATGGGCCACTCCTACATATCATTCCTGTATCCGTTCATGCTGAGCCTGTCGAAGCGCTCCTTGATCCGGAACCCTTCGACAGGCTCAGGGCGAACGGAAATAAATTTTACTCACGTCGACTGAACCACCGCTCCAACACCACCTTCGCGGCCACCCTATCCACATCGGCGTGCGTGACTCGCTTGGTCTTCACGCCGCTGCGACGTAAGTAAGCCAGTTCGCGTTCGGCTTCGCGTGAGCTATGTCGTTCATCGACCATGGCGACGGGTAACTTGCTGCGTTCGGCAAGTTCCGCGGCGAAGGCTTGTGCTGCGGGGGTCATACCGGTGGGCGTGCCGTCGTCATTATACGGAAGGCCTACCACGAGTTGGCCGGGAAGATAGTCGCGCAGCAGGCGGTCGATATCGTTCCATGGCAGTTGCTGCTGTTTCCATTCCAGCGTGCACAGCGCTTGCGCGGTGCGACTCATGGTGTTGCCACTGGCGACGCCGATGCGGCGCGTGCCGTAGTCGAACGCCAGAATGACAACAAGGGAAGAGTCGGCAGAGGGGTCGCTGGGCGGCGAGGAGCCGCTCATGCGTGGCCGGCCTGCGAGCTTAAAGTGTTGAGATTGATGCCAAGCAACTTCGCGGCGGCCTGCCAGCGATTCTCATACGGCGTGCCGAACAGAATGCGTTCATCGAACGGCACATTGAGCCAGGAGTTCTGCGCCATCTCGGCTTCAAGCTGGCCTGCGTCCCAACCGGCATAACCCAATGCCATGCTGGCTTGCTCCGGGCCGCGACCTTCGGCCATCGCATTGAGAATGTCGCGCGAGGTGGTGACATGAATGCTGTCCGATACCACCAGCGTCGATTCCCATGGCTTGGCGCCGGCGCGATGAATCACAAAGCCACGATCCGGTTGCACCGGGCCGCCCTGTAGAATGGGTTGTTCGCGCATGGGTTGATCCTGCGCGCTCAAACTCAATTGCTCGAACACATCGGCCAGTTTCATCTGCATGGGTCGATTGATGACAATGCCCAGCGCGCCCTGCGCATTGTGTTCACACACCAGGGTAACGGTCTGCGAGAAATTGCTGTCAGCCAGCGTCGGCATGGCGATCAGGAACTGGTTGGTCAGGTAGTGCGCCGTCATGGGCAAAGTATCCGTGCTTTGCCGGGCTGGCTCAAGCGCGCCGTGTCGCCGACATGCGGCGATTGAGAATCACGCCGCAATCGCCAGCCGCTCCGAGGCGTACACGCGTCTGGTGATGGCAAACACCAGCGTCACGGCGGTCAAGGTGCTGAGCAGGGATGCGCTGGTTTCCAGCCAGCCGACGGGGGCGCCGCGCAGCAATTGCAACGCCGCCATCTCCTGTCCGAGCAGCGGCACCCAGTACATCCACAGCTCCGGTTTCAATTCCAGCAATGTCACCAGCATCAGCGGGATCACTGGTACCAGTTGCAACAAACCGAGCCAGGTCTGTGCTTCGCGAAAGCTGCGCGCGAAGGCGGTGACCAACACCTGCAACACCGCGACCAGCATGCATAACGGGATCATCAATGGCAGCAGCTTCACTGCAAAGTTGAGATTGAGGACCACGGGTAAATTCATCGGGCCATGCGTCAACCACAAACCGGCAACGGTGAATGCACCCAGGCTCAACATCACACTGCACAAGCTAAACACACTGATCGCACCCAACTTGCCAAGCAGAATGTCGCTGCGCGAGACGGGGTTGATCAGCAACGGTTCGAGCGATTGACGTTCGCGTTCACCAGCCGTCGCATCAATCGCCAGAAACATGCCACCCATCAACGCGGTGAGCATCAAAAAGTACGGCAGCATCGAATACAACAAGGCGCCGCGTGCTTGTGGCGTGGCTTGATCGCGTTCGGCGATTTGAATCGGTCGGGTGAGTTCCGGTGACAGACCGCGCGCGACGATGCGCAGGCTACCTTGCAACTGCGATTGGCCATACAACATCGAGCGCAGACGTTGCAGTTGCGAATTCACTTCGCGTCGCGATGAGTCGTACAGCAACTCGACTTGCGCCGACTTGCCGGCGCGCCATTGCTCGGCGTAATCGGCGGGAATGCGCAGCACCAGATCCACTTGCTGGCTGCGTACTGCCGCTTCGGGATTATCGATGGCAGGTTTGCGTTCAAGGCCAGTTTGTTCCAGTGCGGCAATCAGGTTCGGCGCATACTCGGCGCCGATCACCACCACCGGCAACGGCTTTTCCGCGCGTTCGATTTCGCGACCCAGTAAGGTCTTGGTCAGAATCACAAACAAAACCGGTCCCAGCAACGGACCAATGAGTAAGGCATTCAGCAGGCTGCGTTTGTCGCGCAGACTTTCGCGCAGCTCTTTGAGGAAGACGATCAATGCAGCGTTCATGACAAACCCGCTTGGTTGCCGATGCTAGTTTTATCGTCAAGCAAGGCAACGAATGCATCTTCGAGATTGTCACATTGCGACTGCACGCGCAGCTCATCCGCGCTGCCCTGCGCCACGACGCGGCCATGCGCAATGATGACGATGTGATCGCACAGCGCCGCGACCTCTTGCATGATGTGGCTGGAAAACAGCACGCAGTGGCCATCGGCTTTCAATTGCTTGATGAAATCGCGCAGGCCGCGTGTCGCCATCACATCCAGTCCGTTGGTAGGTTCGTCGAGAATGATGTTGCGTGGGTTGTGAATCAACGCTCGCGCAATGGCGGTTTTAACGCGCTGACCTTGCGAGAAGCCTTCGGTGCGGCGGTCGATAAATTCCTGCATGCCCAGCGTATTGCTCAACTGCGCGATACGTTGCTGCGTGACGGCCGGCGACAAACCTTGCAGTTGCGCGTAGTACTCGATGTTCTCGCGTGCAGTTAAGCGCTTATACAAACCGCGCGCATCAGGCAGCACGCCTAAGGTACGTCGCGCTGCCAATGGATCGGGTGCCACATCGCGACCATCGATCACTATCTGTCCCCGATCGGGTTGCATCAGGGTATACAGCATGCGCAGCGTGGTGGTTTTGCCCGCGCCATTCGGGCCGAGCAAGCCGGTGACCGCGCCGTCTTGCGCCACGAATGACACACCATTTACTGCCTGCACTGAGCCGAAGCGTTTGTAGAGATTCTTCGCTTCGATCACGGCGCGGCTCCGTTGTAATTGAGGAATGCCGGCATGGGTTTGAGTTTTTGCAAACAACTTGCATCGAGTTTGTTTGGCTGCAATTTCGCGACGAACTCATTGATCAGGTGTGGCATGCAGCGCGCGCCTAGTACAGCATGGCCCTGTCCGGGCGCCGATAATACGCGCGCATTCTGCAGTTCAGCCTTGATCGTATCGGCATAACGCGGCGGCGTCACCGGATCGAATTCACCGGACAAAATCAGCACCGGTAACGATGTCTTGAATGCAGCGTGAAAATCTTCCGAACGGGCACGGTGCGGCCAAACAGTGCAAGCAGTCTGCAAGAACTCCACAAGGCTATTACCCAGCAGCAGTTGCTGGTCTTCAGCGCGGCTCTGCAGCAAGTCAGCGTCTTCAGTGCAGGCCACCGATAAGCCCATGCCGCCGGTGAGACGATCGTTGATGTCTTCACTCATCAACTGCTCCTGGCCGAGCAGCGGCGCATAGTTCCCACGCGTCGCTTCATCGAGCATCAATGGCAACAACGCGCTGGTGGCGCTGTTGTACGCATACAGGCGCACCAGGCCGGCGAGCCGCGCCGCGGTGAGCTGGCGTTGACTGCTTGCGTAGCTGCGCGGATCGGGCACTTGCACCGTTGCCACCTGTTTACTCAAGCGATCACGCAATTCGATGAGTTGTCGATAAGAATCCGGAAAGCGTTGCGCACATTCGGCTTGCGCATGACACAGAGCAAATTGCGCCTTAAGTGCCGCATCGAGATTTTGTGCATGATCTTGTCCCAGCGCCAGCGTGTTCGGCACCGGACTATCCAGCACAATACTGCGTACTGCCTGCGGATAGCGCGTTGCGTACTGCTGCGCCACCCGCGTGCCATAAGAAACGCCGATTAGATTCAATTGCACATTGCCCAGAGCAACACGCACGGCTTCCAGATCCTGAATCGCATCCGTGGTGCTGTAGAACTGTACATCCGCTTTGCCACTGATTTCCTGCAGACATTCGCGCAGCAAGCCTGGCAGTCTGGCCCTGTCGTTTTGCTGTTCATCAAGCTGATCCGTGCCCTGTTGCTTGATGGTCTTTTCCAATTGCGGGCAATTCAATGCATTGGAACTGCCGGTGCCGCGCTGGTCGACCAACAGAATGTGATGTTGCTTGCGCAATGGTTCGAAGGCGACAGCTACTGCTGGATAGTCTTCCGTCGCAGCGCCGCCTGGACCTCCATCGAGGAAGGTCACCAGATCGGCATCGGGTTGTGCGGCTTCGCTCTTCACTACTGCCACGTGGAGTTTAATGCGACGGCCTTGTTGGTTCGCCTGGCTGTGATCTTCCGGCACTTCGAACTCAGTGCAATAGGCTTGGACAGTAACTTGATGCTCGCTGCCGATAGTGCAGGCTTGCAAGGTGAGCGTGCCGAGTTGCAGTGTGTCGTGGGTGGTTATTTTTGCCATAGCAGGTGCAATGTCATGCCTTGACTTGCTTAGCCACAGCACGACGAAACTGCTCAACAACAGCAATAGAAGCACCCATCGCAAGGGCTTGATGCGCATAGAGCTGCATGTCTCCAGAAACTGTTCAATAAGACCAACTAGTCTAAACAGTAATCATCATACCTTTGTAGGAGCGGCCTGTTTGGATTGATGGGACCGCGATGATTTTATTCGCGGCCCCATCAATCCAAACAGGCCGCTCCTACAATGATCAAGATGTACACGCTACATGCCGACCCTTATCTGATTGCGTAGACTGTAGCCATCATGCCCACCCATAACTATTCCACGCTAGAGTCCTTACCTGAATCACTGCGCCAGCGCGTCACTGCGCAAGTGCAGGAATTACAGGATGCGAATCCGGAGAGCATCGCACCGCTATGGCAGCTGCCACAACTTGCAGCCTCACTGCCGCAAGTGTTCGCCAGTAGTGAGCTGGTAGCCAATGCCTGTTTGCGCGATGCCGGTCTGTTACCGCGTTTGGTTGCCAGTGGTCGGTTGTTGCAAAGTGTCGATGCGCAATGGTTGCGTAACGAACTGGATACCGCGTTGACCAATGTTGGCAGCGATGCGGAGTTGATGTCGGCGTTGCGCCGCTTTCGTTTGCAACAGATGGTGCGTATTGCGTGGCGCGATATTGCCGGCTGGGTCGAGCTGAACGAAACGCTGCAGGATCTTTCGGCGCTGGCCGATGTGTGCGTGCAATGTGTTTACGAGCGGGCATATGCACAGCTCGCTGCGCTATATGGCACACCGCGCGGCAATGAATCCGGTGCTGCACAGCCGTTGATGATTCTCGGCATGGGCAAGCTCGGTGGCCGCGAGCTTAACTATTCATCGGATATCGATCTGATTTTTCTGTATCCGGAAATCGGCCAAACCGAAGACAAGACGGATTCGTCATCACCGATGGCCAATGAAGAGTTCTTCCTGCGCCTCGGGCAACGCATCATTCAATGGCTGGCCAACAAGACCATCGATGGCTTTGTCTTCCGCGTCGACATGCGACTGCGTCCCTTCGGTGACAGCGGGCCGCTGGCGGTGAATTTCGATAGCTTCGAAATGTATCTGCAGCACAATGGCCGCGACTGGGAGCGTTACGCCTTCGTCAAGGCGCGACCCATTACCGCCAGCGAACATTACGACTATTTGTACAACAACGTCATTCGCCCATTCGTCTATCGCCGCTATCTGGATTTCTCGGTATTCGAATCGTTGCGCAACATGAAGCAATTGATTCAGCGGGAAGTGGAGCGGCGCGAATTACATGACCACGTCAAGCTCGGGCCGGGTGGCATTCGCGAAGTGGAATTCATCGTGCAGGCGTATCAGTTACTGCGCGGTGGCAGCGATCGCAGCCTGCAATCACGCGAACTGCAACAAGTGCTGCCGCGTCTGGTTGGCCATAAATTACTCGCTACGCAAGCTGTGAATGAGTTGTTGTCAGCGTATCGTTTTCTGCGTCTGGTAGAGAATCGCTTGCAGGAATGGAACGACGATAACACGCACTACTTGCCGGAAGATGATGCCGCGCGCCTGCGTCTCGCAGTGTCGCTCAACTATGCCGACTGGCCGACACTGCTCACTGAGTTGAATGCGCACCGGCAACGCGTCAGTCACTGGTTCGCCACCATCGTATTCGGCAGTGCTGCGGAAACACCAGTCACGGATTCGGCGCTCGAAGGTTTTCTCGACGCAAGCGTCACCGACGAAGAACGGCAGCGCGCGGTCGCCGCGCTGGGCTTTGCCGATCCGGCGCACATCACCGCGCAGATGTTGCAGGTGCGCGCCAGCAACTACTATCAACGACTCGATGAAACCGGCAAGCAACGCCTGCACGTGCTGGTGCCCAAAGTATTGCGCCTAATCGGTCGCGAACAAGCGCAGGCCGCGGTATTTACGCGCGTGCTGCGTATTGTCGAAATGATCGGCGGGCGCACCGTGTATCTGGCATTGCTCAACGACCATCCGGCGGTGCTGAGTCTGTTGGTGAAGCTGTGCGGGCAAAGCGAGTTTCTCGCCGATCAGATTGCAGCGTTTCCATTGCTGCTCGATGAATTGATCGACGAGCGTTTGATGAGCGATTTGCCGACGCGTGAGTCCATGCTCAGCGAGTTGCAATTCAAACTGGAGCACAGCGACGTCGATGATGAGGAACGGCAGATAGAAGCGCTGCGTGAATTCCAGCGCGTCGCGATGTTTCGTATTGCCGTTGCCGATCTCACCGAGCGCTTGCCGTTGATGAAGGTTAGCGATCGGCTTACTGATCTTGCCGAAATAATCGTGCAGCAGGCGCTACTTATGGCGCGAACATTACTCGCCAAACGTCACGGCACGCCGCGTTGCATCGATGCGACGGGCAAAACGCGCGAAGCCGGTGTGGTGATTGTCGCCTACGGAAAATTCGGCGGCATCGAGCTGGGTTACGGGTCCGATCTGGACCTGGTTTTTTTGCACGACTCTGAAGGGGCGCAACAACAAACCGATGGCGAACACAGTATCGACAACAGCGTGTACTTCGCGCGTCTCGGGCAGAAGCTAGTGCATCTGCTGAGTGTGCACACCCGCGCTGGGCGCTTGTACGAAATCGATGTGCGCCTGCGTCCCAGCGGCAAGGGTGGTTTGTTGGTGCAAAGCCTCAGTGGTTTCGATAGTTATCAACGCAACGAAGCGTGGACCTGGGAACATCAAGCGCTGATACGCGCGCGCCCCGTTGCCGGTGATATAGCCCCCGTAGAACGCTTCGAACGCATTCGCATCGAGATTCTGCGCAAGGCAGTCAAGCGCGACACACTGCGCGATGAAGTACGCAACATGCGCCAACGCATGCGCGATGAATTATCCAAAGCCGGCAAAGGTCAGTTCGATTTAAAGCAGGACGCCGGCGGCATCGCCGACATTGAATTTCTAGTGCAGTACTGGATGCTTAAGTGGGCCGACGAATATCCACCCATCATTATCTTTACCGACAACATCCGTCAGCTTGAAAGCCTTGCTTCAGGCAACATCGTTCCGCAAAGCGATGTGGATTTTCTGGTGAGCACTTATCGTCTATATCGCGAGCGCATGCATCACTTGTCACTGGCAGGTGACGAAGGGTTGATTGATGACGGCGAGTTTGTGGAAGAAAGGAAGAAGGTGGTGGCGATGTGGGACGCGGTCATGCGTTGATTCCCGCAACCGAGAGAAGGTGGGGAGAGCTGGTAGGGCGTACACCTTGTGTACGCCGAACGTTCGGCGCACACGCGTGTGTGCCCTACATGGTTGGTGTTACAGGAAAAGCGAAATAAAAAAAGCTATGCAACCGATGCCGCCAGTGTGTCTTCGTCATCATCATTCTGGACGCGTACCAGTACATGCGTCGGCACCTCGCATTTCATCGGCTTGGGACGACCGAGCAGAAATCCTTGTGCTTCGTCGCAACCTTCGCGCCGTAAAGTTTCGAACTGATCGCTGGTTTCGATGCCTTCGGCCAGCACGGGAATCGACAAGCTTCTGCCCAGCGCCAATACGGCGCGAACAATGGCGATTGATTGCGCGCTGTCGGTGATGCCCGAAATGAAGAAGCGATCGAGCTTGATCTTGTCAAAGGGGAATACACGCAGCGTTTCGAGCGATGAATAACCCGTGCCGAAGTCATCCAGCGCCACGCCGACGCCCAGTGCTTTGATTCGCAGTAACACCGTCAACGCGCGGTCGCGGTCGGACATGATGGCGGATTCGGTGAGTTCAATTTCAAGTCGATGAGCCGGCAATCCGGTTTCGCGCAAGGTTTGTTCGATCAGCTGCGGCAGATTGGTCTGCGATAGCTGCAGCGGTGATACGTTAACGGCAACGCGATGTGGCTGTTCCCATAGCACGGCATCCTTGCACGCCTGCCGCAGTACCCATTCGCCCAGACGGGAAATCAACCCATGTTCTTCGGCGATGGGGATGAAGTCCGACGGCGAGATATTGCCTTGACGCGGATGACGCCAACGCAGCAGTGCTTCGTAACCGGTGACTTCGCGCGTTGCCACCGATGCTTGCACCTGGTAGTGAAGTTCCAGCAGTTGGTTATCGACCGCGTGGCGTAGGTCGTTAGCCAACTCACGTCGCTCGCGAATCGCTTCATCTAGCAGCGCATCGTAGAAATGCGGTGTGACTGATTTTTCGCGCTTGGCCCGATACATCGCCAGGTCGGCGTTGTTGGTGAGTTCTTCGGCGCTGTCGGCGTCTTTGGGAAACACGGCGATGCCGATGCTGGCGCCGAGACGCGCTTCAAAATGCTTGCAGACCAACGGCTGTCGCAACACGTCGTCGAGCCGCGCAATGGATTTGAGCAACTGCAGCTGCTGCTCTACTTTGACGATGGCAACAAATTCGTCACCGCCAAGGCGGGCGACTACTGCACCGGGCAATGCGGCGCACATCCGTTCAGCCATGCTGATCAACACATCGTCGCCGGCCTTGTGACCATGCACGTCGTTGACTTCCTTGAAGCGGTCGAGGTCGATGACGATCAAGGCGAGCTGTGTGCCCGTAGTGCGCGCCACATTGATTTGATATTGCAGTTCCGCCTTGAACTTCAGTCGATTGGGCAAGCCCGTCAATGCATCGGTCATGGCCATGTGCTGCAGGCGTTGAACGGTGGTGGTGCGCGTATGCCGGTCGATGAACGCCGCGGCGATGGCGGCGCATATCACCAGCAATCCCACCAGTCCGGTCGCAAGCGCCAGTGCATGCATGCCTTCTTCGCTGAAGCTGGCGCTGAGTTTTACCGGCGTGATCTGTATGGCAGTCATCGCGGTGAAATGCAGGCTGGCGATAGCCGCCACCAATAAGCCGGTGCCCAGCGTCATGCGATAGCGCTGGATATGAGGGGAGCACAACACTCTGACGGCGACGCTGGACAGCACCACACCGCAGATGATGGAGGCGAGGATATATTCGATGCGCCAATGGACTACACCATCGACGCGGTACGCTGCCATGCCGGTGTAATGCATTGCTGCAATCGTTGCGCCGAGCAAGGCGCCGCCGGTTGCATGCAACATTGGGGTGGCTCGCCAGACAGTTATCGCGATGGCAACGGATGCGCCGACGATGGCGACGATCAGCGATATCAATGTCAACACCGGGCTCAAGTGCACCGGTGCTGAAGTCTCGTAGGCGATCATGGCGACAAAGTGGGTACACCAGATGGTCGCGCCGGTGGCCAGCGATGTCAGAAAAATCCAGCCGGCTCGCGGCAGGCCAGAGGTGACCCGCACCCGCTCGAAGATCTGCACCACTGCTGAAGTGCCAATGCAGCAAATCAACACGGCAAGCAATACAAACCACGGATTGTGGTTTGTCGAAATACACATCACGACATCAATCATGGCGGCTGGAACGTCTGGGTACGGTCTGGTTATGACACAGGATACAAGGCGGGTTTTGCAGTGCCTGCGTCACGAATACGCAGCGCCTTTCCGACATAATCGGTTACAGAAAGCATCGAGCCTGAAACACCGCGCCAGGAAATGTTATCGACGGTGGCGCGAAAGAATTGAGCACCGTAGGCTGGGATGCAATCCCGGCATCTGTGTGGGTTGTTTTTCTGAAGCTGGGTTTACGCTGACGCTTCAACCCAGCCTACGTCGGATCGCTTTATATCGACGCGCCTTCAGACCGTGGGCAAATCAAACACAAGCACTTCCGCATCCTTCCCGGCTTGCAATGTCACTTGCTTGCCGGCAGTGATCTGCAGCGCATCACCCGCGTTCAACGCCTGGCCATTCGCATTCACTTGTCCACGCGCCACATGCACATAAATGTTGCGACCGTCCGCTTCGAGCGTCGCTGCTTCATCGCCATCGAACAGTCCCGCGTATACGCGCGCATCCTGATGAATGAGCACTGAGCCCTCTTTTGCATCGGGCGAGGCAATCAAGCGCAGCTTGCCGCGTTTATCGGCTACCGAGAAATGCTTTTCTTCATAACTGGGTTCGATGCCGCGCACATTGGGCTTGATCCAGATCTGCAGAAAATGTGCAGCCTGATCCGACAGCGGATTGAACTCGCTGTGCAGCACCCCGCGTCCGGCACTCATGCGTTGTACATCGCCGGGACGGATGGTCGATGCGGTGCCGGTGGAATCCTTGTGCGCCAGCGCGCCGTCGAGCACGTAGCTGATGATCTCCATGTCTTGATGGCCGTGCGTGCCGAAACCAGCGCCCGCGGCGACGCGATCTTCATTGATCACGCGCAACGGACCGAACTCGACGTGCCGCGGGTCGAAGTAATCACCAAACGAAAAGCTGTGATAGGACTTGAGCCAGCCGTGATCGGCATAGCCACGTTCGTTACTGAGTCTTAATGTGTTCATGGGTTTCTCCTTAGGGTTAAGCATCGCGCACGGCGCTCCTCACGAAAAGTTCAATGATTTGTTCGATGTCATCGATTAAACGGATAGATTTGCGTGGCAAGATTTCCACCAGTCATTTCGAGCGCAGAGAGAACACCCTGGTATACACATGCTGCACCTCACTAAACTTCGAGAGCTGACATTGATCGCACCCAGCGATCCCAGACGGCCTGCTTACATCAGCGCCGGCAGCGGCTTGGTGGTGGTCGGTCAACACCTATATGTGGTTGCCGATGACGAGTTGTTCCTGGGTCACTTCGACTTGAATAGCGATGCGCCCGGTGAATTGTTGCGCGTGTTTCCGGGCGAGTTACCAGACAAGAAGAAGCCACGCAAAAAGTACAAACCCGATTTTGAATTGCTGCTGCGCCTAGCGGCATTTGCGCAGTATCCGCATGGTGCATTGCTGGCGATGGGCTCAGGCTCTACCGAACGTCGTTATCGCGCGGTGTTGTTGTCGTTGGGTGCCCACGGCGAAGTGAGCGGCGCATTGCAATTGCTGGATGCGACAGCGCTATATGAGTTGCTGGCGAAACAGTTCGCTGAGCTGAATCTTGAAGGTGGTTGGGTGCAGGGCAACGAGTTGCGCCTGCTGCAGCGTGGCAACAAGGGCGATTCGCCGAATGCGGTTATTCATTTGCCATTGCAACCGCTACTTAACGCGCTGAGCAGTGATCGATTGCCCGCGGTGAAACCGCTGGCAATCAATCGCATGAAGCTTGGCCATATCGACAACATACCGCTCTGCTTCAGCGATGGTTGTGCGTTAAACGACGGGCGCTGGCTGTTCACTGCAGTGGCCGAAGATACCGACAGCGCATATGAAGATGGCGCCTGTGCCGGCGCTGCGGTGGGCATGGTCGATGCTGATGATCAACTGATGTGGATCAAGCGCGTCACGCCGTCATACAAGATTGAAGGTATTGAAGTTCAATCGCAGGCTGATGGCATTCACGTGTTGTTAGCGAGCGATGCGGATGACATCAACGTGCCTTCGAGTTTGTTGTCCGCGACGCTTTAGTAGCGGTCGTTCGAGAACGACCTTCTCTATTCTGAGGGCGGTTCGTGAACCGCCCCTACAGTTAAATCCGGTCGCTGAGCCTATCGAAGGGTCTTAATGCTGCGCAATGTAACCGCAGTTGCGGCAAGCTCGCACAAGATGCGAGTCATTCGGGCAACGCCTTACGCACCACGCAACACATTCACTCGCGCCGTCTTGGCATTTGCAAAGTGGTATTCCGGCGGACTCACCATCGCCAATTGTCGCAGTTGGTTCACCGTAACTGGCGTGCCCATGGTGATTTCAATCTGCTTACACAGTTGCAGCAAGACTTGCGACGTCCCGTCGGCATCGAGCGCGGCGCGATGCTGGCCGATGCTCGGCAACTTGAAATGACGCATTAGTAAATGCAGTGAGTGACTGGGTAGTTCAGGCAACAAGCGACGTGCGAGTTGCACGGTGCAGATGAAATCATCGCCACTGCGTGACAGATGCAGCCGCTCGCATTCGCAATCCAGAAAACCTTGATCAAAAGCAGCGTTATGCGACACCACGGCGTCGTTGCCGATGAAGGTCAGCAGCTCGGCGATCACACGCTGTGGTGCGGGCGCCGAATCGATCATGCGTTGATTGATGCCGGTAAAGGTGCGGATCGAGTTGGATAAGCGACACTCGCAGTTCATCAGCGATTCGTAACGCGCCACTACCGCGCCGTTATGCAGACGCAGGGCGGCAACTTCAGTGATGCGATCACCGTGATCCGGGCGCAAACCAGTGGTTTCAAAGTCGAGTACGACCAAGGTGTCGGCGAACATAAACCGATCCATGTTGAAGGAGTGCGTTCACTGTAGTTGGCGATGTGGTGCAGCACCGTGACCATGATCACGGCTGGTCGCAGCGTTATGGCAATCCGTTGGCCACCGTTGCGGGAATGAGCACCAGTTCCGTCACGTGTTGCGCTTTGATGCAACGCCTGATTAAGGTCAATTCTTATGCGAAGATTTATTCGGCGCTATTGGTTGCCAGGCGTTCCAGTGTCTCGGTGACTTCGAGCCAGGCGCTTTCGGTTTGATCGATATCGCGTTTCAGTTTTGTCTGTTGCTCCAGCAGTTCGCGGAGCTGCGCTTTTTTTGCGGCGTCATAAATATCCGGCGCCGCCAATTTGGTTTCGACACCGGCGAGTTGTTGCTGCAGTTGCGCCAGTTGCTTGTCGAGCTTGGCGATGTCCGCTTTGAGCGGCGCGATTTTGCCGCGCTGTTCGGCTTCATCGCGTTTACGTTGCTCGCGTGCCTCTTTGCTTTCTTTGGCGGCTGGTTTTGCTGCGACCGGTTTGGCTTTGCTTTCCTGTGCGGCATCCTTGGGATGCGCTGCAGCCCACTTGGCATAGTCTTCAAGATCGCCATCGAAGGGCGTCGCGCGACCGTCAGCGACGATATAGAACTCATCAACGACGGTGCGCAACAAGTGCCGATCATGCGACACCATCAACACCGCGCCACTGTAATCCTGCAAGGCCAATGCAAGCGCCTGACGCATCTCCAGATCGAGATGATTGGTGGGCTCGTCGAGCAGCAACAGGTTCGGTTTCAAAAACGACAGCAGCGCCAGCACCAGCCGCGCCTTCTCACCACCGGAAAAAGGTCCAATCGCTTCGAATACACGATCGCCACGAAAGCCGAAAGTGCCGAGAAAATCACGTAGATCCTGTTCGGGCGCTTTCTCGCCGGCGGGTCCGCCGAGGCGACGCAGATGCAGCAGCGGCGAGGCTTTGTCATCGAGTTGTTCGAGTTGATGCTGCGCGAAATAACCGATGCGCAGATCTTTCGACTCGGTGCGTTCGCCGCTGAGTGAAGGCAATTCGCCCGCCAGCATTTTGATGACCGTGGACTTGCCGGCGCCGTTGTGGCCCAGCAACGCGATGCGTGCACCGGGCGCGATGGTGAAATTGATTTTCTCCACCAGCGGCGTATCGCCGTAACCCACCGATTGATTTTCAACGGTCAGTAATGGTCGCGGTAATTTCAATGGCTCCTGAAATGAAAAAGTAAATTCGGTATCAACGTGCGCAGGTGCGATGCGCTGCATGCGTTCCAGGGCCTTGATGCGACTTTGCGCCTGGCGCGCCTTGCTGGCCTGCGCCTTGAAGCGATTGATAAACGACTCGATGTGTTTAACTTCGCGTTGCTGACGCACGAACAAGGCTTGCGTTTGCGCAAGACGCATCGCACGGGTTTCTTCGAAGTCGGAATAATTGCCGCGATACGCTTCAGCTTTACCGCGTTCGATATTGACGATGCGATTGCAGATGCTGTCGAGAAAGTCGCGATCGTGCGCGATCAATAAAATAGTGCCGCGATAATCCTGTAGCCATTTCTCCAGCCACATCACCGCGTCGAGGTCCAGGTGATTGGTGGGCTCATCGAGCAACAATAAATCGGAGCGGCACATCAGCGCCTTGGCCACATTCAAACGCACCCGCCAACCGCCGGAGAAATCGCGCACGGCACGTTGCTCGTCAGCGTTGGTGAAACCGAGACCGTGCAACAAGGTGCCGGCGCGACTGCGCGCGTGATAGCCGCCGATGGCATCGTACTGACCATAAAGTTCAGCGAGGCGATTGCCGTCGTCGGCCGCTTCGGCTTGTGCGATCTGCGCTTCAATGGCGCGCAATTCAGGGTCGCCATCCAGCACAAACTCGATGGCCGGCGCATCGCTGGCAGACAACTCCTGTGCCACGTGGGCGACAGCCAGATTGCTAGGCATATCGAAACTGCCGGCTTCGGGTGTGATTTCACCGCGCACCAGCGACAGCAACGTGGATTTGCCGGCGCCGTTCTCGCCGGTAATGCCGATTTTTTCGCCGCGAAACAGATTGAAGGTGGCTTTTTCAAACAGCACGCGCGTGCCGCGGCGAATGGAGATGTCGGAGAAATTGAGCATAGCCGGCGAGTTTAGCAGTTGGTGTTTACGGCGTAGGGTCGTTGTGAGGAAGGGATGTCGGTGCCGCGAATGTTTGCGGGGATGCAATCTTGCCGCAGTCCCTTCTTCTCCCTCTCGGGAGAGGGGTGAGGGTGGAGACGCACTGCTGCTAGCTGTGGTTCCTCCTCACTCCGTCTCTCCCGCGAGAGCAGAGAGGACGCAATGGTAAGTGTTGGAGTCTAACTTCTGCTCTTGGGATAGATAAGCAGAGGGTGGTTCGCGAACCGCCCCTACGTTCAAATCGAAAGATGCTATTTAGGCAAACAGCGCCGCGATGCGATGCTGGCCATTCGCCTGCGCCACCATCAGTGCCAGGAACGCATCCGCGCTCATTGCAGCGCCAAACAGATGGCCTTGGGCGTAGTGGCAATCGTGTTGTTTGAGATAGGCGAGTTGCGCGCGGGTTTCGACGCCCTCGGCCACCACCTTCATATCCATGCTCTTGCCCATGTCGATGATGGTGCGGACGATGGTGGCGTCGTCCTTGTCTTCATCGATGCCGCGTACGAATGATTGATCGATTTTCAGCGTGCTGATCGGGAATTGTTGCAAAGCGCTCAGCGATGAGTAGCCGGTGCCGAAGTCGTCGATCGAGAGATGCACGCCCATCGCAAACAACTCATCAAGTAATTTGATGGTGCGCTTCGGGTCCTGCATCAGTGTGGTTTCGGTGATCTCCAGTTCAAAACAGGTTGGTGATACGCCATGGCGTTTGAACATGTTGCGACAGCGGGTAACAAAGGTCGATTGACGCAATTGCTTTAACGACAGGTTGATTGAAATCAAACCGGGGTCGCGCACCTTCTCGGTCCAGCGTTTGTAGTCTTCGCAGACGCGATTCATCACCCAGTCGCCGATGCCGAGAATCAGGCTGGTTTCTTCGGCCAGCGGAATGAACTGCGCCGGCGAAATATCGCCATGTCCCGGTAGACGCCAGCGCAACAAGGCTTCAGCGCCCACGATCATGCCGCTGGTCAGATCGACTTTGGGTTGATACAGCATCACCAGTTCGTCGCGTTCCAGCGCGCGACGCAGCTTGGATTTCAGCATCAAGCGTTCCACTGCGGCGGCATTCATCTCCGGTGAATAGAACGCGAAGTTGTTGCCGGCGTTTTGCTTGGAGTAGTACATCGCCGCATCGGCGTGACGAATCAGATCGATCACGTTCTCGGCATCGCGTGGGCAGAACGCAATGCCGATACTGGCAGTAAGAAACAGCTCATGCTGCTGCACGTAAAACGCCTTGCTGATTTCGGCGAGCACCACGCGGGCGAGATTGGCGGTTTGATTGCGCACATCTTCGTGCGGATCGAGCCCTTCGATAAACACTGCAAACTCATCGCCGGCCAGCCTACCGAGCACGGCTTCTTTCGGCAGCGCGCGCGTCAAACGTTCACTCAGGATTTCCAACGTGCGATCGCCCGCTTCATGGCCGAAGGTGTCGTTGATTTCCTTGAAACGATCCAGATCGAGATACAGCAGCGCCACCACTCGTTCGGCACGACGTGCACGCGCGATGGATTGTTGCAGCAGGTGCTGGAACTGCATGCGATTGGGTAGTTTGGTCAGTGAATCGAAGCGCGCCAAGTAGCGAATGCGCCGTTCGGCGCGTTTGCGTTCGGTGATGTCGCGCATCACGAAGATCGTGCCCTGGAACTCCGCCTTGGCGGCGCTCAACGAGGAACTGGAAATGGATACCGGAATCGTCTGACCGCTGGCAGTGCGAATTACCGATTCCTGTAACTCCATGAGCGCTTGATCGTGTTCGGGATCGGCGTGCTGCACCGGCACCAGCAGATCCTGCAGGGGCTTGCCGGCGAGCTGGTCATCGCTGAAACCGAACAGGCGTTGTGCGGCGGCATTGATCTTGGTGATCTTGCCGGTGGTCGAAGTCACCAGCACCGCGTCGTTCATGCTGTCCAGCACGGTGGTGAGGTAGTCGCTGTCGATGGTGCTCTGGCGCAGCTTCTGCCGCATCTGTTCCAGCGCCGATTCCAGCGGAGCCAGTTCGTGTTGGCCGGTGAGCGCCAGCGGGGTGGTGTAGTTGCCGTTGCCGATACGTTCGGCGGTTTCGATCAATTCGTGGATGGGGCGATCCAGCCGGCGGGTCACGCGCCACGTCAGTACGGCGGCCAGCATGGCCAGCACAAAACCCACCAGGCCCAGAACCAATTGCCACGTCAGCGTGTTGTCGTGTACGGCAGCATCAATCAATACGGCGGTGAAGCCCGTGCCGAGCAGGGCAATGGCCAGAAGCACTGTGATGATGGATTTAGATGATTTCACTCAATTGCCGCCGCTGACCTGCAAGGACGTAGTCAAGACCGCTGATTCTAAGGGTCATCTCCTCGGCCAGGGCAGGCTGTGGCAAGTGACTGAAACACGCAGACCGAGCGCATGATACTGATGCGCTTTAAAGTAGGCGAGCTAGTCAAACCCTTAATTTATTGAATGGCTTGTATATATGTCTGGTTTCCGGGCAATGTCTGTCGGCCGGACGCCCGTGCTCACGTCAACCTTTAACCGTCACCATAACCGAACATGAACGAACTTGAATTGACCGGTCGCAGCAACAGCCACGTGGTCAGCATCGCTGAACTCGGCTGCAGTTTGCATATTGAAGCGGTGGCTTCATTGCTCGCGATGCGGACTGCGGCGGCACGAGAAGGCATTCAGCTACAGGTGCGCTCGGCATTCCGCGATTTCGACACGCAGTTGCTCATCTGGAACCGCAAGTGGCGCGGTGAGCGGGTGTTGCTCGGCCGTGATGGCTCGCCGCTGGATTCCACCCAGCTCGGTCCGGATGAACGCCTTGACGCCATTCTGACCTGGTCGGCCATCCCCGGCGGCAGCCGCCACCACTGGGGTAGTGAATTCGATTTAATCGATGCAGCGGCAGTGCCGGCGGGTTATGAGGTGCAGCTAGTGCCCGCGGAATATGCCAGTGGCGGCCTGTTCGCCAAGTTTACTGCCTGGATGGATGCCAACGCGCGTCGCTTTGGTTTCTTTCGACCTTATGCCACTGACCGCGGCGGCTTCATGCCCGAGTTATGGCACTTCAGCTATGCACCCGTGTCGATGCGTGCCATGGAATTGCTAAGTTTGTCGATGCTGCGTCGGGTGCTGGAGCAAAGTGGCATCGAAGGCAGGGCTCACGTGCTGGCGCGGCTGCCGGAAATTTATACGCGGTTTTTGTTGGCAGTGGATTTGCCGAAGTGGTGATGGCGATGTAGGGGCGCAATTCATTGCGCCCTCTTGAGGTTCAGTCCAGCTAAACGACTACGCTTTCGCCCACAAGGTCTTCAACCGATCCAACGCCAACGAACGAATGTTCTGCACCGGGTTTTTTTCCCAGGTAAAGCAGGGTGGATCACGACGCAGCAGCGGCCAATGCTCGGTGCGCAGAATTTCGCTCAAGTAACTTAAGTGCGATTCGATGGCATCAACATATGGATTCTGACCGTTGAACAGCACTTCGAGATGTCGATAGACGCCGCCGAATTCACCATCCAGATGTGATCCCCAGATGGAGCGGACGAATTCCGGCGTGCCGCGCAGCACATCCAGACCCGAGCTGTATTTCACTTTAGCGCCGCCGGTAGTCGCATCTTCGGACACGGCGATGCCGCCGAGCACAAATTCGGGATACAAACGGTCACGACATTTTTCCAGATAGCAGCGATCCGACATCTGCGCGATCAAGTCCGCGGTGCCAAGCAAGTGGCCGGTGGTGCGATCCAGCGCGCTGTCGAGATGAATCAGATCGAAGCTCAGTTCGTAGCCGGTGAAATGAATGATCTGCGTTGCTACCGGAATCCATTCGCCGAGATCGATCACACGCAGGTAGCGAGCAAGAAACTCGGCGCCGCGCGATACATGACTTAAAGTCAGTTCGGCGCCATTGCGAATTCGGGAGTTCTCGAGTTCGCGGATGTAACCGGAGTCATGAAACAACGCGCAGATGATGCACAGCATGGCGCGATCCGGACCGATGCGTTGTTCGCTGCGCACCGCACGATCATGCGCCACGCACAGACGTGCAGCAGCCAGCGTGCCATCCAGCGAATGTTGCATGTCGTGATAAACGGTGTCGCAGCCGTGATAGCCCGGATACTTGCCCTGGAATAGGCGTTCGAAGTCGGCGAAGGCGATGTCGAGACGATCGAAGGAAAAGTAAGGCCACGTCTGCGCGTACAACTCGCGCACGGCGCGACGCACCGACTCAGGCGAGCTTACCTGGATGGTATTGGTGACGTCGTAATCGTTGCGGCGGTACTGCATTGTGCGGGCTGAGCGGGCGAGCATTTGCGAATGCAGCGAGTTTAGCCCTGTGCCCGTCGCGGTGGGGTCAGTCTGTGTGAAAAGCTGCAACTAAATTGCAAATGCGGGATGCACCACACATTTGTGGTCTTTAGTTTTCGCAGTTCAGGTAATGCGGCGGAAAGGTGCTGTGGGCGATTTCTGGCACGAACTGTGAAGAATTTTGATTGGCGCGAATCAAGTTTGATCGAGCGCCCAATGCGAACCTAAGACATTCCCTATTCAAACAGATTCAGCTTTAACCCTCCCCCTTTCGGGGAGGGAGGTAGCGTTATTTTTTCATGCTTTTCTTGTTTCAAGCAGCGAGTCCCAACTGCCTCAGCAAGGGTTCGATCTGCGGCTTGCGACCACGGAATTCAACGAAGGCTTCCATCGCATCGCGACTGCCGCCTTTTTCCAGAATCGCACCGGCAAAGCGTTGCGCCGTTTGCGTATTGAACACGCCGCTTTCTTCAAACGCGCTGAAGGCATCCGCTGCCAGCACTTCGGCCCATTTGTAGCTGTAGTAACCGGCGGCATAACCACCGGAAAAAATGTGCGAGAAGCTGTGCGGAAAACGATTGAATGCCGGTGGCTTGATCACCGCCACTTGATTGCGCACTTCGGCCAGGGTCGGCATCACATTCGCGCCGCGCGTTGGTGAGTACTCGGCATGAATGCGTAGATCGAACAACGCGAACTCAAGTTGTCGCACCGTCTGCAAACCAGCCTGAAAAGTGCGCGACGCCAGCAAACGTTGCAACTCAGCGTTCGGCAGTGGCTCGCCAGTTTCAACATGCTTGGAAATCAGCGGCAACACTTCCGGCTGCCACGCAAAATTTTCCATGAACTGGCTGGGTAACTCGACCGCATCCCATGGCACGCCATTGATGCCGGAGACACTGGGGTAATCGATCTTGGTGAGCATGTGATGCAGACCATGACCGAACTCATGGAACATGGTCACGACTTCAGAATGTGTGAGCAGTGCAGGGGTTTTTCCGTCAGCAGCCGGCGGCATGAAGTTGCATACCAAGTAAGCCACCGGCAGATAGTGTTTCGCGCCCAATTGCATGCGACCGACGCAATCGTCCATCCAGGCGCCACCGCGTTTTTTGGCGCGTGCATACAAGTCCACATAGAAACTGCCGCGCCGAGTGCCGTCGCTGTTCAAGATGTCGAAGAACTGCACATCGGCGTGATATTTCTCGACATCTTTGCGCTCTACGATCTGCACGTTATACAGCTTGGATGCGACAGCGAACAAACCGCTCAACACTTGCGGTGCGGGAAAATAAGGACGCAAGGCTTCTTCGGATAAATCGAAGCGCTGCTGTTTCATGCGTTCGGAATAAAAACTCACATCCCATGAATTCAATTCACGACCGGCGAAAATTTGCAATTCATCCAGCTCACGTTGTGCAGCGCCCTTGCTGTAAGTGGCAAGCTGTTCGAGAAACTCGCGCACTTCCTGCACCGACTTGGCCATCTTGGTAGCCAGCGAGTACGTCGCGTAATTATCGAAGCCAACCAGGCCTGCGAGTTCATGACGCAATTGCATGATCTGTTCGATCAGGTTGCCGTTATCCCATTTCTCCGGTTGCAGACCTTGATCCGACGCGCGCGTCACCCACGCTTGATAAAACTCGCGACGCAAGGTTTCGTTTTCGCTGTGCATCAGTACGGCCATGTAGTTCGGTGCATCCAGCGTGAACAACCAGCCTGATTGTTGCTTCGCTTGTGCAGCGGCACGCGCGCGAGCGACGATCGGCGCCGGCAAGCCGGCAAGTTCACTCGCGTTATCAATCTGCTTGCTCCACGCATTGGTTGCATCGAGCACGTTCTCATCGAACCTGGCTTGCACCTGTGTCAGTGTTTCCATCAACTCTTTGTAGCGCGCTTTTTTATCGGCCGGCAGCGCCACGCCACTTAAACGAAAGTCACGCAGTGCGTTATCAAGCAACTTGAGTTGCGTGCTGTTCAGTTGCTTGGCTTGTTGCGTGCGCACTTGTTCGTAAGCGCGGTACAAGCGTTCGTTCTGGCCGAGATCGGTATGCCATGCGCTGAGCAACGGCAAGCAAGCGTTGTACGCAGCGCGCAATTCGTCGGAGTTCATCACGCCGTTCAAGTGACCCACCGGCGACCAGATGCGTGACAGGTGATGCTGCATTTGTTCGAGCGGTGCAATGGTGTTGTCCCAGGTTGCCTGCGGCTGAGCCAGTATTTGCTCCAGCGTGGCGCGCTGCTCATCGAGCAGTTGTTTGATGGCAGGCTCGATCTCGCTCGCTTGAATATGCGTGAATGGCGGCAGATCGTTGAAAGACAGCAGGATGGAGGTCATAAGTAACTCGCTGACAGGTGGTTGCAACTAAAGATATGGACTTGAGCTCCAGGGTTCAAGTTAGTGACAATGCATCTCTCCTATCGTTACCCACCGGAATACCTATGAGCATTCGCCCGTTTCGCAAGATCAGCCCCAAACTTGGCGCGCGCGTCTTCGTCGATGAAAGCGCGGTCGTGATCGGTCGAGTCACGCTCGGCGACGATGTGTCGGTGTGGCCCGCTGTTGTCATTCGCGGCGACGACAATGACATCAGCATCGGTGCGCGCACCAATATTCAGGATGGCAGCGTGTTGCACATCACCAGTCCCGCACCTGAATTACCCAAAGGCATGCCGTTGGTTATCGGCGAGAGCGTGACGGTCGGTCATAGTTGCGTATTACACGGGTGCACCATCGGCAATTTTTGCCTGATAGGCATGGGCGCCATCGTGCTCGACGGCGCGGTGCTGGACGATTACGTCTTCATCGGCGCAGGTGCGGTGGTCGCGCCCGGCAAACGCCTCACCAGCGGTTTGTATCTGGGCAGCCCGGCGCGGCGCACACGCGATCTGACCGATAAAGAGCGGGCGGGCATGCACGAATCGGCCAATCACTACGTCGGGGTCAAGGACGAATACCTGTCCGAGTGAGGCCTGCTGACACCGTCCTTTCGGGTCTTTTTGGTTGACTCACTCCGGCCCGGCCGGTTTAATACGCGCCCCTCCCGAAACCGGCTCACTCGAACCGGACGCATGGCCAGGTAGCTCAGTTGGTAGAGCAGCGGACTGAAAATCCGCGTGTCGGCAGTTCGATTCTGCCCCTGGCCACCATTCACTTAATCTGCCAGATCGAGCTGTGAGTGTTTACGCACAGCATCCCGCTGCGTCGACTGACTGAGAAGACTTATCACTTTGTTCAGTATGGATCCCGAGCCGAGGCAGTCCGTAGGTGGAAGCGCCAACGCTCTGCGGAGCCCAAACCAGGTAACACTCGTTTGGGCTTCGTCTTGTCTGGGCTCCGCGGAATCAAGCGGTGCATTCGCATTGCAATGAGTTTATTTTCGTTGCTTCCGAATATTGGAAACAGTCATGTCACCGATAAGCGCGCCCGTCGCTCGCACGCAGATGCTGATTCGCCGGCCTGCATCGGCGGTCTATCAGGCCTTCATCGACCCTGAGATAACCAGCAAATTCTGGTTCAGTCGCGGCAGCGACAAGTTGCAGCAAGGCGCGACCGTCAAATGGTTTTGGGATATGTATGGCTTTTCGGTGGATGTGCGTGTGCTGGCGCTTGAACAGGATCGGCGCATTCTCATCGAATGGCCAACGCCGGTTGAATGGCAGTTTTCACCTCGCGGTGCGGACGCTACGTTCGTGACCATCGTTGCCAATGGCTTTGCCGGATCGCCGGATGAGCAAGTGGCCAAGGCTATCGATTCAATGGGTGGCTTCAGCTTTGTCCTTGCCGCGTGCAAAGCGTGGCTTGAGCACGGTGTGCAATTGAATCTGGTTGCTGACCACAGTCCGGATCAACAGACTTAGTGGCCTCGGTTACCAGGCGCATCCGAAAAGCATGGCTCAGGAAGATTCTTGTCGCGATGTGCGTCTGCGGCGTGCATCGACTGCTGATGCGGCGGCGCTTGCAGCCATCACCATCAGTACCTTTACAAAGACCTTTGGTCATCTTTACTCGACGGAAGATCTGCAAACCTATCTCGCCAAATTCAGTACTGAATATTGTCGCGAGCAACTGGCTGATCGACGCAAGGCGATATGGTTTGCAGTGATGCAGGATGCCGCGGGATCAGAAATGGTGGTTGGTTTTGTACTCGCCGGTGGTTGCGATCTGCCGGTAGACAATCTCGAAGCGAATGCCGGCGAAGTAAAGCAGTTGTACATCGATGCGGCATATCAAAATCTTAAACTCGGTACTCGCCTTATGGATGTCGCATTGGCGTGGCTGGGTGAGCAAACCTATTCACCACTGTATGTTGGCGTGTGGTCCAAAAATTTCGGCGCACAACGTTTTTATGCGCGTTATGGCTTCAGCAAGGTGGGTGAGTACGGATTTCCCGTGGGCAAGCATGTCGATCTGGAATTTATTTTGAAGCGCTAAAGCATCTAACGCACCACTCGCACCATCTTTTCCATCAAGTGCTCCAGCACCTTATCCGGCGCGGCGCATTGCCCGGCATGCGCCGGTGAGGTTTGAATAACCGTGCTGCGCGGTGCGGTCAACCAATGAAAGCGTTCGCGTTGCGATAGTTTGCCGATGGGTCCCGCATCGGCGCCGCCTGCGCAAATAGCGATGAGGCTGTTGGTGTGGCGGCGAATGGCATCGATGTCGAGGTGAGGATCAAATGCCAGCAAACGTGCTGCATCCAGTTCGATGCGTGCTTGCAGAAAATCATGCTGTGGGCACGACACGATTACGCCAATGTTGATGAACTCACCGCGCTCGACGCGCGGCACCACGCGCACGATGGCGTAGTCATACGAGCAGGGCGCGTGCACGTTGTGCCTCCTCGACAAATGCTTGCGGCGTGGTCAATCTGCGTTGCAGATACTCCGCGTACGCGGCGCGATATTCTTCGGCGCTGCTGAAGGTGGCATCGTCTCTCAGCCAGCTATCGGGAATCTGTTCGACGATGGCGTTAATGATGGCCGATGTCAGTCGCGCCGTGCAGTGCACGGCCGCTGCTGCCAACTGATCGGCGGCCGACAACAACACGTGATTCTTGATCATGGTGAACGGGTCTTGACTGCGTTGCAGATAGTTCGCCCATGAGTGATGAAAGTACAGCGCCGCTCCGTGATCGATGAGATATAGCTGGCGATGCCACATCAGCAGATTGGTGTTGCGCGCCGTGCGATCGACATTGGTGATGAAGGCATCGAACCACACGAGCTTCGAAGCAAGTTCGCCGCTGGGTTGATCGGCCACCGGATCGAACGTCACCGAACCGGGCAGGTAGTCCAAGGCGATGTTCAGTCCGGCGCTGGCTTTCAGCAGATCCTGAATCTCCGGATCGGGCTCGGTACGTGCCAAGTCCGCATCCAGTTCGACGAACACCAGCTCCGGCACCGGCAAGCCGATGGCGCGCGCCAGTTCGCCGCAAATCAACTCGGCAATCAATGCTTTCACGCCCTGTCCCGCACCGCGAAACTTCAACACGTACATGCCTTGATCGCTGGCCTCGACAATGGCGGGCAGCGAGCCGCCTTCGCGCAGCGGTGTGACATAGCGGGTGACATGGACAGTGCGTAGTGGCATTGGGCGACTATAACAATAGAGGTGGTGAGCCAATTAGGTGGCTTCTTGTAGGTCGGGTTTCAATCCGACATCCGACATCGCTGTCGGGTTAAAAACCCGACCTACAGAAGAGCCGGAATTTCCGGCGTTATGTGCGGCTTTGCCCCCAATCTGTGCGCTGGGTGGCAATCGCAGTGCCTCGTTAACGCTGGAGAATTACAGGGTTTTTCTTTAGACTGCCCGGCCTCATTGAAGCCGACCTTGAACCCAAGTCAGGCGCGGGTTACTCGGCTTCGAGAGCCCACCCATTGCAGCCGGCGCATCTTGATTGCTGTGGCAGCGCCGCCATTCATGAGGAACCTATGTTAGAAGCTTATCGTCAGCATGTGGCCGAGCGCGCCGCGCTGGGTATTCCGCCGTTGCCGCTGACTGCGCAACAAACCGCCGATGTCATCGAACTGATCAAGGCCCCGCCCGCTGGCGAAGATGCATTTTTGTTGGACCTGCTGACTCATCGCGTACCACCGGGTGTGGATGATGCGGCCAAGGTCAAAGCGTCCTTCCTCGCTGCCGTTGCGCACGGCGACATCAGCGTCAAACTGATCAGCAAGGCCAAGGCCACCGAATTACTGGGCACCATGGTAGGTGGTTACAACGTCAAGCCGCTGATCGATCTGCTCGACGACAAGGACGTGGCGCAAGTTGCCGCGACAGCCTTGAAGAAAACCCTGCTGATGTTCGACTTCTTCCACGATGTGGCGCAGAAGGCCGATGCCGGCAACGCCCAAGCGAAGGACGTGATCAAGAGCTGGGCCGATGCCGAGTGGTTCACCTCGCGTCCTGAAGTCGCCAAGAAGATCACCGTCACCGTATTTAAGGTGCCGGGCGAAACCAACACCGACGATCTGTCGCCCGCGCCCGATGCATGGAGCCGTCCCGACATTCCGCTGCACTACCTGGCGATGTTGAAGAACACCCGCGCCGATGCCGGCTTTGTGCCGGAAGAAGATGGCAAGCGTGGTCCGATCAAGTTCATTGAAGACCTGAAAAAGAAAGGTCACATCGTTGCGTATGTGGGTGACGTGGTCGGTACCGGTTCTTCGCGTAAGTCAGCAACCAACAGCGTGATCTGGGCAACCGGCGAT
>Ga0157379_10000028_pt1 | contig 86433 bp, 73 predicted proteins | sample S25metaG_FD_121802 | JGI IMG/M metagenome (GOLD analysis project Ga0157379, IMG submission 121802) | Switchgrass rhizosphere microbial communities from Kellogg Biological Station, Michigan, USA - S2-5 metaG | ecosystem: Host-associated > Plants > Roots > Rhizosphere > Soil | place: USA... | reverse complement strand
GTCGTCGTGCCTTGCTACAACGAAGAAAGCGTATTGCCCGAGACCCTGCGCCAGCTTCTGCTCACCCGCGCCAGCCTGGTACGCGAAGGTCGCATTACCGAAGAAAGCCAGCTCTACTTCGTTGACGACGGCAGCCGCGATCGGACGTGGGCGCTGATCGAGCAGTTTGCAGCGACCGAGCGCTGTGTGTACGGAATCAAGCTGTCGCGAAACAACGGCCACCAGAATGCCGTGCTGGCGGGCTTGTTCCATGCCGCGGGCGACGCCATCGTGACGGTCGATGCGGATCTGCAGGACGACATCGGTGTACTGCCCGAGATGGTCTCCCACTACCTCAACGGCTATGACGTGGTCTATGGCGTGCGGAACCGGCGGCCGAATGACTCATGGTTCAAGCGCGTTACGGCGGAAGGCTACTACCGTGTCCTGGCCGCCATGGGTGCGAACGTCGTTTTCAATCATGCCGACTGCCGTCTGATGAGCCGGCGAGCCATTGATGCGCTGAAGGACTACGGCGAAGTCAATCTCTTCCTTCGAGGCATCGTGCCGACCATCGGTTTCCCGTCCGCAATCGCCTACTACGATCGGCGCGAGCGGTTCGCGGGCGAATCCAAATACTCGCTTCGCAAGATGCTGGCTCTTGCGGTTGACGGCATCACTTCGTTTTCGACTGTCCCCCTGCGCATGATTGCGGCGCTTGGATTGTTCATCTTCGTTGTCAGCCTGGCGCTTTCGGCCTGGGTACTGTGGATTCGCCTTTTTACCGACCAGTCGGTTCCCGGCTGGGCTTCGCTGACGCTGCCAATCTACCTGATGAGCGGAATTCAATTGCTCAGCGTCGGAATCCTTGGGGAGTACGTGGCCAAGATCTACATGGAGACGAAGCGTCGACCGCGGTACTTCGTCGAGAGAATCGTCACGTCGGGCAACCCTGTGCCCGACGCTCGGCGATGGGCGGGTTCTCGCTTCCCCGCGGGAGACGGAGTCGGGCCACCTCGCGATGGCACCTGATGCCGACCGAGGGCAAAGGAGCGCACCTGCGTTCGCGGGCCCATGACGAGCGTTTGATACTCACGACGGAATTGTTCTGGGCAAGTCGTATTTGACAAGGGGTGGCGCGCCCCGGTCTACACGCCATCCGGACGCAGCGACAGGTTCGCCGCCCGTCGTGGAGCTAATCGCCCCGATAGGGGGCAAATCTTATACGCTATCGTTCCGGGTCGATTCGAGGATCGGAATAGCGGATGAAAGCGGTAACGCAAAACTTGAAGACCGGAAGGATGCGCGTGGAGGAGGTTCCACCCCCGACGCTGCGGCCGGAGGGCGTTCTGGTTCGCGTGCGGCGCTCGCTGATCAGTCTCGGCACCGAGCGTGCCGTGCTCGAGCTTGCCAGCAAGGGAATGATAGGAAAGGCCAGGCAACGACCCGACCTCGTTGCCAAGGTGCTGAACAAGGCAAAGCAGGAAGGGCTCTGGAACACCTTCAAGGTGGTCCGCAACTTGATGGATTCGCCGATACCTCTGGGTTACTCCTGCGCCGGCGAAGTCCTCGCCGTGGGCGAGGAGGCGATGGAATTTGCCACCGGTGACCGCGTCGCGTGCGCGGGCCTCAACTTCGCCAATCACGCGGAAATCGACTATGTGCCGCGCAACCTGGCAGTCAAGCTGCCCGCAGGCGCGACCTATGACGCCGCGTGCTTCGTCACGATCGGTGCGATCGCGATGCAGGGTGTGCGCCTGGCGAACCTGCACTTGGGCGACAAGGTCGTCGTGATGGGACTTGGCCTCGTCGGCCAAATTGCCGCGCAACTCGTACGCTGCGCTGGGGCCACGGTCATCGCAACCGATCTTGATCATTCCAAACTGGAGCTGGCGGCGCGGCTGGGAGCGCATCATGCGGTTCCGGACGCTCAATTGGACGCCATGGTCGGTGGGCTCAGTGGCGGCCACGGCGCCGACGCGGTTCTTATCTGCGCGGCCACGAAATCGAATGATCCGTTGCGGCGCGCCGGTGCGCTGTCCAGGCTCAAGGGCCGCGTCGTGGTCGTGGGCGATGTGGGAATGGAAATCGAACGCCGCGCGTTCTTCGAAAAGGAGATCGAGCTCATCGTCAGCCGATCGTACGGACCGGGCCGCTACGATCCAGCGTATGAAATTCGCGGTGTCGACTACCCGCTCCCCTACGTACGGTGGACCGAGCAGCGGAACATGCAATCGTTCCTCGACTTCGTCGCGCGCGGCAGCATCGACGTTGCACCCCTGGTCACCCACCGCTTTGCAATTGCCGACGCAGAAGCGGCGTATCGCGTAGTGACCGGCGAAACAGACGAACGCGCGATCGCCATGCTTCTCGAATACGACGGCCCGGCGGAGCTGCCCACCCGGATTGCCCTGCCCGCTGGAAAGGCACCCAGGCTCGACCGCCCGATTCGCCTGGGGGTGATCGGTGCGGGGCAGTTCGCCAAGGCCGTGCTGCTGCCGGCCCTGGCAGCGTGCAAGCAATTGCAGATTCACGCCGTCTCGACCGCATCGGGTCTCACGGCTCGAGAAGTCGGACAGCGCTACGGCGCGAAGTTTTGTACCAGCGATGCGGCGGAGGTGATCGCCGATCCCGAAGTCGATGCCATTCTGATCGCGACCCGTCACGATCAGCATGGTCCGCTGACGGCACAAGCCATTCGCGCTGGTAAGGCGGTGTTCGTGGAAAAGCCGCTGGCGATCACGCTCGATTCGTTGCTGCAGGTGCAAGCGGCGATTGCGGCCTCGGCGTCACCGCGATTGCTGGTTGGCTACAATCGCCGGTTTTCGCCGCTGGCGGTGAAATGCAAGGCATTCTTTGCCGCCCGGGTGGAACCGATGTTCATCAGCTATCGCGTCAATGCAGGCAGCTTTCCGGCCGACAGCTGGGTGTTCGACGCGAAGGAAGGCGGTGGCCGCATTCTTGGAGAGGTGTGCCACTTCGTCGATTTCATCTGCTATCTCACCGGCGCTCGACCGCAACGCATATTCGCCGAGGCGCTGCCGGCCAACGGGCCGCGCACGCTCGCCCGCGACTCGGTCTCGATAACGCTCCGGATGACCGACGGCTCGATCGGAGCGATTCACTACCTCGCCAATGGTGACCCCGGCGTCCGGAAGGAGTACGTCGAAGTCTTCTGCGGGCAGCATACGGCGATTCTCGACAACTACCGGTCGCTGTCGCTGCATCGCCGCAACAGGTCCGAGAACCATCGGTTGCTGAACCAGGCCAAAGGACACAGTGAGGAAATCAAGAGCTTTGTCGCCGCACTCTCCGGTGGCGGGCCAATGCCGATCGACGCCGAGACGCTGATCGCCGTCACGCAAACCACGTTTCTCGTCCATGCGAGCCTGGACTTGGGCGAAACCGTTGGCTACCTGCCGCCCGCCGACCCCGTGCCTCGGCATGTTGGCCACACGTGAGCCTCGCGTGACCCATTCATCGGCAGTCGAGCCCTATCAGGCAGCGATACTCGAGCAGATGCCACGCGTACTAAGCCGGATGGACCGGGAGCGTTACAGTCCCACCTCAGGTTGTTGCGACCGGACCTTCTGGGCGTGGAAATTCACGGACTTTCCGGGAGCCCGTTTCCAGGAGGCAGTCTGCGTCCTGAGTTTCGTGTACACGACGGAGTTCGCCGGCAATTCGTATCATCGCAACAGGAATCTGCTCGACTGGATTCACATGGCGCTGCAATACTGGACCTCCCTCCAGCACGCCGATGGCAGCTTCGATGAGGCGTACCCCAACGAGCGTTCATTGGCCGCAACGGCCTTTACAGCGTTCTACGTCGGCGAGGCACTCCACTTTCTTGGCGAGGATCTCGCCAGCGAAACCAGGAACGCCGTTCACGAAACCCTGCGTCGCGCCGGTGGTTGGCTCGTCAAGAACGACGAGACGCATGGATTTCTGTCCAATCACCTGGCGGCCGCAAGCGCCGCGCTGCAGCACATATTCGTGTTGACCGGAGATGGCCGGTGCAGGCAGCGAAGCGTCTATTTCTTGAATCGCGTTCTCGAGCATCAATCCGCGGAAGGCTGGTACGAAGAATACGGAGGTGCCGACTTCGGCTATCAGACCCACGGCACTTTCTATCTCGCGCGCCTGCTGGAACTGGACCCGCAGCCGCGCCTTGCCGAATCGCTCGCGCGCGCCCTGCATTTCCAGGGATTGTTCATTCATCCGGACCGAAGCCTGGGAGGCGAGTACGGCAGTCGGAACACGCAGACCTACTATCCGGCGGCGTTCGAAATGCTGGCCGCCAGCGACAAGGCGGCGGCATGGATCGCGCAGACCATGCGGCCGGCCGTTGGCGGTGGGCTGGCGGCGGGCGTGTTCGCTGTAGACGCCTACAATCTCTTTCCTATGCTTAACAATCTGGTCTTCGCGTTGCGGGCATGTCGTGGCCCTGGTCACGCGGCGGCGGTACCCGAGGAACCCGGAAAGGAGGACAGTTTCCTGTGGTTTGCAAGCGCAGGCATCGCCCGATTTCGGCGCAACGAATACGTGGCCTATGTCGGGGCGAGCAAGGGCGGTGTCGTCAAGCTGTTCGACCGGCGCACGGGTCGCCTGGTCTACAACGACTGCGGCTATATCGGCCAGCAGCGCAATGGAACGTGCGTCACGTCACAGCACTTCGATCCGGCGCGACCCGTCGAATCGGAACCTCACGAGCTCACGCTCGCGTCTTCGTTCGTTCGCGTCTCGCGTCCCGTCATGCGGCCATGGCTGTTTCTCGGGTTTCGCGTGTTCAGCCTCACGCTCGGCCGGTCTGCGGCGCTTGCCCGGTGGCTCAAGCAGCGTCTCGTCGATGTGTTGATCTACCGCAAGAAGCCGGTCGGTATCGAGTTGCGGCGCACGATCGAGTTTCACGACAGACATGTGACCGTTCGCGACCATCTGGGTGGCGCGGGCCTCGCGAATCTGGAGGAAATCCGCTGGGTGCCTTCGTTCACGACGATGCACATGGGATCGTCGCGGTATTTCGTCAGACACGAATTGGACGACCTCGGATTCGATGCCGAGCGATCGGAGCGGCTTGACCCTCGCCGGATTTCCGATCAGCCGGTACTGACGCGCACCATCCGGTTCGACTAGGGCCCGATCAATGTGCGGCATTTGCGGCTACACCGGATTTCGCGCTGAAGGATTGCTCGAGGCGATGACCACCTCGTTGCGGCACCGCGGACCCGATAGCTTCGGGTATCTCCGCCACGAGGACGTGGGCCTCGGGCATGCGCGCCTCAGCATCATCGATGTCGCGGGTGGACAGCAGCCGATCGAGAACGAAGACGCCTCGCTGGCAGTGATCCAGAACGGCGAGTTCTACAACTTCCGCGAGCTGCGCGACGAGCTGCAAGCGCGCGGGCATCGTTTCCGCACCAAGTCCGACGCGGAAGTCATCCTGCACCTCTACGAGGAAATGGGACCCGAGTGCGTGAAGCGGCTGGTCGGGATGTTCGCCGTCGTCATCTACGACAAGCGCAAAGGCGAGCTTTTCATCGCGCGCGATCGAGTGGGCATCAAGCCGCTCTATTACGTCGAATTGCCGGGAAAATTTCTCTTCGCCTCGGAGTTCAAGGCCATTCTTCGCTGCGACGACGTACGCACGACCCTTGACTACCAGGCGGTGCACGACTACCTGGCACTGCGCTATGTGCCAGGACCAGGCGGGATGTTCCGCGAGCTGCGCAAGTTTCCGGCCGGGCACTATGGCATGGTCCGCAACGGGAGGCTGACGCTGACGCGTTATTGGGAGCCGGAGCTGTACTCCGGCCCTTTCCCTCATTCCGACGTGGAGTACGTCGAGGGGTTCGCGGAACGGTTCGAAACGAGCATCCGGCGGCGGCTCATCTCCGAAGTACCGCTGGGCGCGTATCTCAGCGGCGGACTGGATTCGAGCACGATCGTCGCCGCCATGACGAAGCTCGTTTCGGAGCCGATTCGCACGTTTACCGTCGGTTTCGACTATGAGCACGACGAACTGGCGCAGGCGGCGGAGACCGCGCGCATTCTCGGCTGCCAGCACACGGAAGTTGCCTGCCGTGCCTCGGACATCGAGCTGCTCCCGAAGATCGCCTGGCATCTCGACGAACCGTTGGGTGATCCGATCGTGATTCCGATGTTTCAGCTTTCGCGCGAGGCCAAGAAAAGCGTGACGGTGGTGTTATCAGGCGAAGGCGCCGACGAAATCCTCGGCGGTTATGTCTTCCACAAGGCACTCCTGCGGGGTCACCAGATGGCGAGCCTGGTTCCCGCGTGGCTTCGCCGGAACATATTGCCGGGACTGATGAACCTGATCCCCGCCGGCGCGTACAACCTGGCGTTCGACTACCCTGCCGCGCTTGGCCAGCGCGGCAAGCAGAAAGTGCTCGACTTTGTCCCCCTTACCGGGTTGAGTGCATTGCCGCAGGCCTATCGCCATCTCATTTCCTTGTTCGACGAGCGGGACACGCCGTCGCTGTATTCGGCGCATTTTGCGCAGGCCCTGCGATCGAATGCGCCTGCGCCGAACCGTCATGCCCGCACCGACACGCGCGTCCCGTTCCTGAATCATGCGCTACACCTTCAATTCGATCACTGGCTCGCCGATGACATCCTTACCAAGCAGGACAAGATGTCGATGGCGCACGGTATCGAGGCACGCGTCCCGTTCCTGGACCATGAGCTGATCGAGTACGTCATGCGGGTGCCGCCGCGACTTAAAGTCCATCGCGGAGAGACCAAGGTACTTTTGCGGAAGTACGCGGCGCGGATGCTGCCGGCTGCGGTAACGGCGCGCCGCAAGATGCCTTTCTATGTCCCCCTCGAGCAGCATTTTCGCGCGCCGGCGTTTCAAAATATGATGGCCGACACGCTTTCGGATGACTCCGTGCGCAACCGTGGACTCTTTCGGCCGGAGGCGATTCAAAAACTGCGCCAATCGCTGCACGCCGGCGAGTTCGTTTATCTGAAGCAGGTCTTCAGCCTGATGATGCTCGAATTATGGTTCCGGATGGCGGTAGACCGGCGAGGTGTGGAATGAACGACAGGCCGGCGAGCCGCGGCCGTGGTGATCAGCGTCACCCTTAACCAGGGAAGATTCACCGCCAGCTGCATTTCCATGCACTGACATTGCTTTTCCAGAGGCGGGTGGCCAGAATATGCGGAATTTTGCACGGCTAGATGAAACGACACCGCGGGTAGAAGCCGTGGTCTCCCTGCTACGGCATTTCCGCGCTGTTGATCTGGAATGGATGGGTACATCCAAGGTGCCAGAACGAGAGTTCCGCACGGCATTCGATCGGCGAGGTGCGGTATGGACGCAACTGACGGCATGACGCGCGGCCCGAACGTCAGTGTGGTTTGTCCTTTCTACAACGAATCGGCGATCATCGAGCATTCCATCCGCAATCTGGCCGCGAATCTGGAGCGGCTTGATTGCGACTGGGAGCTTCTGGTTGTCAACGATGGCTCCACGGATGATTCCGACGATATCGCCCGCCGCGTCGCTGCAGAATATCCGCGCGTGCGTGTTCTCGGCTACTCGCGCAACAAGGGTCGTGGTGCGGCACTGCTGACCGGCATCAACGAGGCGCGCGGTGCGATCATCGTCACCACGGAAATCGACCTGTCGTGGGGCGAGAGTATCGTTCACGACCTGCTTGCGGCGATGCACGCCTGCCCCGAGGCGGACATCGTTGTGGCCAGCCCCCACCTGCCCGGAGGCGGGTACCGAAACGTGCCTGTGAAGCGCGTTCTGCTCAGCCGTTTCGGCAACAGGGTGATCCGCGCGTGCATGTCGAATGTCGCGACGATGAATACGGGGATGACGCGCGCATATCGCCGAGACGCGATCATGTCCCTCCCATTGCACGAGCCTGGCAAGGAGTTTCACCTGGAGGTGATCCTGAAGGCCACCGCGCTCGGCTACCGGATTCACGAGATCCCCGCGGTCCTGGAATGGAAGGATTACAAGCAGGCCGGAGAGCGGCGGAAGCGGAAGAGCTCGAGTCGAGTCAATCGGCTAATTGTCTCGCACAGCTTGTTCAGCTTGCTGGCAAACCCGGTTCGCTATGTCTGGGCGCTGAGCTTCCTCGTGTTTCTTGTCGGACTCCTGTTCTTCGCCGCCGCCGTCGTCCAGTACCTCAGCAAGGAAGTTTCGGCATTTTCGGCCATCGTTGCCCTGCTCTTGTTCATCGTGGCCGGGAGTCTCTTCGTGGTCGGCATCGTCCTCAAGCAGGGTAATATGATTCAGCGCGAGCTATGGGCGCTCCAAAGCCGGCTTCAGGTGAAACCCCGGGACGCGAGGGACTCGGCCGACGATGAGCGTTCGCAGTCCATCGTCGCCGGACGTCGCTAGACGGCACGGGTGCAGGCGATCCTGGTTTGCGCATGCGGTTAAAATCGCTCGATCATGGCCGAACGATCCAATGATCTAGCCGCCGACAGCCGGCCCCTGGTCGGCTGGTCGCGTCGAGTTGTCCGCGTGCTCTTGCTGACCGTGCTGCTGGCACTCGCCGTGGAGATCGCGTTTCGCCTTTTCATGGCCACTCAATTGGGTCCCCGAGTCCTGCTGTACGGGACTCCGCTGTTCCGCCAGGAAATCAGCGTAGCGAAGCGCAAGGAAACGGAGTGGCAGGGTCCACGAACTCCTGGGGGCCGCGCGGATGTGCGTTCGGGCTACTCGAAGTATTTTCCCGGCGAGACCAAGACCGACACCAACGAGAAGGGCGAGCGGCTGGCCTATCAAATCAACAGCCACGGCTTTCGAGCGCCCGATTTCGAGACTGCGAAGGCACCGGGTGTAATGCGCGTTGTCGCCCTGGGGGCGTCGTCAACATTCGGCTACGGATCCAACGACAACGAGACCTATCCGAGCCAGCTGCAGGCTCGCCTCAACGAACGTTGCAAAGCGCAGCAGAAGTACGAGGTGATCAATCTCGGCATACCGCACCTGACCTCGCAGATGATCCATGACTTGTTCATCGCCGAGGGCGTCCCGTTGCAGCCGGATGTCGTCACGTTCTACGAGGGCTACAACGATAGCGCCACGACTCCGGGGGTGCTGTCGGTCGAGAGCATTCGCAATACGTCGCATACGGAAGGCCACATCGCCAAGGTTTACCGCACGCTCGTTCCGGTCTACCGTTGGGCCCGCGACTGGTCGATGTCGCTGCTGTTCATCGACAATATGGTTCAGACGTCGCAGCGATCGACGCCCGCGCAGGTAGCAGCGTACCGGTCCGCCCAAAGAACCAGTGGCTTCCTGGCCAATCTGCAGGCGATTCGCGATGCCACGGAAAAGGCAGGGGGGAAATTCGTCGCGGTGAGCCAGCAGGCCAAGTCGTTCATCGTTCCGCGCGAGAGCATTCACGGCGTGACCTTCGCCGACGAGCGTCGCCGGATCGAAGCCAAGCTCGCCGACGAAGGGACGTTGACATTGCAGGAGCTCTTTTTTCTCGGCCACTCCGATACGATGGACGCACTGCGGAAGTGGGCGCGCGCCGAACAGGTGCCGTTCGTCGACGGAATCCAACGGCTCGACAATGAGCGTGAAGAGCTATACACATGGGTCCATCTCACGCCGCGGGGCAACGCGCTGCTGGCGGACGCGATCGCGGATGAAATTCTGCGACAGACCTGCAAGTAGCCATTGGCCGGCTTCGCAATCCTAAAGGTTCGCGGGAACGGGCGATGCGACTGACCTACTCCCAGATTCAGGGCGAATTGAACTCCCGCGATTTGGCGGCGTTGCCGCCATTGCGCATCGCCGTGCTGCGCAATGTCGTGGTCGAGCCCATCGAACCGTATCTTCGCTATTTCGCCTATCGGATGGGATGCAATGCGCGCTGCGAGTTCAGTGATTACGACAACGTGTTCCAGGAGGCAGTGGGAGGCCACAAAGGCATTCTCGACGCGCAGACCGACTGCGTCGCCGTCTTCCTGAAACTGGAAACCCTTTCGTGGGACCTGGCGCGGAACTTTGCCGGGTTGACCGTGGGCCGGATCGAGGAGGAGGCAGATCGAATCAGGGAATTCGTGTCGAGGGTGCTGGTAGGGATCCGGCAAAAAACGAACGCCATGATTCTGTGGAACAGCTTTGAACTCCCGCCCCATCCGTCGCTGGGCATCTTCGACTATCAGCAGGCGCACGGGCAGACCGCCACGATCGACCAGCTCAACCGGTTTCTCGGCGATGCGCTGAGCGACCACAGGAATGCCTATCTGCTGAACCTCAACGCCTGCCTCGCGAGAGTCGGTGCCAGGAGCTTCTACGATCTGCGCTATTGGCATCTGGGGAAGGCTCCCTACTCCCGCGAAGCCCTTGAAGAAATCGGCGGCGAGATGTTCAAGTACATTCGTCCGCTGAAGGGCAAGAACAGGAAATGTCTGGTTCTCGATTGCGACAACGTGCTCTGGGGTGGAATCATCGGCGAAGAAGGGTTGGCGGGCATCAAGCTTGGCAAGACCTATCCGGGATCTGCTTATCATGAGTTCCAGCAGGAGATCCTCAATCTTCATCGCAGGGGCGTCGTCCTCGCGCTATGCAGCAAGAACAACGAGGCCGACGTGTGGGAGGTGTTCGCGCAACACCCGGACATGCTGCTTCGCAAGGAGCATATCGCAACCGCGAGAATCAACTGGGACGACAAGGTCACGAACCTTACGCGGATTGCCGAGGACTTGAATCTGGGGTTGGAAAGCGTTGTCTTCGTCGACGACAGCCAATTCGAGGCAGATCAGGTCCGTCAATGTCTCCCGCAGGTGGAGGTCGTCCAGTTGCCCTCGAGCCGGGCCGTCGAGTACCGCGATATCCTTGCGGCCGGTGGCTGGTTCGATGCCCCCACCCTGTCGCAAGAGGACCGACACCGGGGGACCATGTACAAGGCCGAGGAAGCACGCAAGGAGCTGCAGGCGCAGAGCCGGGACTTGACCAGCTTCTATGCATCGCTCGAAATGATTCTGGAAATACGCAACGTCGACGAATTCACGGTTTCCCGGGTTGCGCAGCTCACTCAGAAAACGAACCAGTTTTCGCTGACCACGCGCCGGTACTCCGACGCCGAGATCCACGCGTTGAGCGAGAGCGCATCGGCCGACGTGATCCACTGCCGGTTGCAAGACCGCTTCGGCGAGTCGGGTCTCACGGGGGTGTGCATCCTCAGGTATGAGCGCGACCGCGCGCTGATCGACAGCTTCCTCCTTTCCTGCCGCGTGCTGGGAAGGGGAATCGAAGACGCGCTGCTCGTGCAGTGTATGAAAAGGGCAAGATCAAGGGGCTGCACGGTGGCGGTCGGCGAGTATCGACCCACCGCAAAGAACGAGCAGGTGAAGGATTTTTACCCGAACCACGCCTTCCGCCGTGTCGCCGGAAACCCCGAGCTTCACTACTTCGAGCTCGACCTCACATCATTCGATGGTCTGGAACCGCCGTATTTCCATCGGATCGACACGCAATTCCAATACCGCGCAAAGGTCGGCAGCCAATGAGCACGCGAGAACGCGTCCTGCGCGTCGTGAGCGAGGTGCTGGGGCGTCCGGTTGCCAGCATCGACGACGATTCGTCGCCGGACAACATCGAATCGTGGGATTCCCTGAAGCAGATGAACCTGGTCCTGGCGCTGGAACAGGAATTCGGAATCCGCTTTACGGACGAGCGAATCGTCGAGATGTTGAGCGTAAGGCTGATCGTCGCGGCAGTGGCCCAACTCGGACCACAGGCAAATAGTGACTCCGAACGTTAAGCATATCCTGTCGGGCTACAGCGCCAGGCAATTCGTCGTGCGCGTGGCGGAAGAGTATCTGTGGTGGATTCTCAGAAGCCTGCCCGGGTACGAAGGCGTCTTTCTGAGATACCTGTTCTTGAAGTGCACGACCAAGCGGCTTGCAGGCTTTTGCTGGATCAGCCAGGGATGCACGATCGTCAACGGTCACGCACTGTCCATCGGCAAGAACTTCTGCACGAACCGGAATGTGCTGATCGACGCCATCGGCGGCATCGATATCGGCGACGATGCCAATATCGGTCCGAATTGCGTGCTGCTGTCGCATGAGCATTCGATGTTGACCAAGGAGAGTTATGCGAGCCCCCGGGCGTACCGGCGAAAACCGATCAAGATTGGAACGGGCGTATGGATCGGGGCCAATTGCTTCATCAAGGCAGGCGTGTCCATAGGAAATGCCGCCGTCGTAGGGGCTTGCTCCAACGTCGTCAGCGACGTGCCGGATAACGGAAGGGTCATCGGCTCACCGGCGCGGCCTTATGTCGCGGCGATGCGCGACCTCCTCGCCCCGAAGGAGCAGATGCCGCCGAAATCCTGAAAATCGAACGGCGACCTGGTTCGGCGAAGCGCCACTGGCGGGATCTCCCGCCCGACCGGATCTCGAGATCTGGCATCGACCCGCTCGTTTTGCCAAACCACCCGTCAACTTCGATTCCGCCCATCGTCCTCAGCCGTGAAGGCGTCTTCGTCATAATGACCCTACGACGATCCAGGTTCTCGCTCGTAAACCTCGCGGTGCTGGCAGCCACCGTGGTGATCGTGTTCGCGGCGTGCGAGATCGGAATCCGCATCGTCGAGTCCATGCGTCAGGCGAAGGAGGCTGCCGGCGAGAGCTGGGCGATCTACGACGAGAGCCTGGGTTACCGGCCGCGACCCAACTTCGGTGACGCGAACGCCTACGGGCTGCGCGGTAGGGCCGTGGAAACGCCAAAGCAGCGCTTTCGTGTGGTGATCCTCGGCGACTCGGTCATCTACTACGGCGACTACGCGGCCGACACCATTCCGGGACAAGTCGAGCGCGTACTTCGTGCCGACGCGCACCTCGCGCCAACCGAGGTGCTGAACGCGGGCGTGCGGGGCTACACGAACTACCAGGAGCTTGGGTTTCTCAAGCAATACGGAATGGCGCTGGAGCCCGACGTCGTAGGCGTGGCGTTCGTGCTGAACGACCTTCACCGGATTCTCCACAAGTTCAAGGTCGAGAATGGAAGGATCGTCGGACAACAATATGCGTTCGCCGACGAGGCGGTGCGATCGGTCGACAGCCCGATCTATCGGCTCGCGCGTCAAAGTCACCTCCTCGTGTGGCTGCGCAGGCAACTATCGGTGTTCGATGGCCTGATCGAAGTCTATGCGGGAAAGGGATTTACCTTCGACTACCGGCCGGATTTCAATGCCGCGTGGCAGGAAGCGCCGTGGCGCGACGTCGAGACGCAACTGGGCGAGATGATGGCGCTCGGCCGTGAGCGCGGATTCCGGGTTTTTTTGGTGGCGTTTCCATTCGGCGAGCAGCTGCGGCCCGATTATCTCGCTCGCAACCGCGAGTACGTGACGTATCCGCAGCGAAAGCTCGCCGAGATCACCGGCAGGCTCGGGATTCCCTACCTCGATCTTTTCCCCGTACTGGACCTCGCACAGGATTTCGATCGCGACCGCATCCATCTCACGAAGCGGGGCCGCGCCGTGGCGGGCGATCGTATCGCGCGCTTCCTGGTCGACCAGCGACTGGTGCCGATCCTGGCACCGCCGCCGCCCCCTCGAACCACTGCACAGTGAAGGGACGTCATCGATACAATCGGGTGCGCGATCAGCGACCCACGGGCCGATCGGACCACCTGACTATAGTGGCGAGCACATGAGGACCCCGGCCACACCGTAGCCTTCGGGCGTCCATCCCTGGTCGATCATCTGCGCGCGCACGATCGGGCGCGCCGCCCTCGCCGTTGTTGATCAGCCACTATGACGTTGGCATATGATGCTGCGTAGCAGCAGCATAACGGCGCAGTTGGCCCGCAATAGCTGTTGCGCCGGACCACATGCTGCGACGAGTTGTGAAGACAGAAGCCGGGGCACCGTTCGGAATTGCCCCCGCGATGCTCGCGGACACCGTAGCTACCGGCGATTGCGCTCCGGGTTCACGTGATCGAGTGCGTCAAAACTCCGGCGAGCACATGGCTACTCCGACCGAGCCGTATCCCTCGGGGATCCATCCCTGTCCAATCATTTGCAATCGAACGTTGGCGTCAGTCGTGTAGCGATGATTGGGAGCCGAGCCTTGTCCATTGTTGTACACGCGGTAAACCGGCACCGTTCCCGCAACGCACGTTCCCGCTGGATCGGGCACCATGATGTTGAACACGAACCCTTCCAGTGACCAGTCAGGGCTCGTTTGGACGATCGCGCATTCGCTCGCGAACGGTGTGTAGAAGTGGGAGCTTTTCGGTGCGAACGACGTGCTGAAGAAGCGGCAAACTGACGAACCGATGAAGCTCCCCGTTGGATACGCCAGGAATTGATGGCCCGTTCGCGTCCAGCCGACGAATGTCCCATTGTCGAGTTTCGTGATTTCGTCGGCATCGCCGGTCACAAAATAGTGGTCCCACGCCGCATGGTGATATTCGATGACGACCGTCGTGGCCGAGCCCTTGCCGTAGACCGTGGCGTAGCCTTCCGGAACGGTTAGCGTCACGCTGCCGTTGCTTGCCACCACCACGTCCGGCAAATCGAACGCTTGCGTAGTGCCAGCCGCAATCGCACGCACGCCGTACGCGCCTGGTTCCAACCCGCTGATCGTGACCGGCGCAGTGCCGCTGCCTGCGGTTCGCTTGGCCACCACCACCTGGGTGCCGTTCGGGTTGACGAAGGCGACCGTGCGCATCGTCGCACTCTGCGCGTCCACCCGCACCGCCCCCAACCGGACATACCGAAAGAACAGCGCCATCGGCGCGACATTGGGAGCGAAGCTGAACACGGGCGCCGCCGGATTGCTCACGTCGGCAACGTAATACCCGTTGAGCGACCCCCCGGCCTTGCCCGCCACCGACCACTTTTGCCACGACGACACCTGCCCCAGCTGCAGGTCGTCGAAAATCGTATCCATGGTGGCCGGATACCACTCCGACATGGCGGTCTGCTTGCCTCGCGCCTGCGCGTAGCTATGGATCGCCGCATAGTCACCGGACGAGTACCGGTGGTAGGCCGCCGTGGTCAACGCCGCCATCGCCCCCGGCACCGACTCGATCGCCGCCAGATAGGGAATGGTGTTGGCCGCATTGGTCACGCTGGGAGCGATCAGGTTGAGGCTCGCATAACCGGCCCCGTTGAACATCGCCCGCAACGCCACCAGCGCTTGGCCGATCTGCACCCCGCCCCACGGGTAAGCCGGGTCGGTATTCTCCGGTTCCAGCGTCACCTCGAAGGCGTCCAGCGTCACCCCATACTTGGTCTGCAGCCGGTCGGCGTAGGCCTTGACGAAGGCCGCATAGGCGGCCGGATTCTGCGAAAAATGAAAGTTGCCGTTCATCCCGGGCACGTTGAAATCGGTCCCGATCATGTTCACGTACAGCCTTTCGCCGCGCGCCTGCAACTGCTGCCGCATCGGCAACAGCATCGTCTCCACATTGAAATCGAATTCGGCAAACTGGTACGGCGCGCCGCCGATCTTCTCGTACGCGTGGCTATTCCACTGCGTATAGCTCAACTGGCCGTTGGCGAACTGCGTCCAGTAATCGACCGGATTCATCCACCCGGTCTTCAGCGGCAGCTGCAGCCGGTTGATGCCGAGCTCGTTGACCATCTTCGCCGCCACCGCCGGCGCATACTGCAGGTAGCTCGGATCGTAAGCGTTGGCCGCCTTGTTGATCTCCCAACCCCGCGCGGTCGCCTCCCAGCCGGTCATCGTCTGGTACCTGACCGCCGCGTTGACGCTGATGGTCTCCGCCGCCGCCGCCGGCACGGCGAACGAGCCGGCCCAGATTACCGCGAGGCAAAGAGTATTGTGTATACGGATCATGGCCCAAGTCCCGCCTATGGTAGTACAAGACATCGATCAGGGTGCTCAACGACTCCGCACCCCCGCTTGCCTCATGACCACACCGGGCCGGAATCATTCCGCTCCCACGGTTGTCTGATCGCATGGAATTGCTCCAGATCGGGCCGTGTGTGCCTGTACACGACATCGACAGCCCGGACTCGACGGGTGATGTGCCATTTGCAGTAAGCTAGCGTTGCGTTCGAGGCTGCCGGCCCTCTTTCGGCGCCCAGGTCGTAAACACTCTCGGACAGATGATGGGAGAGTAATCATGCGCAGTGTGGGTCCGCCAGGGGTAGCGGTGGTATTGCTGCTGATGTCGCCCGGTGTTGCCGTGGCCTATATCGGCCCCGGCGCCGGAATCACGGTGATCGGCACCGCCATCGCCCTCCTCGGCGCAATCCTCCTGGCGATCGTTGGGTTCGTCTGGTACCCGATTAAAAGATTGCGGGCGAAGTTGAGAGACAAGAAAAACGGGGCGCAAGCAGACGAGGCGCCGCCGCCCTCATGATCGTCGCGACTGCGGCAGCGTCGATCTGCACGTTTCTCGTCGCATTTTGGCTTACCGGTGTCGTGCCGGCCGCGACCGGCGCACTGGCGATCGTCCGGGACGCGCTCGGTGCGATGCGTGATGCCGGGCTCGACGACTCGGCGCGCGAGAAGGCCGTGCAGCGCGCCTCGTTCCGGCTGATCGGAACGTTCGTCTCGATCCTGGCGCGAGGCGCGGTGGCCATCGGCGCGTCGCTGCTGCCGATCTGGCTCGCCAATGTGACGGGTGTCGCGGCGAGCGACCAGGTCATCGAATTCTTGTCGCGCTGGGACGTCATCGCGATCGTCTCGATCGTGATCGTGGTGGGCTATATCGTCCGGATATGGCTGTGGGCCTAGAACTGAACTACTCGTTCCTCGATCGCGTGATCCATCGCATCGCCTTTGCGGCAGCGCCGGTCCAACTGACCGCGGCGGACGCGGAGAGCGCGCTGTTCCACGCCGACTTCGACGACGTTCGCAGCGGCCGGCCGATCTTCATCACTTCGCTGCCCCGCGCCGGCACCACTCTCCTCCTCGAGGCGCTCCACCAGTTTCCGTCGCTCGCGGCGCACCTTTACCGCGATATGCCGTTTGTCATGGCGCCCGTGCTGTGGTCGCGCGTCATGGGCGCTTTCCGCAAGCGGGCCGAGCTTCGCGAGCGCGCCCATGGCGACGGGATGCAGGTGGGCTATGACAGCCCGGAAGCGTTCGAGGAGGTGTTGTGGCGCGCCTTTTGGCCGGAGAAGTATGAGGCAGGCGGCATTGCGCTGTGGCAGGCGGCCGATGGCAAGCCCGAGGCACAAGCATTCTTCGCCCAGCATTTGAAGAAGATCATCGCGCTACGCCGACCCGATCGCCGGCAGGACGGCCGCTATATCTCCAAGAACAATGCGAACATTGCCCGGCTCGACCTGATTCGTCGCATGTTTCCCGACGCGACGGTCGTGGTGCCGTTCCGCAACGCCGTCGAGCACGCCATCTCGATGCTTCGGCAGCACCGCAACTTCACGCGGATGCACGCCGAACAGCCATTCGTTCGCCGCTACATGGCCGACATCGGCCATTACGAGTTCGGCGCACTGCACCGCCCGATCGCCTTCCCCGGGCTCGAGGGACTCATCGGTGGCCGCGACCCGCTCGGCGCCGATTACTGGCTCGCCTATTGGATTGCCGCCTTCGATTACGTGCTCGCTCGCGGCGAAGGAGTCATCCTTGTCCCGTACGAGGCCGCATGCCACGACGCGAAGCACGTGCTCGCCGACATCTGCGCCCGGGCGGAGATCGCCGAGGACGGCGCGCTGCCTGCGGCGGCCAGTCGATTCAATGATTCGCCCTCGCCTCGCGGCGGCGAGTTCGCCATCGACGCCGCGCTGCGCGACCGGGCCGCCGCGCTGCATGCCGCGCTGATTGAAGCCGCGCGGAGCGCGCGCAGCCCGATGGATTCGCCATGAACTACACCAGCGCGACCTAAACCACGACCATGACACTGACGATCAGCAGGCGGCGGTACAAGGCGATGGCGCAGAACATCGCGTTACTGTTTGGGTCCCTTCTGTTTTGCTTCCTTGTCATCGAAATGGGTTATCGCATCCTGGATCCCTTCCCCTTTTTCAGCGATAGCGAAAAAAATCTTACCGAGCACGGCAACCTGTCGATGTATGACGCGGAGCTTGGATGGAAGGGCGTACCGGGGGGAAAGACCGAGTTCGTCACGGGCAACAACAGGGTGGCGCTCGCGAACAACGGGGACGGATTCAGGGATATCGAACACAACGGCTCCGGCGACAGGAAGCCCGCCGTCGTCTTCCTCGGGGATTCCTACACATGGGGATTCGAGGTTGGGTTCGACGACATGTTCGTCAATCGACTCAGAGATCGGCTCCCCCGCTACGAAGTGTTCAATCTCGCGCACCGGGGCTATGGCACCGATCAGGAACTGCTCGGCTTCAAGCGCTGGCATGACGGCCGCCCGCTCGCGCTTGTCATCCTGATGTTCTACAAGAATGATATCGACGACAACAATTATGGCTTTCGCAATCACAAGCCGAAGCCCCACTATACGATCGTCGGGAACGAGTTGGTGCTGACGGGAGTGCCAGTCCCTCAGGCTGAAGAGTGGGCGAATTCCCGCCCCGTCGAAAGAATGCCGGATTCCTGGAGAGCGCGGCTCAAGAACACCGTCTTGAGCTCGCACTTCTTCCACGACATTTACTTTCGCTACAACCTGTTTCGTACCAGGGGCAACGTGATTCGCGAGCCCGAGAAGGAAAAAGATCTCACCCTGACGTCTCGGATTCTCGCGGAGCTGAAAAAGGAAGTGGAAAGTCGCGGCGCCAAACTGGTCGTCTTCTTCATTCCTACTAAGGCCGAGATCCTGCAATTGGATGACTCAGCTCCGTATCAGATTGCCCTCGCCGACGTGTGCCAAAAGGACGGTATCGAGTACCTCGACCTCGCCCCCGCTTTCAAGGCAAGCTGGCTTCGAACCTATTACCGGTCCGGTGGCCACTGGAATGCGCATGGTAACCAGGTGGCGGCCGACGCAATCTACGCATACCTGACTCGAGACTTGATAAAGGGGCCTGATCATTTGGCGCACGACCAGTCTCCTACCTTGAAGTAGTCCGGGGGATAGCGCAGCGCGTCGTTGACATACGCTACGTGGTCGGCGTCGTAGCGATTGATGAATTTCCAGATGATATCGCCCGCCGGATTGATCTCGAAGACGCGCCCCGCGTCGGATTCCACGATCAGTGTGTTGCCGTTCGCCAGCGTCTGATGATTGCCTCTGAGCCTGGTATACATTTTCTGATTCGCAACTCCTCCGTAACGAACGCGGGTTTCCCCGCTGACCGGATCGACCTCGATGATCGTGCTGCCACCGAGGCGTGATCCATCCTCCGTCCGATCGTTGTTATTGCTGAACACACTTATCTTGCCGCTGGCGAGGAAATCAGGGTCATGTTGATCCATCCAGGGGCCCACGCGATGCCACTTGATCTTCCTCGTCAACGGATCCACCACCATGATGAGGTTCAGGTTGCGCAAGGACACCAGCAAATCGCCAGCGGCAAACTGCGGGAAGTGCTTGGCCATCTCGGGTGAAAGCTCTTCGACATCGTTCAGATGGGTCACATCCAGCTTGTCGAGACCAATCCCGTCGGGGCCGTTCGCGAACAACAGCGCTTGCAGGTCGTTCTCGAAGAGAAGTCCCAGCACGGATAGCTCCATGAGAACCTTTCCGTCCGGCGATACCTTGAGTATGGTGTCCTCCTCGTAGGGCGGCGTCAGCGCGGGAAATGGGGAGGCACTTTCGATCCAGCGAAGAGCTGGAACCCAGAACCCGCCGTCGTGCGCCCGGTCCACCGAATGATGTGTCATTCGAGGAAGGGTCCACTGAATGGCGCCGCACCGGTCCATCTTGGCCAGTCCCGGCTCCTCGAAGCTGAACACCACCGACCCGTCCGGAAGCGCGATGGCGCCGTGAATGTCGGTGTTCCAGTCCGATTGCGGAATCTTCCATTTGGGTTTGATGTGCGAGGTGTCTGGAAAAACGTCGTGGAACCGCACTGGCCAGCGGTTCACGATCGAGCCATCCGGCCTTATCAGTCGCATCTCCAGGCCACGGTCAAAAAATCCGGAGATGAACGTAAGACCGGGTGCCATCTGAGCCTCATCGACACGAACAACGCCGTTGCCGCTTTCGCGCGCCTTCAACAGATGTTTCGTCGGCCTGATTTTGGCGATCATCTCGCGCTCGTCGAACACCAGAGCGATCGCGTCGTATCCGAACTTGATCGCACCATACGGAAAAATCTGGTACCGCCCGACGGCGACCCCATACCCAAAGGCAAGCAGCGCCGCTGACACCACGAACGCGATCTTCGAGAAATCCCGGTGCTTCAATCCACGGCCTCCCTTTCGGATTTTTTTCGTTGTCAATGGGACCGGAGTGCCGCGGCTCTTGCGCGCTTCCCGGGCGGAACCGTCTTGGAATCGTCGTATCGCTGCCTGCCGGCTTTGCGACGTTGCGCGCAGCGCGCGGTCTCCGGCCAGCTATGGAAAAAGCTGGTGCGAGGCAGGTCCCGCGGCCGACGGATGATGACGCTGACCACTCAGGAAGCCGACCGGTAGCCCGGCGCCTGATAGTCGTTCCAGGCGACCACCTCCAGCGGATGCGTTCTGCGCCAACGCAACGCTTCCACCAGCGCCCGGGCAAGTTGCCGGTCCGTGATCAGCGGTACGCCCGCGTCGATGGCTCGGCGCCGGATGACGTACCCGTCGGGCCGGCCGTATGCGTCGTACTCGCGCGGCACGTTGATCACGAGGTCGATCAGTTCCTCGTCGATCACGGCGCCCGCGCTCATCGCGCCCGAATCCTGCTTCCCCACCGTCGTGCACGGGACACCGATGTCCCGCAGCATCCTTGCCGTGCCGCCGGTCGCGTAGATGGAAAGGCCGAGCTCGTCGGCAAGGGCGCGGGCCTCTTCGGTGAACCAGAATTTGTCCTCCCACGGCCCCAGCGAGAGCAGCACGCCGCGTTTCGGAAACCGGAATCCGGTGGCGAGCAACCCGTGGAGCAGCGCTTCATGCAGGTTGCGGCCGAGACATCCGACTTCGCCGGTGCTGGCCATCTCGACCCCGAGCATCGGGTCCGCGCCATGGAGCCGGGCGAAGGAAAACATCGGAACCTTGACGCCGACGAAGTCGAGATCGAGGCTGTTGTTCGCCACCGCGCGCGCATGCCCCAGCATCCGCCGGGTGGCTTCGCCGGCGTAGTTCTCGCCGGTTACCTTCGACACGAACGGAAAGCTCCGTGAGGCACGCAGATTGCACTCGATCACCTTGACCGCGTTGTGCTTGGCTAGGAATTGCATGTTGAACGGACCGGTGATCTCGAGCGCCTGCGCCACTTGCGCGGCGATTTGCTTGATCCGCCGGATCGTCGCGACATAGAGGGTCTGCGGCGGCAGGACCAGCGTGGCGTCGCCGCTGTGGACGCCCGCGTCCTCGATGTGCTCGCTGATCGCCCAGAGCACCAGCTGCCCGTTGTCGGCAACGGCATCGATCTCCACTTCCCGGGCGTGGGTCTCGAATTTCGACACGACGACCGGATGCTCGGGCGACACGTCCTTGGCTCGCTCGAGAATGCGCAAAAGCTCCTGGCCCTCGTGCGCGACGCTCATGGCCGCCCCGCTCAGCACATAGCTAGGACGCACCAGGACCGGAAAGCCCCCCAGGCGCTCCACGGTGTCGATCGCCTCGTTGACATCGGTGACATGAAACCATGGCGGCTGATCGATGCCGAGCTCATCGAGCAGCGCGCTGAACTTCTGCCGGTCCTCCGCACGATCGATGCTCTGCGGACTTGTCCCCAGGACTCTCACGCCGGCGTGATGGAGCTTCAACGCCAGATTGTTGGGAATCTGCCCGCCCATGCTCACGATCACGCCATCGGGCTGCTCGCGCTCATAGAGATCGAGCACGGTTTCAAAGCTGATTTCATCGAACACGAGCTTGTCGCACACGTCATAGTCGGTGCTGACGGTCTCCGGGTTGTAGTTGACCATGATCGTCTCGAAGCCGAGTCCGGCCGCCGCTTTCACTGCATTCACGGCGCACCAGTCGAATTCCACACTCGATCCGATCCGATAGGCTCCCGAGCCGAGCACCATGATCTTGCGCCGGCGCGTCGAGGGCACGTCGTCGACGGTCGCGTGATACGAAGAATAAAGATAGTTGGTGTCCGCAGGGAATTCTGCCGCGAGCGTGTCGATCTGCGCAAATCCAGGCCGCAGTCCATGCGCCATCCGTGCCTGCCGAATCGATCCCGGCGCGGCATCCAGCAAGCGCTCGATGGCGCGATCCGAAAAGCCTTGTTGCTTGGCGCGCCTGAGAAGCTCTGCTCCGATCGGATTGCCTGCTGCACGAATCTCCTTGCGCGTCGCCACGATTTCCGCCATCGCGTTCAGGAACCACGGATCGATCTTCGTGGCAGCGTGAATGTCGGCCACCGGCACCCCGCAGTCGAGAGCCTTGCCGATGGCAAACGCTCGCAGTGGGGTCGGGATCTCGAGCTCCTCGCAAGTGCCTTTGAACCGGAAGGCATCGGCGTCCAGACCGTCCACGCCGATGTCGAGCATCCGCAGAGCCTTTTGCAACGCCTCGGGAAAGGTGCGGCCGATCGCCATGACTTCGCCCACGCTCTTCATCTCGCTGCCAATCTCCACCGATGCACCCTGGAACTTGGTCAGGTCCCAGCGCGGCACCTTGCACACGAGATAGTCGAGGGCGGGCTCGAAGAACGCCGTGGTGCGACGCGTGATGCCATTCGGAATCTCTGTAAGGCAATACCCGAGGGCCAGCTTGGCCGCGACATACGCCAGCGGATAGCCGGTAGCTTTGCTCGCGAGTGCGCTCGAGCGCGACAGGCGGGCATTTACTTCGATGACACGATAGTCGAGACTGCGGGGATCGAGGGCAAACTGGATGTTGCACTCGCCGACGATCCGCAAATGCCGAATCGTCTTCAAGGCGATCGACCGCAAGAGTTGATATTCCTCGTCGTTCAGCGTCTGCGATGGGGCCACTACGATGGATTCACCCGTGTGAATGCCCATCGGATCCATGTTTTCCATGTTGCACACGGTGATGCAGTTGTCGCGCGCATCGCGCACGACCTCGTATTCGATCTCCTTCCAGCCGCGCAGCGACTCCTCGACCAGGACCTGCGGAGTGCCCCTGGCAAACGAACGCTTCAGCGCCGCGTCCAGCATGTCGACATCGTCGACGATGCCGCTGCCCTTGCCGCCGAGCGCGTAGGCGCCCCGCAGCATCACCGGCAGGCCGATGTCGAGTGCCGCCCCCCGCGCGTCGACCGATGAATGGCATGCCCGGCTTCTTGCGGTCTTGACATTGATTTCGGCAAGCCGATCGACGAAGAGCTGACGGTCCTCGGTATTGCGGATCGACTCGATCGGCGTTCCCAGGACCGCTACGCCGTACCGTTTCAGGATGCCCAGGTCGTGCAGCTCGAGGCCACAGTTCAACGCGGTCTGCCCGCCGAACGAGAGCAAAATGGCATCGACGTCTTCCTTCACGATCACCTGCTCGACGAATTCGGGCGTGACCGCCACCAGATAGATGCGATCCGCCAATTCGCCGCTGGTCTGGATGGTAGCGATGTTGGGGTTCACGAGCACTGTGTACACGCCTTCTTCCCGCAACGCCTTGATCGCCTGGGAGCCGGAATAATCGAACTCGCCGGCCTGGCCGATCTGCAGTGCGCCCGACCCCAGAACGAGAGCACGCCGCGGTTTCCTGGGAAGATAGGTACCGAACATCGCCATCAGTTTCGCAGGCGCGATTTCGCGAGCCTCAGGAAATCATCGAAGAGGAAACGCGTATCTTCGGGGCCCGGCTTCGCCTCGGGATGGAATTGAACGCCGAACTGAGGCCGTGTGCGCGAGCGAATCCCCTCGTTCGTGCCGTCGTTGATATTGACGAACCAGGGCTCCCAATCCGCGGGAAGGGATTCGTCGTTCACCGCGTAGCCATGATTCTGGCTGGTGACGTAGCAACGCCGCGTGACGAGATCGTGCACCGGCTGATTGACGCCGCGGTGTCCGTACGGCAGCTTGTACGTCGAGCCGCCGGCGGCGAGCGCCAGGATCTGGTTGCCGAGGCAGATTCCGAAGACCGGCCCGTCGAAGGATTGCAGGAGGTCGCGCACCTGCTCGACCAGCTCGCCGAGATCGGTCGGGTCGCCGGGGCCATTGCCGATCACGATGCCCTCGACCTCCCCGACGTAGTCGGCGAGCCGCGCATGCCAAGGTATGCGCAGCACGCCGGCCCCGCGCCCCAGCAGCGAGCGCACCATATGATCCTTGGCGCCCGCGTCCACCACCATGATCGTCGGACCCGTGCCGCGGTACCGGGCCGGCAATGCCGGCGCGACGAGGTGGAACACTTCGCGTTGCATTTCGATGGATGCCGCCGCTCGCTTCGCCTCGTCGAGGCTCATGTCGGCCGGAATCAGCCAGCCTTTCATCGTTCCATGTTCGCGCAACCGTCGCGTCAGCATCCGCGTATCGATGCCGGTGATCCCCGGAACGTCTTCGCTGCGAAGCCACTGTCCGAGCGAGCGCACCGCACTTCGATGACTGAATTGGTCGACGTAGTTCTGCACGACCAAAGCTTGCACCTGAATCCGGTTCGACTCGTACGGCGCATCCAGACTGTCAACCGAGCGCGGCGCGGGCACGCCGTAGTTCCCCATCATCGGATACGTGAGGACGAGAATCTGGCCACGGTACGATGGATCCGTGAGTGTTTCGACATACCCGGACATGGCCGTGTTGAAGACGACCTCCCCGGCAACGGGATGCGTCGCAGCGAACGCAGATCCCAGCATGACCGTACCGTCGTCAAGGATCAACTTCAAGCCAAAGCTCCGTTGTGTTGCATGCGGTTCTTCTTCGGCAGGGTATTGAGGAGCGCCGATTCACCTCATCAACGCTCAGCAGCCCCGATGATCATCGGACGACAACTGGGATGCTTCGACGTTTGCGTTGCGCCTCGCACCGTTCTTGGCAGCAATTCTGCGAGCGTCCAATCGGAAGGGAAAGGGGCAAGGTTCCGAATAGCGTCGCCGATTTCATTCGAAGGTTAGGAGCATGCGCAAGCTTATCCTACGGCCATCTCCTGAAACCCGGAAACGTCGTCCTGCATGACATTGGCGAGGAAGGCATCGAACATCAATAGTGTCCACAGCGGCGCGCTGTAATCGCGGGCGCCGGACGTATGGCTTTCGAGCAAGTGCTCGAGATAAGACTGGTTGAAAAGGCCGGTGGCGGCGAGACGATCCCCGAGAATCGCCGCGTGGACCCGCTCCCGCAACGGGCCGCGGAACCAGCGGGCGAGCGGAACCGCGAAGCCTTGCTTGGGCCGATACAGCACGTCGGCAGGTAGATACGGCTTCATCGCCTCCTTGAGCAGGCGCTTGCCCTGGCTGCCGCGTACCTTCAGCGTCGATGGCAGCGAGGCCAGCCATTCGACCAGCGGGTGGTCCATCAGGGGCTCGCGAACCTCGAGCGAATGCGCCATGCTCGCTCGGTCCACCTTGGTGTTGATGTCGCCCACCAGATAGGTCTTGAGGTCGAGGTACTGAATGAGCGCGAGCGGATCGTCGACGGTGACGCGTTGCGCGTGGTGGTGGAACACCTTGATGGCGTTGTACCCGGCAAGGCTTACTTTGAAAGCAGGACTGAAGAGCTCCCGCCGCATTTCATCGCGCAGGATGGAGACGCTATGAAAATACGCGTCGACCGAATCGCGGGCGAGTGCCTCGAACGTCGACTTCGCCCGGAACACCCGAGGCGCCCAATCGGCTTTGGGATAAGCGCGGCCCAGCAATCCGAACAAGGGGCGGCGCACCGACAACGATAATGCGGAGCGCATCCGCTCCTCCCCCATATGCAACCAATAGCGGCGGTAGCCGCCGAAGCTTTCGTCCCCGCCATCGCCGGACAACGCTACAGTGACGTGGCGGCGGGCCAGCGCGCAGACCCGGTACGTGGGAATCGCGGAGCTGTCCGCATACGGTTCGTCATAGAGGCGGGCCAACTCGTCGATCAAGTCGAAGTCATCGCTCTCGACGCGATCGACCGAATGGCGTGTCGCATATCGCGCGGCAACCATCTCCGCCCATTGCGACTCGTCGAAGGCCGGATCGGAGAACGCGATCGAGCAGGTGTTGACCGGCTCGGCGGAGACGCCTGCCATCATGGCGACGACGGCGCTCGAGTCAACTCCCCCGGACAGGAATGCGCCCAGAGGCACTTCGGAGATCATCCGCAGCCGGACCGACTCCTTGAGGCGAAAGACGAGCTCCTCGGCGGCGTCCGCTTCGGACACCGGGTTGTCGAGCGTGAACCGCACGTCCCAGTATTCCTTCGGCACTGCAGGCGCCGCGCCACGCCGAATGGCCAGCGTATGCCCGGGCGAGAGCTTCGCGACACTTGCGAAGATCGTCCGCGGCTCGGGTACGTACCCTAACGCGAAATATTCCTCGATCGCCCGGGGATCGAACGCGCGCGACCATTCGCCGTGAGCGACCAATGACTTGAGCTCCGAGCCGAAAATGAGCTTGCCGTCCGGCAGCAGCGCGTAGAAGAGCGGCTTCACGCCCAGCCGGTCACGCGCCAGAAAGAGGGTTTGCCGATTGCGGTCCCACAATGCGAATGCGAACATCCCGCGGAACCGCGTCACGCATGCTTCACCCCACGCTTCCCAGGCATGCACAATCACCTCGGTGTCGCTCTTCGTGCGGAACACGTGTCCCAGTGCGACGAGCTCCGGAATCAACTCCTGGTAGTTGTAGATCTCTCCGTTGTAGATCACGACGACGCTGTGGTCCTCGTTGAAGAGCGGCTGCTGCCCCGTCGCCACGTCGATGATCGATAGACGCCGGTGCCCGAAGCCGATGCCGGGCTCGACAAAATAGCTTCCTTCGTCGGGACCGCGATGGTGTTGCGACTCGTTCATCCGGGCAAGCGTGCGTTGCGAGATCTCCCGTTGGCTCCGCGTTTCGAAAATGCCCACAATGCCGCACATGGCTTGGTCGTCCTGTTAGTGATCGCAGACGCGCGTGCTTGCACGCGTTGGTGTTGCCGCTGTCGAGCCAAGCATCATAAAGCGACCGGCCCTAGCTGACTATCCCTTCCAGGCTGAACTGCGGTGCCTCCCGCGCTTATGATTCCGGGTTTCCGGCAAGGCGCGTCACGACGACCGGAATTCATTTGTCGGCGCGTCCGGCACCCTGTCGGAGTCCCCGCTGAGTACTACATGTGGGATGCGGTGGCTTGTCGCCAACAAGGGCGAGTTCGCCAAGACGCACCGGCGATTGAGGTTCAAGGATCAAGACGTTCCATTGAGACTTGCTCGTGTAATTTTTACACGTTCCATTCTATCCTCTCCCCGTAAGCGGGCCGAGGGACGACGGCGTTCCGCTGAACATGCTCGGCGCCGGATATGCGACCATCGCGTTCAAGCGATGGTGCGCCCTGCAAGGCAGGATGGACTGTCCGAGCCGGCCCGTCGTCGTTTAGTTTGGTAAAGTCCTGTAGGTGAATCAATGGAAGATGCATCTTGCCGTACCGTTTGCGTCGTGAGTCCGCGCGCCGGTGTATGAGCTCCGGATGGCAACCTGAATCAATGAACGCCGACACAAGCGAGCTCGCCGGGACGAGTCGCGTCCTTTCCGCCCCGACGGACCGGGCGCCGGTCGGCGTGCCGCTGCGCGTGCTCACCATGACAACCCTGTTTCCGAGCGCGGCGAACGCTCGGCACGGAATCTTCGTAGAGACGCGACTGCGAAAGCTGTGCGCATCGGCGTCGATCGACCTGCGGGTGGTGGCACCGGTCCCCTGGTTCCCGTTCACGTGGCCTATCGCCGGCCGCTATGCAAGCTACGCGGCCACGCCCCGACGCGAGCAACGTTACGGTATTGCGGTTCGCCACCCGCGCTTCGTTTCGATCCCGCATGTCGGAATGGCGATGCAACCTGTTTCGCTGGCGTCCGCCGCGGCGCGCGCCGCGCGCGAATTGTCCGAAGAAGGCTGGTCGTGCGAGGTCATCGACGCGCACTACCTGTACCCGGACGGTGTAGCAGCCGCGGCGCTGGCACGCCGGCTGCGGCGCCCGTTTGTGGTCACGGCGCGTGGCAGCGACGTCAATCTGATCGCGCAGATGCCCGCGCCCCGGCGCCGGATCGTGGCGGCCCTGATGCAGGCCGGCCGGGTCATCGCCGTATCGCAGGCATTGAAGGATGCGCTGATACGAATCGGCGTGCCGGGCGACCGCATTGAAGTCCTCAGAAACGGCGTCGACCTCGCCGTGTTCAAGGCCGTCGCGCGCGAGTCCACCCGCTCCCGGCTGGACGTGGGTAGCGCCCCGTTGATCGCCTCGGTAGGCAATCTGGTTCCGGAGAAAGGCCACGATCTGGTTCTGCAGGCGGCACGGCGCATCGATTCGGCGCACGTGGTCGTCGTCGGACAGGGGCCGGAGAAGGCGCGCCTGCGGGCGCTCGCCGATCGGCTCGGGATATCGTCCCGCGTCCGGTTCGTGGACAACATGGCCCAGGATGAACTGGCTTCGTTGTACAGCGCGGCCGACGTGCTCGCGCTGGCGTCGTTGCGCGAAGGGTGGCCGAACGTGCTGCTGGAAGCGATGGCCTGCGGGACGCCGGTCGTCGCCAGCGCGGTTGGCGGTGTCCGCGAGATCGTCACGGCCCCGGTCGCCGGCGAGCTTGTGGCGCGGCGTGACGAAAATGAGTTCGCCGCGGCGCTGCAGCGTGTTCTGGAGGCGCGTCCGGACCGCGCCGCCGTGCGCGCCCACGCGGCCGAGTTCGCATGGCAACCGGTGGTGCAGCGTTATCACGAAATCCTGCTCGCCGTTGCCCTGGGAGGGCGGCGCTGATGGTGATGGAAGACGAGCCGATCGCCGGTATGCAGCAGATGAAGGCAGCGCGCTGAATGTGCGGCATCTACGGCATCTACCAGCTTGATGGTGCGCCGGCTCCCGTGTCGCTGCTGGCCCGGTTCGGCCGCGTGACCGTGCATCGCGGCCCCGACGACGAAGGTTCGCACGCCGACGGTCGCTGTGCGATCGGCATGCGGCGGCTGTCGATCATCGACGTCGCCGGCGGGCACCAGCCGATCGCCAACGGCGACGGGTCGCTCGTCGTCGTCTGCAATGGCGAGATCTACAACTTCCGCGAGCTGCGGCGCGAGCTGGAAGGCCGCGGTCATCGCTTCAAGACGAACTCCGACACCGAGGTCGTCCTGCATGGTTACGCACAGTGGGGAGATCGTTTCGTCGATCGGCTCAACGGGATGTTCGCCTTTGCTCTGTGGGACGCAAAGTGCCAGACGCTGCTGGTCGGCCGCGACCGGCTCGGCATCAAGCCCATCTATTGGTGCAGCGACGGCAAACGCCTCGCGTTCGCCTCGGAAGCCAAGGCGCTGCTGGAGCTGCCCAGTTTCACGCGGGAGGTCGATCCGGCAGCGCTGAGCGCGTATCTCGAACTCGGTTACGTGCCGGCACCGTTGTCGATCTTCAAGGGCGTCCACAAGTTGCCGATTGCGTCGGTGATGAAGGTGGCTCCGGCCGGCACGACGATCGCCAGCTATTGGCAACCGCCGACTGGGACCGACGACGCGCTGGACTCGGACGAATGGGCGCAACGCGTGCGCGCGCGGATCGAAGAGTCGGTGCGAATGCAAATGGTCAGTGATGTGCCGATCGGCGCTTTTCTGTCTGGTGGGATCGATTCGAGTACCGTGCTCGCGTTCATGGCCCGTCACAGCAAAGCCCCGGTCAAGACCTACTCGATAGGCTTCGACGGCGGGGCCGCCGAACGCTTCTACAACGAACTCGACCATGCACGCGAGGTCGCCAGACTCTTCGAGACCGATCATCGCGAAATCCTCGTGCGTCCCGACGTTATCCATCTGTTGCCGAAGCTGCTCTGGCACATGGTCGAGCCGATCGCGGACAGCGCATTCGTGACGACCTACCTGGTCGCCGAGTTCGCCCGCCGCGACGTGACTGTGATCCTGTCCGGAGTCGGCGGCGACGAGCTGTTTGGCGGCTACCGCCGCTATCTCGGCGAACACTACATGCGGTACATGAACTGGCTGCCCACGCCGGCGAAACGGGGCGCCGCATGGCTCGCCGACTTGATGCCGAGCGACCGCCACTCGAAGTGGCTCAACTATTCGCGCCTGGCGAAGAACTTCCTGGGCGCGTCGACTGTCCCGTTCACGGAACGTTACCGGTCCTACGTCGGGGTGTTCGGCGACGACGAGGTGCGCCATCTGATGTTGCATCCGCCCGCGCACAGGCACGATGCGATCGGCGACGCTTTCGCGGCGACGGGCGGCGACGACGCGCTGGCGCGCATGTTCGCAGTCGATGCGCATACCCAGCTTCCGGACGACCTGCTTCTGCTGACCGACAAGATGACGATGGCCGCATCGCTCGAGTGCCGGGTTCCACTGCTCGATCACGAACTGGTCGAACTCGCCGCGCGGATACCGGCGCGCGTCAAGGTCGCGGGCGGGGAACTCAAGGCCTTGATGAAGAAGGCGCTCGCCGGCGTGCTGCCTCCGGAAGTCCTGCATCGCCCAAAGCGCGGATTTGGTGCTCCGATCGGGGCCTGGATGAAGGGTGCGCTGGCGGAAACGCTCGAAAGCACGTTGTCGCACGCAAGCCTGGAAGCACGCGGCCTGTTGCGACACGAGCCGGTGGCGCAGCTGATCGCCGATCACCGGGCCAACCGCGTCGACGGCACCGACAAGCTGCTCGCGCTGCTCAACCTGGAGATCTGGTGCCGCGTGTACCTGGACCAGCGTTCGTCAGGCGACGTCGCCGACGAGCTCAGGGAGGCGGTGGCGTGAGGATACTGTACGTCTGCCATCGGTTCCCGTACCCGCCGAAGCGGGGCGGCAAGATCCGCCCGTTCAACATGATCCGGCATCTCTCGCGGTCGCACGAAGTGACCGTGTGCTCGCTGTCGCGATCGGACACCGAAAGCGCGGAGGCGCAGGGGATCGCCCCGTTTTGTGCGGAGTTTCACCTCGCACAGGTCAACGACCGGGTGCAGATGCTGCGCATGATAGCGTCGCTGCCGACGCCCATCACCGCGTCGGCCTCGTACTTCCACAGCGCGCGCCTGGCGCGCACGATCAATCGCCTGCTGGCCGAAAGCCGTTTCGATCTGATCTTCGTGCATTGCTCGTCGGCGGCGCACTACGTCAGAAACGTGCGCGGCGTCCCCAAAATCCTCGACTTCGGCGACATGGATTCGCAGAAGTGGCTCGAATACGCCCAGTACAAGCCATTCCCGCTGTCCGCCGGCTATCGGTGGGAGGGGATGCGTCTGCACGCCGAGGAACGCCAGCTCGCGCGACGGTTCGACTTTTGCACTGCGACCACCCGCGCGGAGTGGGAGACTCTGAAAGAACTCGCAGTTGATACGCCGAACGACTGGTTCCCGAACGGCGTCGACAGCGAGTTCTTCGCTCCCGCGGTCGCCGCGTACGACGCCGACACGATCGTGTTCGTCGGCCGCATGGATTACTACCCCAACCAGCAATCCATGTTCGACTTCTGCGCGAATGTGCTGCCCCGGCTGAGGGCGCAACGACCCACGGTGAAGCTGCAGATCGTCGGTGCAGCGCCGTCGCCGGCAGTGTGGCGGCTCGGTGAACTCCCCGGCGTCACCGTGACCGGTTCGGTGGCGGACGTGCGCCCGTACGTCACGCGGGCTGCTCTCACGGTGGCGCCGTTGCGCATCGCGCGTGGCACGCAGAACAAGATCCTCGAGGCGATGGCCATGGGTGTGCCTGTTGTTTGCAGCCACGTTGCCGCCCGCGGGGTGGATGCCGTGAGTGGAACGCATTTGCTGGCGACCGGAACGCCCGAGGAGACCTGCGCGGCGATCCTGGGAATCCTCGAGCATCCTCGCGAGCGCGCGCGGCTTGCCGACGCCGCACGAGCGCGCGTGTTGTCGCACCATGCATGGGCGAACTCAATGAAGCGGCTGGACGCGATCATTGATCGCTGTCTTGGCGTGTTTGCCTCCCAACAGAAGCTTCGTACACAAACGCCATGAATATCAGCATCTTTGGTCTGGGTTATGTGGGTGCGGTCTCGCTTGCTTGCCTTGCACGCGAAGGCCACCATGTCATTGGCGTGGACGTCGACCCCACCAAGTTGCAACTCATCGGCGACGGCAAGACTCCGGTCGTCGAAGAGGGTATGGTGGAACTGATGGCGAAGGTCGTCGCCAGCGGGCGCGTGAGAGTGACCATGGACACGGTGGAAGCCGTGCAGAACAGCGACCTGTCGCTGATCTGCGTTGGCACGCCATCGTCCCCCAACGGGAGCCAGGACCAGACCGCCATCCTCCGGCTGGCCGAACAGCTGGGCGCCGCGCTGCGCAACGTGCAGCGCCCTCATGTCTTCGTCTTCCGTTCCACACTCGTGCCAGGCACGGTCGAGGACGTGTTGCGCCCGATCATCGAGGCGGCCTCGGGCAAGCGCGAAGGCGCTGACTTCTTTGTCTGCTTTCAACCCGAGTTTCTGCGCGAGGGATCGTCGATCCGCGACTATGACAATCCCCCGTTCACGGTGGTGGGAGCTAACCACGAGGTGCCCGCACTGCGGCTCAGGGAACTGTTCGGCCACCTTCCTTGCGATTTTCATGTCTCGTCGGTGCGCGCTGCCGAGATGATGAAATACTGCTGCAACAACTTCCACGCGCTGAAAATCACCTTCGCGAACGAAACAGCCAGGCTGTGCGAAGCGCTTGGCGTGGATCCCTTTCAGGTGATGGATCTGGTATGCCGCGATAGGCAGTTGAATATTTCACCCGCTTACCTGAAGCCGGGATTCGCCTTCGGCGGGTCGTGCCTGCCGAAGGATTTGCGCGCCACGTTATACCTGGCCAAGATTCACGACGTCGAACTGCCGGTGCACGCAGGCATCCTGCCCTCGAATCGCGTGCATCTCGATCGGGCAATTGCGAAGGTCATGGAGACCGGAAAGCGCCGCGTGGGGATGATCGGTCTTGCGTTCAAGACCGGCACCGACGATTTGCGTGAGAGTCCACTGGTGCTCCTTGCCGAGTACCTGATCGGCAAGGGGCTCGCCCTTCTCGTTTACGACCCTGAGGTTCGCTTGTCCAGCTTGCTCGGAGCAAACCGGAAGTTCATTGAAACTCACGTGCCGCACATCGGCGGGCTCATCCGTGACGATCTGGATGCCGTCGTCAATGATTCCGATGTCCTCGTGGTTGGCCTGAACGACAAACAGACGATCGAAGCGCTGAAGCGCTTGGCCCGACCGGACCAGGTCTTGATCGACGTGGTGCACATCGGCGAGCATGCCGGAATGGGGGCAGGATACGTCGGGTTGAGCTGGCGATGAATCGGTTCCTGATCGCGGACCGCCGCCTGCTCGGCGGCATCGATCCCCGGATCCTTCCTGCTGTCCGGTTCCGCTGGGAGCTCAACGGATTCACCTTGGTGACAACATGTGGTTGAGATTCCTCGACATGCTTCGATGTCCGGTGTGCAAGGGTCCTCTGAAGCTTCATGCGTTCGAGCGGTCGACTTGTTCCGTAGCGCCGGAACTGGAGACGCTCGCGCGCGAGCGCGGCGTGCTCGACGACAGATTCGCGCAGCGCATCGACTCCGGCATCCTGCTGTGCGATCAATGCCGGGTGATGTTTCCCGTCGTCGACGGCCTGCCCGTCCTGCTGTGCTACACGACGCCTTTTCATCTGCGCTTCTCGGAGCAGTACAAGGAGAGACTTGCGTCTCTTGCGCCGTACGGTTTCCTCAACCAGGAGCCGGCGAGCGGTGAACGCGCGGTCATGGCTTCGTTCTCCAAAGAGTGGCTCGACTACGAGTACGACGGCGTAATCTGGGAAATGAGCTACTCCGATCATGAGATGCGATTCCTGGGAGAAATGGGGCCGGCTTTGAAGGAACCGGGCGCGCGCACCTTTCTCGAGGTTGGTTGCGGACTGGGAATTACGACGTACCTCGCCCACAAGAATTCCGGGATGGACGCCGTTGGCCTCGACCTGAGTCTCGCCGTGTGGAAGGCATGTCGACACTACCGGACAAATCCATTCCTGCATTTCGTCGAAGCGTCGGTATTCGCAATGCCGTTCGCCGGCCACTCGTTCGATCTGATCTACTCTCGCGGTGTCCTGCATCACACATTTTCCACCGCGCGGGCCTTCGATTCGGTTGCGTCGTTGTGTCGGCCCGGCGGATCGGTTTATCTCTGGGTGTACGGAACGGGCTCCATCCGCGAGACCGTGTTTCGCCGGGCCGTCTACATGCTGGAACAAGCTGTTCGCCCGGCACTCAGCCATAGCCCGAACTCATTTCCGGCAAGGGTATTCCTGACGTTGATGGGTGCCGGCTACGTCGTGTTCAACGGCATGCGCCGAATGACCAATCCGTCGATACAGGCGCTGACGCTCGCGCGGGGCGTCCATGCGGCGCGCGACCGCTTCACCCCTAAGTACGCCCATCGTCACGAGGCGAGCGAGGTGACCGGATGGTTTCGCCGTTCGGGATTCGAACGGGTGGAGGTCGTCGACTGGAAAGCAATGCCCGCCGCCGATCACGACGACTACCGGCGCAACGTGGGCGTTCGCGGCAGGCTGGTCGAGCCTGTCGCGGGGTGAGCGCTTTCCATGCCCCCCGATGCGAGCCCGGTACTTTTCATTTCGTGGGCACCCTTCTGCAGCCGAAGCGACAGCATAGCCGCACGGCTCGGGGGCAAGTCCTTCATGGTGTATTCACCTGGATACGGCAGCACTTACCTTACCGTTCCCTTCAAGTACCTGTCGCAAGCGATCAAGACCCTGCATATCCTGTTTCGAGAGCGCCCGACAACGGTGTTCGTGATGACTCCGCCGGTCGCAGCCTGTCTCCCGGTCTGGATTTATTGCCTCCTTGCCGGTGCACGCTTCGTGATCGATGCCCATACGGGAGCATTTCTCGATCCACGCTGGAAGCGACTGCTGTTCCTCCACAAATGGTTCTCCCGACGGGCGCGTACGACGATCGTCACCAACGAGTTCATGCAGCGGCGGCTGCGAGAGTGGAATTGCACGGCAACAATCGTGCGCGATGTTCCGGTCTGCTTCGCTTCGCCTGCGACCGTCACGCTGGGCGGAGCATGCAACATGACTCTGGTGTCGACGTTTACCCGAGATGAGCCGATAGGCCTGTTCTTCAAAGCTGCAGAGCAGGTTCCGGAAGTAGCGTTCCACGTGACCGGCAATTATCGTCGTGCGGCGGCGGCGGTCCTCGATGCAAAGCCCGCGAACGTAAGATTGACCGGATTCCTTCCCGACGCCGACTACGTGGGCCTGCTGCTCGCATCCGACGCGGTGCTTTCGCTTACCACGCTGGATCACACGATGCAACGCGGCGCGTACGAGGCGGTATATCTGGGGCGACCGGTGATTACGTCGAACTTCGACCTCTTGCGCCGTCATTTCTCCAAGGGGACGGTGCATGTCGACAATACCGTCGACGGAATCGCCAGTGGTATCCGGCGCATGCGGGATGAACTCATGCGTTTTCGGACGGAAATCGAGGCGCTGCGCCGCGAGCGGTTAGAAGAATGGCGTGTCGTCGAAGCGGGGCTGCGAGAGATCACCGCAGGGAAATGATGCTTACATCGCTAATGAAGCGGGTTGCGGCACGGTGTTCGCCGTCGACTCAACATGAATTGCGCCGGCTGTTCTTTCGCCGCCAAATCCGCGGCCGCGCGTTCTTTACCGACGAACGGGAATACGGGCTTCTCGATACCTGGCTTGCGCAGGACGATTGGGTGCTCGATATTGGCGCGAACGTAGGTCACTACACGATGCGAATGTCGGAGCTCGTTGGTGCGAACGGCCGCGTCATCGCAATCGAGCCGGTACCGGAAACGTTCGCGTTGCTCGCCGCCAATGTGCGGTTGTTCGCGCACGCCAACGTTTCACTGTTCAACGTCGCGACATCCGACCGCACGGCTGCCGTTGGCATGCAGATTCCCCGGTTCGAGCAAGGGCTCCCCAATTATTATCAGGCGCGTCTTACCGAAGAACCGGCAAGTCTCACGGTACTTGGCATTGCGATCGATACATTGGCCCTGCCGATGCGGATCAAGCTGGCCAAGCTCGATGTCGAGGGGCATGAATTGCCCACGCTCAAGGGAATGCGTGGATTGCTCGAGCGCGATCATCCCGTGATCATCGTGGAAACCGGATCTCAGGCAACCGTCGTCTTCCTTGAAGAGCTCGGCTATGCGACGCGGCGATTGCCTGGATCGTCGAACCTCGTTTGCGAGTTGCGTCCGGGGAAGTGACAGCACGCGAGCTCGAACTGCGCGTCGGCGACACCCCCTTACCGTCGACTTCATGGCGTGGCATCCATCCGGTCGTGGCGGCGGGCCTGCAGCAAATTGCGGGCAAGCCGCGCGCAAAAGCGCATTCGACCGCGGTCCCATGGCGTGAACCGGGGAAGCTGCATCGGGTCGGTTCGCAGACCAGCCGCGCCTGGTTCCGTCGACACCGCGGCGTCGAAGCCGAGCTCGCGAACGAGGCGGACATGCGCGTCATCGTAGTCGTCGCCGGGCCTGCCGTTGGGATAGGCGAACAGGCCGACCCGCTCCTCGATCAAAGTCTCGAGCTTGGCGCGGCTGCTCACGATTTCTCCGCGCGCGCCGGCAAGCGGCAGATTACGCAGTATCGGGTGCGAGACCGTATGCGCTCCGATCTGCATCCCGGCGTCTCGCAGAATGCGAACGTCCATGGACGTCATCATGAGGTCGCGCGCCGGAACGATCTCCGCCATCTCCGCCAGGATGGCGGCCTGCGCGAGCCGATCGTCGACGGGACGGTATTTGATCTGGGAGATGCAGGCATCGATCGCCCGCCGGCGATCGAGATCGGATCCGAGTGCATGCCTTCCGAGGTTCAGCGCCGTGCCATCGAGCAACGTCGAAGGCCAGCCCCGAATTGCTTCGATGACCGTGTCGTTCCACATCTGGCCGCCGTCCAGAAATCCAGTGGCGATGAAAAAAGTGGCCGACAACCCCGCTTCACGCAACAAGGGGAGCGCGACGTTCACATTGTCGGCATAACCATCATCGAAGGTGATGGCGGCCGCGCGTTCGGGCAGGCGGCCCGACGTCAGCAGCGGTACCGCCTTGTCGAGGGGCAGCACGTTGAACCACGCCTTGAGCCATCGCAGTATCTGCGCGAATCGTGCCGCATCCGGAAGGTCGGGGAACACCGGGTCCGCCACAGGCAATACGCGGTGGAAGATGAAGACCGACAATCGCCCTTGCGCGCCCCCTGGCGACAGCGTGCGAAACAACTGGGTCGGCAAGCTCACGTTCGTGACGGCGTCGACAAGGTCGGCGGGCGCACGACGGGCTCGCCGGCGGCCTCGCTCTCCCAGCCCTTCTCGAGGACCCAGCGCTTGGCAAGCACGACGAGGAGCATCAGGTTGTAGGGAAGATCGAAGTACGCGAGGCTGAGAAACGCGCCACCGACGGCGTAGCCCGCGATACTCGCCTGTACCATCGATCCCAGGTCGACGGTCCATTCGGATTCGGGTTGCCGCCCGCCGTGGCGACGTAGCCAACCTGCTACCCCCCACACCATGGCCCACAGCAGCAAAAACAGCGCGAGACCGACAAAGCCGTGCTCGCCCAGCACCTGGAAATAGATGCTGTGCGCGGCGTGCACGTCATCGGCTACCGGGGCGTAACGCTCAAACACGGCACGCCGGTAGATGTCGAAGCCCCCGCCGAAAAAGTTGTCCGTGGCGAGGTTGTAAGTCATCCACCATGCATTGATGCGGCCCAGCGCCGATTCGTCCCGCTCGTATTTGATGATCGTAGTCATCCGGTTTTCCCACTGGCCCGGCATGAAGGCGATGAGAGCGGAGCCGATCAGGATGAGAACGATGCCGGAAGCGACCTTGTGGCGGGTGCGCGTCCATAGCACAACGGCCATGGCAACGATCGCGAGCAGCGCGCCCCGCGAGTGAGTGCCAAGCGCCGAGGTCGCGCTCAGCACCATCGCGAGCCAGAGCCCGTAGCGCACCCACGGCGAGCGATATTGCAGTTGCAGGAAGCGCATCAGCGGAATCGTAATTACCAGCGCCAGCGCGAGCTCGTTGTTGCCCTCGATGAAGCTGTCGGGCGGCCCCCAGACTCGGAAGTCGCCGCCGGTCAGAATCGTGAAGATCCCGCCTTTGACGCCATAGAAAGCGAGCGAGATCACGAGCACCCAAATCAGCAGCATCAGGTGCCGGCGCGTATGAAGCAGTGTCACGGCGAGAAGGATCATGAAGTCGATCTTCATCACCTGCTTCCACATTTCGTAGGACAACGGAAAGAACATCGAGAAGGGCAGCGTGATGCACATCCATAGCGCGAACAGGATGAACACGGTGAGCGTCGGCGTCAGAAAGAAGCGGACGCGGTCGCGTGTCAATATCATGCCCATGAGCGTCGCAATCGCGATCGCCGCTGCGACGGGCATCTCCGAGACCGCCCACGAGAATCGGTGGGGATTCATGATGCTGATGAATGTCCAGCCGATGATGCCGAGCCACGGGTGGAACAGTGCGGCACCAGCCAGGACGGCGAGAATTGACAAGCTCAGTGCGTCACGCATGCCTGCCGTCCGGTTGGTGGGAGTCCCGGTCCGCCGATGCAAGCGTTGCGCCCGAGCTCTCGCGCCTGCCGCACGTCCCGAAAATGCCCGTGATTTCACCCATATCGTGACTTTCAGGTATCAATGGCTCGCGCCAGCGCGCGCCGCCGGGGCGGCCCGCTGGTTGCGCAGCCCATCATAGAGCGTCCGATACTCGTGCACCATGCGGTCGAGACTGAAGCGGCGCACGACCGCGCTGCGCGCCGCGCCGCCGTGTCGCCGGGCCATTGCCGGATCATCGAAATACTGCATGATGGCGGCCGCCATCGCCTTGGTATCCTGAGACGGCACGAGCCGCCCCGACGAGCCATCGTCGACGAGTTCGGGATTGCCGCCTACTTTGGTGGCCACCACCGGCAACGCACAAGCCATCGCTTCCAGAATCGTGTTCGAGATGCCTTCGGCGAGCGAGGGGAGCACGAAGCAATCGAGGCCGCGCAGGACGTCGGCTACGTCCGCTCGCTCGCCGGGCAACCAGGCAAGATCACGCAAGCCGGCCCGATCGAGCACCATCTTGACCTCGGCGCGAAGCGGACCGTCACCGATCATCACGAGCCGCAGGTTGCGTCCCCTCGGACGGCTTTGGACCGCGCGCACGAACGCTTCAGCCAGGGCGACCTGGTTCTTCACGGCCTCCATGCGTCCGACGGTTCCCACGAGGAACAGCTCGGAGGCGGTAAACGGACAGCCGTCGATCGACGACCTCGCGGACGGCGCGGGCGCGAAGCGCTGCGTGTCGACGCCGTTGTAGATCTGCTCGATACGCGCGGACGGGATGCCGATGGCGGACTCCAGATACTGCTCGAGATCCTTCGACAGCGCCACGTAGTGCGTCACGAACGGGCGATAGAGACGGCGGATCAGGCGATGACGCCGATTGGAGCCATCGAGGTCGCCGATGTTGCGGCCATGCTCGCCGTGAATGCGAATCGGCACTCCGGCTGCGATCGCCGGAACGGTCGCCTCGAGCGCCGCCAGGTTGCGCGTGTGCACGATGTCCGGCGCGATTTCGCGGAACAAGCGATAGAGCCGGGGAAACAGCCGATAGCCATGACCAGGTGCTTTGTGCAGCTCGATGAACTTTACATCGTCGCGACCGACGCGATTCCGGAAATCGGTGACCTCCGTCAAGGCAATGACCACATGGCGATACGCATCCGCCGGAATGCCATTGAGCAGATTGACGACGCCATTCTCGAGGCCCCCCACGTCGAATCGGAAGACGACGTGAGCAATGCACGGGCGAGCGGCGGATGTCATGATTTGGAGGCCGCGCTGCGCAGCGCTGCGTCGATCGCGGACTGCATGTCCGCAGCAAAGCGCGAGAGAATTGGACGCACGTCGTCTTCGCTGCGGTCAGTCGGTGTTGCGATGACGACCCATGCCACGGAATCATTGACGCCGCGCAGCACCCCGAGCGCCTGATAGAACTTCGCGGTCAGGTCGCTCGACGTGACGCGGCCACCCACCCAGTACCATTGCCACACCGCGAGTCGCTGGCGACCACCCACGACCAGGGCGGTACGCACTGTGCCGGTCGTGCCGCCGCCTGTGGCTTCCGCCGTGCCGACCGCGATCTGCTCCCACTGCTTGTTGACGGTCCGCACGAGCTGGTTGGTCGAAGTGATTGCCTTAGGGCTTGCCGCGCCGGAGTAATAGGCGATGATGAGCGCGACAGACGCGCCGTCCTTCGTGAACGTTTGGACCTGCCACGATGTCGCGCCGGCGATGTCCGGCCGCCACTCGGACAGCGCACCCGGCGCCGAGTTCCAGCCGTTGCTACCCGCGATCAGTGGCAGCTGCGCGTCGTTCCGGTCCAGGCCGCGGGTCTCGAAAGCAGCGAGAAGAGGAAAGGCCGCGATCAACGCGAAGGTCGCGCCGAGGGCGCGCGCGGTGGTCCGCCGCGCGGAGGCCGGGGCCATGGCAGGTTCGCGTTGCGGGGACAGCGCCATGTCCTCCCGCCAGCGCGCGCCGATCCAGAACAGCACCGCCATCACGACGCCGAAGAATACCCATCCGTACACCAGATGATCGGCGCCGGCCGCGATGCGATTGTTCGACAGATGTCCAAGCATCACGATCATGTACGCGCGGATCCAGTTGGCCAGGATTGGCACCACAATGGACACCAGCACGAAGATCACGCGCCGTACCGGCGAGCGAAAGGAGAGATACGCGAAAAGGCATCCGACCATGAATGACGCGATGAGGTAGCGCAAGCCACTGCATGCTTCAACCACTGACCAGCGTCCGCTCGGGATCATGAAATAGTTGCCCTCGCGGTACACTGGAATGCCGCTTGCCCGCAAGGCCGCGATTGTCACGTTGGCAGTCCAATCCATGAGCGCCGGCATCAGGAATTCGCCGAACGGCACCGCAAAAAAGAGGAAGGCGAGCGGAAATGCCAGCGTGCGCAGCGCCCTCGTGCCGAGCACAGCCAGGATGGAGCATGGAATCATCGCGATGACCGAGAACTGGGCAACGCTGTTGACGCCAAGTCGTACTGCAACGAGCCACAGGCCGCCCAACACGATGAGCCCGGCGAGCGCCGGCCAATACGGCCGCGGCACGATCGAAGCAATCGCTGCGCGCTCGCGCCACAGGAGATAGAGGACGATGGGCACGATGACGAACCCGTGCGCGAACGTCTCCGAACGCCACCATATCGTGGCCATCGCCAGCGTGGTCTCGCCATGGATGACGAGGACCCAGGCTAGCGACCCGAGCACAACGAGCGCGGGCATTACCTGTCCTCGCGTTTCCGGCGCTGTTAGCAGGTGACGCAGTGCGCGATCGCTGTGCATCGGAGGTAACGCCGGGAGGCGTGTCAACCCGCGATTGTCGCGAAATTGCCGCTGGTGACCATATCCCCGCTGTTCGGGGAAAATGGAATCCGGCGCGTCGCGAAGAGGAAGGACTCCATGTCCATCGAGCGTCAGCCCAGGCCCCGCACGATGTGCGGACCGACCGCATTGACCGCGAACCGGGGCAATCGCTTCCACAGCGCTATGAATGCCCGATACTTCGGATTGAGCGGGTTGTTCTCCGGCACGCTATCGCGACCGAGCAGGAGGTATTCGTAGGCGAGTGGCGTCGCCTCGAATCCCCAGTTGTGCTTGAACGCGAAAGAACCTGTGTCGCGCTTGCTGCGGCCGTAGTCGAACACGCGCAAGCCGCGCTCGCATGCGCGGCGCATGAGCTCCCAGTATTTGAAGTCGTTGGCGGCGAGGTCGCGCGCCTGCGTCGAGTCGCCCGCGTAATAAGGCAGCACCTCGTCCCGAAAGTAGAAGCTCATTACGCTGCTCACCGCCTCGCCCTTCGGGTTCACCACCGTGAGCACCTCGCAGTCCGCGCCGAATGTCTCCCGCAACCGGCTGAAATAGCGGCGCGACAACGGCGGCGTGCCGTGCCGATGCATGTTGTCCGCATAGAGCGCGAAGAAGCGATCGACGCCGGCGTCGAGCTCGCTGCGCAAGCCGTGCTTCATGCCTTTCCTGACCATCGCCCGTTGCTTGCGCGGAATGGCGGCGAGGTTCGCCTCGGAATCGGGGAAAAGGGTCTTGCGAAACGTCACGTACAGCGTTTGTTGCGGCCACGCCGGACGCTTCGTCTGGCGGTCGCGGAGCTCGAGATGCGGGACGCGAAGAGACATCGCGATCTCCGCCGCGGCATCGATGAGCGCATCGGCAGTCGCTGCGTCATCGGCGGCCGGTCCTCCGTATACGCAAAACGGCAACGAAACCAGCGCGTGTCCGAACAGCCGGCTCTTCACCTCGGCCAGCGGCAGCACGCCGACAATGGCGCCGCTGCGCTCGGCAAGCAAATAATGCGGTCGATGGCGGAAAACGCCGTCGATGATTCCGCGCCAGCCGATACGGTGAAAGAACGTGGCCTCGCGACATTGCTCGACAAATGCGTCCCAGCGGACCGCATCGACGCTCGCGAACGGACGCACGATCGCGCGCTCATTCGCCTGCAAGATCACTGCTGAGCGCGCAGGCTCCATCACGCGTCGCCATCGAGAAACACCCGGTCGACGCGATCCCACTGGAAATCCGTGAGCAGGCGACGCAATCGCGGACCCGTGCGCTTGAGGTTCACGTAATGGCGAAATCGGGTTTTCGCGCCCAGACCTTCGACGCGCGGCTGGTCGGGGTCGAGCTCCCACGGGTGGAAGTAGAACATCGCCGGCTGCCCGTCGATCGCGTTGATGCGGCGCAGCGACCACCGCGAAACGCGATAGGGCAACAGGCGAAAGTAGCCGCCGCCGCCTGCAGGCCAGTTCGTGTACAGCATGCGCACGGTGGCCACCGGTAGTTCGAGCAAGCCCTCCCGCACCTCATGCGCAAAGCGCGGGGCTTTCGGTGCGCCGTAGTGATCGTGACGGATCGGGTACACGCTGGAGCTGTAGCGGTATCCCGCTTCCGCAATGCAATCGAACGCCCACGGATTTGCCGGTCCTACCGAAAAGCTGGGCGCCCGGTATCCGCGCACCGCGTAGCCTGAAAGGTCCTCGAGAATTGCCTTGGCAAGCCGAATATCCGCGAGGAACTGTCCAACGCCTTGCTCGGTCGCGCGGTAGTGCTCGTAGCCATGGCTTGCAAGCTCGTGCCCATTGTCGACAATGCGCCTGACCAGGGCTGGATAGCGCTCGGCCACCCAGCCGAGCGTGAAGAACGTCGCGCGCGCCTCCGTTTCGGTGAGCAGTTCGAGGATGCGTTCGATGTTGGCCTCGATACGGCAAGGCACGCTGTCCCACGTGGCGCGCGAGAAGTTCTGGGCGAACGCCGAAACCTGAAAATAGTCTTCCACGTCGATCGTCAACGCATTGACGATCACCGCGGCCGATGGAGCAGGCATGTTCATGCATTCACCGCCTTCGGCGTGCATGACGAAAGGCCGAGAGAAGCCGACAGATCGCGAGCGATGCGGTCGCTCGCATGGCCGTCCCAGAGCTCGGGTACCTGGCCTCGCTTCCCGCCCGAGCGCAATATGTCGTCCGCACATTCCAGCGCGCGCTGGCGGTTGCGGCCGACCAGCGTGTTCGTGCCCTGCTCCACGGTAATCGGGCGCTCGGTGTTGTCGCGCAGCGTAAGGCACGGAACGTTCAAGGCCGTCGTTTCTTCCTGGATGCCGCCGGAGTCGGTCAGCACCAGGCGCGCGCCTGCGAGCAACCCGAGCATCTCGAGATATCCCTGCGGTGGAAGTAGCACAATTCCGGAGTCGGTGAGCAGCGACGACAGCCCGAAGCGGTCAATGTTGCCGCGCGCGCGCGGGTGCACTGGCCAGATCAGCGGGAGCCGCCGCGACACCTCGCGCAGGATGGACACCGCTTCGCGCAGAGCGCCAGGCTCGTCGACGTTGGAGGGCCGATGCAGCGTCACGGCCCCGAAACCCGCTGCATCATCCAGGAAATCGGCGGAGCGCCCCGCGCTGGCAAGCGTTACGGCGGGCGGCACGGCACGGAGCCGGTGCTGCAGCAGCGAATCGATCATCACGTTGCCCACGAACCGGATGCGCCCGGGTGCAATGCCTTCGCGCAGCAGATTATCGCCAGCCGCGCGCTCGGTCGTATACAGCAAGTCCGCGATCTGGTCGGTCAGGATGCGATTGATTTCCTCCGGCATCTCGCGGTCGAAACTGCGCATCCCGGCCTCGACATGGACGACCCGCGTGCGCTTCTTGGTCGCGACGAGACTGCATGCCAACGTGGAATTGACGTCCCCTACGACGATGACGCAGCTGGGCGCCAGCCGATCGAAGACCGGCTCGAAGCGCCGCATGATTTCCGCCGTCTGCACGCAATGCGTGCCGGAGCCCACTTCGAGATTGACGTCCGGCGCTGGCAGCTCGAGGTCGGCGAACAACCGCTCGTTCATCGCCACGTCGTAATGTTGTCCGGTGTGGACCAGCACGGCGCGAGGCAACTCGGCGTGCGCGGCGAACGCACGCAGCAGTGGCGCCATCTTCATGTAGTTCGGACGCGCCCCCACGACGCAGACCAGCGGGCCCGTCGGGCTTCCCGCGCTGCTCATCAGCGTCCTCCCGGACTGCCTGGCTTGTTGGCCTTCTCCGGATGCAGCAGGCGATGCAGCAGGTCGACCGCCGCCGCGACGGTCTTCTCCAGGCGGTCGATCCGCTCCTCGATATGATCAAAGTGCATGTGGAGCATGGTCGGGTCCATCCGCGTGGACAACGAACGCTCCACGGACGTGTTGCCACCGACGATGGCGACCGACGACAGCGCGGCATCCGGCCCCAGCTCTTCCCGGATTTCCTTGGCAATGGCGTTCACATCGCTCGTATCCAGAACATGCCGTTCGGCGAGGAATGCGGCGAGCAACAGCCGGTTGCACAGCGTATTGATACGTCGGGGGATGCCTCCGGTGAGCGCGTGGATCAGATCGAAGCACGCAGGCTCGAACCGCGGACTGTCGTTCCAGCCGACATGCTTCAACCGGTGCTCGATGTAACCCTGGGTTTCGGCCTTGTCGAGCGGACCGAGGTGATAGGAAGCGATCACCCGTTGCCGCAGCTGCTGCATCTGCGGGCTCTGCATGATCTCGCGCAGTTCGGGCTGCCCGATCAGGAAGCTCTGCAGAAGCGCCTGGTCGCCCAGCTGGAAATTGGAGAGCATTCGCAACTCTTCCACGGCGCGGGTGGACAGGTTCTGCGCTTCGTCGACGACGAGCAGCGCCCGCTTCTTCTCGATGGTGATCTTGCATAGGAACGCCTCCAGCGACGCCAGCAGCATCGCCTTGCCGACGCCCCTTACCGGGAGACCGAAAGCAACGCCGACCGCCTTGAGCATGTCGTCCGCGTCGAGCTGGGTGCTGACGATCTGGGCCGCAACCACCTTGTCGGGATCGAGTTGCTCGAGCAGGCTGCGCACGATCGTAGTCTTGCCCGCCCCGATCTCGCCGGTGATGATGATGAACCCCTCGTTCTGGTACAGACCGTACTCGAGGTAGGCGAAGGCTCGCTTGTGGCCCCGGCTGCCGAAATAGAAGGACGGGTCCGGATTCAGCTGGAACGGCTTGCCGGTCAGGCCGAAAAAGGATTCGTACATCGTCAAGTCACCTGAACGTATAACGAAGTCCGGCGAATACCGCCGCTTCGTCGTATTCAGGTGCCAGATTGGATCGCAATACCTGATAACGCGCGCCGGCAAATACGGTCGTCATCGGCGCCACCGTCGTCGACAGCGCCATGCGTAGCATCCCCTGCCTTGTGTTCGCTGCCGAAGGCCCGTTAGCCACCGTCTGGAAACCGTCAGCCGACGCCACAAAGGAAAGCGACGGTGTCAATTGGTGCGACCAGATGATCGTTCCACCATTCTGTGTATTGTCGTTGCCGGCCGCCAATATGGGAGGAAGCGGCGTACCCGATGCTGCGATCGGCTCGTTCCGGACACTGTAGATGGTCATGAAGATCGTGTTACGCGCACCAAGGAGCCCTACCGTCGCGCCCGCGAATTGCTGCAGAAGGATCTGATCGCTGTACAAATTGACCGGGTTCGTCGTCGTCGCCGGTAATCCCCGGTCCTGCATCAACTGGTTGACAACGCGCTGCCGCTCCGCAGGATCCGGGATCGAGAATACAAAGAGACTGTCGAGAAAGCCCGCTACGTTGATGCCGGCAGGCAAAGTCCCAAGTTGCTGCGGATAAGTCGTAATGTTCCGCGAAAAATGTAGCTTCCATACGGTCAGCGGCGTGACGTGATCGAAGGAAAACTGGTACGAGGATCCAAAGAACCGTTTCTCGTAGTCCCCGGCGACAGTGGTACGCGGAGTCGGTTGCCACGCGAATCCCGCTCCGTAGATCGCGCCCTGCGAACTGGTCAGGGAACCCCGGTTCTCCTCGTATCCGCCGCTGGCCGACAGGCGAAGGTTCGGATCTACGGTGTAGACCGGAGCTATCCGATAGAGCTGGTTGACGATCGGCCTCTGCGTGTTGAAGCGAGTGTCGGTATAGTTGAACGATGCCTGCCAGCCCAGCGTCGTCTGGAGATTCGACGCCTTCCCGCTGAAGCTCGTATAGTTTGCGTTGTTGGTGCTGGCCGGAGCGCCATTCAGATTTGTCCAGACGTTGTCGTTGCGCAGTTCATAGTTGGTGCTTGCCTGCGTGACCCCTTTGATGTACGGACTCACTCGATAGAAATCCGAGCGATAGCGGTTCTGGGTGGTATTGGTAAAGCCGGACGGCTGCGCGCCAAATGGATTGAAGAACTGCTGCGAAATATCGACGTCGCCTTCCACGTAGAGGAACTGGTCGACGAGTGTGACGTCTCCCACGAGGTGCACCGTCGGATACACGCGGTTGGTTGCCACGCCCGACGGCACGTTCAGCACCGTGGGTAACGAGATGAGTCCGATGAGACTGGTGCGGGGACCCCTGTGGTTCAGGTTCAGCTCCGGCGTGACCTCGGTCACCAACGCATACTCCCTGTTCGCCGACGGAGTAAGATTGACGTTGTTCGTAACGGTTTCTTGGAGCCACACCGACGCCGACCAAGACGACGGCTGGGCGGTTCTTGCAGGCACGCCACCGGGCAACGTGCCGCCTAATTGTGTGCCCATCTGCTGTGGGCCCGAGGGCTGCCCGGGAGGCGTCCAGGTCTGAGCGCCGGCCGGCGCGGGCAAGTGCACGGTGGACGCGGCAAGCAGCGTCGCCAGCGCGCGTGAGCGCGACAACCGGGTCCGATTCATTGTCTCGCGGCGTGCCAACGTCCGCTCGCGATGGGCGAGCGACGGCTAGCGCGTCGCGTCATGCCCGTAGTAGCCATAGTACGATCCCACGTCGGTCTTGTCGGCCTTGTTCAGCAGCATCAGCACGACCTCGCATCGCTCGATCGTCTCCAGCGCGAGATTGACGGTGTTCTGTTTGGTACTGTCGGCGGCGACTACCATGACAATCTGGCCCATGTGGGACGCGAGGACGCGGGCCTCGGTGGTCGGAAGCAGCGGCGGCGAGTCGAACACGATGATCCGGTCGGGGTAACGCGTCGACAGGTCACGGAGGACGATGGCCATCTGCTCGCTCGCCAGCAGCTCGGTGGCCCGCAGTTGTTGCGCACCGGCGGGCATCACCGAGAGGTTTTCGATATTGGTCTGGACTACCACATCATCGATGTCGAGATCATCGCGCGTGAGCAGTTCGAGCAGGCCGGGAGATTTCCGCGTGCCCAGGATATTGGGAAGGTCCGGATGGGCGACGTCGCCATCGACGAGAAGGACCGTGGTGTCGAGCTCCATGGCAATGCTCATTACGAGATTGACCGCCGTGAAGGTCTTGCCCTCGCCTGGCAGCGCGCTCGCCACCATCACCAGATTGCCGTTGCGAACCTTGGCGCTGCCAAAGGCATTGCGCACGATCGGACGCTTCACGATCCGGAATTCGTCAGCCAGTTGCGATCTCGTCATGTCGGGGGTTACGAAGCCTCGATTCTTCAAGCCTTCGAGGTCGATCTCGAGACGTGGCTGCGATGCCTTCGCCGCGGAAACGCGCTGGCGCTGCGGCGCTGGCTCGGCAGTGTCGGCGATCGTCCGCTTGGTGAGTCCCGTCCCGCGTGCGCCCAGCCCGCGTACCGCCGCCTCCGGTGTCGCCAGGTGCTCGGGCGCGGCGGCCGTGCCTGCCTTCGGTGCGGCGCTCTCTGGCTCGCTGTCGGAAGTCTCCGCGCCAGCGCGACGCAATTCCTCGAGCCGCTTCGCGGCCTGTTCGATCAGACTCATTGGTCGTGCCTCATACGACGCGTCCCAGCAGCAAAACGAACGCGAACAGTGCCGCAAATGACACGACGAACGCGCTCGAGGCGCCCGCGAACAGGATTCCGCTCAGCCGTCTCATGCGACGCACCGCTTGGCTGGGAAACATCGTCACCATGCCCACGACCGGTCGCTTCGTTACCACGCCGAGCGAACGCGCGTTATGGAAGGTGGGCATCAATTCGCTTGCCGCGAAACTCGCCGCAACGCCGATCAGCAAGGCCCCGGCAAATGCGATGGCCAGCAACACCATGCGGTTCGGAAAGACCGGCTGTGGTGACACGCGCGGCGGATCGATCACCTTGAACCGGGTGCCCCCGGCGTCCGCCACGCCTTCGCCGAGCGCTGCGGACTCGCGCCTGGCGAGCAGCGCTTCGTACGTCTTTTTCTGGATGTCGTAATCGCGATTGAGTTGCGCGAATTCGGCGTCGACTTCCGGCACGAGCCGCGCGGAACGGATCAAGCGAGCCGATTGGGCTTCGTACGACGCCAACGTGGCACGAAGGGAGGCGACGTTCGCTTCGGAAGTGGCCAGCGCCACCCTCAATTGCTGGAACACCGGGTTGCGGTTGGCCGATGGCTCCGCCGATTGATTACTGCCCGCTGCGGCCGCCGCTTTGTTGAGCGCCTCTACTTCCTGGGCGCGCTGCTCCTCGAGCTGAGCGATGACGCGCTTGTTGCCCACGATGTCGGGGTGGTCGTCGGTGAAGCGTCGGCGCAGCGTGTCCAGATCGGTTTTCAGCACTGCCAGCCGCGCGTCGATGGAGGGGACCGAACCGCCGGGGGCCGCCGCGGCCGGGGCGCCAACCTCGGGCAACAGGACCGGGGCTTCTCCGACGAGCTCGCGCTTATAGGAATCGCGCGACTCCTCGGCAGCGCGCAACTGCAACCGCGTCGCCTCGATCTGGTCGTTCAGCGTCGAAAGCCGGGTGAAATAATTCTGATTTGAAACGTTCGTCACACCGAGATACTTGAGCCTGAACGCCTTGAGCCGTTCCTCGGCAGCCTTGAGCCCCGCCTCGTAGCGCTTGATCTGATCGTCGATGAATTTGACGGCGTTGACGGTGTCTTCGCGTTTGTCCCCAAGGCTCGATTCGACAAAGATCGTGACGAGCGACTGCACGACCTTGCGGGCCAGCTCAGGCTGCGGGTCCCGGAACGATATGGTGTAAAGATTGGCGGAGGGATTTCCGACGAGCTGGAGGCGCTTCGTCACCGAGTCGACGACATCTTCGCCACTTGCCGAATTCACCGTCAGGTCCAGATCGGCCATGCGAACGAGCTTCTCGACGTTGGGGCGACTGATGAGCGTGCGGCTCATCAGTACCACCTGCTGGTCGAGGTTCGGCTGGATCGAGATCCCCGCCATCAGGGGCCGCAGCAACGATTGCGTGTCGACGTAGAGACGGGCACTTGCCTCGTACCGCTCGGGGATTCGCATCGCGATCGCGACCCCGATTACCGCCGCGATCCAGGCCGCCGCCAGTCCGAACCAGCGCCGGTGCCACATGCCGCGCAAATGGGCGAGCAACAGTTGTGCTAGATCATGCACGGCGAGATACCAAGGTCTGGCGCGAACTTGCGAAGCGCATGCGTTCGGGTCCCTAGAACCAGCTTTGCGGAATGATCAGGATGTCGCCGGGCCGCATTTCGACGTTGGCCGAGATGTCTCCGCGAATGACGAGATCCTGCAGCCGTACCGTATAGGACTTGCCGCCTTCGGCCCCGCGCGAAATAGTCGCGCGATTGCCATCGGCAAACGGCGTCAGCCCGCCTACGGCGATCATCACATCGAGCACGGTCATGTTCTTGCGGAACGGAAGAGACTGGGGCTTGCTGGCTTCCCCGATTACGCGGATTTGCTCGCTCGCCGGGCCGATGAAGTTGGTGACAACGACGGTGACCACCGGTTCCCGGATGTACTTCGCCAACGCCTTTTCCATGTCGCGCGCCAGCGCGCTGGGTGTCTTGCCTTGTGCCGACATATCGTCGACCAGCGGTGCCGTGATCTTGCCGTCCGGCCGCACCGGAACGACCATCGACAGCTCCGGATTGCGCCAAACGATGATGTTGACGGTATCGAGCGGCCCGATAATGTATTCGTAGTCCGCGGTTTGGGCCTCGCGCGGCGCCGGCGGGTATTTGGTCGCGCAGCCGACGAGGAGCAGGCCGGCAGCCAGGCACGCGAACAGGCATGGCGCGACGGTGAAATGCAGCCGGCCTTGCAAGAATTCGACGATCGATTTCATGTTGCCTCCTGATCAGCCGCGACCACGCGGATGGTAACACCGGTAATCCGGGTCACGAGCTAAAACGCGTTGATTTGTGCACTCTTCATGCGCGTGTACTCTACTTCTTGTACTGCGGCGAACGTTTAAGAACGGCGGACCAATAACGATATGTTTTTATGCGTCCGGTCATGGACTTGCGTGCCGTGTGCTTCATCACAGCCAGAGTTGCATAATCAAATCACAGCCAGAGTTCCATAATCATAAATGCATGTCCCGCGAATATTCGGCATTCGATCATGACGGAGTGGCTCGTCCGATCGCCAAACCGCTCGCGCGGTCCAGACGGCACGTTTGGCGGTCGACTGCATCTCCTTGGCTTCTAGGCAGGCACGACCAGGATGGGCCCCGCCGGGCAGATCCTGGCAACCGCGATATCCGGCTCGGAATATCCGGGCTTGGCCGGTGCGGCCGGGGAATGGTGTCAGATTTTTTTACACTTCCCCTGTCCACAATCCAATCCATCACTGCATACCCCGCCTAACTATTTGTTAAAGCTGTGTTTCTGGTTTATGGCACGGCGCATGCTCTAAAACGGTCGACGTAGCCATATCCCGAATCCGGTCCAACAAGCAGGAGCGTTCAATATGACCATCCAACTGAAAAAATCGTTGATCGGCGTAGCGGTGGCGGCAGCCTGCCTGGTGGCGCCGCAGGCCCAGGCGCAGTCATTCGCCGTGCAGGTCAACGGTATCCAATGCAACGACAACGCCGCGTGCGATTCCGATTCCACGCCCAACCAGATCACCTGGCTGGCGAGTGTCGCGGGTCTTTCGCTGACCCTCATTTCCTCGCTGACCAATACTCCGGGCGGTCCGGCGTTTTCGGCGCTGGACATGGCTTGGCTGATCAACAACGCATCCGCTTCAGGTGCCCCAATCGGAGTGCAATTTCTCGCCAGCGCGACTGGATTCACGTTCCCCGCCAACGGGGCGGCGTCCGTCCTGAATAACCAATTGAACGGAAATTTTGTCGGTTCCTTGACGGTCTCGGGGCAAAGCTGGGTCAACGCCTCCAATGCGCTGTTCGGGATGTCGGGCGTCAGCGCCGGTCCGCAAGGCCTCAACTCGAATACCTCGATAGCATTTATCTCGCAGACGCCTTACTCGATTACGCAGGAGCTTGACTTCTCGGTCGGTCCCACAACGTTTACCTCCGGCGACTTCGCGTCTACGGTCGTTCCCGAGCCCGCGCCGCTCGCGCTGATCGGCATCGCGCTCGCCGGCCTCGCATTTGCACGCCGTCGGGAAAAGAACTCGCTGTAACAAGGACCTCTTGATTTGCCGGCCCCGCCAGATTGGCGGGGTCTTTTTTTCCGCGATCGCTCTCTGCGTTCGACGGCGTCCTTCGCTCCCTGCGCGTCCGTCTCAGACATCAGCGGAGTACTGCCGCCCCTTTCGCAGCGACTTGCGAACGAGATGCGGGACCAGCAAATGCGCAGGCATCCGCAACCAATGCGACCGAACATACAGCAGCCACAGCCGGCCGCGGTGCGCCGGCGGCCATCGCTGCGGGTCGATCGGCGCGAGCACTTCGGCCAGCGTCCTGTTCATCCATAGCGCAACAGGCAGGGGCGGCCGAAAGCCCAGCGCTTCCCGACTGGTTGCCGTGGGAATCGGCGTACCCAGCACGCGAGAGAGCGCCTGCAACGCATAGTAGAGGGGACGTCCGAGTCCCTGCTCCCTTGCGCGGGAGACCAGGTCGTGCCAGAACGCGTCGTCCGCGCTGAACGCCGCAAGCAGTTCGTGCAGATCGACGAGGTCGCGGAAGCGCCCGTCGAAGTCGGAGTCGAAGAACAGGTGTACGGCGGCGTGCAGCACGCTGTCGACCGGCGAAAGCACGCGGACACCGGAATCGCCATGCGCTTCCGAGGCGGCCCAGAAAGCTTCGGGATCGGGCCGCAGCCTGCTCACCGGCGGACAGATCGTGTGATGAACGTCCAGTGCGAGAATCCGCCCCGGATATTGGAGAGGCGGGATCTCGTGCGACCACTGGCGGTAATAGCGCTGGTCGTATGGATCGAGGTTGGTCGCGCGCCAGCCGGCGGCGTGCAGCAGCTTTTCCGCCTCGGCAAGGCTGCTTCGGGGAACCATGATGTCGATATCCGACAACAAGCGCGTCGCGGCATGCGGCATTCCACGCAGGAGGTAGGCGACCCCTTTCAGCGCGATCATGGGAATCTCCACCGCGTGGAGCACGCGGCGAGCGCGATCGAGCTCCCATCGCGCCAGCTGGGCGAGTCGCGCCGCGGATACGCGGGCGGACAGGAGACTGTCCCGCGGAACCTCGGGCAACTCGTCGATCACGCCTTGCGACCACGCCCGTTCGCCCAGATAGGCGAGGACGGCGTTGCGGCGAGCGCAGGACAGCACCCCCTCCCAACTGGTGGCGTCCAGCCTGACAAGCGACGACGGATTGCGAATCGCCTCGACCAGTGTCGTCGCCGCTGCGGGCCCGCGCAGGTCGACACTCATTTTTGCCCATGCGCCTTGCGCATGACGTCGTCGATAGCCGCGTGGGCACTGGCGAGATCGCCGTAGCGAAGCACGCAACTGTCGGCGCGACGTACGAGCGCCGACACCGCGCGGAAGCCGCGCTCTCCAACCACCTCGTAATTGAACGCGTTGCCTGCAAGCTTCAGGAACGCCGTCGCCTTGCCCAACGTGACCAGCGAGACGGGTGCGCCGGCGTTGAAGTCGGGGAATACGATGGCAGCAACGCGCGCCGGGGCCCGTCCGCGCAGGATGCTTTGCGTCGGGACGCGGAAGTGCGCCACCGTGCCCTTGCGCGTCTCCGGGAACACCTCGCCGATGAAAGCCTCCGGCGCGAAGGCGCGCATCACGTCGATCGATTCGTTCTTGAGCGCCGCGGGCCGCGCGAAGGGGAGGACCTGCGCGTCGTCGAGCGCGATGGCGCCGAACTCGTCCGAAAGGTACCGCCAGCCCCGACACGACAGCGAGGCCGCAAGCGTGCTCTTTCCCGAGCCGGGCCACGCCGGCAGCACAAGCGCCTGCTCGTCGCGCTCGACGACGGCGGCATGCAGCAACAGGTAGCTGTGCATGCGATGCGCGAAGACCCAGTTCAGGCCCCACTCGAACATCGGCAGCGCCTGCGCGAGCGGAAACGGATCGAACGGGGTGGTGCCATCGACGATGAATTGCACCTCGGGGTGCACCCATTTGCGAATCTCGCGGACGCGCAGCATCCGAATATCGACGTCGGCGAATTCGCCAGCATCGGCAAGCTCGTAGTCGCAATACAAATCGCGCATTTGCTCGGCAAGAAATCGCAAGGGAGAGCGCACGCGCACGGTGATCGGCGGGATTTGCAACGCCAGCCCGCTTGCCGCCATTCGCAATTGCGCCTCGTCGCGGGAGAGCGCGCCGACCTTCATGCCGCGACCGTGCAGACGAGGTTCAGGTCTTCCAGCCGCCAGAGCAGTTCCTCGAGCGCCGGCAAGGGCAGCGCCGATTCGGGAAGGCCTAATCGCTCAAGCAAGCGACGATGAATCTCGGCCGTCGCCAAACCAGGCGCGTCCTCGACGATCGCCAGCGTCTCGGCGGCGCTCGCATTCAGCAGATGCGTGGCACCAACCAGCGCGTCGAACATGACGATGCCATCGTCGAAGTCTTCGAACAGCAGGCGCTGGCCGGCCGGGAGGCGCCAGCCGATGGCCGACTTGGTCGTCACCACCCAGGTATGATCGATTGAGGCAGGTCGTTACAAGGCCGCGGCCAGAGCAACGACCCGGCCCGCCGGGGACGGCGCGGAGACAGGCTGGACGCCGTCAGCCCAACAACGATGGCCGGCCGCCAAGGATGGAGGTCCAGCAGGACTCCTTGACCGGCTGTACATCTACCACCGGTCCAGATCCAGAATTTCTGGGGTCCAGCGTGGCGATCGTGCCGTCCCGATCCACGTACACAAGCGCGTAAGCCTGGGGCCCGGCGCTGATTTGTTTGACCGAATCCGGATCACTGACGGTAATGCGGTCGCCATCGACCATCCAGATGCTGCCTAGCGCAGGCTTGGCCGGGTTCGCTGGATCGATACAGTCCGCCTGGTCCTTCATTGCGCAAAAGGCGACCACGCCATTGATGCGGCCGTAGTAGACCTCTTTCCGCAGCCATTCGTCGTGATCCATTGTGACGGCGGGCATTGCCCTCGAATTCCGGAAATCGTTCTCCCAGCAACGCGCATTGCTCGCGACAGCGGTCTGAGCGCCGCTGGTGAGCGTGAAAACGCTGGGAAGTGCGGCCGCGGCGCCCAGCATCAGGCGCCGCCGCGCCGTTTGCGGGCCCGGTGCACCTGAGGCCACGTTCTCAGGAGGGTCCTTGATCGAGTCGCGAGCTTTGGTAGCATCAGTCATGCCGCCACCTCCTTGCTTCAGGAATTTACCGAGTATAAGCAAAAACGGGGCCGTGGTGATATGCGCTGATTCCGCCGCCTATGATCAAGGGCTTCCCCGCCGGATCGCAAAACCGGATTTGTCCGGGGGCGCCAAAATGTAAACCCATCCGACACTTTGGACGGATCCGATGGAAGCGAGGAACGATTGTCCCCCATTTCCGTCGCCGCATGGCTCCGCGACGGAACTCCCCACCGAGGCGGGCGGAGGCCCCTAAACTGGAATTTCGCCGAGCACCGTGCAGCGGCGCACCACCCGCCGGTCCACGAACGGGTCATAGCCGGTGGCGCGATGCATGAGGCAGCGGTTGTCCCAGACGATCAGCTCGTCGGGCCGCCAGCGATGCTCGTACGTGAGATCCGGGTGAATCGCGAGCGCATTCAATTCCTCGATCAGCGCACGGCCCTCGTCGTAGCCCATCCCGACGATGTATTCGGCGTGATCACCCAGGTACAGGCACTTGCGCCCGGTTTCCGGATGCGTGCGGACGACGGGGTGATCGACCGGCGGCTTGGCCAGCCGCTGCGCCTCGGTCATCGGATCCTCGCCATGGCGGCGCGTGCGCGAAAAATCGAGGTTATGCACGGCGCGCAGCTTTGCGATGCGGGCCTTCCACGCGGGATCGAGTCGGTCATAAGCACCATACATGTCGCAAAAATGCGTCTCGCCGCCGTGCTCCGACACCACTTCACCGTAGATGAGCGTTGCCTGGCCGGTGACGCGCGACCAGGAGCCATCGGTGTGCCAGGCCAAGGTGCCCCGGTCGGGATGCTTGCCGTTGGGGTTGCCGTGCTCGTCGAGGTTCGATAGTCGATAGAGCTCGGGGAAGCCATCGGCGTGATACTGGTTCATCACGTGAATCTGCACTTCGCCGAACTGCCGGGCGAACGCCACCTGCCGTCCGGGAGGAAGGAACCGCGGCGGGAACAGCAGCACCTGATAACGGAGAAAAGCCTGGTAGATCGCGCGAAACAGGTCGTCGGTAACGCTTTCGGCCAGGTTCACGCCGCGGATTTCGGCGCCGAGATTGGGCGTCAGCGGGCGCACGGCGAACGGCCAGCGAAGTTCAGCGGTGGAGTTCATGGCGTGGGCTTCCATCTCGTCACGGACAAATATACCCGCTTCCGCTCGGACTCTTGAAGCACCCGACCGATTCCGGCAACAGCATTTTCGGCAGCCACAGGACGATGTCAGGAAAGACCACGCAGAAGGCAATCGTCAGGAAGAACACGACGTAAAGCGGCAGCGACCGTACGACCGCCCTTCCGAAGCCGACGCCGACATATTTCGATGCCACCAGCAGCGACAATCCATAAGGCGGCGTGATCAACCCGAAGACCAGCGTCGTGATGATCACCACGCCCATGTGCAGCGTATTGATGTGGCCAACCTCGGCCAGCTTGGTGATGATCGGCATGAAGATGATGATCGCCGGAACCGCGTCGATGAAGTCGCCGACGATCACGAACAGCACGACCAGCAGGAACATGATCATCGCCGGGTCGGTGCCGGCAAATCCGGTGATGTAGTTGGCCACGATGTCGGGGCCGCGCAAGTACGCGACCATCCAGCCGAATGCCGAAGCACCCGCGACCGCCGCCAGCGGCAGCGAATACAGGAGGCCGGCGTACATGAAATCGCGCGGCAGCTCCTTGATGTGCGTCGGGCGCAGCACCGGGATCAGCACGACGAGGATGTAGATGGCGGCGACCATCCCCGCCTCCGTCGGCGTGAACCAGCCGCTCAGGATTCCACCCATGATGATGACTGGAATCACCAGCGGCAACGCGGCGCCGCGCGCGGCGACCGCCACTTCGGTGAACTTTGCACGCGGCTTCATGATGCCGACGGGTCCCCAGAAGTAGCTGTACACCATGAGGCCGATGCCGATCAGTACACCGGGCACGACGCCGGCGAGAAACAGTCCACCGATCGAGACGTTGCCGGTGGCGCCGTAAACCACGGCCATGATCGAAGGCGGAATCAGGTTCGCCATCGTCGACGCCGAAGCGATGAGCGCGGCGGTAAAGGAGCGGTCGTAGCCCTCCTTGTCCATCTCCGGCGCCACGCTACGGCTCAGCACGGCGACGTCGGCCACCGACGAGCCCGAGATGCCGGCGAAGAACATGCTGAACAGCGTCACCACCTGCGCGAGCCCGCCGCGCAAATGTCCGACCAGCGTCTGCGACAACCGGATCATCCGGTGGACCACGTCGGAGGAGGCCATCAGCTCGCCGACCAGCAGGAAGAACGGCACCGCGAGCAAGGTCTCGGAATCGATGCCGTGGAAGAGCTGGCCGACCATCGATTGCAGGCTGACCTGCGTAAACGCGGTCGCGACGAACACGCCGGCCATCAACGCGAACGACACCGGGACGCCCATGTAGCCGAATCCCAGGAACATGACGGCCATCAGGATCAGGATGACCCCCGGCGTCATAGGTGGACCCCCTTGGCGCGTTCCGCGCCTTCCCCCCGAGGGGGAGCGAGCGATCTTGGGGCGGCCCGGCGATCGCTCATTTCGCAATTTCCTCGACGACGAACTGGGGCAGATTGTCGCGGTCCTCGGGTCCTTCGAATCCGTGCTTCCACCCGTTGACGAGCTGCTCGATCGTGAACAGGAAGATCAGCACGCCAGCGAAGGGAACAATGCCCGTATAGAACGTGAGCGGGATCAGCGACGGCATCCGATAGCTGCCGAGGTCAAGGAGCGCATTCTTCCAGCCGAACCAGATCAGCATCAGCGACACGATCAGCACGATCACGCGATTGGTGATCTCGATCGCACTGCGCGGTGCGCCGGTCATTCGCTTGGTGATCTCGGTCAGATAGAAGTGATCGTTGCGCCGCGTGGCCGCCGCCATGCCCAGGAATACACCCCAGGTGAAGAACGCGGTCGTCAGCTGTTGCAACCACAGCCACGGCGCGCCCAGCGTGCGCGTGATCACGTCGCACAGTACCGAAAGCGTGAACATGAAAATGCACACGCCGCAGAGGACCATCAGCACCGCTTCCAGTTTGTCGAACACCTTCCATTTGAGGTGGCGATGGCGTTGGAGGATCAAGGCGCGGAAATCGGCCATCTAGGGAAACCCTTGCTTCGGGATTGCCGGCGGGGGAACGTTATGGTTTTCCGCAGGACGGCCCGAATATCGCCGCCCTGCGGACCACGCGGGTCCTGCTACTTCACTTCGCGGACGAGCTTCAGGATCTTGACGGCATGCGGTCCGAGCTCGACGGCCAGTTGATCCTGGATCGGCCCGGCGGCCTTCATGAACCCGGTCTTGTCGACGTTTTCCACCACCTTCACGCCGAGGGACTTCAACTTGTCGGCCGAATCTTTCTCGAGCTTCAGCGCCAGCGCCGGCTCGGTCTTCCCCACTTCGGCCGCCGCGGCCTGCACCCACTGCTGCTGCTGCGGCGTCAGGCTGTTCCAGGTCTTGTCGCTGACCCAGATGCAGTTGTTGTTGGCCTCATGCTCGGTCATCGACAGGACCGGCGCCACCTCGTAATGCTTGTTGGCGAGGTAGACGTTGACGCCATTCTCGGCCACGTTCACCACGCCGGTCTGCAGCGACGTGTACACCTCGCCAAACGGCATATGCACAGTCTGCGCGCCATAGGCCGGGAACAGCGTGTCCTCGGTCTTGGTCGCCTGCACGCGCACCTTCTGGCCTTTCACGTCGTCGATCGATTTCACTTCTTTCTTGCTGTACATGTTGCGCATGCCCATCGTAAGCAGGCCGAGCACCTGCGCGCCCTGCACCTGGTCCTTGACCATGTCGCGGAATGCCTGCGTGATCGCCGGATCGGCGAGCGCCTTCGCAAGGTGCGCCTGGTCGCGGAAGATGAAATGCAGCGAGAGCACGCCGGCCTGCGGCGCCAGCGTCGATGCGTTCGCCGTCGACGTGATGACGAAGTCGATGTCACCTGCGCGCATCTTCTGCAGCATCTGAGGTTCCTGGCCGAGCTGCGCGCCGGGAAATTGATTGATGCTCATCGTGCCGTTGCTCAACTCCTTGAGCTTGGCATCGAAGATGTTGGCGGCGATGCCGTAGGCGGTCGTGTTCGGCTGGTCGTACGCGAAGCTGAACGTGCGGTTCTGCGCGGTGGCGGCCGTGAACCACCCACTTGACGCAATGGCGACCATGACCCCAAGCAGCGCGCTGCGCACACAATTGCGAATCTTCATGTTGCGTCTCCTCCTGGTATTTACCGCCGCGGATCTGGCGTCCGTAGGGGCGGCACTCCGCGCCGAACGATAGCGGTCCCCCACGCAAAACGCAATGACCCGGTCTTCCGGACGCAACGGCCCCATTCGGATCGTTCAACGCGCAACCCGGCGATACCCCCGGGGCGAGCGGATTCCCGGCGCGAGGTTTCTAGCGCGCAATCGGCGCCGCGTTGAGCAACGTGCGGGCGCGGGCGAGGATCTGGTCGCCGTCACCGGGGGCCGGCGCAACGATGATCGGCGGCGCCCACCGATGGCGTGGCGTGCCGTTCACGTGGAACAGCTCTTCCATGGGCAGCGCCACGGTGAGTCCCGTGCGCGGCAACGCCACGTCTGCAGTCGCACCAGCCAACTGTCCCATCGTCGTACCGATCACGGTGGCCCGGCGCATTGCGTCCAGGCCGATGGCCATCCCTTCGCCCATGCTCCCGGTCCAATGATCGACGAGGACGACAAGGCGGCCTCGATAGGTAAACGGGCCACGTGGCGCGACTTCCTCCTGCCAGTTACGCTCGACGTCCGGCCGGCCATAGCGTGGAATGCGATGCCGCTGGTAGGGAACGCGGCTCGCGGCAAAGCGGCCGAGAATGCCGAGCGCGACCGCGCTGTTGCCGCCGCTCGGCGTGTCGCGCAGATCGAGAATCAGCGCACGCGTGTCGCGCAGCGAAGTCAACGCTGCGTCGAAAGCCGCAATGGTTTCCATATCGCCCAGCGAATTGTTCAACCGGACGAGGCCAAAGCCTTCCGGCGTCCGCGACGAAGTTAGCGGACCGCCTGGACGTTCGAAACTACGCAGCACCGGAAGCTTGATCGCACGCGGCGCCCCGCCTGCGCGACTCACCGTGAACTCGCGGGATTCTTCGCGGCGACCGGTGACGAGCGACAGTAACGCCCATTGGCGATTGCTCGGATCGTTAGAGCTCACCGCCGGCCCCAACCGCGCATCGATGGCCGAGGCTACAGCGATACCACCGATGCTTTCGATGCGGTCGCCGACCGCGATTCCCGCCCGCGCGGCATCGCTTCCCGCCCTGACGGCGGTGATCCGGGCGATCCCCCCCTCGGGGACCGCCCACAGGTCGGCATCCGTCGGAACCGGAAGCCAGCGGTGCGCACTGCCCGGCCGTACGCCGATGTGGAAATCGTGTAGCTCGCTCAATGCATCTTCGATTACCGCTGCCCAGGCATCCGCGGTGGACGCAGCCTCGACGCGGGACAGGTAACGCTCGCGCACCGTTGACCACGAGCGACGCTTGCCGTCCAGGTAGACGTAGTCTTCCGCGATGGCATTCGCGAGCGTTTCGAAGTCGGCACGCCGGGCTTCGAGCGAAAGATCGGCTGCGCCAGCGTACGACGAGCATGGGATGCCGATGGCCAGCAGCAGAGCCGCCGGTAGTCGGCGGCAATTCATGTGCGCGGACGCATGGCCTTAGAACTCCCGCAACGCCGCGAGCGCCTGGTCCACGCGATCCACCGTCACGATCCGCACGCCGTCGACTCCCTGCTTCGGCTTGTTGGCGCTGGGGATGAAGACCGTCCTGAACCCGAGCTTCGCGGCTTCCCGGATGCGCTCCTGGCCCCGCTGCACCGGGCGGATTTCCCCCGCCAATCCAACCTCACCAAACACTATAGATTTATCAGGCAATGCACTGTTTTTCAACGAAGAATTGATAGCAAGCAATACAGGTAAGTCCACAGCCGGCTCCAGGATACGCACACCCCCGACCGCGTTGATAAAGACATCGTAGCCGCCGGTATCCACCCCACCATGCCGATGCAACACCGCGAGCAGCAGCGCGAGGCGCTGCGCGTCCAGCCCCACCGCTAGGCGGCGCGGCATGCCGCCCTGCACCGGATCGACCAGCGCCTGGATCTCGACCAGCAGTGGGCGCGAGCCTTCCACGGTGGCGACGATCGCCGATCCGGGCACGGCCTCGCGGTGCTGCGACAGGAACAGCGCCGACGGATTCGACACGCCCTTGAGCCCGCGTTCGGTCATGGCAAACACACCAAGCTCGTTGGCGGCGCCGAACCGGTTCTTGATCGCCCTTACCAGCCGGAAGCTCGAATGCGGGTCACCCTCGAAATAGAGCACCGCGTCGACGATGTGCTCGAGCACGCGCGGACCCGCGATGGCGCCTTCCTTGGTGACATGGCCAACGAAGATCACGACCACGCCTCGCTGCTTGGCAAGCCGCGTCAGCTGCGCCGCGCATTCGCGGACTTGCGCAACGCTGCCCGGCGCCGACTGCAGCGCTTCGGTGTAGACGGTCTGTATCGAATCGATGACCACGATCTCGGGCTGGGTCGCGGTGATGGCGGCGACGATAGCCTCGAGTTGCACTTCCGCCAGCAGTTCCACCGGCGCGTTGACGAGGCCCAGCCGTTGCGCGCGCAACGCGATCTGCTCGACCGATTCTTCGCCGGTGACGTAAAGGGTACGGCGCACGCCGCCTAACGCGGCCGCCGCCTGCAGCAGCAGCGTCGACTTGCCGATCCCGGGATCGCCGCCCAGCAGCACCACGCCGCCCGCGACGAGCCCGCCGCCCAGCACCCGGTCGAACTCCTCGAGGCCCGTCGGGATCCGTTCGTTTTGCTGCGGCGAAACCGACGCAAGCGAGGTGATCACCGAACGGGTTCCGGCCACGCTTTCGAAGCGCACCGCCGTGGTCGCGACCAGACTCTCGACCAGCGTGTTCCACGCGCCGCACTGCGGACACTGGCCCTGCCACTTGGGCGCGGCGCCGCCGCATTCGGTGCAGGTGTAAACAGTCTTCGCCTTGGCCATGCCTGCCTACAGTCGACGAAGCACGTCGACCAGCGAATGCGCGTCCGGAAATCGGTGTTGCGCGACGATCGCGAATATCAGCGCCAGCACAAGGACGATCGCGAACGCAAACCAGGTATGGCCCACCACGCTGCTGATCCAACCACCCGACGTGATGTGCCGCGTGGAGCGGACGAGCCCCGCCGAAAGCAATCCGGCGAATGCGGCATCCGCGAGGATGGTTGGTGCAGCATAGATGAGGAACACCACACCGCCGAAGATCGCGGCGACGAGGGCGATCAGTGCGAGCAATACCCACCCGTCGTCGCCGAAGTCGATGCCGAAGCCGCCGCCCCCGCCGCCTGACGATGACGAGCGACCGCCGGAACCGAGCGCGAGTGCAGGAGAGTCCGGCGTCGGGCCCGAGGCAAGCGACGATCCGCCGAAGTTCGCCGTGGCGCCGCCGCCGCCCGAGCCGCCTCCACCGCCGCGGAAAATCGGCACCCGGATACTGTTGCCGCCGCCGCTGCCGCCGACATTGCCGATATCGACATCCGGCAGGTAACTGCGCCGCCGCGATGGCAGTACCGGCCGATCGAATCCGGCCAGCCGCAACCAGATGCGCACGCCGAGCAAGAAGATCAGGTACGCGGCGACCAGCGCCAGCGAATAGCGAATCCACATCGCGTGGACGCCCGCGATCAGCAGCGCTTTCGTGACGAGCAGCCCGACGATGAAGCAGGCGCCGAGGATCAGCGCGACGTGCAGGCGGCAGGCGTAGCGGGCCACGATCGCCTTGCGCACACTCGCAGCATCGGCGTACGTGTCCAGTGGGCGATCCGACCCGGCCATCGCGTTGCGCTACTGAAGCTCGTGCGGCTGGACGACGGCGGTGCCGAGCTTGCCGACGACGACGCCCGCCGCCTGGTTGGCGATACGGACGGCATCGGGCAACGACGCGCCCGCGGCAAGCAGGACACCCAGCGTAGCGATGACGGTGTCGCCCGCGCCGGAAACATCGAAAACCTCGCGCGCCTGTGCCGGGATCGTCAAGGCGCCATCGTCCGAGTAGAGGCTCATCCCCTCCTCCGAGCGTGTGATGAGCAACGCGTCGAGCGCCAAATCTCTCCGCAGCGCTTGCGCCTTCGCCGTCAGCTCGGCCTCGTCTTTCCACGGTCCCGCGACCTGCCGGAATTCGCCGCGGTTGGGCGTGAGCAGCGACGCGCCGCGGTAGCGGGTGAAATCGTCGCCCTTGGGATCGACCAGCACGCGCTTGCCCGCGGTCCGTGCGCGTTCGATCATCGTTGTGATGTGCGCGAGACCGCCCTTGCCGTAGTCGGAGAGAATGACGAGATCGGCGTCCGGCACCAGACGATCGTAATCGGCCAGCTTCGCCGCCAGAACCTCGTGCGATGGCGGGGTCTCGAAGTCGATGCGCAACAGCTGCTGCTGGCGGCCGATCACGCGGAGCTTGACCGTCGTCGGCAGCGTCGCATCGCGCAGCAACGACGTTTTCACGCGGTCGCTGGCGAGCAGACGCGCGAGCGCCTTCCCCGGTTCATCGTCGCCGACGACGGACAGCAACGAAGTCTGGGCGCCCAGCGCCGCTGCGTTACGCGCCACGTTCGCGGCGCCACCGGGGCGCTCCTCGGTGCGCGCGATCTTCACGACCGGCACCGGCGCCTCCGGCGAGATGCGCTCCACTTCGCCGAACCAGTAGCGGTCGAGCATCACGTCGCCGACGATCAGCACGCGGGCGCGCGCAATGGCGTCTTGAAACGAGGCGAACCGCTTAGGGCTCATGGTCGCGCGAGTCACCGGCGGCCAATGCCGATGTATTCGATGCCGGCGCCGCGCACATCGGCGGGGTTGTACAGGTTGCGTCCGTCGAAAATCAGCGGCGTGCGCAGGCGCAGCTTGAGCGCCTCGAAGTCCGGGCTGCGGAACTCCTTCCATTCGGTCACGACGACCAGCGCGTCGGCACCCTCGCATGCCGCCAGCGGCGATGCCGCATACGACAGGAGCGGGGCGCCGCCGAACACCCGCTTCGCTTCGCTCATCGCCACCGGATCGTACGCAACGATGCGCGCGCCACGGGCCGTCAGCGCATCGACGATCACGCGCGACGGCGCCTCGCGCATGTCATCGGTGTTCGGCTTGAACGCGAGTCCCCACAGCGCAAACGTCCGGCCGGTGAGGTCGGCGCCGAGGCGCGCGGCGATCTTGTCGACGAGCACGCGCTTCTGGTTGTCGTTGACGGTTTCGACCGCCGCGAGCAGCTTGAGCGGGTGGCTGAACTGCGTGGCCGTGTACTGCAGCGCCTTGACGTCCTTCGGAAAGCAGCTGCCGCCGTAGCCCACGCCCGGATAGAGGAAGTGATAGCCAATGCGCGGATCCGAGCCAATGCCCTGGCGAACCATTTCGATGTCGGCACCCAGCAAGTCCGCAAGATTGGCGACCTCGTTCATGAACGAGATGCGCGTCGCGAGCATTGCATTGGCCGCGTACTTCGTGAGCTCCGCCGACCGCACGTCCATGACCAGGAAGCGCTCGTGGTTGCGCATGAACGGCGCGTAGATCGCGCGCAGCACGGCGATGGCGCGTTCGTCGCTGGCGCCGACGACGACGCGGTCCGGCCGCATGAAATCCTCGACCGCGGCGCCCTCTTTCAGGAACTCCGGATTGGAGGCCACGGAAAATGCGAAGTCGACGCCGCGATTCGAGAGCTCTTCGGCGATGGCTGCACGCACGCGGTCAGCGGTGCCGACCGGCACCGTCGACTTGTCGACGACGATCTTCGGCCCCTGCATGAGCCGGCCGATACTCCGTGCGGCCTGGATCACGTATTGCATGTCGGCGCTGCCGTCCTCGTCGGGCGGCGTGCCGACCGCGATGAACTGCAGCATGCCGTGCGCGACCGAAGCATCGACGTCGGTGGTAAAGCGCAGCCGGCCGGACGCCACGTTCCGATGAACCATCGCTTCGAGGCCGGGCTCGTGGATCGGAACGTCGCCTTCATTGAGAATCGCGATCTTGCGCGCATCGACATCGACGCACAGGACGTCGTTGCCGACCTCGGCGAAGCAGGCGCCGGTGACGAGTCCCACGTAGCCGGTGCCGATCATCGTGACCTTCATGCGACCGGCGCTCCCACGTTGGCAAGCGATACGTTGATCGCGCGCAGCGTCGCCGGCGGATCGGCGGCCTGCGTAACCGGCCGTCCGATCACCAGGTAATCGGCGCCGGCGCCAATCGCGACTTCCGGTGTCACGGTCCGAGCCTGGTCATTCCGCTCGGCGCCCGCAAGTCGGATGCCCGGCGTGACGAGCGTGAAGCTTCGGTCATATTGCGCCCGCAGCGAGGAGGCCTCCTGCGCCGAACAAACGACGCCGTCGAGTCCGCATGCCCTGGCCAATTGCGCGAGCACCGAAACTTCGCCCATGACGGTGCTCGCGTGTCCGACCTCGCGCAAATCGTCGTCGGTCAGGCTCGTCAATACCGTCACTCCGATCAGCAGAGGCGTCCTGCGACTCGTCGCCAACGCGGTGGTGTCGACCGCCTCGCGTGCCGCGCGCAGCATCGCGCGTCCGCCACTCGCGTGCACGTTCATCATCCAAACGCCAAGCTTCACCGCCGCCGCGCACGCACTCGCCACGGTATTGGGAATGTCGTGGAACTTGAGATCGAGGAACACGTTGAAGCCCCGGTCGACCATCCGCCGCACGGGCTCCGGCCCGCCGCTCACGAAGAGCTCCTTGCCGACCTTCAGCGCGCATTCCTTCGGATCGAGCCGATCGGCGAGCGCCAAGGCCGCCACCGGTTCGGGGAAATCAAGCGCGACGATAACTTTCGGATCTGACGAGTTCATGACGCTTTTCCTGATCCCTGATTCCTGACCTCTGATCGCTGGCTCAAGCATAGCCATCCGGCGTCTCCGTGCGGCGCGGCGAATACGTCTCCCAGCGCAGGCACCCCGGGCAGCGCCAGTAGTACTGCTTGGCGCGAAAGCCGCAATGGTCGCATTTGTACATGCCGAGGCGCTTGATATGTTGCGCCACGAGGCCCTTGACGAGCTCCAGGTCGTGGCGGCGGTCCGCGGGGGCGGCAAGGAGCTGTGCCTCGAGCAGCCGGTCGAGCCCGAGCAGCGTGGGGTTGCGCGCGAGCTCGTCCTTGATCAGCGCCACGGCGGCATCCGGCCCCTCCTGCTCGAGCACGAGCGTGAACAGTGCGTTGAGCAGGTCGAGAGACGGATATTGCGCCTGGTAGTTGCGCAGCATGCGGATCCCCTGCGCGGTGTCGCCGAGCTTGCGGTACGCATCGGCAAAGCGATCGGCGGCGAGCGACAGGAACGCCGGGTTCTGCGTCTCGATTTTCTGCCACGCGGCGATCGCCGCGGCCGCGTTGCCATGCTGCGCGTCGGCATCGCCCGCGAGCAGCGTGGCGCGCGCGCAGCCGCGATACGTCGCGTACGCCGCATCGAGCTCGGTCGTCGCCGTCTCGTAGTCCCCCTTCAGCAATGCCGCCTGCGCGAGCTCGCAGTGATATTGCGCAATCTCCTTGAAATACGGCTGCTTCGCAAGCTCTTCCATGCGCCTCGTCGCCGTGATCGCCTTGCTCCAGTCCTTCTCCGTTTCGTAGATCGAGATGAGATGCGAGAGCGCCGAGTGCTCGAACGTCGTCCCGTTCAACCTGGTGAACAGTTCTTCCGCACGGTCGAGCAGCCCGGCCCGGTGGAAATCCTGCGCGAGCTCATAGGTGGCGATCGTCCGCTTGTCGGCAGGCAGGTCGGGACGGTCGAGCAGGTTCTGATGCATGCGGATCGCGCGATCGATCTCACCTTGCCGGCGAAACAGCGAGCCCAGGGCGAAATGCAGGTCGATCGTCTGCGGGTCCACCTTGACGACCTCGATGAACGATTCGATTGCCTTGTCCGGCTGCTCGTTCAGCAGGAAATTGAGGCCGCGGAAATACGACAGCGGCAGCGCGCGCGATTCGCGCAGCAGGTGCTTGATGTCGATGCGCGCCGCAATCCAGCCCAGCGCAAAAAATACTGCCGGGATCGGCAGCAGCCACCACAGCTCGAAGTCCATGGGCTAGGAGCCTGAGATCAGCCCTGATCGATCACAGACCATCCGGAAGGCGGTCGCTGCGGGTGAATCCGGGGCCCGTCGCCGGCGCCGTACCGGGGGCCATTCCCGCCGATCGATTGGGCGTGACCGTATCGGGGGCGCGCTGGTCGCGGCGAAGCCGATTGATCTGCCGCGAAAGCCGTGACGCCCGCAGCGCGCCTGCCAGCAGCCCCAGCGCGACGCCGGATGCAAAGGCAATGAACACGACGACGACGAGCGGCGCCGTCCAGCTCGCAAGATTGAAAAACTTGAGCGTTGCCGTATCGCTGTTCTGCAACGAGAGGAACAGCAGGGCAAGGAAGACGGTGGCGCCCACGATCCAGCGAACGATATGCATGGCGAATTATGCCACCTCGTTGGGAAAGCCGATTTCACAACGAGGCGCCGAGACACCGAGAAAAACGAAATTCTCTGCGTCTTTCGCGTCTCCTGTGAAAGAAAGCCGTTACTTGGGCGCGTCTTCCGGAAAGTCCACGCGTTCCCGCAGCTCCTTCCCGGCCTTGAAATGCGGGACATGCTTCTGTGGCACCTGCACCTTCTCGCCCGACTTCGGATTGCGTCCGGTGCGCGGCGGCCGGTAGTTGAGACCAAAGCTGCCGAACCCGCGGATCTCGATGCGCTCCCCTTTCGCGAGGGACTCGCCCATCGCGTCGAGGATCATCTTGACCGCAAGCTCGGCATCCTTGGCGACCAGTTGCGGAAACTGCGCCGCGAGGCGGTCGATCAGCTCCGATTTGGTCATTGCGTCGATTCCGTCAACCGTTGGTCTTGGTGTCGGACAGCTTGGCCTTCAGCAGCGCGCCCAGGTTGGTGGTACCCGTGTTGGCGCCCTGGTTCTCCACGCTGATCCGCTGCATCGCCTCGCCCTCTTCCGCGTTGTCCTTGGCCTTGATCGACAGGTTGATGCTGCGGTTCTTGCGATCGATGTTGATGATCATCGCGTTGACCGAGTCGTTTTCCTTCAGGTGCGTGCGCATGTCCTCGATGCGGTCGCGCGACAGCTCGGACGCCCGCAGATAACCTTCGATGTCGCCACCCAGGTTGATCACGGCGCCCTTGCCGTCCAGCGACTTCACGGTGCCGGTGACGATGCTGCCCTTGTCGTGCATGGCGACGAAGTTGGTGAACGGATCGCCTTCGAGCTGCTTGATGCCGAGCGAGATCCGCTCGCGCTCGACGTCGATCGCGAGCACCACGGCCTCGACTTCCTGGCCCTTCTTGTAGTCGCGCACGGCGGCTTCGCCGGTCGCCGACCACGACAGATCGGACAGGTGGACGAGACCGTCGATGCCGCCAGGAAGGCCGACGAACACGCCGAAGTCGGTGATCGACTTGATCATCCCCTTCACCTTGTCGCCCTTCTTGTGGTTCATCGAGAAGTCGTCCCACGGATTCGGCATGCACTGCTTCATGCCGAGCGAGATCCGGCGGCGCTCTTCGTCGATTTCGAGGATCATCACCTCGACCTCGTCGCCCAGCTGCACGACCTTGGTCGGGTGGATGTTCTTGTTGGTCCAGTCCATTTCGGACACGTGCACCAGCCCTTCGATCCCCGACTCGATTTCCACGAACGCGCCGTAGTCGGTGATGTTGGTGACCTTGCCGAAGAGGCGCGTGCCTTGCGGATACCGGCGCGAAAGGCCGACCCACGGATCTTCGCCGAGTTGCTTCATGCCCAGCGAAACGCGGTTCTTCTCCTGGTCGAACTTCAGCACCTTGGCGGTGACTTCGTCGCCGACCGCGAGCACTTCCGACGGATGCTTGACGCGACGCCAGGCGAGGTCGGTGATGTGCAGCAGGCCATCGATGCCGCCAAGATCGACGAACGCGCCGTAATCAGTGATGTTCTTGACGATGCCCTTGACGATCGCGCCTTCCGACAGCGTGGACAGGAGCTTCTCGCGCACTTCGCCCTGGCTTTCCTCGAGCACGGCGCGGCGCGAAACGACGACGTTGTTGCGCTTGCGGTCGAGCTTGATGACCTTGAAGTCGAGCGCCTTGTTCTCGAACGGCGACGTGTCCTTGACGGGACGGATGTCGACCAGCGAGCCGGGCAGGAATGCACGGATGCCGTTGATCATCACGGTGAGTCCGCCCTTCACCTTGCTGGTGACGAGACCCTGGACGACCAGGCCCTGCTCCATCGCGGCTTCGAGGTCGTGCCACGCCTTGAGACGCTTGGCCTTGTCGCGTGACAGTCGTGTTTCGCCGTAACCGTCTTCGAGGGATTCGATGGCGACGGTGACAAAGTCGCCCGGCTTCACTTCGACTTCGCCCTTGTCGTCCTTGAATTCCTCGATCGGAATGAACGATTCGGACTTGAGACCGGCGTTGACGACGACGACGTTGAAATCGACGCGCACAACTTCGGCCGTAATGAGTTCGCCCTGGCGCATTTCCTGGCGCGACAGCGATTCCTCGAACAGTTTCGCGAAATCTTCCATCGGTGGATTGGCGGCGGCGGGTGTGGTGGTCATGGGAGTGGCGGTAGCCATGTGGGTTGGTTCCTTCGCTGGTAGTCAAAACCGCCGGCCGCGAGAACCCTTTTTCTCGCGACGGCGGGCTGGTTGGTCAATCCGCAAGAGCGGCGCCGGCTAAAGCGCGCACTCCACGGTCCTTCTGCACAAATGTTTAAGCCTTTGGATCTTCAGCGTTTGTTCTATCGACTGCGGCTCGATACAGCGCAAGCACGCGGGCGATCGCTTCGTCGATCGTCAGGTTGGTCGTATCGAGGAGCACGGCGTCGGGAGCAGGCTTGAGCGGTGCAGCCGCCCGGCCTGTGTCGCGCGCGTCGCGCTCACGGATATCGCGCAAAAGACCGTCCATTGTAATAGAGATTCCTTTTGCGATCAACTGCTTATGACGGCGCCGCGCACGCTCCTCGGCGCTGGCGGTCACGAATACCTTGATCCGGGCGTCGGGGAAGACGACGGTCCCCATATCCCGCCCGTCGGCCACCAGCCCGGGAGGTCGCCGGAACGCCCGTTGGCGCTCGATCAGCGCGCGGCGGACCGACCCGTGGACGGCGACGCGCGATGCCCCCGCGGAGACGTCTTCCTGGCGGATGGCGGCGGTGGCGTCGGCCCCGTCCAGCGTGATGGCCCCATCGTCGAACCGGACATCGAGTCCCGCCGCAAGGAGGGCCAACGCGGGCTCGTCGTCGAACGCGACGCCGGTCCGCAGCGCTTTCAGCGCGACCAGCCGGTAGAGGGACCCGCTATCCAGGTAGTGGAGCTCGAGCGCTCGCGCGACTCCCGCCGCAATGGTTCCCTTGCCCGAGGCCGCCGGGCCGTCCACGGCGATTACGTCGGGTAAAGGAGCGCCATTCGCGCCCTGGGGGGGCCTAGCTGCGCTCACTGATTCGGTCACGTCAGAATCGCCCGCAGCGCTGTGAAATAGCCCGGATACGTCTTGCGCACGCAACCCGGGTCGTCGATCGTCACCGGCACGCCGCCGAGCGCCGCCAGCGCGAAGCACATCGCCATCCGGTGGTCGTCGTAGGTGGCGATGGTCGCCGGCGTCCATTGCAACGGGGGCCCGACCCGCAGCCAGTCGGGCCCTTCCTCGACGCTCCCGCCGAGCTTGCGCAATTCGGTGGCCATCGCCGCGATCCGGTCGGTCTCTTTCACGCGCCAGCTGCCGATATTCACGAGCGTCGTGGGCTCCTCGGCAAACAGCGCGGTGATCGCGAGCGTCATGGCGGCGTCGGGAATGGCCACGCAGTCGATCGTACCGCCGCGCAATGCGCGACCTGCCCGCGCCTCGATCCAATCCGGGCCGAAGCGAATGTCGGCGCCGAGACGGGCGAGCTCGTCGGCGAACGCCACGTCGCCCTGAATCGACGCGCGGCCGACGCCGGCCACGCGGACCGGGCCCCCGCCGATGACGCCCGCGGCGAGAAAGTACGACGCGCCGGAGGCGTCGCCCTCCACACTCAACGTGCCGGGGCTCTGATAGCCGTTTCCGGCCGGCACGCGCAACGAGCGCCACGCATCGCGCTCGACGGCAACCCCGAATCGCTGCATCAGATTGAGGGTGATCTCGACATACGGGCGCGAGATCAGCTCGCCGTCGATGGTCACCGTGACGTCGGCCAGAAGCAGCGGCAGCGCCTGCACCAGGCCAGTGAGGAATTGGCTCGATACATCGCCCCGGATGCGGACGGGTACCGCGGCAACATGTCCAGGTCCGATGCGCAACGGCGGAAATCCGGAAGTCAGTTCGTACGCGATTTCCGCGCCTAAGGGGCGCAACGCGTCGACGAGATCGCCGATCGGCCGCTCGCGCATCCGCGGAACGCCATCGACCCGGTAGTGGCCACCCGAGAATGCAAGCGCCGCAACCAGCGTGCGCATCGACAACCCGGACAAGCCAAGAAAGAGATCGGCATCCTTGACTGCGAACGGGCCGCCCGCGCCGGACACTTCGTAGCGGTTGTCCCCCAGGTCGCGCCAATCGATGCCGAGCGCGCGCAACGCGTCGAGCATCACCTTGGTATCGTCCGATTCGAGGAGTCCCGTCAGCGTCGTCGTGCCGCACGCGAGCGCGGCCAGCAGCAAGGTGCGGTTCGAGATGCTCTTCGAGCCGGGGAGCGCGACGGCGCCTTCGGCATGGCGCACGGGCGCGAGCGTGAGCTGCGGCGGGAACGGGGCGGCGGTCATCTCGGGTACGCGACCGACAACAAATCCTCAACCACGAAGGACACGAAGAGCCCGAAGAAATAAATAGGCATGGATGGATCGCGTATTGCCTTTCCTTCGTGGTTCAGGAGTTGCATTGCGATCAGCCCTTGTCCTCGACGACGGGCTGCGTGCGCCGCGCCTCCCACGCGCGCCGCGCGATGCTGGCCTCCCGAAACAGGGTCGCGAGCCCCGCGCGATCGCCGGCGGCGACCAACGCCCGGGCACGATCGAGCGCGTCGCGGTAGCGATCGATCTCGGCAAGCAACGCGTCGCGATTGGCGAACGCGATGTCGCGCCACATCTCCGGCGATCCGGCGGCGATGCGCGTGAAATCGCGAAAGCCGCTCGCCGCGTGGTCGAAATACGCGGCGGCATCCGGACGGGCCGCGAGCTCCGCGACCAGCGCGAACGCCAGCACGTGCGGCAGGTGCGACACCGCCGCGAACACGGCATCGTGCCGGGTCGGATCGAGCGTGGTCACCCGCGCGCCGCAGGTCTGCCACAACATCGCAACGCGCTCGGTCGCCTCGCGCGCGGTTTCGCGAAGTGGCGTAAGGACGACGTTGCGGCCTTCGAATAATGACGCAAAGGCTGCCGCCGCGCCGGTGTGCTCGGTCCCGGCGACCGGATGGCCGGGAACGAAGCGCGGCAACGCGCCGGCAAAGACCCCGCGCGCCGCGGCGATCACGTCCTGCTTGGTGCTGCCGGCGTCGGTGACGACGGTGGCCGGCCCGATGGCACCCGCAAGCGAAGCAAACAACGACGGAAATTGCGCCACGGGTGTGGCGACCAGCACGATGTCGGCATCGGAGGTTTCGCGCGCCCAGGGGTCGTCGAGCGTGTAAGCGCGGTCGATGACCAAGCGCGCGAGCGCCGCATCGAGATTGGGGCGCGTACGACCGACGCCCACCACCTCGCCCACGGCGCCGGCGCGTTTCAGCGCGAGCGCGCACGAGCCGCCGATCAATCCGACGCCGACGACGACGAGCTTGGCGATCCGCACGTGAATGGCGCGGCTAACGCCGCAGCGCTGTCTTGAGCGCGGCGAGAAAGCGCTCGTTCTCCGCGGGCAAGCCGACGGAGACACGCAGATACTCGGGCAGCCCGTAGTTCGCCACGGGGCGCACGATCACCCCTTGCGTCAGCAACGCCTGATTGATTCGCGCGGCGTCGCCGACCTTGACCAGCAGGAAGTTGCCATGCGACGGCACGTACTCGACGTCGAGCGTTTCGAGGCCGGCGTACATCTGTGCCAGTCCGGCGCGGTTCGCCGCGCGGCTCTCCTCGACATACGCGGTATCGGCAAGCGCAGCGACGGCGGCCACTTGCGCGAACGAGTTGACGTTGAACGGTTGCCGCACGCGATTGAACATGTCGGCTACCGACGCATGCATGACGCCGTAGCCGATGCGCAGGGCCGCCAGACCATAGGCTTTGGAGAACGAACGGCAGATGGCCAGGTGCGGGTAGCGGGCAAGCCAGGACACGGTATCCGCGCGCTCGCCTGGCTCGAGGTATTCGTTGTACGCCTCGTCGAGCACGATCAGCACGTTGCGCGGCACCGAATCGATGAACGCCTCGAGCGCATCCGCCGCAAGGAACGTGCCGGTCGGGTTGTTCGGATTGGCGACGAACACAATGCGCGTGTCCGCCGTGATCGCCGCGCGCATCGCCGGCAGATCGTGCCCAAGATCGCGCACCGGCACTTCGATGCCGCGTGCGCCGCGCGCCTGTGTGGCCAGCGGATAGACGGCGAACGCATGTTGCGAATAGACGGCGGCCTCGCCCGGACGCAGGAATGCCTGCGTCGCGAGCTCGAGGATGTCGTTCGAGCCGTTGCCGAGGACAAGCTGCGCCTGGTCGACACCCAGGCCCGCCGCGAGCGCATCCTTGAGCAGGTAGCCGTAGCCGTCGGGATAGCGCGTTACATCGGCCGCCGCCGCCGCGATGGCGGCGAGCACCTTGGGGCTCGGGCCACGTGGATTTTCATTCGACGCGAGCTTGACGATCGTCGCGGGGTCGAGATGCAACTCGCGCGCGAGCTCCTCGATCGGCTTGCCGGGAATGTAGCGGGCAATGCGCTGAACGTATTCGGGCGCGACAGGAATGGCGTTGGTCATTGGCGAGAAAGCAAGGCGGTCAATCGAGCGCCGCCGGATAGGAGCCCAGCAGCTTGAGGAACGGCGCCTTCTGCGCGAGCTCGCGCAATGCCGAGGCCACGGGCGGGTCGTCGCGATGGCCGACGAGATCGACGAAGAACAGGTACTCCCACAAGCCGGTGCGCGCCGGGCGCGATTCGAAGCGCGACATCGACACGCCGTGGCGCGCGAACGGCTCCAGCAGCTCGTGGACGGCGCCTGGCCGATTCGGACACGACATCACCAGCGAGGTTTCGTCGTTGCCGGAGGGCCCGACCTGCTGGCGGCCGAGCACCCAGAAGCGCGTCGTGTTGTTCGGCTCGTCTTCGATGTGCGGAGCGAGCGTGGCGAGGCCGTAGATGGCGCCGGCATTCTCGCCGGCAATGGCGGCAGCGCCTGGCTCCGCCGCGGCGAGCCGTGCCGCCTCAGCATTGCTGGCCACGGCGATCCGCGGCACGGCGGGCAGATGGTGCGCCAGCCATTGCACGCATTGCGCGAGCGACTGGCCGTGCGAGTAGACCTTGCTGACCGCGTCGAGACCGGGGGCGTTGGAAAGCAGATTCTGCGCGACGCGCAACTTGATCTCGCCGCAGATCGACAGATTGGTCGTGTACATGAGATCGAGCGTGCGGCCCACCGCGCCTTCGGTGGAGTTCTCGACAGGCACGACAGCGTACTGCGCCTGTCCACTGTCGACCGCGCGAAATATCTCGTCGAACGTCGGAAACGGCACGGCTTCGACGAAGGTGCCGAAATGCTTCGCCACGGCGGCATGGCTGAACGTGCCGGCGGGACCCAGATAGGCGACGCGCAACGGCTGTTCCAGCGCCCGGCACGCCGACATCACCTCACGGAATACCGCGGTGATCGCGGCATTCGGCAGCGGACCCGCGTTGCGTGCGTGCAACGCGGCCAGCACCTGCGCTTCGCGCTCGGGGCGATAGGCGGCTTCCGCGCCCTTCAGCGTGCCGATCGCCTGCGCGTGGCGCGCGCGCTCGTTCAACTGTGCGAGAACCTCCCGGTCGAGCGCGTCGATGGCCGCGCGGTGGCGCGCCAGGTCCTCGGGCGGCGGCGGGTCGTCGTGGGCCATCGGGATGGTCTAGACTTCGCCGGTGTCGTCGTCGGTCTCGACCACGCGCTCGAGGCCGGCCAGCTTCTCGCCGTCGTCGAGATTGATGAGCGTCACGCCCTGCGTGGACCGGCTCATCTCGCGAATCGACTTGACCGGCGTGCGAATCAGCACGCCGCCGGTCGAGATCAGCATCACCTCGTCGTCCGGGTGCACCAGCGCCGCCGCCACCACCTGGCCGTTGCGCTCGGTTTGCTGGATCGCGATCATGCCCTTGGTGCCGCGGCCGTGACGCGTGTATTCGACGATCGGCGTCCGCTTGCCGTAGCCGTTTTCGGTCGCGGTCAGCACCGACTGCGCCTCGTCTTCAGCCACCAGCATCGAGATCACGCGCTGCTTCTTGTCGAGCATCATGCCGCGCACGCCATGCGCATTGCGGCCCATCGGCCGCACGTCGTTCTCGTCGAAGCGCACCGCCTTGCCGCCTGAGCTGAACAGCATCACGTCGTGCGTGCCGTCGGTCAGCGCGACCCCGATCAGCGAATCGCCGTCGTCGAGGTCCACCGCGATGATGCCGGACGGCCGCGGCCGCGAGAAATCGGACAGCGGTGTCTTCTTGACGGTGCCGAACGCCGTGGCCATGAACACGAACTGATTTTCGGTGAACTCCTTCACCGGCAGGATCGCGGTGATCTTCTCGTTGTCGACCAGCGGCACCAGATTGACGATCGGCTTGCCGCGCGAGTTGCGCGAGCCTTGCGGCACGTTGTAGACCTTGAGCCAATACACACGGCCGCGGTTGCTGAAACAGAGGATGAAATCGTGCGTGTTGGCGATGAACATCCGGTCGACGAAATCGTCTTCCTTGGTGGCGGTGGCCTGCTTGCCGCGACCGCCGCGTTTCTGCGCGCGGTATTCGTCCACCGGCTGCGCCTTCATGTAGCCGCCGTGCGACAACGTCACGACCATCTCTTCCGGCGCGATCAGGTCTTCCATGGACAAGTCCACGCCTTGCGCCACGATTTCCGATCGGCGCTTGTCGCCGAACTGGTCGCGGATCACCGTCAGCTCGTCGTGGATGATCGTCGTCACCCGCGCCGGTTTGGCGAGGATGTCGAGCAGGTCGACGATGAGCGCCATCACTTCCTTGTATTCGCCGGTGATCTTGTCCTGCTCGAGCCCGGTCAGGCGCTGCAGACGCAGCTCGAGGATCGCCTGCGCCTGCGCATCGGAGAGCTTGTAGCCGGTCCGTTGCCAGCCGAACTCGAGCGGCAATCCGTCCGGCCGCGCCGCATCCGCGGCCGCGCGCTGCAGCATCTCCTCGACGATCGTCGAGCGCCAGAGTTTCGCCATCAGCGTGGCCTTGGCTTCCGGCGGCGTTGCCGACGCCTTGATCAACGCGATGATCTCGTCGACGTTCGACAGCGCGACGGCCAGGCCTTCCAGGATGTGCCCGCGTTCGCGCGCACGGCGCAGCTCGTACACGGTCCGTCGCGTGACGACCTCGCGCCGGTGCACGAGGAAGAACTCGAGGAACTGCTTGAGGTTCAGCACGCGCGGCTGGCCGTCGACCAGCGCGACCATGTTCATGCCGAAGCTGTCCTGCAGCTGCGTGAGCTTGTACAGGTTGTTGAGGATGATCTCCGGGACCTCGCCGCGCTTCAGCTCGATGACCGCGCGCATCCCGCTGCGGTCGGACTCGTCGCGCAGGTCCGAGATGCCTTCCAGCTTTTTTTCTCGCACGAGCTCGCCGATCCGCGTCAACAGATTGGCCTTGTTCACCTGGTACGGAAGCTCGTCGATGATGATGGCCTGGCGTCCTCCCTTGTCGAGATCCTCGATATGCGTGCGCGCCCGCATCACGACGCGGCCGCGGCCCGTTCGATAGCCTTCGCGCACACCCTCGAGGCCGTAGATGATCGCGGCGGTCGGAAAATCGGGCGCCGGAATCATTTCCATCAGGTCATCGACGCCGATGTCCGGATTGCCGAGCAGCGCCAGACAGCCGGTGACCGTCTCGGTGAGGTTGTGCGGCGGAATATTGGTCGCCATCCCGACGGCAATTCCCGACGATCCGTTGATCAGCAGATTCGGCAGCCGCGACGGCAGGACCGAGGGCTCCTGCTCCTTGCCATCGTAGTTGGGCACGAAATCGACCGTCTCCTTGTCGAGATCGGCCAGCATTTCGGCGGTGATCTTCTCCAGCCGGCATTCGGTATAGCGCATTGCCGCGGCGTTGTCGCCGTCGACCGAGCCGAAGTTGCCCTGCCCGTCGACCAGGGGATAACGCAGCGAGAAGTCCTGCGCCATCCTGACCAGCGTGTCGTAGATCGCGAGGTCGCCGTGCGGATGGTATTTCCCCATCACCTCGCCGACGACGCGCGCGCATTTCACGTACGGGCGGTTCCACGTGATGTTGGCCTCGTGCATCGCGAACAGGACGCGCCGATGGACGGGCTTCAACCCGTCGCGGACGTCCGGGAGCGCCCGGCCCACGATCACGCTCATCGCGTAATCGAGGTAGGAATGCCGCATCTCGGCTTCGAGGCTGACAGGAAGTGTTTCTTTGGCGAACTGCTCCATGGGAGGGCTTTTTTTCCGGAAGTGTTGGGCGAAAGGGGGTCAGGACGCCGTTCGCCGGGAAAACTGCCCCGGAGCCCGGCTTTTCCGTTGGTCAGGGCGTCCCGCGCGCCGTTTCCTGACGCGCAAGCCCGCGGCGAACCATCCGGAGGCCCTTGAAATCATGAAATTTTATCACGGCGTTGTATTGCCGCGACAGTCGTTTCCCACAAGGGAAGACGACCCCGCTTTTCTTTGCGTGCGCCAAAACCCGTGTGCTATATTCGTCCGGGAGATAAAGCATTTGACGCCAGAGGAAAAAGCTTGGCGCCCAAAACCGCAAGTTCGTAAGAATTTGTTCAAAACCAAAGCCAAAGGGGTGAAACAATGACTCGACGTCTCGTGTCCGGTGCCGTTGCCGGCCTGCTCGCCGCGGCCTTCGCCGGTGGTGCAGTCGCGCAAACGAAAGGGTACGTTCCGGGTACAGCGCCATGCGTTCCTGGTGGTGGGTACGCCTGTGACGGCTATCCGACGCCGACTGACGGTGTGGTGAAGAGCGGCGTTTACAACAGCACCGCGGGACTCGCCGGCAATCTCTGCTGGCGCACGGGTTACTGGACGCCGGCCATGGCGATCGAGCAATGCGACCCCGATCTCGTACCGAAGCCGCCACCGCCGCCTGCTCCGCCGCCGCCGGCCCCTGCTCCGCCGCCGCCTGCGCCAGCACCAGCCCCAGCGCCAGCACCTGCGCCGGCAGTGCAGAAGATCACGTTGGCCAGCAAGGCGCTGTTCGATTTCGACAAGGCCGTGCTGAAGCCTGAAGGCAAGGCAGCGATCGACTCGGAAATCATCACCAAGCTGTCCCAGGTGCAGAAGCTCGAGCTCGTGCTGGTGACTGGCCATACCGATCCGATCGGTACCCAGCAGTACAACCAGAAGCTGTCCGAGCGCCGCGCCGATGCGGTTCGCGATTACCTCGTGAGCAAGGGCGTGCCCAAGGACAAGATCGAGACGCTGGGCATGGGCAAGACGCAGCCGGTTCCGGGTGTGGTGTGCAAGCAGAAGAACATGAAGGAACTGATCGCCTGCTACGCGCCGGATCGCCGTGTCGAAGTCGAGGTCAAGGGCGAAGGCCGCCGCTGACCGGCAGCAAGCTTCACCAAGGCCCCGCGTTCGCGCGGGGCTTTTTTTTGGGGCGGGCGCAAACGATGAAACCGTTTGCGCTCGTTTTCCATCTAGAGTCAGCTGCGAATCGCGGGCGGAGCCCGACGATTCGCAGCGGTAAATGCTACGCTGGGGCTGTGGCTTCGATGAATAAGAGATGAGTACTCGGCGAATTGTCGATCTGCGCATCGATGCGTACTGGATCGTCCCGGTCGAGCCCGCCGGCGTGCTGACGGGCCACGCGGTCATCGTCGACGACGGGCGGATCGTGGCGCTGGTTCCGGCGGCTGAGGCAGATGCCGCGTATGCGCCGCGCGAGACGCGCCCGCTCGCATCGCACGTCCTCATTCCGGGTCTCGTCAACGCGCACACGCACACGGCGATGACGTTGTTGCGCGGCATTGCGGACGACGTTCCGCTCAGGCCGTGGCTCGAGCAATACATCTGGCCGCGCGAAGGACGCTTCGTGTCGCCGGAGTTCGTGTTCGACGGAACGCTGCTCGGCGCTGCCGAAATGTTGCGCGGCGGCATCACTTGCTGCAACGACATGTACTTCTATCCGGACGCCGCGGCGCGCGCCTACGAAATCGCCGGCATGCGCGCACTGCTTGGCATGCCGGTGCTCGACTTTCCAACGCCCTACGCGGCCGATGCCGATGCCTATCTGACGCGCGGGCTCGCTGCGCGCGATGCGTTCAGGCACGTGCCGTTGCTGAGCTTCGCGCTGGCGCCGCACGCGCCTTATACCGTGGGCGATGCGACGTGGGCGCGCATCGTGATGTACGCGCGCCAGCTCGACTTGCCGATTCAGACGCACCTCGCCGAAACGCGCGCCGAGGTCGACGACGCGCTGGCGACGACTGGCGTTACGCCGCTCGCACGGCTCGATCGGCTGGGTGTCACCGGCCCCAGCTTCGTCGCGATTCACGCCGTGCACGTGACGAACGTGGACATCGCCATGCTGGCGCGGCAAGGCTGTCACGTCGTCCACTGCCCGGCATCGAACATGAAGCTCGCGAGCGGCGTTGCGCCGGTGCCGACGCTGCTGGCACAAGGGGTCAACGTGGCGCTCGGCAGCGACGGCGCCGCATCCAACAACCGGCTCGATCTTTTCTCCGAGATGCGGCTCGCGAGCCTGCTCGCCAAGGTGACGACCGGCGATGCCGCCGCGCTGCCGGCGGCCATGGCGCTGCAAATGGCCACGCTCAACGGCGCCCGCGCGCTCGGCCTCGCCGATGTCACCGGTTCATTGCTGCCGGGCAAGCACGCCGACCTCGTGGCCGTCGACCTGTCCGAGGTGGCGACGCAGCCCGTGTTCGACCCCGTTTCCCATCTGGTGAACGCGGCCGATCGTGGCTGCGTCTCCGACGTTTGGGTCGGCGGCGTTAGAATCATGGCCGACCGGACGCTCGCCACGATCGACGAGTCGAAGGTGCTGGCGCGCACGCGTGCCTGGCAACACAAGCTCGCCACGTTCTAGAAGAACTGATGCAATGACCAGCGCGACCACGTATTCCAATGCCGATCCGGCGGAACTTGCCAAGTTTTCGGCGCTCGCCCATCGCTGGTGGGATCCCGGCAGCGAATTTCGACCGCTGCACGAGATCAACCCGTTGCGGCTCGGCTGGATCGAAGGCGTCGCGCACGGATTGCGGGACAAGGCCGTCCTCGACGTCGGCTGTGGCGGCGGCATCCTCGCCGAAGCGATGGCCAGCGCCGGCGCGCGCGTGACCGGCATCGATCTTTCCGAAAAAGCGCTCGGCGTCGCGCAGCTGCATCGTCTCGAGTCCGGCGTCGCCGTCGACTATCGGCTGATCGCGGCCGAGGCGCTTGCGCTCGAGACGCCGGCGCACTTCGATATCGTCACGTGCATGGAAATGCTGGAGCACGTGCCGGATCCGGGCTCGATCATCCAAGCCTGTGCGGTGCTGGCGAAACCCGGCGGGACGCTCGTCTTCTCGACGCTCAACCGCAATCCGAAATCGTATGTGTTCGCCATCCTCGGCGCCGAATACCTGTTGCGATTGCTGCCGCGCGGAACGCATGACTGGACGAGGTTCCTGCGTCCCTCGGAGCTCGCGGCGTTTGCGCGCCGCTCCGGTCTCGATCTGGACCAGATGATCGGCATGACATACAACCCGCTGACGCGCGTCTACCGGCTCGAAGCCGACACCTCGGTCAATTACCTCGTGGCCTGCCGCAAGCCCCCGCATGCCGGTTGACGCGGCGGCGCGGCCGCTGCCCGTCACCACGGTCCTCTTCGATCTCGATGGAACGCTGGCTGATTCGGCCGGCGATCTTGCGCTGGCGTTGAACCGCGTGCGCGCAGCGCAAGGTCTCCTCCCCGTACCGGCGGCGACGCTTCGCGGCTACGCGTCGTCCGGCGCGCGCGGTCTCCTGTACGCAGGAATGGGTGTGACGCCGGACCATGCGAATTATGGCGCGCTCCGCGACGCTTTTCTCGCGCACTACACCGAATGTCTCGCGGAGACCACGCGCCTCTTCGACGGCATCGATGCGCTGCTGACGACCATCGAGGCGCGCGGACTGCGCTGGGGCATCGTGACCAACAAGCACGCGCGCTTCACGGCGCCGGTCGTGGCGGCGCTGCGCCTCGACAAGCGCGCCGCCATCGTCGTATCGGGCGACACCACACCCTACCCCAAACCGCATCCGGCACCGCTGCTGCACGCGGCGGACACGTTGCGCACTGCGCCCGGGGCGTGCGTCTACGTAGGCGACGATCTGCGCGATGTCGAAGCGGGCCAGGCCGCGGGCATGCCGACCATCGTCGCGGGCTACGGCTACATGGGTACCGGCGGCGATCCGGCGTCGTGGCCGGCGACTGGCTGGATCGCGCAGCCGCTTGAACTCCTCGATTGGCTGCCTACGTCGGACACGTCCCGGCGTTGAGCAACAGCCACTCGCGGGGTGCGCCGTCGCGCGTACCCGTGACGCGAACGGTCTGCTGCGCCGCCAGCGGCCGTAATACGGCGCCGACGACATCGTCCGGGGCGGTCAGCGCCACGCCGTTCGCCTGCTCGAGACGGTCGCCCTTTTTCATCGCCAGCATGGTCGCGAAGCCGCTGTCGTCGCGTACGGTGAGCGCGCCCCGTTCCGGCACGACCAGCGCGGTCCAGCTTTCGGGCTTGGCGATGATGCCCTGAAACAGCTCGGCATTCAGGCGCAGCACCGCGCCTTTGAACCCCGCAGGTGCGATGCACGCCGGATTGCGCGTCGTACGCGCGCTGGCAACTGCGGCCGGCGCGGCCTTGGGCGCGGGCTCGCCGCGGAGCGCGATCCGGCGTTCGCCGCCCGCGTCGCGAATCGTCACGCCGTCCGGGCGTACCGCGGTAAGCGTCGCACCTGGCGCGATCTCCTGTCCCGGTGTGACCAGGCGCGGTCCGGAAGGCAGGCGAAACAGCGCATAACCGCGTCCATCATGCTCCGCCACGATACCGAGCAGGCGGGTATCGCCACCGAGCGTGGTCTCGTCCTTGACGAGTGTTGGCGCTGCAGGGGCCGCGCCTGGTGCGACGAGCAGGCCCGAGGCGAGAATCGTGGCCGCAGGATCAGCGGGCGCGGCCGGAAGAATGCGCACCGGCGCCGGGCCGAACGCCTGCCAGCCCCACCACGCGACGACCATCGCAAACACGGTCATCGCCAGCAATGTTGCCAACCCGGCAACGATGCGCAGGGGCCGTTCGCTCATCGCGGCGATGGCCGAGACCAATGACCCGCGGGCGAATCGGAATTCAATCGCGGGTGGCCGGCGCACCGGCAAATCGCGTCCGACGCCCCGCTATAATCGACATTCTCCCGCACGGACCCTCCGCGTGAATCCCAGGCTCGCCCTGCTGCAACCGTATCCGTTCGAACGCCTGCGCGGTTTGTATGCCGGCATTACGCCCGATCCGGCGAAACGCGCCATCAGCCTGTCGCTGGGCGAACCGAAGCACCCGACGCCGCGTCTTGTCGTCGACGCGCTTCTCGCCGGTGCGGGCGCGCTCGCGAATTATCCCACGACGCTCGGTCCGCCTGCGTTGCGCGAGGCGATTGCCGGCTGGCTCGCGCGTCGCCACGGCCTGCCTGCGCTCGATCCGGCGACGCAAGTGCTGCCCGTCCTGGGCAGCCGCGAAGCTTTGTTCGCATTTGCACAGACGGTCATCGACGACACGCGGCCGCACGCGACGGTGGTCGTGCCGAATCCGTTCTATCAGATCTACGAGGGCGCCGCGCTGCTGGCCGGCGCGCAAACCTATTGCGTCAATGCCGATCCGGCGGCCGGTTTTGCGCATCGATGGAGTGCCGTGCCCGCGGACGTCTGGGCGCGCACGCAGCTGCTTTATGTGTGCTCGCCCGACAATCCGACCGGTCGCGTGCTTGACCTGCCGGGGTGGCGCGAGCTCTTTGCGCTGTCCGACCGCTACGGATTCGTGATCGCCTCCGACGAATGCTATTCGGAAATCTATTTCGACGAATCGCGTCCGCCGATCGGCGCGCTGGCGGCCGCCCAGGCGCTGGGACGCGACGGATTTCCAAGGCTCGTGGTGTTCGGCAGCCTGTCCAAGCGGTCGAATGCGCCGGGGCTGCGCTCGGGTTATGCGGCCGGCGATGCGGCGCTCATCAAGGAGTTCCTGCTCTACCGCACCTATCACGGCAGCGCGATGTCCGGCGCGGTCGCCGCAGCCAGCGTGGCCGCGTGGAACGACGAGGCGCACGTGCGCGCCAATCGCGCCGAATATGCGGCAAAGTTCGCGCAATTGCAGCCGCAGGTGGCGTCGGTCCTGCCATGCACAATGCCCGATGCCGCGTTCTATCTGTGGGCGCAAACGCCGATCGACGATGCCGAATTCGCGCGGCGCTTGTTCGCCGAGGAGAACGTCACGGTGCTGCCCGGCAGTTATGTCGCCCGCGAAGCCGACGGCGTCAACCCCGGACGGCACCGGATCCGCCTGGCGCTGGTGGCAAGCCAGGCGGAATGTGCGGAAGCGGTCGCCCGCGTCGTCGCGTTCGCCCACCGGCTCGAGCGGACACCTGCCGCGGTTCGCGCCGGCTGACGACGGCTGATCCGCGCCGGCGACGCCCGGTCGTCGATTCGGAAGGCAAGCCGCACGCGGGACTAGAATGCGCGCCATGACGGCTCTCCCATTGTCCGCCACGATCAGGGCGACGCTGCTGCGCGGCTTCCGCTGCCGATGGCAGACCGTGCTGTTGCTGGCGGCGATCAATACCGGCATTGCCGCCGTGTTGTGGGTGGACGATTCGAGGCCGTTCTGGCAGCCACTGCTTACCGTCCAGTTGTACGGCTTCGCGATCGCCTATTGCGTCAACGCCGCCTCGCCGTGGGAAAGATCGCGACCTATCCTGCGGCTCATCGTGGCTGTCGCGATCGGCACGCTGCTGGGCGTAACGCTGACGATCGTCGTCAAGGGTTACTCGTGGGATTACGTCATGGCACGGGCGTCTCTTTTCGGCTGGAACATCTTCACCGGTTTCGCCAACGGCCTGTTCGTCAGCCTGTTCTTCTACGTCAAGCACCGCGAAACGCAAGCCGCCGCCGCGCTGCACAAGGCGGAAGCGGCCCGGCACCTCATGTCCAAGCAGGCGATCGAGGCCGAGCTGAAGCTCATGCAAGCGCAGGTCGAGCCGCATTTCCTGTTCAACACCCTGGCATCGGTACAGTATCTGACCGAGACCGACCCGCAAGAGGCGAATCGGCTCCTCGGTCATCTCATCGACTACCTGCGCGCGGCGTTGCCGCAGCTGCGCGCCAGCTCGACGACGCTGGGCAAGGAAGTAGGTCTGGCCGAAGCGTATCTCAACATCCTGCGCACGCGCATGGGGTCCAGGCTCGGATTCACCATCGACGTACCGCCGGGGCTTGCCGCGCATTCCTTTCCGCCCAATCTGCTGATCTCGCTCATCGAAAATGCGATCAAGCACGGGATCGAGCCCGCAGCGAATGGCGGCACCGTGTGTGTGCGAGCGCGCCGGGAAGCGTCCGCGCTGGTCGTCACCGTGCAGGACACCGGACGCGGACTCGCCGCGGCGTCCCGCAGCGGCCAAGGCGTGGGCTTGGCCAACGTGCGCGACCGGCTCGCGGCGCTGTATGGAATGCATGGGCAATTTACGCTGGAGTCCGCAAGGCCGAGCGGCACGTGCGCGACACTGGTGATTCCATTCGAGACGGAGGCTGATGATGCGCCTTCCGCTGAGCGCGACCAGTATCGTGCAAGCGTGGCGCAGACGCCGTCGCTTTGATCGACCTTTCCAACAATGCCCACCGCGATCATCGCCGAAGACGAGCTCTTGCTGCGTGCGCAGCTTACGGCCCGGCTGCGCGAGGCGTGGCCCGAGTTGACGATCGTCGCCGAGGCAGGCAACGGCGTCGAAGCGTTGCGGCTCATCGATCAGCACGATCCGGACGTGGTGTTTCTCGACATCCGGATGCCCGTGAAGTCCGGGCTCGAGGTCGCACGGGCCCTTGCCGGGCGCTGCCACGCGGTATTCGTCACCGCGCATGATGAATACGCCGTTGCGGCATTCGACGAAGGCGCCGTCGACTATGTGTTGAAGCCGCCCACCGCGGCGCGGATCGCGAAAGTGGTCGCACGGCTCAAGACGCGGCTCGAGACGATGCCGCTCGACATCACGGCATTGCTCGCAAGGCTCGCTGAACGCGACGCGGGCGGGCCACTCAAATGGATCCGGGCTTCGCTGGGCGCGGCAATGAAGCTGATCGCCACCGACGAGGTCCTGTATTTCCAGGCCGAGGACAAGTACACGAAGGTCGTCACCGCGGATGGCGACGCACTGATCAAGAAGCCGATCAAGGAGCTCTTTGACGAGCTCGATCCCGACGGCTTCTGGCAGATCCACCGCGGCACGATCGTCAACCTGCGGGCGATCGCCCGCGTGGAGCGCGATTGGCGCGATCAGCCGGTGATCCTGCTCAAGAATCGTTCCGAGAAGCTCTCCGTGTCGCGCACGTTTGCGTCGCGGTTCAAATCAATGTGACGGGCGCAAATCGCGTGACCGGGAGCGGCTTCGCCGCCGCCCGCGCGATTTGCGCCCGACTGCGGTCACCGTGGAAGGCTTCGGGCGGCCGCGCGCCTTCCACGTTGAAAAAGCACGAAGCGCCCCGATCATAAGGGCGCTGCGCGCCCCGTTCGGTAGTGCGCGTGTGCGCGCTGAATGCCCGCGGCTTGCGACCTCGTCCTGCTTGCTGCGAGAGCCTTCGACGCGAATTCGGGCGATGCCGTAGCCCGCGAGACAGGTAGCGTCGGGCGCTGCGGTAAAATAATGCCCTTTGCGCGAATCGCGCACCCGAAACAGCGAATGAATCCATCTCTTGCCGCCACGATCGATGCCGCGTGGGAGCAGCGCGCAGAGCTGTCTCCGACCTCGGTGCCCCCTGCCGTCCGCGCCGCGGTGGACGACGTGCTGGCGGGCCTCGATGCCGGCCGCTTGCGCGTCGCGGAAAAAGTGGGGGGCGACTGGGTCACGCATCAGTGGATCAAGAAAGCGGTGCTGCTGTCGTTCCGGCTCTCCGACAACGCGGGCATCGGATTGTCCGGTCCC
>Ga0157379_10000027_pt1 | contig 87249 bp, 118 predicted proteins | sample S25metaG_FD_121802 | JGI IMG/M metagenome (GOLD analysis project Ga0157379, IMG submission 121802) | Switchgrass rhizosphere microbial communities from Kellogg Biological Station, Michigan, USA - S2-5 metaG | ecosystem: Host-associated > Plants > Roots > Rhizosphere > Soil | place: USA... | reverse complement strand
GGCGGTGACGGTGACGGTGGAGCGTGTCGAGAGGGACGCCGGCCGCGGCCGGGACGTCGGGCGGGGTCGGCGGCGCGAGCTCCCGCCGGGGGGCGCGTCGTAGGGCCCTGACGTCCTACTTTGCCGAACGCCGCTCATCATGTCAGTAGCGTGCGCTACGTTGCTCCCGTAGCGCACGCTACGCCGAGACATGAGGGGTGCACATGGCGATCAGGATCGTGGAACGTGCCGAGCCGGGCCGGGCCGGGGAGGTCCAGGCCGCGGCCAGGTGGGGCGAGATTCAGTATCGCAGTCACAACATGGACAACGGGGTGTGGAAGGCGCCGGGCTTCGTGCTGCGGCTCGTGGACGCCGGCGGCCGGATGCTCGCGCGCCTGGACGTGGAGTGCAAGCGCGGTGAGTGGGACGACATCGCCCGGGCGCAACTGGACGCGGTGGAACCGTGGATTCCCGTCCTGCGCGCGCTGCGGGGGTCGGGGGACACGCGGGGCGCTGACGGCTGGAGCGCCGAGATTGAGCGCGTGCGCCGGGCCGCGCGCGAGCTCGTGGAGGTGGACCAGGGCTGGGCGTCGCTGGACGAGTTGCTGGAGGCGTATCAGCGGGACATCCTGCGGTGGGCCACGGCCGAACAGATAGAGGCCGCCGCCGGCGGCCCGGCGGGCGTCGATCACCAGCGCCTCGCCGCGGCGGTGGAGCGCCGCTTGGACTGGGCCCGGGGGCGGGTGCTTCTGCCGGCGCTCGGCGCCGCGCCCTGGCCGGTCGCCCAGCACCCGATCCCTCGGGGCTGGTTCTTCCCGGACCCCGGGGGCAGCGCGCCCCTGGACGAGCGCGACCGGGAGTACGTCGCGCCGTACGTCGGCCGGATGTTGCTGGAGGCGTGGCGGATGGCCACGGCTCAGGGTGACGCGCTGGTGATGTTCGCCCACGAGGCCGGCGTCACGAAAGCGGCCATCCACCGGGCGTCCGGGATCGCCCGGACCACGATCAATCAGCGCTTGGGCGCGGCGGCCGCCGGCGACGACGAGGCGCCGGATGGGGACGACGAGGCGCCCGGCGCCGGCGACACGCCCGGCGGTGAGGGACCGGACGGGGCCTGAACCCCGGACACTCCCCCTGACCTCGGTTTTGCTGAAACGATCATCCGCATAATGTGCATTATGCGGAGTGATCAACTGACGGGCCGTCACACCGGGGGAGTGGTCGCGGGGGAGTGGTAAGCCGCTGACGAAAGGTAAGCCGATCCGCTACCCCCCTTCCAAGGGGGGTAGGGTCTACCCCTCGTCAGCGACAGGGTCCGTAGAGCGACAGTCGAACCAGTCCACGAGCGCCAAGAGCGCGGCGACGTCCTGGCGCGTCTGGCGTAGCGACGCCATCGCCATGTCAGCCGGCGCGTTCCCGTCGAACCGCAGGGTGACGGCGCCCGACGCCGCGGCGCGTGCGTTCCGGGCGCGGATCGCTTCAAGATCCACGTGAGGACGATTCAGGGTGCTCATGCGGCACAGAGTAGCCACGTCGTCCCGAACCGGTCGCGGACTGTCACCGGACCGTGGAAGGCTTCAACACCGACGGCGGCCGGCCCATCCGTAGTAGGCCGGCCACCGCCGCACCGACGATCAGACCACACACGACAGGAGACACACGAGCATGACGCAGAACGAGGGACCCGCCGCCGGCGACTTCCCCGGCGAGATCCCGATCTTTGACCTCACCGTCCCGAGCACCGTCCCGGGCGGGAACGTCTGGGACAACCTGGCGGCCGGCGGCGGGAGCGACCCCATGGCGCTGATGGGGATCGCCTTCCAGATCCCCGACGTGATGGGCTACCTGTCCGGGGCGCTGGCCGAACACGACGAGAACCCGGACGCCGCCGCGACGAACCCGGCCCTGTTGGACCAGGTCTGGGCCGAAGCCGCCGGCGAGACGCGCGCGGCGATCCTGCTCAGCCTGGCGTGGCAGAGCCGGGAGTACGAACTCCCCGAGTCCGAGCACGTGAACGGCGCGCTGTACGCCGCCCAGCTCCACGACGAGGCCGCCAAGTTCACCGGCGACTCGGAAGCCTGGCACGGCGTCGGGTTCCCGGGCATGCCGTACCCGGGACCGGCCGGGATCCTGGCGTCCGGACTCGGGATGGACCGGGAGGACGTCTATAACACGATGGTGGCGGCACTCATCATGGGCGCGGCGATCCCGCGCGAGGGGGCGTGACGTGGAGATCCCCGCCCACGTTCGCACCGTCTTCCTGTGCGACGCCTCCACCGTGTCCCGTCCCGTCATGGCCTACATGACACGCACGGCCGCCGACCCGCAGGCGTGGAACGTCTTCCAGTGCGGGGAGCCGGCGGAAGTGTTGCAGACCACTGAGGACGGGACGGACGGCTTCACGACTGACGAGGCGCTGGACAAGGCGTTCTCCCTCGCGTGGCCGGACGCCGTGGAAGTCTCCCTGATCGGTGACCCGGCCTCCATGCACCAGGGGTAAAGACCAGCGCGGATAAAATCACGGCTCTTGCTAAGCCCCCGACCGAGCCCCGGGCCCTATGGATGGGCCCGGGGCTCTGTCTCGTGCGGGCGCGCGAGCGCCGCGCCGAGCTCGGCGTGGAAGTCGGCGGCTTCGCTGTGCGTGAACGTGAGCCGGATGCGCTGGGCGCCGCACTGGCAGTCGGCGCCCAGGACCAGGCACAGCGCACCGACGCGACCGTGATCGATGATCATCGATTCCACCTGGTGCTGTTCGTCGGTACAGGCCGGGACGGCGGCCGCGCTCACCGAAGCCCCTCGGGCTGGTACGGGGTGACCTCCAGTTGCAGCACCGGGCCGCAGTACGGGACCTGGTTCCCGGCGGGCCACTGGCGGGAGCCGTACGGCACCGGTTCCCAGAAGCGCCGGCGGACGACGAAGTCCCCGCCCGAGTGCTTGGCCTGGACGCGGACGACGTCGCCGACGGCCGGCGGGTGCACGGTGAGCAGACAGTCCGAGCCGTCGGGCCCCTCCACGGGGATGTGCCGGGGACCGTCGGGCGTCGGGACGTGGAACCGACACCGGACGTACGCCGGGGGCGCCGCGCCTTGCTGAGTGTCCATGTCACGAATTGTGTCAGCGCCCTGCGCTGGATTACTCACTGACGGTAGCTTGCATCAGCGAACTTCCCCGAAAGAGGTGGTGGTCATGCTCCCGGCCCTGGTATGGGTCCTGACCGGTCTTCCCGCCGGCTACATGGCGTGGTGGGTGGTCCCCCGAGCCGCGCAGGGCGGCCCGATCACTCAAGCGCTGGCCGTGGCCTACGCCACGGACGCGCGCACGATGATGAACCTGTGCCGCTTCAACGACGAGCTGTACGGGCGCCGCTTCGTGGCGGCGGCCGCCGTGACGGTGTGGCCGGTGGCGTACGTGACCGGGTTCCAAGCGTGGTTGGCGTACCGCCGGATCGCCGGGCCGCACGGCCGGCGACGTCGGTAGGGTGGCGTCCGACGAAGCGGCCCCGGGAGACGTCGCCCGGGGCCGTTCTCGTGCTCAGTCCGCCGGCCCCTGGTCGGCCGGCGCCGCCTGGAGCTCGGCGAGCTCGTTCCCCATCCGCAGCACCTCCAGCACCCAATCCCTCAGCGACGGGTCCTCGGGCAGCGGCGCGCTGGGCAACGGCCGGTGGTTCAGCGCGGCGAGCTCGGCGCCGAGCCGCGCGGCCTCCAGCACCCATTCCGTCAGGGGGTGCGTCTGGAAGTGCGTCCACAACAGGTCATCCGTGTGGCGTGCCCGACTCATGGCGAGCGCGCCGCACATCGTGGCCAGGACGCCGTCCGGTCCGAGAACGGCGCTCGCCGCGGCGTAGTCGTCGGGGGTCACGGCGTCGAACGCGGCCATGAGGTCCGGCAACCCGGGCGCCATGGCGTCGAACACCGCTGAGGCGTCCGACCACGCCGCGTCCGGTTCGTCGTGGTGCCAGTCGCACGACGGGAGAGGACACAGGTACCGCGTGAGGGGTGGCCGGATGGCGGGGGCTTCCATCCGCGTCATGGTACGCGGGCCGCAGGGGGCTTCCACGGGGCGCTCGGCGCCGTGGTGGTCCGGTCGGCCGGGGCTTCGGTTACGAGTCCAACGGGTGACAGGCTCGGCCTGTCACCGAATCCCGGCCCAGGTCGGGGCTGGTGCGACGGCTCGGCGGCGCTCTCGGCGGCCGCGAGGGAGCTTGTACGACAACTGAGCCCCCGGGGCGTTCCCGGGGGCTTCGGTCGGTGCTCAGGTGGTCGGCCCCGGGCCGTAGGGGTCTTTCTCGTCGCCCGGGCCCTTGGACACGGCGGCGCGGATGAGTTGGATCTCCATGTCCGCCAGCACCTTGTCCACTGCGGCCATGAGTTCGGCGATGCTGGTCCCGCCGTCGGCGCTCGTCAGCGTGCCCTTGATGTACTCCAGGTCGGCGTCACTGACGAACAGGGCGACGATCTTCATCAGGATTTCGACTCGGGCGCCCAGCTCGCGGTATCGGGTCAGGTCGGGGGCCATCCGGCGGTAAGCGTCCCACATGCTCGGGACGGCCCGGAAGACGACCGGGCGGCCGCCGATTGTCACGATGACGGGACGTGTGGGATGGGGTCGGGCCGGCGTCGGGGCGCGCTCGGGCGCGGCCGCCGCACTGGTGAGGCGCGTCCGGAATCCTCCCTTGCCGCGGCGTCGGGCGGCGCTCATGCCGCTTCGCCGTCCGTGTGGACCGTGACCGACGGCGCGCGCCGGTCGCCGCATGCCCACTGAGGGAAGGGCAGGATCGCGGCGCCGGGGAGACAGTTCGTCTCGTCGGGGTCGCCGGCGCGGCCGGCGGCGCGCGCCGTCGGGTCGGCGCCGCTCCCGAGGATGGCGGCCAGGGCGGCGGTCCCGAGTGCGGCGGCGGGTCGGATGATGAGGCGGCGCCGAGCCCGGGCCGCGGCGGGGTTGGCGGTCGGCTCGGTCCGGGTCCCGGGGGCGGCGTCGGCGCGGGAGGCGCGGACGATGGCCAGGGCCAGGACGCCGCGCGCGGTCATCATCGCGGCGCGCTGGCGGACGGCCGGGCGGGTGCGGCGGTGGCGGGCGGCGCCTGCTCTCTGGGTGCTCGGGCGCCGGGCCGCGTCGGCGGTGGCCGTGGTGGTCGGCGGCGTGTACGTAGTCATGACCGGATTCTGGCATCACCGGGGCGGCGCTGCGGGGCTCTCGGGCGGCGTGCCGTCCCTACGCTGGAGTTGTCCAAAATCTGACATCTCGGGAGGTTTGGGCCATGACGCTGACGACCGGTGGTTTCCGGTTCTACGCGGATTATTCGCACGGGGGGGACCCTACGACGTGGATCGCTCAGCGCCTCGTGTGCTGGCAGTCTGCGAACCCGTCGGCGGTGGTACGGACCAGCACGGATCAGCAAATGATCTTTGAGGTTCCGAACCCGATGCCGTCGGGGCTGATCATGAAGGACGGCGGGACGGACTACTCCACGGCAGCCAACACGTCATGGCAGTACGTCCCGCTCAGCGCCACGCAGGTGAGCACGATCGACCCCACGACGTGCGGGAAGTCCAGCGCGCCGCCGGTGCTCAAGCCGTGGGAGTTCCCCGTCTCGGCGTACGGGGCCGTCGGCGACGGCGACCACGACGACACGGCCGCGCTGAACGCGTGCCACGCCGACGCGTGGGCTTACGCCGCGTCCCATAACGGCGTCTACAGCGTGGTTCTGGACGCGCTGACGTACCACATCGCGAGCGCGCCGAGTACGGCCCACTCCGGGAACGCGCAACTTCCGTGGCCGTACACGAGCACTGATTCAGCGCCCGGCGCGGACACCGGCATGAAGATGATCGGTACCTGGACGTGCCCGTACGTCGGGGATCAGTCGCCGCTGTACCACTGGCTACAGAAGGTCCCGCAACAGGCCGGCGCGGTGCTCAAGTCCACGTGGGACGCGGGGGGCAGCATCCCGGCGGCCGGCGAGGCGAGCGTGATCGGCGGCCCGACCACTCAGGGGCTCGGGAGCAACCCGCCGGCGCACTGGAGCAACGTCCTGCCGATCATCGACAACGTCCAGGTGTCGGTCCCGAACCATCCGAACGTCTCGGGTATCGACCTGCGGTGCTTCGCGCAGGCCTACGTCAAGAGCGCGGTAGTCCTGGCCGCGCAGGACCCCGGCGTGAACGGCGCGCCGCTGATCCCGCCGCCAGGGTGGGCGTTCGGCCTGGCGATGCCGCTCCCGTCGAACAACGCCCGGTGTGACATCGGGTTCTTCGGCGCGCAGGGGTTGACGTACGGCCTGGTCGTGTACGAACACCTCCAGGCTGAGTCCCTGCGGCTGGTGAACAACTACACGAACTTCATCGTGTGGTCTAACCAGTCCACGCCGCATCAGAACCACGTGGACTACATGTGCAACGAGAACGGCCACAACTTGATCCAGATGGCCGGGTCCACGGGAAAGCTGATCATCGAAATGGCGGACGTGGAGTGGGGGCCCGGGCCCATCTTCACGGACTCGTGCGTGTCGCCGGCGTCTGGCCGGATCACGATCGGGTCCAACGGCACCGACGGCGTCTCGTTGAACGGCGCGCTGAACCCGCCGGCGGCCACGGCGGTGACGGGCACGACCCACGTCAAGATCATCAATAGCGACCAGAAGACGGGCGCCGTCGCGGCCGCCGACGCGCCGACGGTTCCGGCGAGCGGGACGGCGCTGCACAACCCGTTCTGGCGGGACGCTGAGGTGATGGTGAGCGGCGCCGGTGTCACGGGGATCTCTGTGGACGGTCAGGCGAAGCCGGTCACGTCCGGGCCGGTGTCGGTGCCGTCGGGCTCGGCCATCACGCTGACCTACACGGGCGCCACGCCGTCGTGTGCCTGGACGCTGACGTAACGTGGTGATCGGCGCGCGCCGGTGGTCGGATACGGGACGATCAGGGCTCATCGGGTACGCGCGGCGGGCCGGTGGTGCGGCCTCCCTGTGACGCTGGGGGAGGTGGCGCGTGCGGCCCGAGCACCGTAAGGCCCGTCGGCTGGGCTGGGCGCGGTGCATGAAGGGCCCCGGGAAGTGCTGCCCGGGGCCTTTCTTCGCGCCTCACATGTTGACAATGTCGGGTCCGACACTGTAACGTTTCTCTCGTAAGGACAAGCCGCCAAGCGAGAGGACACCCCGATGAGCGCCAAGACCCTGCGGATAGGCCCCGTGATGCGCGAGCTTCTGGCCACCGTCCACGCCGGTCACGTCTCGGGGATGTTCTCGACTCAGTACGGCCCGCGCCACGAGCACAAGGTGGCCGCGATCGAGGGTTGCCAGATCGGCGCCATGTACCGGGGGGACCGCAACTGGGAAACGCTGGTCACGGACGAGATCGTGGACCTGGTGGGCGGGGGCCTGGTCGCGGTGGAGCGCCGCGGCGACTTCTACACGGTGGACCTGTTCCCGGACGTCCCGATGATGGCGGACTACGCCGGCCGGATGGCCAAGCGGTGCGACGTCGTGGCGGTCCTGACCGAAGCCGGCCGCGCCGTGCTGGGCGTCGCCGAGCCGGCCCCGGCCGCCGAGTCCGCCCCGGCGGCCGCGCCGGCGAAGACCACGAAGACCCGGACGCGCAAGCCGTCGGCGTCCGCCCTGGCCATCGCCGCGACCCTGTCGTACAACCCGATCCAGGCGACGACGGTCCACCCCGAGCACACCGGTTTCCGGGCGTCCACCCTGGCCGCGACCCTGCGCCGGATGGTCGCCGCTGGCGACGTGATCGAGTCGGCCGACTTCGACGGGACGCCGCTGTACCACCTCGCCGAGTCCGCTCGCGAGCGCTACGCCCCGGCCCGGGCCGCCCTGGCGCTGGCCGCCTGATCCGCACCAGCGGGGGGCGCGGGATGCCCGTGCCCCGCCCGTTGACAGTGTGGGACGCGACACTGTAACGTTTCTCTTGTCAGAAGAACACGCCGCCAAGCGAAGAGGACACACCGATGACCATCACCGCCACCGCCCAGGACCGCGCCGCCGAGCTCGGCGTGGACGCGATCGTGGACACCCTGCCCGACTGGTTCCCGGTCGTGTCGGCCACGCCCGAGGACGTGGAGCTGGGCCACCGCCGCGCCGACGCCGTGGCGTTCTGGATGTCCATGGAGCTGGACCACATCGCGAACCCGACGCGCGACGAGGTGGCCGCCGTGCGCCGCTTCGCGCAGGCCCGGGCCCGCCTGGAGCACCCCTCGCCGCGCGCCACGTGGATGGACCGGGAAGAGGACAGCGTGGAGGAGAGCAAGGCGTACCGCGCCGCGCAGGCCGCCAAGCGCGCCGCCCGCCGGCCGGTCGTGATGGTCCACCGCAAGACCTACGGCCGCGCGCACTACGTCCGCTGACCCACCGGCGCCACCGTTCCGCCGAAGCCCCCGGCCACGCGCCGGGGGCTTCGGCGTACCGCGCCACGTTGCGCTAGGTCGCAGAACGCTGACACTGTGTCGCGCATGCAAGAGCGCGCATACACAGGGGAATAGGGTTCCGGCGCACGTCGCCGACGGTGACGTGACTTTCCGTGAACAAACGAACGCGGATTGTCGCATTCCCCTGACACGCTCGGCCGGGGCGCCCTAGTCTGTCTCCCGGTGGCCGCCGCCCGACGATAGCCGGACGACACTCCCCCGCAGCACCCTGCGTAACTTCCCTGCAAGGAACGCGCCGTGTGTCGCAACGACCCCGACCGTTGTGTGGGGCGTGTCGTGAGGGTGACGGCGTCGGGCGGCGGCCACGGCCAAGGACGGACGGGAACCTCCCTTTCGTTTCGGATGCCGGGTGTACGCGTCAACTGCTCCCGACGCTTCCCCACCCCCGCGCGCGGCCCGTCTTTTCCCTGGAGGGAAGGCGGGCCGCGACCGTGAATCAGGGAACGAATTATCCCAATCGCCGGACACGCGTCACTTGTGCGACATAGCCTGTTCCGCGAGTGGCCGCCCGCGGTGATGTGGGGATCGCTCACCGCACGCACGTCCCGACGTCGGTAATCGGCTCCCGCATCAGCCGGACGCCGGGCGTGCGTGCCAACAGGACCAGGGCGCCCGGCCGTGACCGGATCCGGCGGGGCGCCCCTGCGGCGCCCCGGGGGGCGGTGAGCGCCGCGGCGGCGGTGTCCGCGCTCACGTGAGGGTTGGGCGCGGACACCGCCGCGCCTTGTACCCGGGGCTCGGGGGCGCGCTCGCAGACCAGGCGCGCGCACCCCCCCGGCGCTACCTCCCCGCCGGCGCGCCGGGCGCCCAGCTCGGGCGTGGCCGGCGTCGAAAGCGCCGCGCCCCGAGGATCGGCCCCATCCCTTCCAATGGATGTTGGCGTTTTTCATACCGGAGCGCGGCGGTTCGGCCACGGTACAGCCGGCCCCCGCTGGCCGCTACGGGGTTTCGTCAGATCCCGTACGCTCGGGCGCCAGCGCGCCTCATGATCGCGGGGCGCCCGGATGTGCGAGCATGGCGCCACGTCCGGGCGCGTCGCTCTGTCTGGCGACTCCGGCGCGCCCGGGCGGCCTACCGCCGGCGGACGGGGTGATCTGGTGGACCTGACACAGTGGATTTCCACCGCGGCGTCGCTGTGCGGGATCGCCGGTTTCCTCAGCGCCGTGGTGTGCCGGTGGATCAAGCGGCACATCCGGCGCCTGGAGAACGTGACACAGGTCGGGGTGGACGAGCTCACGCCCGGGCCGGCCCAGAACGGGTCCCGGTCCCTGCGCGACGACGTGACCGCGATCCTGGCCATCCTGACCGCGCAGGGCGCCGACCAAATCGATATCCGGAAGCGGCTCAAGACGATAGCCGCCGAGCTCCACGCGCACGTGCGCGAGGGACATCACGGGGCTGAATCGGTACCACCACAGGATGACGAACCCGACGAGCATCCCTGATCCCGGCGCGCGCGGCCGTTACGATCCGGTCCAGACCAGCGCTTCGTCCGGGCGCTGTTCGTCTGCACAGAAGCCCCCCTGGTTCGTGGGAGACCAGGGGGGCTTCTCTCTGTCCGGCGCTGGCCGGCGCGCGCCGGCGCTCGGGCCCGGGAACGGCGGAAGCCCCCCGGTTTCCACGCCGGGGGGCTTCCTGGACTTCACTCCAAGCCTTCGTGTGGTCGCACTGGGCAAGAACGTGGTCCGTCCTGTGCCCAGCGTACGGCTACCGCTCGGGGTTGATCCCCTTCCAGCGGCCGCGGCCGTTCGCACGGTCGTGGTACTCGCGGCCGTCGGTCAGGACGGCGTCCAGCGTCTCTTGCGTCAGTGCCACCACCAGGTGCATGTCCACGCCGACGTCGGGCCGGCCGAACGAGATCGCCATGACGGCGCGGCCGTCGCCGGCCGTGCTGAAGCTGATCTGTGTCGCGTCCTGGTACTGCGTCCCCTCGCCGTCCGGGCCCGTGATGACCAGGACGCGGCGGTTCTCGTCGGCGGCCGGCGGCTCGGGGGCGGTGGTCTTGGCGTCGGTCATCGTGCGTGTGGTCCTCTCGCTTGGCGGCGTGCTTTCGCCGAAAACGTTACTGTGCCGGTTTCGACACTGTCAATGGCGGGGCGGCCCGGGGGCGCCGTGGGTAGAGTGGCCGTCGGGTGACCCAAAGGCGGCGGCCGCCTCAGGGTTCGAGCGGTCCGCACACCGCGCCGGAAAGGTTCGAGGCCGCCGCCGGCCCGCCCCCGTTCCCCGCTGGCGGCTTCAGCGCGGCTTCCCACTTCGACCGGCACGCCGGCCGCTGGCACCGGCGCGAGTACGGGACCTCGTCGGGAGGCAGAACGAAGAGATCGTCCAGAAGCCACCCCGAGCACGCCGCCATGGTGGAGGGATCCGGACGGAAGACGTGGAACATGAGGCCGTCGCGCTCGCGCACGTTGTGCACGATGCCGCTTCGCATCGCCATGGCCACCGGCTCGGGCTCGGCGGCCAGCGCGGGGGCCGTGTCGGCGTCGGTCATCGCGCGGTCACCCCCCGGCCAGAAGTGATGCCACCTTGCCGCCATAGACGAGGTCGGCGTCACTGTCGCCGAACAGGAACGGCGTCGAAGCGGGGACCCGGCCGACGTCCAGCGTCCCGCGACGAAGGTTCCAGACGAAAGCCGCCTGGTCCCACTCCAGGGAGCACCACACGCCGTCTCGGCGCACGCTGATACCGACGGCGCTCGCCGTGATGGATGCCGGCGGCGCCGCAGGAACGTGGGTGAGCCGGACGTCTTCCGGCGCGATGGCGTGCGTGTGGATCAGCGCGTCACGGGCCGCCAGTAGCTTGCGGCCGGCGGGCCAGCGCTGCATCTCGGCGACGTCCTCCGGGGTCGTCTCGTGGTGGTCGGTCACGGCTTGTCCCGCACCACGCTGTAGCGGTTCCGGCGCCGCATGCCGTCGTGGGTGCGGACCTCTTCCACAACGAGCATGCCGGCGGCCACGAGCTCGTCCACGTACCGCCGGGCCGCCACCCCGTTGGCCAGTCCGAGGAAGGTCGCGAGATCGGATTGGAGCACCATCACGCCCGGGATAGGCGGCACCGGCGGCGTCATGGCCGCGATGTGCGCGTACAGCTTGAACGCGTGGCTTGAGATCCCCGAGCGCAGCACCCACAGCGGGACGGCGACGAAGCCGGCGCCGTCCATGCGCGACGTCGGGGCGTCGTCGGCATTCATGAGGTTTCCCATAGGGCCGACGCTACTCTACGCAGCATCGTGCGATGTGCGTTTCAGGATGTCACCGGCGATGTGCCAGGGAATGTCACCGGCGACGGGGGTCCCGTCGGCGACGTCGCGCCGGCGGGACCCCTCGCGCTCACGCCAGGATGACGGCCGCACCGGGGAACGCGCCCCGGTGGCCCGGCGGGTGGACGCGGACGCCGGCGACCGTCCAGGACTCGGCCACGTCCAGGACGTCGCCGCGGCGTGAGCGCCGGGGCACGTACCGGAGATCGTCCATCACCACGCTGACCGACAGGGACTCGTGAGCCCTGATGATCTCGGCGAGCGCCGGGCACAGCACGCCGGTTCCCCACAGGGAAAGCCGGTCCACCGCGTCCAGGGTCCGAACCTCGCCGGTGTGCGACACGTTGGCCAGGCTGAACGCGTCGGGGTCGTCCGAGTACATCAGCGGGACCGGGAACGGGTAGTGCGCCACCGACGCGCCGCGAGGGTGCCGGATCAGTCGGCCGTCCGTGGTGACGGTGTTCAGGCACGCCAGGACCCCCACGAACGGGACGTCCGGGCCGTCGTCGCACAGACTCACCGCGTCTTCCCTTCCCGCTCGCGCCGCGCGCGCAGGGCCCGCCGGCGCTCGCGGCCGCCCACGATCTTGAGCGCGGCGGCGACGGCTTCCGGCGACGGGTCGGCGACGCCGGACAGGCCGTGGTCCACGGCGGCGCGCGCCGACGGGAACAGCGGGACCGGGCTCACGTAGTCGCGCGTTGCGGCGATGTCCTCGGGCGTCATGGAACCTTCGGCGGCCGCGACGCGCAGGGCCATGAGCTCGTCCCCGTCGTGGCACCCGGCCCAGCCCGAGCACACGCGGCCGGCGCGCTCCCGGTCGTGGCACAGGAAGAGCGCGACCGGCTGTTGCCACGTCTCGCCGTCGTACGGCAAGAGCTTGGCGTACTCGTCCGGGGACCAGACGCCGGCCGGGACGTCCAGGCGGTAGGGACAGAAGGTGCACGGATCCGCGCCGGGCCGCTTGGCTTTGGTCAGGGTCACGACGCCGCCGCCGCGGTGGTGTCCGTTCCGTTGCCGTCGGTGATGGTGCGGGCCGGGTCTATCCGCCAGATACGCGTCACCAGGATGGGGCGCATCGGGTTCGGGTCCAGGGCGCCGATCTCCACGCCGCACACCCGCCACGCCGTCACCAGTATCTCGGTCGTGCCGTCGGTGGCGCTGCGGGCCATCTTGACGGCGCCGGACACGTCGGCCCGGACCGCCAGCGGGTGACGGCGAAGCGCCGCGGCGGCCGCGCCGGTGGCGGTTCCCTCGCCGTACAGCGCGAGCTTGTCCGGGTCCGGCGGGTTCATCGGTGCCACCCACACGCGGTCCAGCCGGCCGACCTGGACGAGTGCCCCGGGTTCGGTGACGCGCGCCCACAGTGGCCGGGGGAACCGGCCGCTTATCGAGTGCACGCGTTCGGCGCCGTCGTGGAGGTACACCACGCGGCCGGGTGTGCGCCGGTTCAGCGTCAACAGGACGCCGGCCCAGTGCTCGGGGCCGTCGTCGGTGCCGAGCTCCCCGGGGCTCGGGGCCCCTCCCCTGTATGTGATCATTCCTCCCCCTCGTCGTCGTTCGTGTAGGGCCGAATCAGGACACGGTGGTTCGGGTTCTTGCCGGTGTGCTCGCCGGCGGCGTCGATGGCGGCTTGTGCCGCGTCGCCGCTGACCCCCGGGGCGGTTCCGCTGAACTGGGCGATCGTGAGCGAGTCGCCGGTGGGGCGTGTCGGGATCAGCCCGAGTGTCAGGGCCCGTAGTGCCCGGGTCCGCGGCGGCACGAAATGGCTCATGCACTCCACGTAGTAGCCGTCCGGGAACCGGGTGTCCTCGGGCAGACGGTAGGGCTGACACCGCCGCCGCGGCTGACCGTCGATCACGGCGCTTCGGCACGGGGAGATCACGAGCTTGTGGCCCGGGTGGGCGTCGGCGTGCCCGCACTGCATCGCGATGGCGGCCGCCGCGGCGTGGTGGCCGCTGATCGGGTCGGTGTCATCGAACCCCCGAGTCAGGATCAGGTGTCCGGTGCTCATGGGCGGCGCGCCCCTGAGCTTGAGCCACTGTTCCCGGATCGGGGTGTACCAGCGCTGGAAGTGGTCCCAACACTCCACCTCGTACCCGTCCAGCACCCAACGCCTTCCGCGCGCGGGGCTCATCGTGGGGTCTCCGGGCTCGGGCCGGCGGCGGGGGCGTCGGGGGCGATCCAGCCGGCGAACGTGAGGGTTTCCCGGACCAGGGTTCCCAGTTGCACCAGGGATTCGGCGATGGGCTCGGTCGTGCGGCTCGGGAGGTTCGCGTACCGCAACAGGTCGGCGATCACGGTCGTGGCGCCGAGCAACTTCGCCACGTTGTCCGGGGTGAGGGTGACGGCGAACTGTTGGAGCGCGCCGGACGCCAGTTGCTCGGGGTCGCCGGCGGGGACGGCCTCGTTCAGCGAGGTGCGCCAGTTGGAAAAGGCGGCGATGATCCCGGCCACCATGACGTCCGTAGCCGTCTTGACCGGCTCTCCGGGGACGAGGCTCTGAGGCGCGCTCATGCTCGGTCGCCTTCCCGGGCCGGGGCCTGGACGCGGGCGGCCACCGCCGCGGCGTGGCCGGCCGTGACGGCGTCGCAGTAGGCGGCGGCGCCGGCCGCGGCGGTGGCCAGGCCGGCGGCCAGGGCGCGCGCGGCGTTCACGCACTCGGCGCCGAACGTGGCCAGGGCGGCGCGCGCCGAGACAACGAGCTCGGGGGCCGGGGCGCCGGCGGTCACAGTCGGTCCCCCGTCCCGGCCGGCGCCTCGTCGGCCATGGGGTCGTCCGGGCCGATGCCGTTCGCGATCTGGCGCGCGTCGGCGGCGTGCTCGGAGACGCGGACGAACGGCTCGGGTTGCACGTATGCGGCGTACACGCGCAGGAACCCGGTTCGGGTCTCGGGGTCGTACCAAAGCGACATGCCCTCGGGGACCGGCGGTTCCCCGTGCTCGGCGTAGTAGTCGGCGGCCGCCGCCTCCAGCGCCGTTTCCCAGTCTTGGGCGCGGCCGGCCCAGACGCGCAGGGACCGGCCGACCACGCCGTACGCGCGGCCGTACACGATGAGGTAATGCAGCATGCTGCGTCCGGCGGTGTAGGCGGGGTCCACGTAGTCGCCGATCGGGACCGGGCCGGCGGTGACGAGAGCGCCCACGAGAGCGTCCGGGGTCGCGTCGGGCCGGTCCCCCGTTCCGGGAGAATCGTTCTGGACGAAGTCGCCGGCGTGGTCGGCCCGGCGGGCGGCGACGCCGGCGGCGAAGTCTTCGGCGAGCTGGGCGGCGGTGAGCTCTTCGGCGGTGGCCGCCTCGTCGGCGCCGGCGCCATCGATGGCCGGCGCGGCGTCGGTGCCGGGCTCGGTCGTCTCGGGCTCGGCGGCGTGGTTCTCGGGGGCGGTCACGGCTTGGTCCTTCCGATGGCGGCGGCGGCCTGGTCCATGACGCGGACCGGGTCGTGGTGATAGACGTCGTCGGGGTCGTCGGCGACGGCCGGCGGCGGCTGGGGGTCGTTGCTGGCGGACAGGAACAGGCCGGTGGCCATCGCGCCGGTGTCGGCGTGGTCCCGGTCGGCCAGGGTCGTGCGGACGCTGATCAGGAGAGTGGACAGCGGGGGCGCCTCGCCGAGCGCGCCGCCGGGCTCGTGGGTGACGGTCAGGTGGGCGGCCGGGGTGATGTGGACGGTGATCCGGGGGTGGGCCTTCCAGTCGCCGAACGGCGACCACATCGGGACCGGTCCCCAGCCGGTCAGGACGAGGGTGTCCGTCCGGTCGCCGGCGGCCGCAGCGGTGATCTCGGCCACGAGCTTGGGACTGGGGCCGTAGAGCCGGGCGTGGAACTCGGCGACGTAGACGGTGCCGAGCTCGGGGCGGTCCGGGTCGTACTGCGGTCCTCTGTGCCACGCGGCGCCCCACTCGCAGCGCTCCATGTAGCCGTCGTCCGGGGTGGGAACCGGAGTCTGTTCGGTGACAGGTCCATCCTGTCGCCCAACGCGCATCCAGGTCAGGGCCCATGTCCCGGGCGCGTAGGGGTCCACGCGCATGATGGTGGCCATCGGGACGGCCGTGTCCGCGGCGCGGACGGACGGGACGGGGAGGTCCGGGGTTTCGGTGCTTCGCAGGTGTAGCCGGCGCGCGCCGTCGGGGTCTTGGGTCACCTCGGTTACCTCGCAGGGCTCGTCGTCGTGCTGGAAGCGCAGGCCCAGCCACAGCGCGTCCATGTCCACGGCGTGCACGTTGCGCCAGGGGTCTTCCAGGTACAGCGCCACGACGGCGCCGGACTCGTCGTAAACGAGGTGGACCACCTCGCAGTAATGCCCGTCCAGGTCCCCGATGCCGTCGCCCACGACGGTGTCCCCAAGGGTGAGGCCGTCCAGGGGGACTTCCTCGTGGTAGTAGCCGTCCGGCGGCTCGGGGCTGTCGTCGCCGTCGTCTTGGAAGTCGCGCCAGTCGGGATCATCTGCGGCGGTGGCGTCGTCGGGGTTGTCGTCGTACCCGTCGGGGTCGTCGTCGTATCCGTCGCCGGTGGCGAAGTCGTACCGGTCTTCGTCGTCGTACTCGTCGTCATACATGGACATTGGCGGCTGGTCCTTCGGTGTGTCAGGTGGTTGATACTGCGCCGGGGCCGTGGCCCTGGGTGCCCGGGGTGTGCGGCGAGCGGAGCCGCCACCCCGGGCGCGGACCCGGCGCCGTGCCGATTTTCGAGCACAGCGCACGAGGCCTGTTATCCCTACGGGTGTGTGAGGCCCGGCGGCATCCGGTGGTCAAGCGGGCTCAGCGGGACCATCGTCCGGCCGGACGAGGCGGCCCACCGCACCCACTCCACCAGGCGCTCGTTCCGCTGCGCCTGGTCGTGGCCGTCCCACGGGTTCGTCTCCAGGGCCCGCAGCGGCGCCATCAGGACGGCGTCCTCCGGGCTGATCAGAGCCGAGATCTGGCCGGGCGCCCCGGGGGCGTCGGCGTAGATCCCGGGCCATCCCGGCCACGCCGGGTCCGCGACGGCACAGCGGCCGCCGCCGACGAGGCCCACGACGATGGCGGCCCACAGGCTACGTTCCCGGTAGACGGCGGTCAGCCGGTCCCCTTGGCTCTGCAACAGGCGGCCGCTGTGCTCGCGCTCGTCGGTGAGCCGGTAGACCAGGGCCCTGACGTTGTGGAGCCACGTCAGGTTGACCGCGACCCGGGTCCCGAACGTGGACGCGTTGTGCGGCCCGAGCGCGGCGGCTTCCTCGTCGCTCACGGGCAGCGTCACCGGGAACTCGCCGTCCCCGGCCGTCTGGAGCGCGGCGAGCTCGGCGGCGAACAGGCGGGCGCGCTCGTTCGCCGCGGCTTCGCTCTCCCGGGCGCGCGCCAGGGAATCGGTCATGTCCCTGACCCATCCGTTGTTGGCGAAGCCGGCCGGGACGTAGTCGGGGACGTCGTCGGGGATCATGCCGAGCTTGGCCATGGCCTCGGTCAGCGCGCGCCGCAGCGTCTCAATCTCGGCTTGGGCGGCGTCCCGGTCGTACTCGGCACAGTCCAGGGTCTTGCGCGCGTGCGCGGTGATCTCATCGACGGCGCCGAGCCGGCCCAGCATCTCGGCGTTGCCGGCCAGGACCGTGTCCAGCCACGCCCGGTTGACGGTGACGCGCTCGGCGACCACGCGGGGATCGGCGCTGGCCGTCGGGGTTCCCATGCGTTCCATCCGAAGCGCCAAGTCGCCGGCGTCCACCGCCGCGGCCGGGTCGGTGTTGGCCACGATGCCGGCGCCGCTGACGTTGTGGCATGCCTGGCCGGTGTCCTGGCGCCGGCCGTTCTCGCAGCGCAGGTCGGCACAGTGCGGGGGCGCCACGAGGTCGGTCAGGATCGCCGCCCACGAGCTCGGGCGCCGGACCTCCAGCGCCGGGGCGTAGCGGGTTTCCCACCGCAGTTTGATCCGGGCGGCCATCTCCTCAGGGGTGCGGTAGACCAGGGCCCTGGCGTAGACGGCGGCCACCTCGTCGGGGAAGCCGCCCGTCTCGTCCCACATCTCGGCGAACACCTGGGACGGGAGCGCGGCCGCCAGGGCGTGACGCATGCTGACGAGCTCGGCGGGGAGACGGGACACGCCCCGGGCCGGCCATCCGATTTCCGCGCCGGCGCTGATATCCCGGTCCGGGTGGGCGCTGGCGAGCTCGGCGCGGGCGGCCCGGTCGGCGGGGAACGTCTTGCAGTTCCCGCAATAGCCGTTGGCGACGTCGCCGGGATTGATGCTCATCATGTGGCAGTCGGGGCACGTGAACGACGGCGTCCCGTCGGGGGCGGCCGCCGCCGGCCCGAAGCCGGCGGCGGCGTAGGCGGACTGGAGCGGCGCGGGGATCGTGGCCCATTCCAGGAACACACGGTCCCCGCTCTGATCTCGGGCTTCCACGTAGCCGTCGGGTACGGGCTCGTCATCGGATTGCGGGTAGCGCCCCCCGAGCGCCGAGCCCTGCGCCGAGACGCCACGCTCGGCGTAGTGCCGTGCCAGCGACGCGGCGCCGGCGGCGGCCATCGCTTCCATGGTCGGCGCCGGGTCGCCGGCGCCGTCCATGCCGGGCAGCGGGGCGTCAGGTTGCGGGTCGAACTGGCCTGTCACGTCGCACGTCCTTTCGGGGGCTGAGTCGGTAACAGCCGCTTGAGGTGCTTCAAGGCGGCCGCTACCTCATCCTTGGCCTGGAAGGACCGTGGGGAGCGGATTGTCACGCTGGTGTCACCCTCGGACGTGACGGCGTCGGGCATGACGGCCGTCGCCTCGCGCCAGTCCATGACGAGCAACAGGGCCGCCCGAAGGATCGCGATCAGGGCCGGGACCGGCGTCTGTTCCCGGGATCCGGGCTGGACGCTGTCCCCGAGCGCTTCGACCACGAAGCCGGCCCACATCAGGCGCCATTCCAGGGTCACGAACGTGATCAGTGGGTTGCCGCTGTCCTGGCCGGGGGCGGTGTTGATCTCGGACTCTGCGGACCGGATCAGGCCGGCCAGGTCGGTGCGGTCCAGGTGGTCGGTGTCGTCCTGGAGCGCGCCGTACCCGGTGACGTACGCGTTCAGGACGGCCAACAGGACGGTGCGCTGGCGCTCGTCGTCCATCCCCGACAGGAAGGCCTCAAGCCGGGAGTACAGCGGGATCTGAAGCACGCGCATGGCGGCCCTGATCTCGGTCACGGTGGGGAGGCCGTTGCGGACGATCGCGCTCGGGTACTCGGCGATGATCCGGGCGGCGGCCTCCACGAGGTCCACGGGCGAATCGGGGATGCCCGAGGTGTCTTCGGTCACCGGGCGCCGCTTTCGGCGGCCTGGCCGGCGGCGTCCAGGGCGGCCAGGACTTCGGCGGGGAACGCCGGGGAGTCGGCGACGGCGGACAACAGGCGCTCGCCCAGGGCGGCGAAGACCTGGCCGGATTGCAGCGCGGCGGCGAACACCGCGGCGGGGTCCTCATCGGCGGTGGGGTCCGGGCACAGTCGCATTTCGGCGATGGCGAAGATGATCACCATCAGCGCCGCTTCCTGGTTCGCCGGGTCGGTGAGTTCGAACACGGACATGGGCATGGCGTCGGGTTCGGGCACGCGGTGTGTGGCGATGGTCAGGCCGTACCAGGCTTGCGCCAGGACGACGTCCTCCGTGGAGCGGCCCGGCGGTAGCCCGTGCGCGGCGATGGCGTCGGCGGTGTGGTAGCCGGCCAGCAACATGTTCCCGTTCACGCCGTCGGATCCGGCGGCGAGCTGGACCGCGACGTCCTCCAGGAAGTCGGCGGCCGCGAGGTTCACGGCCATCGGGTCCAGCGCCCGAAGACCGGGCACGCCCGGGATCGGGGCGTCGTGGACGTTGGGGTGGAGCGTGGCGGCGGGCGGTGTGGTCATGCTGGTCTGTCCTCCGGGATCGGCGGGGACGAGGGGTCCCCGGCGGGTGTGATGTGGGACTGGGCGGTGTGACGCTTGGTATGCTTGGCGAGCTCGGCGGCGAGCTCGGCGACGTCGCCGGTGTCGGTCAGGACGGTTCCGCAGGCGAGGCACTGGAAGCGGGCCTGGCGGTGGTCGGGGTGGGTCCCGATGGCCTGGCCCATGTTGTCTTTCGGGGCGTAGGCGCCGGACGACAGGTAGGCCAGGGGCCGGCCGCGTTCGGTGATCAGGACCACGGTTTCGGTGTTGGCCACGCGCCGGCACCAGTCGCCGACTTTGCCGCGGAAGTCCTGGAGCCCGATCAAGACCGGTCGGGCGTAGTCGTGCATGATCCTCCCAGGGATCGGCTGAGGTGGCGGCGGCGGCGTGGCGGGGCGGGTTTCGGTATCAGTGCTCATGCAAGCACGGTACCGCGCAACAGTACCGTACGGTACTGTCCCGCAGGTGGGAACACTTGTTCCCGGGCGCGCGGGGAGCTTTCGCACCTCCCGCGCGCCCCGGGCCGGGGCGCGCCTAGGCTGGCGCCCCGTTGCGGTCGGCGCGAGCGAGGCGGGCCGTTTGCTCTTTGGCCACGACCGACAGTTGTCCTCGGGCCGTGAAGTACTCCGCAGCGCTTTCCTCGGGAAGCCCGGCGCCGGGCCCGTCGGCCGGGCCGCGCTGGTCCGGCACGCGCGGGGTGTCGCCGACGGTCGCCGCGGCGGGGCCGGCCAGGAAGGGGTTCGGCGGGACGTCGCCGGCGGCCCGGCGCTCCACCACCTCGCGCGCCCACTGGTGACAGTGCACGCACACGGTGTCGGTGCGCTCGTTCACGCCGTCCACACAGTCCGGATCCGGGCACGCTTCGGCGGCCGCGCGCCGGTCGGCGATGCGCTCGGAACACCGGGCGCACGGCGCGCCGCTGTCCACGTTGAACCCGTCCTCACACCGGAAGTCCGGGCACTCGGGCCGGGCCAGCATGTCGAACAGCGCCCCGACCGGCTTGCGAATCTCGCCCATCGTGAACGCGTGGGCGTACCCACGGTCGCCCCACCGGCGTGCGATGCGCTCGCCGACCTGGTGGCGCGAGCGGCCCTCCAGCGCGGCGCCGTAGGACTCGGCCAGGTTGTTGGGGAGTATCCCGGGCAGGGACGCGACGAATGCGCGGGGCAACACGTCGTCGTCCACGAGCGCGTTCAGCAACGAGCGCAGGGCGGCGCGGTGGCCGTGGCGCTCGGCAACGCTCATCGCCGGCTTGCCCGAGCGGGCCGCGCGCGGCGGCTTGGCGCCGGCGGCCGGGTGGGTTCCGTTCGCGCTGGTCATCGTTCCTGGCGCGGCGCTTGCGCCGCCGGGGCCGTCCCCTACTTGCGTAAGGGGCCTACGGCCGTCGGGGACGGTTCGGCTTGTAGGTGGTTCTAGTTCCCCTTGTTCTGGTTCCCCTTGTTCTAGTTCTTGCCCCCCTTCCAAGGGGGCTTGCCTACCCCCGCCGGAAGGGGGTTGCTTACCCCCCTCGGAGGGGGTAGGGCCCTGACCTGCGACTTTGCTACCCCCCTCGGAAGGGGGTAAGGCCGATTCCCCGGAAACTCCCAGGTCAGACAGGGTCTTGATTTTCGTCCGGGCGCCGCGCGCGCTCTTGAGCCGCGCATAGAAGTCCGTGAGGGACAGCGGCCCGGCCCAGCCGTCCGGCGGGTTGAACCGCAGCGTGTACCGGTTGTACGGGTAACCGCGCGAGGCGTGGCGGTACTGCCTGACCACCACGGCGCCGATGCCCACGAGCTCGTCCGTGTACCGCTTCACCTGTTCCGGCTTGGCGAGCTCCAGGACGATGGCGATCGTGACCTGTTTCGGGAACGCCACGGACTTGCCCGGCGACAGGTGGGACGCAAAGAACTGATATAGGAGTTTCGCTTTGGGGCTGACGCTCGCGAGCATGATCCAATGCGGCACCTGCGTGTAGAACGTCGGCCAGTCATCAGCCGGTGACAGCTCGTCGCCGTCGTCGGCCTCGTCCGCTGATGTGCTGCGGACGTCGGCGCCGTTAGGTACGCTCATAGGTGAGCGCCCCCTTTCGTGTCTGGTACGAACGTGGGCGGCCGCGGACCGGGACTTGGCAGAAACGGTCGTGCGGCTCATGCTTCGGGTTCGCCCCGGGGCGAATCCACAGAACGCCCCCCGTGCGACCGGGGGGTGTTTCTGTTTTTGCACTGGCGGTCATCTAAGCACGATCACCGCCTACTCGGCGTATGGTCGGACAGGTTGGCGCGCGCCGTCCCATGGATGAGCATTCCTATTCGCACGGCGCGCGCCTCCCGGTGAACGACCAGCGCCCGGCGTGTGCGGGCCCTGATCACCACGGATGCACGTTACGCCGTCCGGGCGAAGATGTGGCGCGAAATCGAGATACTCCATACGGGCGAAGTACTCCCGGCGTATGGCGCGCGCCCGTAGCCCGTGCGCCGTGGCGCCACCCGGCGCGACGCAGAACCCTCACGGGGGGTTCTCGCCGGTAACATCAGAGCCCTACCCTTTGCGGGCCGCCGGCGTTCTTGCGTCGGTCGCCCCGACCGGTGAATACAGGCGCCCCCGAGCAATCCAGCCCGGGGGCGCCGCCTCGTTCCCGGCCGGCGCCGAGCTCGGCGCGGCTAGTCGAAGTCGAAGACGGCGGCGGCCAGCGCGGCGCCGGCCGCCTTGCACGCGTCGATCACGACCGGCGGCCACGAGTCCGACCACTCGCGGAGTTCGTCGCCGGCAATTGTCACGGTGGACTCGCCGCCGCGGTGGAACGCCTCGCGCAGTAGCTCCAGGGCCGCGCGCGGGTGGGGCGCCACGGCGGCGTCCGCGCCGTCGATCACCCGGGCGTAGCCGGCGGCCGCGTCGAAGCCGGCCGCGTCGCCGGCGGCTTCGATCGCGCGCAGGCGCTCCCAGACCTCGTCCTTGTCCAGCGTTTCCAAGATCTTCAATCCCAGGATGGTGGCCAAGTCGTCTTGGTCGGCCCAGTAGGTCGGGCGGAACGCGGCCACGGGGAGGCCCCGGCGCGTCTTGCGGAGTCTGATACGGGTCCATGCGGCCATGGGGGCGGTGTTCCTCTCGTCGTGGATTCGGTGACAGGTCGGCCCTGTCAGCGGTGAAGCGCTGAACAAGTCCGGGCGGCGGCCGCCGGGATCGCGCCCGGCGGCCGCCGCCCGCGCCGCTCAGAACTCCCAGGCGGTGACCTGGCGCGCGAGCTCCACCGCGGCGGCGAACTTCGCCGGGCACGTGGCGGCGATGACGTTCAGCGCGTGCACGATGCCGGCCGTCTGGACGTCGGCGCCGGCGCCGGCTCCCTCCGGCGGCTTGGTGCCGTAGAGCAGCTGGACGGCGAGCTCGTTCGTGGCGTCCGCGACGGCGCGGGGAGTGGTCATCTGCCACACCTGCGCGGGGCTGGGGATCTCGGCCCACACCGCCGGTTCCATGTGCTCGTCAGACGGCTTGATCGTGACGAGCTTGTCCGTGGGGATCGCCGTGGTGTAGCCGTTGGAGTACGTCACGGTCGCCTCGTCGCCGTCGATGCCGACGACGATCCCGGCGTACCACGTGCCGGCGGACGGCCCGGGCACGGCCCGGGACATGTCGGTGGCCAACAGGACCGGCCGGCCGACGGCGACGGGGACGCCGGCGCGGGCCACGTAGGTGGTGCTTTCGTCCATGGTGCTGGTTCCTCTCGGGTGGGCGCGGCCGCCGGGGGTCGGCGGCCGCGCCGGTTTCGGTGTGGTGGGTCAGGCGCCCAGGACGCGGGCGGCGGCGGCGTACATGCGCGGGTTCTGCGCGCGCAGGGTGTCCATCACGAACCGCGTCACCGGCCGGCGCCACTGCTCCGGGCGGGTGCCGGGCCGGCGCTTGGCCATCGCCGCGCAGTTGTCGGCGATCATCGCGGTGACCTTGCGGGCGGTGACCTCGTCGTACGCGTCGGCGACGCGGGGGACGAGGGCGCGGACCGCCGGGCGCTCGGTCGAGTCGGCCCGCCGGATCGTCGCGAGGTGCGCGACGGGGTGGTTGCTGATCATCGTGTCGGCCCAGTAGACGTCCGCCCGGTCGCCGGTGATGCCGACGACCACGCCGGCGTCCACGAGGCACGGGGCGTCCAGGTTGTCCACGTGGATGACCTGGAGCCCGAGAGCGACGGGCGCCGTGTCCTGGCGGATGTGTTCGACCTTCATCGGGGGTCCCTCTCGCTTGGCGGCGTGGCTTGCTTGCACGGACTACGTTACAGTGTCGCTCCCCACACTGTCAACATACGGGGCGTGAGAAAGCCCGGCGCCGGACGGCCGCATTCCGTCGGCGCCGGGCTCTCCCCGGCGGGGCTCGGCGCGCTGGCGGGGCGCCGGGAGGGGGCTTTAGGCGCTGGCGCGGACCCGGCGCCGGCAAGCGGCCAGGCGGCCGGCGAGTTCGGGTCGCTCAACACCGTTGCGGCGCGACGCGGCGATGTTCTCGATAAGGGTGTTTTCGAAGGCCAGGTCCCCGGCCAGGTCGCGCGGAAGGCTCTTGACGGCCGCCTCAATGGCCATCCGGCGGCGACCTATCGCGTTCGTGGTGGCGGCGGTGCGGCCGCCGGAGGTGGCCAGGCGCCGCAAGGCGGCGTAGTTGGAACGGACGGCGCTGATTGCCTGCGCGGTGGTCTTGGCGGTCATGGTCGGGTCCCTCTCGCTTGGCGGCGTGTTCCCTTGCATGAACTACGTTACAGTGTCGTATCCCGCACTGTCAACATGCTGGACGTGGAAAAGCCCGGCGCCGGACGGCCGCATTCCGTCGGCGCCGGGCTCTTCCCGGCGGGTGCTCGCGCGCGCCGGCCCCTAGTTGTACGCCAGGCCCCAGACCTGGCCGCGGGCGACGGCCAGGACGTGCCACGTCCGCATGTCGTTCCGCTCGGCGGCGGCCTCCATGCTCTTGCCGAGCTCGGCGTACTCGGTCACGGCCTGCGCGCGCCGGTGGTTGGCGACCCGGGCGGCCGTGGTCACGGCGGACGTGGAGACGGCCAGGTGGACGGCCGCGCACGAGGTCCCGGCGTGCGTCACCTCGCCGTCGGGGTTCCCGTCCTCGTCCAGCGGGACCAGGATCACGGTCTTGCGAAGCTTCTCCCGACCGCAGAACTCGCACGTGGTGATGTCCGTCGTCGTGCCCTTGGCGGCCCAGCGCGCGCGGCCCTTGATTCGGACGGTGGTGGTGGTGGCGGTCATGGTCGGGTCCCTCTCGCTTGGCGGCGTGTCCTTACGAGAGAAACGTTACAGTGTCGGTAGCGACACTGTCAACACTTGCGGGTGCGGCGCCGGCTCCACGGCCGGCGCCGCCCCGCCGGCCTCACGCCGCCAGCGCCGCCACGGCCACCAGCGCGACGGCGACGCGCTCCCCGAGCTCGGTCGCCCGGTAGTGGTAGGCCGGCCGGGACCGGTCGCCGTAGACGCCGGCGCACACGCACCACCCGTCGGCCGTGCACGGGCTCACCTCGTTGACGGCCAGGCCGCGCCGGACGAGCCCTTCCACCGCGCCGCCGTGGACCTTCCGGGCGCTCAGGGCGTATCCCCAGTAACCGACCGGCCCGGGGACGAGGTTCACCAGGGACCGGGCCATGGTCGTGCTCAGCTTGAGCGCCGCCACCTCGTCGGCGGTGACCGCCGGCGCCGCGGCGGTGGTCCCGGCGGCCGGCTCGGCGGCCACGGGCGCCGGCGCGTCGGCGAGCTCGCCGGCGGACTCGGCCGGCGTCTCCAGGGCCGCGACGACACGCTTCCCGAGCTCGGAAATCCGGTAGTGGGGGCTACGCCGGGTCTGGTCCATGCTGTGCCCCTTGCACACGCACCCCTGAGGCGTGCACAGCTCTTCCCGGTCGAACAGGGCCAGGCCGCGCGCCACCAGACCCTCAGCCGCCTTTCCGTGGACCTTCCGGGAGCTCAGCGCGTTGCCCCAGTATCCGACCGGGCCGGCGACGAGGTTCCTCAAGGACCGCTCCATGGTCGCGGTGAGCTTCAGTGCGCGGACCTCGTCGGCGGTGAGGGGAGCCGGCGCCATGGCGGTGGTCTCCGGGGCCGACTCGGCGGCGACGGGCGCCGGCGCGCCGGTGAGCGCGCGGGCCGACTCGGCGAGGTGGTAGTACGGGATCCCGTGGCGCTCGGCGCGCACGACGTGGCCCTGTCGGACGAGGCGGTTCAGCGCTTGGGCGATGCTGGCCGGGCGCGTCGGCCACTCGTGGGTCATGGTGCTGACGAACACCGCCTCGTCGGGGTTGTACGACAGGACGGCGAGCACGGCGAGCGCCGACACGGACGGGGTCTTCTGGCGGGTCATCTCGGGTTCCTCACTGGCGGCGGCGTGGCTTGCTGACATGGAAGACGTTACAGTGTCGGCCCCCACACTGTCAAGTGTGGGGGCCGACACGGCGCGGGCTGGGCGCGGTCAGACAGTCTTCCAAGGGCCCTGTATCGCCACCTCGTCGCCGTACTCGTGGGTCTGGGCCACGCCGTCGCGGCGGGTCACGGTGACCAGCACGGGGGTGAACCAGCCGTTCCCGCGGTCCACCTGGTACGACGCCTCGCTGATCTCTACGGACTTGATCGTCCAATTGGACTCATAGCCCGGGCGCACGCTCCAGTAGCGGTAACCCGGCTTCATGTCCTGCGCCGGCATCGTGGTCCACTCCGGCACGACGGGCGCGGGCAGGGACTCCACGAGCTTGGCGGCGGCGTCGAAGCGCTCACCCGAGGTGAACGCGTCGCGCTCGCCGTCCACGTACGCGACGTACTCCAGCCGCTCGGCGTCGAAGTAGACCACGCCGACGCGCTGGCCGCCGTCCTTGATGCCGTCGCGCATGATGACCGCCGCGTCCTCAAAGCCGGCGTTCTGGAGGATGACGGCCGTTTCCGAGTTCCGGTCGAGACGGAAGGCGGGGGCGGTGGCGGTGGTCGTGGTGTTCATGTCGGTCCCTCTCGCTTGGCGGCGTGTTCTTACGAGAGAGACGTTACAGTGTCGCTCCCCACATTGTCAACACTGTGGAGCGCGGCACTGTAACGCCGCAGGTCAGCGGCCGTCGCGCGTCATCTCCACCTGAACCACGTACCGGTCCGCGACCACGCCCAGCGCCACCGCCAGGTCCCGGACCGCCTCGTCCCGGTTGCGCGCGGCGGCGACAACCGGCTTCGGGCCGGCGGTGGTCTGCGTGGCGTAGAACATGCCCCGGTGGCCGTGGAACGTGGCGGTGAACCCGGGTCCTTCGATCACGCCGCGCCCGTTCTTGAGCAGGGTCAGCACCATGACGGCCCGGTCCAGCTTGACCGGCGCCGGGACGGCGAGCGCTTCCCATTCCTCGTCCGTGGCGTCGCGGCCGGCGCCGGGGGCGTGCGAGTCGGTGGCGTTCTTGCCGGCCCGCCGAGCCGCCGCGCGCGCCGTCCGGTCGCGCTCGTCCTGCGTGCGCAGGGCCTCCAGCGCGGCGTCCCGGGCGGCCTCGTTGTCGTACACGGGCAGCGTCCGGACGTCGCCGACCAGGCCGCGCGTCCGGACCACCCACCGGGCGGTCCGCTCGGACTTCACGTACGACACGACGGCCCACGGGCGGTCCGGCCGGCCGGTCGGCACCACGACGGCGACGGCCGGCGCGCGGTTCGTCGCGTGCTGGACCACGTGGCCGTCGGGCAGGACGACCCACACGCGCGGCCAGGGGCGCCGCTTGGTCTGCGTGGCGTTCACCGCGGTTCCTTCCGTCGGGCGGGTGGAGCTCTGACGCGCCAGACGATACGTTGCCGAGCGCGACACTGTCAACATGATGGGGAGTGGCGGCCGCGCACGCCACCGCACTACACGTCTTTGATGAGGCGTCGCGGCCGGTCACTTCGGTGTTGACAGTTCCGCATCCGACACCGTAACGTTGCCATCGCAACGCCGCCAAGCGAAAGGAACCACCGCCCCATGAGCACCGACCCCAGCCACCAGCGCGAGTCCTACGTGGCCGTGATGGAAGAGGCGACCCGCGCCGCCGGCAACGCGTACACCACCGCCCAGGGCCGGGCCCGCCTCGCCGGCGCCTCGCCCGACGCGGTGGAGCACGCCGCCGTGATCGCCCAGCGCCGCGCCGCGTGGGACACGCTCACCGACGCCGAGTTCGGCGGCGTCCACCGCGACGTCCTGGCCGCCATCGCGTCGCTGGAGGCCACGATCATGCGCGCCGCCGGCGACGCCGAGCGCGACGCCCTGGCCGCCGCGCTGTAGAGCACGACCCCCGGTGCCGGGCGTCTGACAGCGCCCGGCACCGGGGCCGACACCTCAGCCACCTGACCTAAGGATCACGATTCATGAATCACGTTCAACCGGCGGCCGACCCGTTCGCTGCCATCGCGCTGGCCGACCAGGCGCCGGCGATGGACGCGGCCGCGCGCGCCGACGTCGCCGACGACGCCGGCCGGCCGCACTACTGCCCGGGCCTGGAGGTGCTGATCCGGGGCGCTTGGGAGACGTACCGCGCGGCCTGGCACGCCGAAGACCTGGCGTCCGAGCGCTGCCCGGTCGTCCACGTCCACGCCGACGGCGAGCGCATCGAACGTCAGGGGTTGTGCCCGGACGAGGACAGCGCCGGCGGCCGCGCCCACCGCGCGGCGCAAGTCACGCTGGCCCGGGCCCGGGCCGTCCACGACGGCCTGACCGAGCTCAAGCGCCGGGAGGACGACGGCCGCGCCGCCCGGGACCGGATGGCCCGTGACCACGCTATCGCCGCGCCGGCCGCCGAGCTCGCCGCCCGTGCCGCCGCGACGCGCGAGCGCATCGCCGCCGCCCGCGCCGCCCGCACGCAGGTGGACGACCTCACCGCCCTGGCGCATTCGGTGTTCGCCGACGCGGACGACGCCCTTCACCTGGCGCGCGCCGCCGAGCTGGACGCCACGACGGTGGGCGGCCTGACCGTCTCCGAACAGAAGCGGCGCGACGCCATCGCGCCCCGCGGCGGTCACCGCTCGTAGGGTCCTGACCTGCGGTAACAGTGCCGCACCTCGCACACGTTGACAGTGTGGGGTGCGGCACTGTAACGTTTCTCTCGTAAGGAAACACGCCGCCAAGCGAGAGGGACCACGATGAACAAGTTCGCCGCCGCCAACCTGGACAAGGCGTACGAGGCTTACACCTGCGCCGGCCGTGACCTGGCGACCCTGCGCCTGGAGCTCGTCGGGCGCCTGGTCCGCCTGTCCTCCGGCGGCTGGTACGAGGTCCAGAACGTCAAGGCGCCGGCCGTCCCGTCGGACACCGCGTGCGCCCTGATCGTCTCGGCGTACGCCGGCGACCCGGCCGACTTCCGGATGCTGAACGTCGGCCTGAACGCGGACATCCGCCTGGTCCCCGAGACGGTGACCGCGCGCACGCCCGAGCGCCTGGCCGACGCCGCCGGCCTGGCCGCCCTGGTCCGCTAGCCGCCCCGCCCGTCGCGCCCCGCACTGTGTTGACAGTGCGGGGCGCGACACTGTAACGTAGTTCTCGCAAGGAAGACCACGCCGCCAAGCGAGTAAGGACCCGAAATGCCTTCCATCAATGCCGCCAACATGACCCCGGCCCGCGGCGGCTACGTCCGCTGCGGGATGTGCGCCGAGTGCGGCATGGGGTACGAGGCCCGGCCCGGCGTGAACGGTCAGCCGAGTGAGCCCAAGGACCGGCTTTGCGTGACCTGCGCGCGCGTCGTCGCCGGCGTCGTCACCCCGGAAATGTTCCTCGTGGCCACGCTGACCGAGTCCCTGGCCGCCGATTACGCCGACGCGGACCGCGCCGAGCGCCGCGCGGCCGCGGAGTTCGTGATCCTCTTCCACCTCAGCACCCTGCCCGGCCTGACCGACGACGACCGGTACGGGATCCGTTCCGGCGCGCTGTGGTCGCTGGGCCTGCTCTGATCCCTCCCCGGCGCCGATCCCCACACTGGATGTTGACAGTGTGGGAATCGGCACTGTAACGTAATTCGTGCAAGGAAGACCACGCCGCCAAGCGAGTAAGGAACGAACGATGCGAACCCTGATCGCCACCGCCCCGGCGCCGGCCACCACGCCGGCCCCGTTCGCCGCCGCCCTGGACGACGTCCTGGCCAACGCCGCGTTTCAGGCCGCCCGCGTCGCCGGCGAGATGGACGCCCTGCGCGCCCAGCTCCCCGCCGGCCACCCGGCGCTCGTCACCCTCACCGCCCTGGCCGGCGCGTTCAAGGCCCTGCGGACCAAGTGCAACGACACCCCGACCACCACGACCGACGAGGACACCATGACCACCGCGACCCGCCCCGCGCTCCCGCCCCTGCCCTACACCCCCGACCCGAACCGCCCCACGTGGATGCGCCCCGGCACGTTCACCCTGGACGAGCTCGCGTCGCTGCCCGGCACGTACGAGGCGTACGAGGTCGCGGCCCGCGCGACGTGGGACGCCGCGGTGGAGGCGGCGAACGCCACCGGCGCCCCGCTGTGGACGCTCCCGTACACCCCCGAGCGCGACGACGAGTACGGCCGGTACGCGGTGGAGCCGGCGACGTACGGCATGCACGACCACGACCGGGTCACCGGCTACGGCGTGGAGTTCCGCACCGACACCCCGCCGTGGGAGGCCGGCGGCTACGGGGACGACCGGGTCCGGGACCGCTGGTTCCTCCCGGTCTTCGACCCCGCCTGCGACTGCGGGTGCCACAAGGCGATCAACGAGCCGCCGTTCTAACCGGTCCGCTACGCCCACCGGCGGCGGCGCCCGGGCCCCGAGCCCGAGCGCCGCCGCCCAGCCCGACGGGTGACAGGCCGGCCCTGTCACCGAACCAGGAAGGAACCAGCACCATGACGAACCAGCCCCGGGCGGTCACATACCCGGCGCCGCCGGCGCTCCCGCCCGCCGCGCTGTTGCCCGCGATGTTCAAGGCCTGCGGCGCGCGCTTCGCCGACATGGAGCACCTGCGCGCCAAGATCGCGGCCCGCGGCGGCCACCCGCGCCAGAGCCCGGCGTACGGCGCGGCGAGCGCGGCGTACGAGGCGGCCGTGGACCTGATGGCCGACGTCCTGTTGACGTACGAGCCGATCCCGGCCGACGTCCCGGCGCGCGACGCCGGCGAGGCGGTCCGCAGGTTCAAGGGCCGCGTGATGGACAGCGTCCGGGAGTTCAGCAACTCCGGCATGAGCCCCGAGGAATGGGTGGCTTACCGCGCCGCCCTGCGGGACGAGCGCCGCGCGGCCGCCGCCGACACCCCGCCGGCCGCCGAGCCGGCCCACACCGACCACTGACCGCCCGCCGGCGGCGGCCGCGGCTGACAACGCGGCCGCCGCCGGCCAGTCCCACCGGTGACAGGACCGCCCTGTCACCTCACCAGGAAGGAACAAGACCCACCATGACCAGCACAGACCCGACCACGCCGCCGGTCCCCGACGGCGACCACTCGTACACCGCGTACCTGGCGCTCACGAACGCGCTCCGCTTCCAGGCCGGCGCCATCGTCGCCCACCGCCAGGACATCGCCGACCGGCGGGACCCGATCATGGCCGGCCGCCTCGTGGAGGACCACGGCGACACCGTCCGCGTCCGGTGGGTGAACGGCGAGACGACCGAGCACCGGCGCGCCGCCCTGGTCGGCCTGCGCCGCCGCAAGACCGGGGAGCCCCGGACGGCGCTGTTCCCGTGCATCGTGCCGGCGCCGGACCTCGGGCCGGCCCGGGACTACGTCGCCAACCCGCCGCGCATCCCGGTGACGCTGGAGCTCACGGAATCCGAGCTCGTGGGGCTGATGTACCGCCTCATCTTCAGCCCGGACCACAACCCCGCCGCCGTGTTCCCCTGGAACGCCAAGGACCGGGACGCCATCGTGGACGTGATCCGGCACCGGGCCCAGGACGAGGTCCGCGTCCAGGCGGCGTACGGGTGGCAAGACCACGAGGACCACCACGACCGGTACCCCGACGGCGCGGACGAGCGCCTGGCCGCCGTGCGCCGGATCGTGCACGCCGCGTTCGGCACGCCGAGCGCCGGCGAGACGGGCCGCTGACGTGCCGGCGCCGATGACGTTCCGGACGACCGTCGGGCACACCGACGGCGCCGAGCGGGCATCCGTCCCGACGACGTTCCGCCTGACCCGGCCCGAGCTCGGCGTCCTGTTGGCCGCCCACCCGATGCGGGGCCGACCGGCCACGCCCCGGATCAGTTCCCTGGAGGAACACGTCCGGGCCGTCCTGTACGACCGGGGCATGTCCGCCACCCGGCGCCCGGCGCCGGCGACGCCCGGGGACCCGGCGCCGGCGCCCGACGAGCGGGCCCGGGACTGGGCGGCCGTCCAGCTTGCCCGGCTCTGGCCGGCGCCGCTGGCCGACCTGTTCTGACGCACGTCCCCTGCGCGAGCGCGGCCGCCGGCGCACACCACGCGTCGGCGGCCGCGCTCGTTCTCTACCTGAGCCCCGGGGCGCCACGCCCCCACCGATCGAGAGGAACCACGATGCCCGAGAGCATCACGACCCCCGGCGGCGACGCCGACGCGGTGAGCGCCGCGCCGGTCCTGCCCGTCATCCACCTGCGGACCGTCATCAAGGTGCACGCCGACGACTCGGAGTGCTACCACCGCCGCGGCGACGGCTCGTGCGGGCCGCGCCGGCGCTTCGGATTGTGCTCGTGCTCGGACGGCGTCCGGGAGCCGCTGCCCCACGGGGCCGCCGTGGCGGCGTACGTCGCCGCCCACCCGACGCCCGAGGAAGCCGAAGCCGCGGCGGCCGCCGCGCGGTGGCTGGACGAGCCCGGGCCGGTGGACGGCGAGGCGTGGACGCGGGCCCGCGCCGAGCTTCGACGTCTGCTGACCCACTCCGACGAGGCCGCCGACGGCGCCGAGTCGGACGCGCTGGAATCGCTGGCGCCGCACCAGCGGGCCGGCCTGCGCGCGGCCCTGGCCGAAGCCGGCGTGTACGGCTACATGTGCGCGCTCGCCGCCGTGCGCGGGCTCCCGGGCCCCGAGGTCGCGCGGGATCAGATCATCATGTGGCTGGTGTCCGACGGGGCGCGCCCGGGCTCGTTCCTGGAGATGATCGTCAACGCCGAGCGGGCCCGGCTCAGTGACGGGTCGGCCGGGGTGCTGGCCGTCGGCGGGGAGCCGCGCTAGCTTCGTAAGTAGGGCGCGCCGCGTGTTCTCCCCGCAACACCGCGTAACACCGTCGCGCGGCGCGCCTGCTAGTTCGGACCGCGCAGGCTCACCCCCCCGGCCGGCGCCGTCCGCGCACGGGCCGTCCGGCGCCGCGATCACCGCCGCCGGACGGCCCGTTTCTCGTCTCCCCTCCAGGCGGCCGCCCCATCACTCGCGTTGACAGTGCCGAACTCGACACTGTATCGTCAGAGGACGAACACGCCGCCAAGCGAACGAGGGGAACCACCGTGAAGACTCAGAAGATCACCACCAAGTGCGGCCGCATCGCGACGCCCGTCGAAGACGAGCCGCTGTTGTTCCTCGTGAAGGTGGCCGCCGGCGCGTGGTGGCTCGTGGAGCTGGACCACCGGGACGGCCGGATCCAGGACGCTGACCTGGACTACACGGGCCGCGACGGCGGATGGCACGCCCCGGGCACCGTGCGCAAGTTCACCAAGCGCGAGGGGTCCACGTTCTCGGGCTGGATCGTGGAGTACGCCGGCAACAACTCCGACCCGATCTCGCGCCAGGACGAGGCCCTGAGCACGCTCCAACTGATGATCGTCAGCAAGCGCAAGGAGCGGGAGGCCCGCGCCGCCGAGTACTTCGGGGCCCGCGCCGAGCTCGCCCGGATCGCGCACACCGCCGGCCGCTGACCAGCGCGCAAGCCCTCCCGCCACGTTGCTATGTGGCGGGCCAGACTGTAACATTTAATCGTCTTCCCCGACCCCGAAATGAGGCCGCATGGCACGTCCGCACAACCCGTGGGAGCTCATCGAAGAGCGACGCAGCATGCTGCAATTCGCCATGGACGACCACCTGATCCAGGGGTTCACGTACGTGACCGGCTCCCGGGAGTCCAAGCCCTCATGGGTGGTGGACCTGAACAACGGCGAGCGCTACACGCTCACGTCGGAACAGGTCCCCTTGGCCACGACCATGCTCGCCGCCGGCCGGTTCCCCGCGCCGGTGCGGCCGCCGAGCTCCACCACTGCCTACGCCGACGTGCCCGAGCTCTTGGGCATCACGGCCGTGAGCCTACGTACGTGGCTGTCCACCGGGAAGTTCCCGGCCGGCCTCGTGCACAACGTGGAGGAGAAGCCCGGCGGCGGGAAGTCCTACGCCGGCGCGTACTGCGAGACGGACGCGCTGGTCCACTGGGGCAAGAGCATCGGTGTGCTGGACCCCGACGGGAAACCCACCCGCCGCACGCTTCCCAGCCGGAAACGCGCCGGATAGACGACGAGGGACGCCACACCGGGCGGGCAAGCCGGCTGACACCGGACGAGCCCCAGCGGATATGACGCCCCTACGTCCCACCTGACACCAAAACCAAATCGCCACGCCGCCAAGCAATGTCGAAAGGATGCGATGCCGTATGACCACGGTACCCGAGAGCAAGAGCACCGCCAAGACGGCCAAGACCAAAACGGCAGGTAACGACGCCAATCCGACGGCCCCCACCGCCGACGGTCAGGCCGTCGGCGAGACGCCCAAGCCGACCAGGCCGCGCCGCCCCCGCGCCAGCGCCGTGAAGAACGCGGCCGCCGCCGAGCCGGCCCCGGACGCCACGCCGGCGACGCCGGCCGCCGAGTCCACCGCCGACGAGGCCCCCGCCGCGCCGGCGGCGCCGGCCCCGGACGCCGGCGAGCGCCGGACCGCGCCGGCGTTCCTGCGGCCGGACTTCGACGGCCTGGCCAACCGGTCGGACTTCACCGACGAGGAACACGAGGAACTTGACGCGATGGGCGTCCCCGAGCACCGGGCGGCCCGCCGGCTGTTGTTCCGCGTCTGGCGGCGTACCGACCTGAGCCCGTTCGACAACGCGATCTATCTGCGCTCCGACAACCGGAACACGACGACGAAAGAACTCATCGGCGACGTGATGCGCGACGTCCAGCGCTCGGTCCCGGTCTACAAAGTGGCGACCTATATCGACGGGTTCCGCCTCGTGGCCTCACGTCAGGGCACGTACGAGGGGCAGACGGAACCGCTGTGGTGCGGCCGCAACGGTCAGTGGATGGACGTGTGGCTCGGCGACGGCAACCCGCACGCCGCCCGCGTCGGCGTGCTTCACCGGGGCTTCCGGGCGCCGGTGTGGGGCGTGGCCCGGTTCGCCTCGTTCTACCCGAACCCCAAAGCGCTGGCCGCGACGATGCCTGACCACATGATCGCCAAGTGCGCCGAAGCGCTCGCGCTGCGGAAGGCCTACCCGGACAAGTTCGCAGGCCTCTACATCGCGGAGGAACTGATCCAGTCCGGGGTCATCCTCCCCGACCCGCACACCGCCGCCGACGAGGCCGCCGCCCAGGTCTTCGACATGACGGACGCCGCGATCCAGGCGTACGACGCGGCCCGCCTGGTCGCCGACGACCCGGAAGCGCTTCGCCACATCTGGCGGGGCGCCCGGTACCACCAGCGCGGCAACCTGATCCACGTATTCATCCCCGACGCGCGCGCAACGCTCGGCAAGGCGCTGCAAGCGCTTGTCCCGGCTCCCGCCGCCCCGAGCGCCGACGCCGCTCCGGCCGACGCCGGCCACCAGGCCGCGCCGAGCGTGCCGGCGGCGCCGGACTCGGCGGCCGCCAGCGACCCGACGGCGAACGTCCCGCTGGTGTCGGACACCATGCGGCTGGACATCCCCGCCGGGGACGCCGGCGCGGCGGCGGACGATCTCGGCGACAACGAGCGCCGCGGCGACGAGTGGGCCGAAGAGCCGCCGGACGACGCCGCCGAGCCGGACTCCATGGAAGAGCCCTGGCACATCCAGGGCAACGCCGACACGCGGCCCGGCCCGAGCCCCGAGCCGGACCCCACGGGGCCGTGCCCGGCCTGCGGCGACGAGATCAACCCGCGCGAGGTGACGTACCTCATAGACAATGAGCGCGTCTGCCTGCGCTGCGGACAGGCGGCGATTGCCGCCGAAGCCGCCGCCGGCGCCACGTTCTGACAAGCTTCACCGGCCCCCGCGCACCCCGCGCGGGGGCCGCCCCCGTCAGCCCCCGATGGAGGGAACCTCGCTGTGACCGAACCAAACGCCACGCCGCCACCGCTCGGATTCATCGCCGCCCAGACTGCCGAGACCACGGCCGCACTCGTCACCGAGATGATCGGGCCGGTGGAGGCCGCCCGCGCCCGGCTCCAACCGGCAATGCTCCAGGCTTCCGGCGCCCAGCTCCCCGCCGCGCTCGTGGCGGACCTCATGTGGACCGCCGCCGCGGTGGGCTCCATGCTGTCCAACGTGGCCGACGCCATCGCCGCCGGCCCCGACTGTGACGAGCGCGTGGGCGCGATTTGCCGGGACGTCAAGGGCGCCGCCTCTACGCTGGCCCGGGACGCGCAACGCTTGCGCGATGCCGTGTCGCCGAAGCCGGACACGGTGGCGGCGGCGGCCAGCGGCGGCGTGAAGGTGATCTGTACCGTGTGTGAACGGCCGATCGTGACGGCCGCGAGCGTCAGCGTGCTGAACGTGTTCCTGGCCCGGGCCGTGTCGCAGGGCCGCATCTTCGTGGTCTCCCGGCACGTGACCACCGGCGCGCCGACGTTCTACCGACACGCCGCGTGCCCGGCGCCGACGGACGCCGGCGACGAGGCCGGCGCGCCGTAGTCTGGAGCGTGCGCCGCTCGGGACCGATTCCCGTGCAACACCAAGGGCCCGGATCCCTGCGGGGGGTTCCGGGCCCTTGGTCATGCTCGGGGCGGCGTAGTCGCCGCTACGCCTCAGCCGTCCGTGCCGGTGCGCTGGCCGAACCGCTCGCGCAGTTCCACCACCTTCGCCCGGACGCCGGCCGTCTTGATCCGCTCGCGGTAGGCGGCGGTGAACCGGGACACGTTCGTGTACCCCGCCTCTTCGGCCAGGACCGCGCGGCCCTTGGTCGCGAGCTCAAGCGCGGACTGACGCGTGATGCCCAGCGCCTCGCCCAGGTCCCGGGCGGACCAGGCGTGGACGTCGGACACGTCCTGGCGGCGACCCTCCAGGGTGTTGGCCACGGCCACCTGACGCGACTCCTGGAGAATGCGCAGCAACTCCGGGTAGTAGGCCATCAGCTCGGGGTTGTCGGTCCAGGACTGACGCAGCGAACGGAGCATGCGGGGCAGCATGTCCGCCGTGACGTCCTCACCGGTCTTCTTCCGGCGCTTGCCCTTGGGCTTGTCCGCCGTGGCGGTGTTGTCGGCGGCCGGGGCCGGGGCCGGGATCCACGCGTCGGCGCCGGGGGCGGCCGGCGTGACGGCGGCGGCGAGGGGCTGGACGGTCATCTCTTCTGGTCTCCTCAGACTTGCTGATCTTGGCGGCTTGGATGGGGCGGTGGTGCGTGTCAGGCGGATTGCGAGTTCGCGTTGGGCGCGGTCATGATCTCGGCGAGTTCGGCCAGGACGCCTTCCTCGTTCTTCATGGCGAACCGGAGCATGGCCGCCCAGACGGTCCAGCGCTTCAGCCCGGCCCGGGAAGCGATCCGCTTCACCGTGTTCTCGGCGTCGCGGAAGGTGACCGTGTCCGCCGTGATGGACCGCGTCTTGAGCGGGGTCGGGCCGTCGGTGGTCTGGAGTCCGGGCGCGTCCGTCTCGTCGGGTTCCGTCGCGGCCGGGGCCGACGTCGCCGCCGGGGCCGGGGTGGTGTGGCCCGCGTTGTGGACGAGGGAGAGGGTTCCTCTGGTGCTCATGGGGCCACCGTAGCGCACTTGTTGTGTACTTAACAAGTGACAGGGCGCGCCTGTCACCCGATCGATGACCAGGGGTGGCCGCGGCTCGGCGGCCACGGGCGCCCCTGCGCGGGCCGTAGCGGCGGCCGTGGCCGACGGCGTCCGGGTGGCCCGTCGGCGAGCGCCGGGCCCGGGCCGTGGACGGCGCGGCGCCGGCGTCGGACCGCCCGCGGCGGGGCGCCGAGCGTTCGGCGCGGACGGTCGGCCAGGGGGCGCCGGCGGCGGTTCGTAGGGCGCCCGGCATTGCTGGTCCCGGGACCGGCCCACGGACGCCCGTAGCGTCCGCTACGTCTGCGACGCAGTGGCCGCTACGCGTGTCGGGCGTGCCGTCCCCGCCGGACCCGGCGCCGCGGCGGCCCGACCGGACCCCGCCGGCGTCGGCCGTCCGGTCGCCGTCCGTGGACGGACCGCGTCGCCGTCCGGGCGGACCACCCGCTGACCTGCGCTTAACCGTCGCCGCACCGGTGACAGGTCGGGCCTGTCACCGAATCCGCGCCCCCGGGCGCCCCGGTGCGACGAGGCGTACGGCGCCACGGACGCCCACTGGCGGCCCGCTGCGGACGGCGGCCGTCCGATGGTCGGACCGCGTCCTCAGCCGGCCGTGACGGGGTCGGCAAGGATCGCCGTCGCCGCGACCGACCACGCCCACGAGGTCCACGTGATCGCCGTCGTGGTCGAAAGGTTGTGCACGCCCAGTCGCGGCGTCATCTGGACCGTGGACCCGGGCGGCACCGTGAAGACGAACGGCAACGAGGCGTTGTACGTCTTCGGCGTCGCGGCCAACACGGCGCCCCCGTCGGACGTGACGATGGACCACGGGAAGTAGGACGTCCCGCCGATCGTCATCCCGGCCCAAAGCTCGGTCGCCTGTTGGCCGGCCGCCAGGACCGCCCGCCACGTCGCCGTCGCCTGAACCAGCATCGTTTGCAGGGACGAGGGGTTCGTGAACGCGACGTTCGCCAGGGTCGCTTCGGCCTGGACCGAGCTCGCCGGGAGGCTCAGCGCCGGCGTGCCGGTTTGGGAGTTCGACACCTGCGACGGGCACACCTGCGCGACCCACAGGCCGCCGCCGGGCGTGGCGGTGCTCTCGTCGTACCGCAGGCCGTTGGCCGTCTGCATCTGCGTGGCGGCCGTCGCCGGCGCCGACGACCACGGCCACGCCTGCGCGCGGACGTTCGCCGGCTCCAGTTCGCCCAGCGGCCCGACCCCGAACGCCGACCCCGTGCACACCAGAATGTTGACCATCAGGAGACGCCTCCCGCCTGCGTCGGGTCCAGCAAGATCAACACGAAGAGGATGTCAAACGACCAGTTGACCAAGAGACTTCCGGCGCCGCCCCCGAGGAAGCTCGCCTGGCCGAACCGCCCATACGTCGCCGTCGCCCCGCCGGCCAACAGGATTTCGCTGTTCCCCTGGACCGTCCCCGACACGCTCTGCGTGCTCGCCGTCGGGTTCCCCACGGGCACCGTCGGCGCCGTGGGAAGCGGCGTGGCCTGGCCCAGGATGTTGCCCATGCCGGTCATCTGGATCAGCGTCGCCGCGGCCAGGGTGAAGTCCATCCGCAGTTGCGTGAACGCGAACAGCCGGCCCTGTTGGACCGGTGAGGGGTTCGTGAACGTGAAGTTCCCGACCGGAAGCACGATGCTCGTGTGCGTGCTGTCCAGCGGGGAGTTCGTGCCGCTCACGACGAATTTCTGATACTGCGAATAGCACCCGTGCGGCGCGGTCCACACGCCCTTGGTCGCGTCCACGTTCAGGCCGTTTTCCGCGCTGATCGAACCGCCCAGCGGCCACGCGTCCGACCCGACGCCAGCGAGCTTCAGTTCCCCGAGACTCCCGCTGGTGAACGCGGGATCGGTGCACACCTCAAGGTTCGGCATCGCGCCCCGCCCCCTATCCGACGTTCGGGGACAACGCGAGTCCCTGGAGATTGATGGACCACGAATTGATCACGGTCGCGTTCGCGCCGCCGCTGAAGAGCTTCACCAAGAGTTGCCGCGTCAGGCTTGAGTTCGCGTACGGCCGCGTCCACGTCCGGACCGCCCGCCGGCGCTTGACGGCGTCGTTCAACCGGAAGTGGATGGAGGACAGGCCCGGGATCGTGTACGGCGTCGCCATGATCTGAGTGACCTCAGAGGCGGTCAGCACCCGTGTGAACAGAATCGGGTTCGACACGTAGCCGTTCACGGACGGTTGGGTACCGAGTCCACCGATGCCCCAGTTATGGGTTCCGGCGTACGTCCCGATCGTGATCGCCTTGTTCGGCCGGGACGACATGGTCCCGCCGGCCGGGTACACCTGGTAACTGACGTTCGTCCCGTCGCAGTACAGCAGGACCAGGGACCACACGTTCAGCGGGATGAGGTTCGCCGTCGCCGAGTCGTCCCAGCCGTCGTACGTCGTCGCCCCGGAGTCGGCGGCCGCGCGCAGGTACCGCAGGCCCCCGGACGAGGAAATCTGACCGTAGATCAGCGGGGTGTTCGTCCCGGACATGAAGACGAACTGGTGCCAGTTGCCGGACGCCGGATAGGAGATCGGCTTGACCCACACGGCCATCGTGTACGGCTGACCGGAGTCGATCGACGGGCCGCCGACGTGGTACACCGACGCCACCGGCGATGCCGTGTAGGACATGGCGACCGAGCCCAACAGGCCGTTGGGGGCGCCTGTCTGGTCCAGTGACGACACCCCGTACGGCTCGTCGGACCAGGAACAGTTTTGGACGGTCCCCGAGCCGCCGAGCGACCCGACGTTGCCCACCGTGCCGATGGACGGCGACGGGGCGAGAACCCCGTTTTCCACCTCAGCCTCATAGTTCGCCCCGCCCGCCACGCCGGCCGGCAACAGGATTTGGATGTTGGAACGGGACCCCACCCACATGTCCAACGTGATCAGTGCCCGGTCCCGGACGATCGGCGTCCCGCACGTCGGGGTGGGGACGGTCAGGGTGGGGAGTTGACCGCTGTTGACGGTCAGGCTGACGAAGTTCGGGTTTTGAACCAGGCTGTTCGCCGGGAGCGACCCGGACTGAGCCTGGTTCCAGTGCTGTTCATAGGTATACATACCGATCGGGGGATCGGTCATGACCAGGTTCGCCGCGGTGTCCAGGACCAGGCCGTTGTTCGACGCGATGGGACAGGCGCCGTACGGCCACGCGCCGTGACGGGGCCCGACGAACGCCGCGGCGTTCTCGGAGTCCCACGCGATCCCGGGTGCCCAGCACCCCGCGCCCGGGCTCACCAGGATGCCCGGGAGGTCAGAACCTCAGCGGTCCAGCGCAGGGACGGCGTACTGAAGCCGGCCGTCCCGGAGTCCAGCTTGTGAGCCGCTGACATCCACACGGTTTGCGTCGCACCGGCGGCGACGGTGATCAGGAACGGGATCGTTAGCGTGTTGATATCAGCGGTCCCGACGCCGGTCATGTTCGGTTGGTAGTACCGAAGCGTCTGCGTGCCCGGAGACCCGGGCGTGGTGGTGTAGACGTCGGCGGCGATCGAGATCCCCGAGCCGGCCGGGATGGTGCTCACGGTCCACGTGATCAGCGCTTCGCCGTACAGGATCGCCGGCCGGCACGTGTCGGCGTTCGTGAAGTTCTGCGAGGCGAACCCGAAGTCTTGCCAGGACGTTGACGACGTCGCGGACGAGCCGGTGAAGGAAAGCTGGGACGAGGTCCGGATATCCGGCGGCTCCACCCACAGGTTCCCGGTCGTGGTGTCCACCCGCAGGCCGTTCGCGCTCCCGACGGCGCATGCGCCGCTGGAGCCGTACGGCCAGGACCCCGAGCGCGGGCCGGCAAGCCCCAGGGAGCCGTCCCCGTTGATCACGAACCCGTATCCGACGCAAGCGTTCGCCACCCGACCAGGCTAGCCCGGGATGTTCAGATTTCATGCGATTGGACGTGCTATGACGGCGGGATCGCGGTCCCCGTCCCGAGCGTGATCGGGTACGACATGGACGTACGCAGGTTGACCGCCACCAGGACGCCGTTCGCGTCCATGTCCAGCGCCCAGTCCCCGACGGCCGGCCGCTTCGGCGGCGATCCGAACGTGGCCCGCTCCAGGGTGCTGAACCGCTGGCCCAACACCGTCTCGTCGTCTACGAACTGGTAATCCGGCATCCCCAGCGGATAGCCGCCGTTCGCGTAGCCGCTCATCAGCCCACCGGTCCTAGACTCACGCCGATTTTCTCGCCGGTGCTGTCGAAAGATCCCGTCACCCTCACAAGCTGGAGGTCTTGCGCGACCCACGTACAGAACCGGTCGGCGCCGGCCACCTTCACCAGGGTCCCCGGGATGAGCTGAGGCACGGTGACGGACGCGTTCGGCGACACCACAGAGCCGTCCGCGACGCGCACCAGCCGCGGCCGCCGCCCGGTGAAGTACGCCGCTTGCGCGGCCGCCAGGACGGCGGACTGGCCGGTGGTGCCGCCGGTGCCGGCGGTGGCCGACACGCCGTGTTCCACGCGGCCGCGCCAACCCGGCTCAGGGCCGCCCAGCGTGATCAACTGCGGGTCCGGCGGTGGCACGGCCCCGTTGGGCGTCTGGGCCGACGCCGTCCCCGAGCCGCCAAAGATCGTGTTGGCGAACACCGTCCCGTCGTGCAAGATCGTGACATCGCCGGCGATGTCATCCACGCTCAGACGGATGGGCGCGCCGAACGCGTTCCCGAGCAACCCGCCCAGGTAGATAGCCCGATTCGACGTGGTGTACCGCAGGCCCAGCGACACCAGTTTGTTGATCTCGCCCAGCACGCTGCCCGACTCCGATGCGGCGGCCTGCGTCGCCGTGATCCCCGACGGCGTGGCGACGATGTGGGACGACATGTTCGGGTCGTCGGTGAGCAGATCCACGCCCAGGATGGACGTCGCGATGGTGACGAGGTCCCCGGACAGGTTGTACCCGACGGACAGCCAATGGCCGTAGTCGTCCACGTACGCCAGGACGTCGCGCGCCGCCACGTTGAACACCGCGTTCGTCGGGCCGCGCGTCTCGGATACCTGCGTGATCGGCCCGCACCACACCCGGGACCGGTCGCGGTAGATATGGAGCTCGTACGCCCGGACCGCCTCGTCCTGCGCGAGCGTGTTCATCAGGGAACAGCACCCGTAGGAAGCCTGGCCGGCGGCGATCGTCACGGCCGCCTCGCCGGTGTTGTTCAGCTTGCGGTCCCACGTGATCAACGTCGTGTTGTCCAGCACCCCGACCGGGCGGCCGCGGCCGCCGCGGTAGTACACGAAACATGTATAGGTGCTCGGGCATCCCAGCACCCCGGGATTGGTAGTGGTCATGGCCTCGTCCTCACCACACGTCGTCCCGGATCGCCACCGACACCGACACCCACGAGTCGGCGTTCGTGCCGCACGTGCCCGGCACGCCGCCGCCCTGGCCGCCGCCGTCGATGGTCACCGCCACGCACCAGGCGTCCGAGCACCCCAGGACCGGCCACTGGGCCATCGGGCCGTCCGAGGTGAACAGGACGGGCGTCTCCACCCGGCCGTCGGCGCACACCACCGTGGCCGTCTGTTGCCGGCCGTCGATGGTCAGGACCGAGCCCTTGGGCAGGTACGGGATCCCGATCTCCCCGGCGACGTCGCAGGTGGACAGGTTCGCGTACGTGCACACCTCGCCGGCGCTGGCCCGATAGAACCGCAACAGGATGCGCCGCAGGTCACACGCCGCCGGCGCGCCGGCCGCCGGGACGGTACCGGCGTTGACCTGGAGAAGCGGCACGAACGCCGCCGTCCGGGGCAGCGTGCCGGCGGTGATGGTGGTCATGGTGGTGACCGGGGACATGGACACCAGGCACACGCACGGGTCGTTGGGCTCCACCGGCGCGACCGGCGCGACCGGCGACGGGCACAGCGGGTCGTTCAACAGGCAGTCGCCGCCCAGGACGTCGCACGGGTCGTTGCACGCCGCGTTACTGACCGGAGTCCACACCATGCACTGACCGAACAGGGTGGTGGAACAGTCGGGCAGCGTGCATGTCCCGGACCCGGGTGTGTGCTGTTGCCAGCCGCCGCACGGCCACACCGTCGGGACGATGAGGGGCGCTTGCGTGGCCACGGTGATGGGGTCCTGGAACGCGTACGGCCTCCCCGTGCCGATGAGGAAATCGGAATCCCACATCCACGGCCGGCCGCGGCCGCAGTCCATCCCGATCCGGACTTTGTTCGTGAAGTCAGGACCCTGCATCAGCGCGCCCTGAAACAGCGTCCGGTTCGCCGCCGCGCAGGCCACGGGGTCATCCGCGCAGTTCGGGCACCAGGCCAACAGGTTGACCGGTACGCCGTTGCACGAGGCGGTGTTGCACGCGGGGATGGAAGAACCGGCCTGGAGGATGCCCGAGAGCCACGTCTGACCCCACGACATGCCCTGTTCGGACAGGGCAAACCCCATCGCATGCGCATTGATCTCGCGGTGGGCGTGCCTCAGTTGCCCCATCACCGCACCGTCGCCGACTTTCGCCAGGGGCGTGCGGCTCCCGGTGCCGACGGTCACGCCGCCGACGGTGATCCCGAAGAACCCCAGGAAGTCTTTCGACCAGGGGACGGCGGGGTCCAGCCACGGGGCGTTGTCGGTGACGGGGTCGCTGTAGCGGACGCCGGACGTCGCGCCGTTGCACCCCGAGCACGCGACGGCGGCCACGCCGTAGTTCTTGACGTAGGTCGCGGTCCGCTGGGAGTTGACGATCTCAACGCCGTTGTACTGCATCCACCCGTCGTATCCCACGGTCAGGCCACCTTCCGCGCGAGCTTGCCGACCGTCTGTGTGGCCACCATGACGGGGTCCTGCGCCACGGTGTTGACGGTGGTCTGGAAGATCTGTGTCGGCCGGCCGCCGCCGATGCCGGCTTGTGAGAGCACGCCCAACAGGCCGGACTGTGCGGCCAGCGCCGCCGTGCGCGCGGGGTTCGTCAGCGGCAAGACCACTTCCTTGCCGGCCTCACCGACACCGATCACGGTCGGACGGTCGAAGATCCCGCCGGACGCCTTCCACGGCGGGATGTCAGGGATCGTCTTCTTGGGGAACCCGATGCCGGCAATGTTGATATCCGCCAGGCCAGAGTCCACCTGATCGATGGCCCAGTTGATCGCGGAAATGACCGCGTTCACCACGGACTTGGCGATGTTCTCTCCGATGGAGGGGACCTTGGAGAAGCCATCGAACACGGACTTGATCAACTTCTCACCGGACGCCTCAAGATCCTTTCCAAGGTCACTGATCTTGCCCGGGATCGCCTTGAACCAGCCCACGAGTGTATCAATGCCCTTAGTCACTACGGCACTCGCCTTGTCCCACATGGACGAAAACACGTTGGCCAGGTCGGATCCGATGGTGGCGAGCGCGTGGACCACTTCGCCCGGAAGCGCCCTGAAAAAGGAAATCGTGTCAGAAATTCCGGTATCGACGGCTTTTCCGACCAGGGACATGGCGGTGGTGAACAGCGTCCACAACTGGCCCGGAAGCGCCTCAAGTTCGTGGAGGATCGCGAGGTTCCAGGAAACCACGAAGTCGATCACGGCCTTGGCGCCGGCCACCACGGCATCTTTCGCCATTGACAAGGCACTGGTGAAGAGGTTCCAGAGCTCGCCGGGGAGCTCGGTCACGGCGTAGACGATGCCCTTGTACAAAAGTTCGAATGAGACGATGATCAAGCCCAGAATGTCGCCGATCCCGTGAAGGAGCAACGCCAGGCCGTCTAGGAACAGGTGGAGCAATTCGCCCGGGAGGGCAATCAGGGCATTGAGAATTTCGCCGGGCAAAGCGGTGAAAAAGTCCAGGACGGCTTTCGCCCCGGCGACGATGCCGCGCCAGGCGTCGTCAAGGATCTTGGAAATTTCCCCCATCGCATCGTGAAAATAGCCTGGCATTTTTTGGAAGAACGCGACGACGTCCTTCACGGCGGCGATCACGACCCGCCACCCGGCTTCGAAGTAGTGGAGCGCATCGATCGCCACGGTGGCGAAAAAGTGGACGACGTCGCCGACGATCTCCCGCACTAGCTTGCTGTGCTGGTACAGCTCCACGAGGCCGGCGATGAGCGCCACGACGGCGATCCCGATCAGGACGAACGGGTTCGCGTCCAGGACCAGGTTCAGCACGCCCATGGCGATGGACAGAACCTTGGTCACCGACGCCCAGATGATCCACGCCTGGATCAGCGGGACCAGCACGGGAGACAAGACCTTTAGAACCGTGGTCGCGCCCTGGAGGATCGGAAGCAGAGCACTGAGCAGGGGCAGGAACGGCTTAATGGCCTGCAACGCAAGCTGAGTGAACATGACAACGAGTTGACCGATGACCGGCGCGAGGGGTACTAGGCTCTGCGCGATCTGGGCAAAAACGGGCGAAAGTACCGAAAGGCTCTGAATCAAGGACGGCGCGATCCCGGCGAGCAACTGGACCAGCGGCGCGATGATCGGAACCAGCGCCGTGAACAGTTGCGCGATCAGCGGGAGGATGGCGGCGAGCGCCTGACCGATGACCGGCCCCAGTTTCTCAAAACCCTGATTCAGTACGGGGACGATCGAGTTCATCACCTTGGTGATCTCGGGAATCACCGGCGTAAAGCCCTGAGTCAGGCTCAGACGGATGTTGTCCTTGAGCGTGGCGAACGAACCGCCCAGGGTGGCACTCGCCGCGGCCGCCGACCCGGCGACGCCGGGCATCTTCTCCAGGCCCTTGATGTAGTCCTGGATGCCAGCGCTCGCGGTCAGCGTCCCGGCGTGGATCTGGGCCTGGATCTGCGACAACGTCTGACCGGATCCGGCCGCGAGCACCTGTTGGACGTTCAGGCCCGGGAGGTCCCGGGACAGCTGAGTAACGCTCGCTTGGGTGAGCTTGCCCTTACTCGCGACCTCGTCCAGGGCGTACGCGACGCGGTTCATAGTCTCCGGCGTCCCGCCGGCAAACGTGGTCGCGTCCTCCAGCGCGCCCGTGAACTGAGTCACGTTCTTACTGGTGATGCCGGCGGCGTCCCCGATGGCCAGGAACCGTTGCGCGACCGGCTGAAGATCTTGGAACTGGAACGGGGTCTTGGCCGCCTGTTGCTCCAGTTGATTGACCACGTCCACGCCGGCCTGAGCCGACCCGGTCATGTGCTCAAAGGCAATCTGCGACTTCTGAATGGAGGCCGCGCCCTCAAGACCGAATTTGGTCATCTCGGCGGTGACGCCGGCCAGGGCCACGCCGCCGAGCTTGACCCCCTCCACGAACTTGTCCCCGATGGCGGCGCCGGCCTCAGAGATCCCAGCGGAGGATTCCTCCAGCTCAATCCCCATTTTCTCGGCGACGGCGGCCATCCCGGTTTCCATCGTCGCTTTGAACCGGGCGAGGAAGGATTGCGCTTCCTCTTCGCCGTCCTCTTCGACGGCCGGCCTCATGGCCGCCTTGAACGCGGCGACGAGCTGGGCGGCGGCTTCCTCGCCGAAGGCTTCCAGTTTGAGTCCGAAGGCGGTCCCGAAAGTCTCGGCGCCCTCGGTCGCCGCGACGGTCAGCCCTTCGTCAAGGGTCGTGCCGAACTCTTCGGCGGCCGCCGCGGCGGTGGCCCCCATCTGCTCGTTGAAGATCTTCGACGCCGCTTCGGCGGCGTCGCTGGACGCCTTCTCTACGTTCTTCGTGAGCTCGTCCGGGAACTTCGACGTGTCGGCGACGATCTCAATCAGCGATTGCGCGAGCGGGTCCGAGCCTCCAGACACTCTTGTGCCGCCTTGTCCCCGATGTCCGATATCCGGTCAGTGACAAGAATAGGCGTTGTCATCCTCCGTACAAGGATTCGCCGCCGTCGCCGAAGTAGCCCAGCCACTCGTTCACCATCGACGCCTCAGCGCGCGCCAGCGACGAGTCAGGGGCGCGCGGGCGGTCCTCGTCCGCCTCGGGGCCGGCCAACTGGTGCTCCAGACGCGCGAGATCGCCGGGCGTGTCCCGGGAGGTTTTCAGGCAGTGGTGGACGAACGCGAGCGTCCGGGCCACGGGAGCGGTCCAGGGGTCGAAGCCCTGATAGGCCGCCATCCCGTCCAGGGTGGCCCAGTCGGACACCGCCGTGGCGGCCAGAGAGCACGCCGTGAAGAACGGGTAGCCGGTCAGCGTCTCCACCAGGACGCGCGTCAGGGACAGCGCGGCCGCGGCGTCGAAGCCGTCGCGCCGGTCGCAGATACGCCGGTACAGCTCATGGTCCGGCTGATCGATCATGCAGAACAGGCGCCACCAGTCGCCGGTCCCCAGAGATTCGATGATGCCCGGCGGGTCGGCAAAGTCCGACAGTTCGACCAGGTGGCCGTCCACGTCGGCCTGTGCCGACCGCGCCGGGATCCCCAACACGACCCCTAATCGGCTTCGTCCAGGCGCGCCATCGCGCGATCGAACTCAGCCTCAATCAGCGGCCGCCAGACCTCTGCCAGGGCGTCGATCGCCTTCAAGAGCTCCACGCCGGACACCGGGTCTTCCTCCGGCGGCGTCAGCATCCGGTTCCGGATGTCCTCACGCTCGGCCGGCGTCAGACAAGCGTCCAGGAACAACACCATGGCGTCGGCTTTCTGCTCGCCGCTCGCGCCGGCCTTCCGGGCGGCCGCCATGTGCATCCACACGAAGTCCTTCGGCATCCTCGCGTGGTATGTGACGCCGCCCAGTTCGAACGGGTACTTGTCCGCGAGGTTCTTCGGCTTGGGCGTGGTCACCTTGACCGGCGCGCGGCCGCCGGCCCGGGACCGGCTACCGGTTGCGCTGCGGGGCGGCGGCGTCTTGCCGCGCGTCACCATCGCGCGCGCCCCTTCCTCGCCGCGGCCGCGCCGAGCTCCCGCAGCGGCACCAGGACCACGCCGCCCACGGCGTCGGCGGGCCGGCGGGTGTGGTGGATCGCGTGCGCGAACGCCTCGCCCACGGCGTCGGCGGCGCCGTCCTGGACGGCGTCGGTGACCGTGAGGGACACGGCGTGGAGGAACGCCGCGCCGGCCTGGTCCCACGCGTCCGAGACGTACGGGTTGAGTTCGTCCAGGTCGGGGAGCGCGTGCCCGGTGGGCAGCACCCCGCCCAAGTGCTCGCGCCACGCGTCATAGGCGATGTGGGCGCCGACCCCGAACCGGGGGGCGTCCGGATCGCGGCACACGCCGGTGCGCTGGACGCCGGCTTCCTCGTGGTCCACCTCGGGCCGCGGCTTGGCGACGCAGGGGCCACCCTCGCCGGTCGGCGCCTCGTACGACACGGCCTCGTCGGCGTGCCGGTCCGGGGCGGCGATCACTCGGCGGCCGCCGACGCGGACGAGGCCGGCCACGCGGCGTCCGGGCTCTGGGCCGGGGCCGGGACGGTGCCGCCGGTGGCGTAGTCGGCGTCCGAGGACTGTGCAGGCTCGGGCGTCGCCGGCTCGTCGGCGGGGGCGGCGTCGGCCGGCGGCTCGGAGAGCGTCAGCGTGCCGGTGCCGTCGCACGTGCCGCCCGGGCACGAGGCGGTGGCGTCAGCGGACTGCGACGACGAGCACCCGGTGAGCGCGGCCGGCGCGCCGGTGTCCTCACCGGCCAGCGACGCCGCGGTGATGCACTCCAGGGCCTTGCTGCGGCACCCGTGCGGGAGGGAGGAGACGAGGCCGGCGGCGATGCGCGCTTTGGTGAGCGCTTCGACGCGTTCGGCGGACGCGGCCCATGCGGCGCGGCGTGCGGGGTCCTGGTTGTCCCAGGTCTGGATTCGCTCGCCGTTGAAGGCGGTCCAGTCCACGGCGTCCGCGTACGCCTCGTACGCGACCTGTCCCAGTTCGTGAGTAGATCCGGTCATGTGCGCAGGTTATACCGATTTCAGGCCCCTGGTCCGCCGGTCGGCTTACGGTACGTGATCGGCCACCCCAGCGGCTTAAGCACCTCGCGCAGGGCGTCCGTGAGGAAGGGCCGACCCTTCACGCCCCTGACCCAGAACGCGTACACGGCCTCACCGCCGCGCGGGACCCACCGCAGCGCCGCGCGGTGACCGAGCCGGCCGGTACCGCGCTTGGGGGTGATGGGCATCCCGGACGGACCGTAGATGCCGGTCCCGTTGTGGACGTACAACGCGTACTCCACCGGCGTCCCCACCCGCGTGACGACCAGGTTCCCTTCAACCTGAGTCGTGGAGGTGATCGACGCGCGTAGGCGGCCCTCATCGACGGGGCATCGCCTCTTGGCTTCGTTGCTGACCTTCCGGCCGACGTCGGCCATCGCCTTGACCACCGCGCCGTCCTGACCCCTGAGGAGTCGGGACAGCGCGGCGTCGTTGATCACAACCCGGGCGACGGCCACATATCAACGGTATGTCGGTCCGGGTGCTGATCAGCGTAGGCGGCCGCGCTCACCGTCTACGCCGCGGCGGTGCGTAGCTCCAGCGGGGGCGCGCCGTACGGGGGCGTACGGCGGTGCATCTCGCGCAGGGTCGCGAAGAGCTGACCGGAGACCAGGGACGGGATCGGCGGGAGCGGCGCCGGTTCGGCCAGCGGGGACAGGGGCAACCCCGCGTCGGGCATGGAGGGTGTCACGGGCGGCGCCGGCGTCTGCGTCTGGAATACCGCCGGCGCCGCCCGCAACGCCCCGAACGCCGCGCGCCGCGCCGCCATCAGGCCGGCGGGACACGGACACGGCGTGGCCAGGACGGGCGCCCCCCCGCGCCCGTAGACGGTGCGCATGCCCGAGCCCCAGCACGAGCGGCACGGGATCATGGCTCGTCGTCGTCCGTGTAGGACTCGATCGGCGGCGCCGAGCGCGGGCCCGGGATCACCTGGCGCCCCGTCCAGCCGCCGAGCGTCACGGCGTGGACCAGCGGGACGCCCCACTCCACGTGCGCGCCCATGTCGATGAACACATAGCCGTCCTTGTGGCGGCGCTCGGCCACGATCCCGATCAGCCCGTTCCGGTCGTCCTGGACCACCGCGTGTAAGGGCGGGAGTTCGATATCAGTGCATGGCGGCGTAGTCATGTCTCAAGCGTCCTACCTGCGACGTTTCAGCGGAAGGGCAAAAAATCAGGCAGATAGCGCACGCTGTAAGTAGCCTGATTGTGTGACAATCAAGCCGAACCACGAGATTCGGAGACGGCGGAAGGCCAAGGGCCTGACGCAAGAGGGCCTGGCCGAAGCAATCTGCAATGCCGTGGAGGCCGCCGGCCACCCCCGCCCCCGGGTGGACTATCAGGCAATCGGGCGCGTGGAACGCGGGCTCACCACGTGGCCCAACAAGGCGACGCGCGAGGCGTACGCGTTGATCTTGGACGCCCCGGGCGGTGACGCGGAACTAGGGTTCTACCCCAGACGCGCCGCCAAGACAGACAAGGATGATCCATTGCTCCCCCGTCGTGCATTCCTCGCCGTGGCCGCCACCGTCACGGCCGAAGTCGCGCTGTTTCGCCCGAACGGCGCCACGATCCCGCCCGCTGACCTGCGTACCGAACTGGCCCGGGCCCAGCGCCTCTACCGCGAGGCTCAGTACGCCCAACTCACCGACCTCGTCCCGGCCCTGTTGAACCTCGCGCACAACTCCGACGACCACGCGCTGAAAGTCCAGGTCAACGTCCTGGCGACAGAGCACTTCCTGAAAGTCGGCGACGACTCGTACGCGTACCTCACCGCCGACCGGGCACTGAGGTCCGCCGAGCTCGCCGGCGACCCGATCAGCCACGCCAACGCCGCATGGATGATGTGCGTGATGCTGCGGCACGCCGGCAAGCCCCGGCCCGGGTATGAGATGGCCGAAGCCGCCGCCGAGCGCGTGGCCGCCGACGCCCCGAACAGCCCCCTGGCACTGGCCACCCGAGGTCACCTCTATCTCACGGCCGCCTACACCGCCGGCATGGCCGGCAAGCCGCACGACGCCGCCGCCTACTACCGCGAGGGGCGCGAGCTCGCCTCCCGGTTCCCCAGCGAACAGGCACACGGCCTGTGGTTCTTCGGGCCCGCCCAAGCCGACCACTACGGGATCAGCGTGCACAACAACCTTGCCGACGTCGGCGCCGCCCTGCGCTATGCCGGGCTGGTCAACCCCGGCGCGCTGGCCAGCACCGAACGGCGAGAACGCTACTGGTACGACGTGACCCGCACCCACCTGGCCGCCGGTGACCAGCCGTCGGCGGCCGCGGCGATACGGAGTCTGTGCCTGGTCGCCCCGCAGGCCGCCAACCGTCCCCGCGTCCAGCTGCTCGCCACCGCGGCGGGCCTGAAGACGGCCGGGCTCTGAGGGGCCCCCACCGCGCCGAGCTCGGGGCCGCGCCGCGCCGGCCGCGGCCCGCAGCGCGCGCCGGTTGGGTGACAGGGCCGACCTGTCACCGGTCGGGCGCCGAACCGGCGCCCGGGCGGCCCGGGCCCGGGCTACTGGATCCCGATCCGCTGTACGCCGGTGGCGGTCACCGTGACCACCACGCCGGCGCACCCGCCGAGCGGCCCGAGCGGTAGGGACTGCGTCACCTTCCAGCGCCACCCGGTCAGGACCGAGCCGTATCCGGGCTCGGGACAGCACAGGATCCCGCGCCGGATGTGGGCTTCGTCGTTGATCAGCGCGAGCGCGTCCGCCGTGTAGGTCGCCGGGCTGACCGGGCCGCCGTTCTCATCGCCGAACGCCGGGACGCACCGGTGGACCCCGACGTCAAAGACGAACTGTACGGACTGGTCGCACGAGGTGTCGTCGGCCAGCGCGGTGGACGAGGGGACGGCGTCGATGCGCTGGAACCGGGCCCAAGCCTGGCCGTGCACGCCGCCCACCCCGCCCGGGGAGTCGCACTCGCAGCACCCTTCCATGGACGGCCACTGGATCGCGTGCCGGATCGCGCACGAGCACACCGGCCGGCCCTTGGTGTTGAGTTCCACGCACACGCAGTTGAGAACGGTCGCGATCAAGAGTTCACAACTGGAGATGCCCGGCGGGTCCTGCGCGGGGATCGTCTCGGGGATCGGGCCCGGGTCGGTGGTCGGGGCGAGCTCGGCCAGGACGGTGCGCATCGTGGCGCGGGGTGTGCACGTGGGGGCGTTGTCCTGGCCCCAGGTGTAGCCGTCGGACATGGTTCATGCCTCCCACAGAGTGCGTTGTACGTTCTCGGTCCCGCTCAGCCGTCGCGGCCGGGCCGGGGTGTCCCACCCGGGGCGCGGCCGGCGCTGGCCGACCACCCGCCATCCGGCGCCCCGCAGCGACGCGCCGGACTCGCCGTCCTGCGTGTAGGTGATCAGGCGCCGGTATCCCAGGGCCCGGGCCGCGCGCCAGCACGCGCCGTAGAGCATGGAGTTTCCGTTGGGGACGTCGTCGGCCACGGCCGTGCGCGTCACCTCCAGCGTGTAGCCGTCGGCGAGGTGTCGGGCGACGGGCCGGCCGACGATGGCGACGCCGGCGAGCTCGGCGCCGGCGGCCAGGCCGATGCAGAATTTGTAGCCGATCGGCGGCCGGTGGTGCCGGTGCCAGGCCCGGACGAAGTCGCAGGCGTCGGCGAACGACACCGGGACGATCCCCAGCGGCGCCGCCGGCGCTTGGCTCACGGCGTGATCTCGGGGGTGGGGAAGGTCTGGACGCTGGGGCGCCGGTCGCCGGGGAAGCGGATGTAAGGCGGCCGGACGTTGCCGTACGGGTTCACCGACGCGATCCACTGGTCTACCTCGGGGAGCCCGGTCATGCGCAGTTTGTAGAACAGTTCCGGGTCCAGCGTCATGGTCACGCCGTCGCGGGACACGTTCGTGACGCGGCCGGGTAGCCGGCACTTGCCGGCGGTGCACGCGTTGACGAGCTCCCGGGCCAGGACGGCGGTCATCATCGCGCCGCCGGCCGGGACCGGCTCACCCCACTGATAGCTCACGCCCAGCGTGTCGGGTGAGGTCAGCGGGAGGTCAAGGCGCTGGCAGTAGGGCCACCCCTGGCCGTCGGTCCGGTAGACCGTGGACTTGTTGACGACCCGGTACGCCGACGGGTCCAGCGTGGCGCCGTTCTGCCAAATCGCGGTGATGCTGTCGATCGGGGCGGGGAGCTCAAGCGCCTGGACGTACGTGCACGAACAGTCGTCGGTGCACGAGCCGCACACCAAGTTGATCCACGCGCCATTGATGATCGCGGGATTGAAGTAGCCGCCGCCGAAGCCGTTCCACCACGGCCCCCACCCCATGCCCCAGCCCAGCGACGCGCAGAGCCGGCGGCACGGGCGCACGATGCGCGGGCACGTGCCGAACTTGCGGCCGGTCAGGCGCCACAGCATGCCGGTGGCGGCCTCCACGCACGTGCTCCACAGGTCGGACGGGATGGCGGCGAAGTCCGGGACGCACGAGGTATCGACGGGCCATGTACAGGGGTTCGTCATGGGTTCAACCCTTACTAAGGATTTCATTTCAGATTTGCAATGCAGTGCAGTGCAATCTTGTAATGAAACGTTTTCGGGACGATCACTTCAAGATCCAGAAGAGGGGCGCCGCGCGCGCTGGTCCGGCCCCGAACCGGTGACAGGCCCGGCCTGTCACCGCACCGGCGAGCACGCTCGGCGGCGCCGACGGCCCCGGCGCGCTCGCCGGGGCCGCCCACGGCCCGCTAGTGCGTGGTGAACGTCTGCGTGGCCGGCGTGCTGTTGGCGTAGGTGATCCCGTCACCCACGGCCGTGACGCTGATGGTGTAGCCGGTCGCCGTCGTCAGCCCGGTGACCGTCGCCGCGGTGGCGGTGTTCGGCGGGCCCACGGTCGTGGTGCCGGCCGCCGCGCCGCCGGACGTGACGGTGGTCGCCGCGGTGTACGAGCTCGCGTTGGCGACGGCCGTCCACGAGGCTTGAGCCCCGGTCGCCGTGATGGTGCCGCTCGGCACCGTCAGGCCGGACGGCGACGATAGAGCGATCAGCGCCGCGGTGGTCATCGCCTGCGTACCCGCCGCCGAGTCCGCATAGCTGATGTTGTCGCCCTTGGCCACCACGGACACGGTGTACGTGTTGCCGCCGGCGATCCCGCCGCCGCTGAAGTGCGCCACGTTCGGCGACCCCGGCGTGATGGTGCCGGTGTAGACCGGCGACGTGGTCCCGTTCTTCACCGCCGTGGCGACGTAGGACACGGCGTTCGTGACCGGCGGGAAAGAGACGTTGAAGCTCGTCTGAGTCGGCGCCGGCGTCGTGCTGGACACCGTCGGCGTGGCGAGCTGGGGAAGGGTGCTCATCTGGACCACGGCCGACGGGACGGACGTGATGCGCGTGGAGCCGTCGCCGTCGGCGGTCACCGTCACGTCGTACGTCGTCGCGGCGGTCAGGCCGCTGACGGTGCCCTGGAGCGCCGTCGGCGGGACGGTCGCCGTGAAGACGGGCGTCGTCGTGCCGTGCTGGACGACGGTCATCGTGTAGTTCAGCGCGCTGGGGACCTGGTTCCACGAGGCGGACAGGGTCGTCCCGGTCGCGCTCAGGAACTCCAGGCCGGCCGGGGCGGGCAGCACCGTGGCCGGGACCGGCTGGGCGCCGCACTGGTCCTGAGGCGGCGCCAGCGTGGTGAGGAAGAACACGAGCGGCTGAGTGCCGGCGACCGGCGTCCTCAGCGGACGCGGCGACCAAGGACTCTGAGTCATGTCGTACCGGACCGGCCACGGCCCGACGCCCCATTGGGCGTTGGGCAGGGTGCGGCCGTTCCACACGGTCAGAAGTTCCTTGTTGGAAACGGAGAGGTCTCCGGGCGATCCGCCTTGACAGAAAGGTAACAACAGATAGCCCCACTGCCCGACCTGCGCGCCGGGGGGCGCCTCGCCGGACAGAGAGCAGAGGTTCACGCCGGTGACGTCGGTCCAGAGCTCCACGGCGAACGCGGCGTCGTACGTCTGCGAGGTGTCCATGCGGAACCCGATCGCCGACCCGGCCTCGTCCGTCTCCTGAGCGTAGGTCGGGTTCAGGATGCTGATCAGGTCGGGGTCCTGCGAACACATCGTGATCTTGATGTTCAGCCACTTGATCGAATCAAGGGCCTTATCCGAGATGCACAGCTCACCCCCCGCGTTCTTCACCGTGATCTCGTCGCCGGTGAGGATGTTCGGGCTGATTGCGACTTCCGTGAACGCGCGGGTGACAACCTGCGACTTCGGCCCGACGACGGGGTTACCGCACCCGTCCAGGCGCGTGACGCGCAGGCGGCGCCCGAACGCGTACGACGGGCAATACTGGGGAGGCGCCATCAGACGTCCCGTCCTTCCTTGGACTTGCCGCCCCGGCCGCTCCTGCGGCTCGGGGTCGGCTCACTGGCGGCGGCCGGCTCGTCGTCCGCGTCGGCGGCCGCGTCGGGCGCGATCTCCTCAGCGGTGGCGGGCTCGGCGGCGGTGGGGGCTTCCGTGGCCGGCGCCGGCTCGGCGGCGTCGGTGGTCTCCGGGGCCGTCGGCTCGGCGGCGTCGGTCGCCCGCGCGTCGGCGGGCACGTCGGCCGGCGCCGGGGCCGGGGCGTCGTCGGTGGGGACGTCGGCCGTTGCTTCGACCTGAGCGGCCGTCGCGTCCGGGGCCGGCGCCTCGTCGTCCGGGGTCGCCGGCGCCGTGGGCTCGGCGGCCTGGCCGTCGTCGTCGGCGCCGAGCTCGGGGGAGACGACGGCTTCGGGCGACGCCGGCGGCGCCGCGGCGGCGGCCTCGTCGGCGGGGACGAAGCCCATCGCGCGGGCCAGTCCCTCGGGGACGTCCAGCGACGTGAACGGCGTGTGCGTGCGCAACTCAATGCGCTTGTCCGGATAGTCGGCGTTCAGCGCGAGGTTCAACAGCGCGTCGAAGTCGTCGGCATCCTTGGGCACGATGATTGTCAAGGGATTGTCCTTAGGGCAGGTGGGGAGGGGCCGGCACGCTGCACTGAACGGCGAGAATCGGACAGTCCACTTGGATCATGTACTGACGCTCGGCCAGCACGATGGCCGTGTTCCGCGGCGTCGCGGACGTGCCGGCGAACACCTCGTATGTCTGGACCGGGGAGCGGTAGATCACGATCGGGCCCGTGGCGTACAGCCACGACGTGCCGGCGGCCGCCGGCTTGCCGTCCGGCCCGATGGCCGGATAGCCCGACCCGAAAACCGTCTTGGTCCCGGCCGTCGTGGTCCTGGACTGCGCGCTGGCGCCCGAGGTGGACGTGAGCTGTGTTTGCCAGTTCGCTGCGAACGTCGGCGCCAGGTACCGCGAGGCGTGAATGATGCCCTGCGGCCCCAGTTGCTCGCCCAGCTCCCCTTCCAGCCACCCCAGCGCGTCCACGAACCCCAGGACCGAACCGCCGCCGGGGTCGAGCACCTGGACGCCGCCGGCCACGCCGACGTTCCAGCCGCCCAGGTAGGGGAAGTTCCCGCCCTGGCCCGACATGAGGCAGTACTCCACCTGGCGCTCTTCGGTCCACATCAGGCGCCGTTGCGCGCGCTTGACTTCCTCAGTCAGCCCGAGCTTGTTGCACTGAATCCCGTTGTAGACGGCGAAGCCCCGGGCGTTGCCGTACTGCGGCCCCGGGATGATCTTCGGCATCAGGGACGCATTGATGTTGACCTGCGTCCACGTGATGTTGGTCGGGGGCGGGCCGTCCGTGGTGGACGCGGACGCGTTGTAGACGCCCGGATTCACGTACGTGTACGTCTGCGTCGCGTTCCCGGACCCGTCGGTGGTGACCGTCGCCGGGAGCGGCCGGCCGTCGCCGGGGTTGATCTGGACCGTGGCGGACGGGTGCATTCCGGTGATCGTGAAGGTGACCACCGTCGCCGTCGGCGAGCTTGAACCGAGCGACGACGTCAGCGTTCCGACGCCGGTGTTCGCCGCCGGCGCCCCCGGGTTGACACAGATCGCCCAGTTGTCGGACATCGTGCACGCGTCTTGCTCCCAGACGATTTGCCCGAGGAACGGCCGCTCTTGCTCGATCACGGTCGCCGCGGCGAAAAGCCCGTAGCCCTTGAACTGATAGTTCGGTGGGCTGACCCAGTCCTGTGCTTCGACCACGGCCGGCGCCTTTCAAGTTCAGTGTTTGCCAGGGTTTTGATACAGGGGCCGCGCGGCCGCGACAGAGAATCGCGGCCGCGCGGGAGAGAGGGCTACGCCGCCGGGCAGGTGAGGACCGGCAGGGACGTGGCCGGCGCGATCCACCCGCCGGTGAGACCCGTCGGGCACGTGTCCACCTGGACGAACCGCGGCTCGAAGCACCGGCGCCCCACCAGGACGCCTTCCTCCGAGAACAGCCGCGTGAAGGTGTTCGTCTGGACGTTCGTGCTGTCGTAGATCGCCGACAGGTCGATGACGTCGGCCTGGCCGATGATGTACGTGTCCGGGTGGTAGAGCAGGAAGCCCACCGTCGCCGGGTACGCCAGCATCGGCGTGGTGCCGCCGAAGCCGGCGCCACCGGAGGTTGTCGCAGCGTCCTGCCAATCCCGGACCAGGGTCAGGTTCATGGACCGGTTGGCGAAGTACTCGGCGATCATCTCGTCAGTGACGTTCGCCAGGTCCACGCCCGTGCGCTTGGACAGGTCCGACCGGATCAGCGGCTCGGCCCAGGTCGGCGCGACGCACTCCAGGACCTCGTTCAGGCCCCACCTGTACTTCGCGCGCAGGTCTTCCACCTGGATCTCCAGGGAGCCCAGGATGGACGCGAACGCGCCGGGGCCGTACCCGATGGTGTTCGGGGTGCCGGACACCGGCTGGAAGTGCACCGTCGTGGCGAGGCTCTGCATCTGCGCGAGCTTGAAGGCGTTCACCTGGTGGGCATGAGCCACGAGGCTCTGTTCCACGTAGTACTCCACGAGCTCGGGGTACGCCTGAGCCGTGAGGATTCCACTCCTCAAGCACAGCCCGATGGCGTTCATCCGCTGCTCAGAGAACCCGGGGCACGTGATGTCGTAGCACGTCTTCGTGGTCCCGGCCGCGGCCTGCGATTCCGACTGGTTGAACCCGACATTCCCGTACACAGTCGAGAAATCCGGCGTCTGCGGCCAGCGCAGACCACCGCGCCGGACGATGACCGTCGGGTGGTCCAGAAGACCTTCCATGCTGGCCGTCGGGCACAGCGTATAAATGATCTCTGAGGGCGCACACCATCCGCCGGCCGCGACCAGCGCCGCCGCCCGCTCGTCCCTGATCGAGTCAAGCTGTGCCAGCGTGACGGTCTCTTCCTTGCCGCCGTCCTGCGCGAAGTACTCTTCCGGCAGCGTGCGCCGGATCATCGCGATAGACGCCTCCACGGTCCGGCCGACGCCGGCGCGCTCCAGGCCGCCGATGCGCCGCTGGACCGCCGCGGCCAGGCCGGACAGGTCCCCGAGGTCCACGCCGGTGCTGGACTCGATCGTCCAGAACCCCTCATTCGGCCGGGCGCGCTGGGCCTCGTTCCGGTTGCCCGGGTTGTACGACCGGATCTGCCCGAGCTGGGCGCGCCGGTCGCGCACCACGGCGTTGGAACTGCGACGCCGGCGGCCGTCACCCTCGCCGCCTTCCTCGCCGCCGTCGCCTTCCTCACCCTCGCCGCCGTCGCCGCCGTCGCCACCCTCAGCGGCCGCCGCGCGCTTGGCCTTGGCCCGCTCCAGAGCCTCAGCCGCGCGCTTCGTACGGGCCGCCCGCAGCGTCGCGAGCTCGTCCGTGCGGCGCTCGGCGGCCTGGCGGACGTCGGCCAGGGCCTCGATCGTCTCCACGTCGTCGTCGGACATGTCGTCCCCGAGCGCGAACAGCGCGTCACCGTTCGCCGACGCCTCGTTGATCAGGGTCGCCAGGTCCGCGTCCGGATGAGCGGCCAGGACGTCGGCCATCGCCGAGAACCGGGCCTCTTCCGACTCAGCCCCGTTGCGGGCCTGGATCAGTTCCTCAAGCAGGTTCATTCCGTGTGATCCTTCGGGCGGGGACCCGGGTCGCCGGGTCCGTGGTTCTCGATTTCCGCCCCCCCGTTTGCTGCCTCACACGCGGCGCCTATGGGCTCACCCCCGTGTCGGTCGGTTGTCCCTCGGGCACGTAGTCCACGGCGCCCCCGCTGACGCCGGCTTCGGCGTACGCAAGGATTTGGTCCGCGAACCAGGACACTGAGCCGTCCCGCTTGGTCACGCGCCATTTCAGGGCCACCGTGCCGCTGGTGGACGACGAGGTGGCCCACGAGGCGTGAGACGGACCCGGGGACGTGCTGGACGAGCCACAGCACCCCATGTCAGACCCCCTTTCGAAGGGTTGCCGCGGCGCGCGCCAGACGGTCGCGCCGAGTACCGGAATCGCTGGGCGCGGCCGCCCCCGAGCGGCCGCCGCTGAGGGAGTTCATCGCCGCCGTTGCCCGGGCGTCCCGGACGCGTGCGGCGTCGCCCCGAAGCTCATCGGCGACCAGGGGCGCCATGAGCCGGGCGAACTCGGCGCGGGCCTCGTCCGGGCCCGGGACCTCGTCGTCCACAGGGGCCGGGCAGACGTCGCACGAGCACTGACCGCCGACCGGGGCCGGCTGGATCGCGCCGGCGGCGCACAGCGCGAAGACCTGTTGGCCCTCGTCGGTGCTCCACTTGGTGCGCGGGATCGGGAAGCCGGGCTGGTTCACGCACAGCGCGCCGACGAGCTCCAGCGCGCCGGCCACCTGGCGCCAGTCCCCGGACAGCGGGGCGTGCCGCAGCGTGGCCAGGCCGGCATCGTCCAGGCCGGGCAGCACGGCGCCGGCGAACCAAATCCCGTGCTTGTCCTCACCGACGCGGACCACGGCGGCGGCGCACCCGGTGTCGGCGTAGTGGCGCTGGGCGTCGTGGAGTTTCACCGACGCGCGGGTGTCGGCGTGGTCGGTGCCGAAGTGGAGCGTCCCCACCGGGACGTCCTCACCCTCAGCGGTGCGGACGAGCCCGAGGTGGAAGTACGCGTAACCGCTCTTGGACTTCGGCGGCTTCACGCACTTGCCCGGGATGCCGGTGTGGCACGTGCCCCATGCGGCGATGTGGCCGTACGTGCGTCCCTCGTCGGTGACGATCGTCCCCGTGGGGCCGTCCAGGCGCGGGTCATCGAACCAGGCGACGGGCGGGGCGAACACGCCGGCGGCGGTCAGCGCGGCGAACGTGACCGCGCCGTGGGCCGCCGTCTTCTCATCGTCCTTCCACGGCGCCTTGATCGTGTCGTCCTTGAGCGCTGAGGCGAGGCGGCCGTACAGCCGTTCCACCGCCGAGCGCAGGCCGGCCCGCTCGGCGGACGGGACCTGAAGCGGCGTCCTGGCGCCCTGGAGTGCGCCGGCGACGGCGAACACGCCCTTGGGGATGATGGTCAGCCGGCCGTTCACGATGTCCGCGTATCCGAGCTTGTACGCCGCGGCGGTGGCCGCGTCGGCGCCGGCGTCGCGGTACAGGAACGCCTTTCCGTACTTGGCCGGGTCCAGGGCGCCGTTCGTGCGCGCGTAGTCGGCCACGCGCTTGGCGGCCGCGCCCGAGTCCCATGCGGCGTTGCGGTCCGCCACCGGAAGACCGGTGTCCGGGTGAAGGACGGTGAAGCGCATCGCGCCCCCCTCTCGAATGCTCATGCCGGCGGTGGGGGCGGCCGTGCGCGTCGCTGGCGCCGTGGGCTTCGTGGCCGGCTTCGTCGGTCGGCGCACGGACGTGGCCGGAACGGACAGCGTGCGGCGCCCCTTGTTCTTGCCGTGCTTGCTGGTGTGGGCGTGCCGCTTCCCGGACGGCTTGGCCGGCCCGGTGGACCCCTTGTGCGGGACCGTCTTCCCGAGCGCCACCGCGGCGGCGACGGCGCGGCACTCGCCGCACTCGGGGTCGTCGCAGGCGTACGCGTCCAGCGCGCAGTCCGCGCAGTCCGGTTCACACTGGCCGTCCTGGTTCGCGTGTGCGCCGGCGCCGGCCGCCTGGTCGCCGTCGGCGGCCGCGCCGGTGTGGTTGCCGCAGTATTCGCACTCGGGGTCGTCGCACGGGGCGCCGTACTCCGGGCACATCTCACAGTCGGCGTCCTGGCAGCACGCGAACCGGCCGCCGTACACATGCTCGTGGCCGGTGGCACAGACCACGCAGTTGTCGCAGCACGTGAACGGCCAGGGCGTCGCCGCGGCGACGGTGGCGGGCGGGGCGTGCCACCCGCCGGTCTTGCACGTCGTACAGTCCTGGTCCACGCAGAGCCCGAACACCGTGGACAGGAACGTGGTGCACCGCTCGCAGCGCCGGTCGGTACACATCTGGTACGTCTCGGGGTCGTACGCCGAGTGAGCCCCGATGTCCGAATCGTCCAGCGCCTTGTCCAGCTCGGGGAAGTAGTCGCCGGGCCGTCCTGTCTGGATCTTCGCTTCGGGGAAGGCGGGCTGGTTCACGAGCGTGGCGGACATCAGGCGCCAGTCCGATGCGACGACCCGGCCGCGTTCCTCGTCGCCGTCGGCGGCGGCTTCGAACTCCATGGTGGTGTCGTCCAGGTCCACGGAGATCCAGCCGGCGTTGCCGCTCTTCACCTTGCGCGCGATGCCGGCGGCGCGGGGGTCCTCCATGTCGAACGTGCCGGCGCCGTACAGGTTGCCGTTTTTGACGCCCACGGCCCGGATCAGGCCCACCTGAAACGCGCCGTCGTGGGCCGGGGCCAACGTGTCCTGATACAGGATCGGGACGGGGAGCGGCCGTGTGCGCGGGTCGCCGCCGTCGGGGGCGCTGATCACGCGGCCGTCGGCGGAATCGGTGTCCAGCGGCGCCAGGATGCCCCACCAGTAGCGGCCGTCCGTGCCGTCCGGGGCGGTGTCCCCGGGGGCCTGGACGACCGGCGGGGCGCCGGGCGCGATGGTCGGTGCGCTGCCTGCGAACGTGGCTGTAGAGCCGGTCACGGAGACCCCCAGATCATCCGGGCTGATGGTGGTAGCGGCGTCGGACACCCCGGCTTCGGTGAGGATGTCCTGGAGGTTTTCGTCCGGGCCCTGTTCGCCGTCGTCGCCGGACCAGTCGCCGACGTCGATATAGGCGGACGCCTCTTGCTCGTCCAAGATCAACAGGGCACAGCGGCAGTTGCAGACCTCTGAGGCGGGTCCGTCGGGCGCGGCGGGATAGGCCATCATGTAGCCGCCCACGACGAAGTCCGTCTGGATCGGGACGACTTGCTGGTGGGCCCTGGAGTGGTCCAGCCGGACGCGGGTGTCCATCGTGGCAAACCACTGTTTGAACATCGTCTCGCCGGTGAGCTCGGCGTACGCGCTGGCGCCGTTCCACTGGCCGCCGTTGACGGCGCCCATGGTCTCGGTCCGCGCGATCCGGCGGGCCTCCCATGCGTAGTGATCTACCTGGAGGACCGACCGAAGATTCTTGGTGATGTTGTCGATGGACAGGCCTTCGGCGATGCCGTCGCCGATCACCTCGCGGACGTCGTCGAATACGTCGTTCGGCCACAGGTTCCGGCTCAGCCGGTCGTGGACAATCGCGATGTAGGCCTGACTGTATGGGGCGTCCTGAATGTCCGCCTCGCGGGTCGCCTTGATGAACGCGTCCCCGAACAGTTTCGTGATCTCGGGCAGGACGACCGTGTCAATCATCACTTGCCACGAGCCCAGGTCAGGCCACAGATTCAGGTTGGGCAGGGACTCCCCGGCCGCGCCGGTGCCGGTGGTCACGTCGCCGGCGTCGGCGATCAGGGACAGCGCGTTGGGCCGGCCATAGATCGCCTTGACGGCGCCTTCCAGCCACCGGTCCATCGCGGCCGTGATCTTGCGGGTGAGGTCGCGTTCGGACCGGATGATGTGGGCCGTCGCGCGCAGGCGGGCCGCGGCGAACGGGTCGCCGACGGTGAACGGGGCGGGGATCACGAGCCACCCCCGCGTCCGGCCGGGAGTGCCGGCGTGGCCGGCGGCGTGTTGCGGGACGGCCGGTCCGGGATGGACCGCGTCTTGTCCACGGGCGGCGGGTCGGCGAGCTCGGCGTCTTCGGCGCCGCTGTCGTCGGCCGTGCCGTCGGGCTCGGAGATGACGGCCGGCGTGCGGGTGAGCCGGCCGCTTGCGAGCTCGGGCAGGTTCACGCCGAGTGTGGGCAGGATCAGCGCCGCGGTGGCCGGGTTCGTGGCCAGGTCCCACAGGATGCTCTTCAGCCGCTCGGCGTCGGTCGGGGCGTCGTCCTCACTGAACCCGCACGCGCGGCGCGTGGTCGCGTCGGAGATGAGGCCGCGCGCGTTCAGGGTCAGCGCGTCTTCGCTCTTGTCCGGGCGCTGCGTGAGCTCGGTCGTGTCGAACCAGATCACCGCATTGCACGGCTTTTTCTGGTCCGCCTCGTACGCCGGCCGCATGTAGTTGCACGTGAGCGCCTGGCAGATCACGCCCAGCACTGGCGCAATGCTGAGCTTCACGACATTCTCGTCAATGGCCCAGGCGGACCAATGATTTGTATCACCAATTCCCAGCAGAATTTCCGGCGGCATTGACAAGCCGATGGCGATCTTTTTCAACGTCATATCAGTGAGCTTGGGAACCTGCTCATCAAACGGCGTGGAAAAAGTAATGTGCTTGATCTTGTCCAGGGCTTCGTCCGGCACGCGGACGACAAATGGCACAACTGCACTCGCAGAATTCCGATCATTGATCGGGACCACCATGGAGTTAATCAGGTTGTCCACGAACGGGTCGGAATGCTGGACCTCGTCACCGGGATTCCCCGGCGGCGGCGACACCGAATCGCCGATGAGCAGGATTCCGGCGCCGGCCAGACGCGAGTCCGTGGTGGCGAGAGTGTGGGAGGACAGGGCTTGGAGCCTGGCCAGGTCCCCCAACAGCGCGCGGATGTGCGATTCCGGCGCCCAGTCATAGCGCGCGTCCTGGAAGTGCACACGGACGATCAGAGAATCGTCGTCGCGCAACTCAATCTGAGTCGTCGGCGACGTACGCAGGAAGATCTTTTCACCGCTGATCTTCAACTGGTCCTGTGAGACGGCGGTCCAACGGCGCTCGCCGTTCCTGGCGGGGTCGTCATAGCCGATCACGAAAGTCTCGCCGCCGACCAGAAGGTGAATGAACATCTTCCGGATGAGCTCGGCATGCGCGGTGAAGTCGTCCCCGAGCTCCCTCAGGAGAGACTTAGCGTCCTCATCGTCGGACGGGGTCGGCTCGGCGGCGCCGTTCTCGTCGGGCTCCCCGACGTAGAGTTTCGCGCGCGACCCGGCCAGCGCCAGATAGTTGATCGCGAAATGCAGTTCCCCGCAGGAATCGTAATAGTCATAAGCCGATTTCTGCCATGACCATTTCCCGACGATCGTCCGCAGTTGCTTGCCGGTGACGACTTGCGCGGCGGCGGTGAGCGCCTGGCCGTTCGTGTCCCGGGCGAACTTCCGGTTCGCCGCGCGGAAGTGCCCGTCCGCGCCGGCGTTCCGGCGGATGCGCGCGGGCTCGGGGGCCTTCCGTGCCGTCATCGTCGCCGTGGACGGGGCGGCCGTCTTCGGCCGGCGGCGGCTGAACCAGGCCATGTCAGACCACCGCCACCCGGGCCAGGACACGCCGAGCACCGGCCGCCCGCAGCGGCGGCCGGTGGGTCGGGGTGCGCATGGCCCGCGTCACGACGTCGGCCCCTCAGCCGACCGTGACGCGGAACGAGGTGGACCCGGCCTGGCCGGTGGCGTCCATCGCGGTCAGGGTGTACGTGGTCGTCGTCATCGGCGCTTCCGGCGTCCCGGAGATCACGCCGGTGTCCGCGTTCAGGGACACGCCCGACGGGAGCGAGGGGGAGACGGACCAGGCGTAGCCCGTCCCGTCGTCCGGGTTGGCGTCGGTCACCGACGGCGTCACGGCGGTGATGGCCGCCCCGGAGGACCAGGACTGGTCCGAGATCGGCGCGACGGTGACGCCGCTGTCCACCGCCCACATGAACCCGCACGAGGTGGCGTTGCCGAACCGGTCGGTGACGGTCACGCTGACCGGCGCGGCGTCCTGCGCGACACCGACCACGCCGGACAGGGTCGCCACCTTGCCGCCGTCGGTGTGGAGGTCCACGCCGCCCGGGAGGCCGTCGGCGGTCCACGTGTACGTCGTGACGTTCGGGTCCTGCGAGCGGGCCGACAGGGTCACCGACACCGACTGACCGGCCGTGCTGTGCTGGTCCGGCGGACAGGACAAGGTCGTGGTCTCCGGGTCGCGCTCGATCACGACGGTGGCCGTCTTGCCGTACACGCCGGTCCGCTGGTCCTGGACGCGGACCTGATAGACGCCGGCCTCCAGATAGAGCGCCTTGACCGTCTCCCCGAGCGTGACGTCCTGGTGCGTCAGGGTCCCGGTGCCCCAATAGACGGTGAACGGGCCGCCGCCGGCCGGGCCGGTGACGGTCAGGCTGACCGGGTTCGTGGAGGCGTCCACGGTGAACGCCGGGCCGTGGGTGCACGTGGCCGCCGAGCACACCGTGACGCCGGCCGGGATCTCCTGAGCGCCGGACAGCGGGCACAGGTCGGGGCCGTCGTCGGTGAACTTCAGCGGGCCGGCGTCGGTGCACCACCGGCGGTCCACCACGAACGCGATCGACGCGCCGGCGTTCTCGATACGGATCGCGCCGGCGTTCTCCGGGCCGGCCCAGCACGTGAGCACGCACGCGGCGTTGTTCAGGTCGGTGGTGTCGGCCAGGATGAGGCGGGCCTCATTCTCGGGCTGGATCATGGGCCTGGCGCCTCTCAGCTCACGGTGACGTTGAAGGTGGTCGAACCCTGCGCGCCGGTCCGGTCGGTGGCGGTCAGGGTGTAGGGGGCCTGAGCCGCGGCGGCGGCTGGCGTCCCGGAGATCACGCCGGTGGACGTGTTCAGGGACACGCCCGACGGAAGCGCCGGGCTGATGGACCAGGTGAACGAGGTCAACGTCCCGTCGCTGTCGGTCGCGTGCGGCGTCACGTTCGTGATCGCGACGGCATGGGTCCAGGCCTGCGCCGGGACCGTCGCGACGGTGACCGTGTTCGGGGCGGCCTGGACGCCGGCGTTGAAGGTGGCGTAGCCGCTCCCGGACCGGGTCGTGGCCCGCAGCACGTAGGGCGTGGACGGGCTCGGGCCGTACATCGGGGTCCCGGAGATCACGCCGGTGGACGGGTCGATCACCAGTCCCTCGGGCAACGGCGGTTCCACGGACCACGTCACCGGGTAGCCGGCCGACGGGTTCTGCGACGCGACCGGCGTCGGGCTGACGGTGGCCTGGCCGCGCGCCCAGAACTGGTCCGACGTCCCGGACACGGTCACGGCGACCGTCGGCGAGGTGGCCGTACAGGCGTCCACGGCGCCGGCGGCGACGGTGAACGTCCCCGGCGCGGTCATCGGGCACAGGTCAGAGCCCGAAGCCTGGAACTTCAGCGACCCCTGTCCCGAGCACCACGAGGAGTTGACGACCAGGCTCACGGTCGTGGGGCCGGTGACCGTCTCCACCTCGTCGGCGTGTGGGCCGGCCCAGTTGACCACGTGGCACGCGACGGCCTGGAGGTCCGCGGCGGACGCGAGCGCGATCACGTAGCGGGACGAGCTCGGGATCAGGGACTCGTGGATGGACAGCAGGGACCTCACGGCGTTGTCTCCCGAGTGGTGGTGTGGGCGGTCAGGGACCGGGCACAGCGCCGCACGTGGTAACGGCCCAGGGGCCAGAGTGCGCGCCGCGGCGCCGCGCCCGGCGTCTCGTGGTGGGGGCGCCGGCCGACGCGCAGGACGCACCTCATGACGTCGGCTCCCGGGTGACGAGGTAGGCCGACCCGTGGGACGCGGTGAGCGCGGCATAGAGCCACTGGACCCACGTCTGGGCGGCGCCGTGGGGGGCGATGAGGTACAGGGCGGACACCGCCGCGCCGATCCAGACGGACACGCACCACGGGCACGTCACGAACTCGTACGTGGGGCTCGTCGGCGACGACGGGCCGGACGTGTCCACGCCCGGGACCGCCGGGAGCCGGCGGCGCACGACGAGGGCGGCGGCACGCTGGCGCGCGTCCCGGTTCGCCGCGGCGATCCGGATCCCGATCGCGATCTTGTCCTTGGCCACCAGGCGGGTAAGCCGTGCGGTGGCGCCCATCACCAGGGCCAGGCCCAACCAAGTCACACGGCCACGGTAAAGGTGTGACGTTCGACGTATGACGTTTGAATCGGGGCGATCTACAGGAAAGTACAGTTATCGCGCACTGGCCGTGGCGGGCAGTTCGGCGAACCACCGGTGACAGGACAAACCTGTCAGGTGACCGACGCGCCGCCCCGAGCCGGGCATACGATCCGCCTTATGACTCGTCAGGGCTCTACCGTCGCCGTCGCGCTTCTGGTCGCCGCCGCGGCCGCCGCGTGCTCGTCGTCCACCTCGTCGTCGGCGGCGCGCTCGTCGTCCGGCGCGCCGAGCTCGGCGCCGGCCGCCACGACCGGTGCGGCCGGTCCGCTCACGGCCGCCGTCACCGCGTGCGCGTCCGCCGCCGACGGGGACCGGGTGGACTTCACCGTCACGAACACGGGCAGTGCGGCCGCCGACGCGACCGTGTTCCCGACCATCAACGGGGCGCCGGTGCTCCAGCTCCACAAGGCGGACCCGTCTCAGCCGGACTTCGGCACGCAGGGGATCCACCTGGACCCGGGCGCGACGTTCAAGGGCTGGGCCCAGACCTCCACCGCCTCGTCGTCGCCGAAGTGCGACGTTCAGGCCCGGGTGTACGGGTCCTGACCTGCGGCGCGCGCTGGCCGCCGCAGGCCTGGACGGGCCCTACTTCGTGGTGAAGCGGCGCACCTCGTGGCCGCAGGGGTCGAACCGGTAGGGGTCCGTCACGCGGCCGGCGAGTCGCAGCATGGCCGGCGTGTGCCACCACGCGCCGTGTCCGGTGAGCTCCAGGACGCGGGTCGTGACCGTCACGGCGGTAACCGGCTCGTCGCACTCCAGGCAGCGGACGTCGTCGCCGTCGTTGAAGTGCAGCGTCACCCGGTTGGGACTGACCGCCTCCAGCGCGCGGGCATACGACCGGTGGATGCCGGCGGGGATCTCCAGGACGAACGACTCACGCGGCGGCGGCGCGGGCGGTTCCAGCCGCCACGGTTCGTCCGGGTAGGTCAGGCCACGCAGGAAGAGCGGGAGCGCGTCGGGGTCCATCATCGCCCCAGCGTACGACCGGCAGAGCCCTGACCTGCGGCCCGAGGTCCGCGCCGCAGGCCTTGACGCAACGTATCCTCACAGCGCGTAGTCAGAACAACGACAAACTGTGAGGAAGTGCCGACGATGAGCCGAGCGAACGAGAACATGGACAGCGCCGTACACGACGCCGCTCAGGGCGTGCTGTTCCAGCTCAAAGCGTCCCTGTCCCAAGCCGCCGGCAACATCAGCCGGCTGAAGTTCGACGGTGACAGCGAGCTCGCCAAGCACCTGAAGCAGGCCGCCGAACTGGTCACCATGGCCGCCGGCGAAGCGCAAGAGGCGCTGGCCGGCGTCCAGGCCATGAGCCCGGGCGAGTTCAGCGCCCTGCGTCCCGTCGTCGGCTGACCGGCCCGGACCACGCCGTGAGGCGGATCAGAGTGGTGGCGCTGTCCGACCCCGCCAAGGACCAGGTACGGGCCGCCGTCCTGGTCACCGCCTACGACCTCGTGACCGTGCGCGACGTCGCCGAGCGGCTGGGCGACCGGTGCGGCGCCGACGAGGCGACGGCCGCCGCGCTGAAGCGGTGCGCTGAGAACGCCGGCGCCGCGGCCGCCGTCCTGAGCGACGTCGGGGACATGCTGGCGGTGATGCCCGCGCAGGACTTCCGCGCCGCGCGGCCGCGCTGGTGGCGGCTGGGGCGCCCGGGCGCCCCCGTGGAGCCGGACGGCCAGGACGAGCCGGCGGACGAGCCCGGGCCCGAAGCCGAGCCGGGACCTGAGCGGCCGCTGTTCCTCATGGAAGAGATGTAGACCCCGCAGACGTGGAAAGGCCGGCGCCGAGATGAGCGCCGGCCGGGGCAATCCAGGGTGGGTCTTCACCACGGATGCTATCGGCGACGGTCACACGCCGGCGTCGGGCGACGCGGGGCGGCGCGCGCCGCTTCACCGGATCCGGTGAGGCGCGCCGTACCGTGATGGCCATGGGACGAGCGACCAGGAAGCGCAAGACCACGCCGCGGCCGGAACGGACTCAGGAGACGACGGCCGGCCCGCCGCACACCTCAGCCCTGATGGTCAACAGATCACGCGCGGCCCGGCGCGCGCGCGTGGCCCCGGGCGACCGTAAGCCGGGCATGGGGTTGTGGGACATCGGAGACATGATCATGCAACGGGTGGCCGGGCGATGAGGCGCCTGATCCGGTTCCTGTTCGCCGCCGCGGCGGTGGCGTTCGGGCTCGTCGCGCCGGTCGGCCCGTCGTGGTCCTGAGCGGCCGGGCGTGACCGGTCGGCTACCCTGGAGGTCTCCTGTTCTCAGCGGGGCGGGAGGGCTGTCAGGAAACGCATGTGCACACGAACGGCCGCCAGGGCGCACGACGCCCCGGCGGCCGTTCGGTTTCCCGCTACTGCCCGGGCCGGATGATCCGGCGCCCGTGGATGGACGTGGTGTCCGTCGGGTTCCGCTGAACCTCGCGGCGGTCCACGTTCGCCGGCGGCGGCGTGGCGCCGGGCCCGGTCGCCGGGGGCAACATCAGGTCGTACACGAGCCACACGGACGCGTCCACGCGCCCGGGCGACTCCCGGCCGGCCTGGACGCTGGCCCACTCGTCTTCGAACTCCGGCATGTACGAGCCCAGGACCACGCGCCCCTCAATGATCTGTTGGGCCACCGGCTCGGCGCGCACGAGCTTGGGCCCCATCTCACGGGCGCGTCTCTTCGCCAGGCGCGGGCACGGCCGCGAGTAGGGGTTGCCCGGCGTCCAGGACCCGACCTTGCCGACCGGGCGCCCCTCCACTTGGTGCTCTTCCTCCCACTCTCGGGCCAGGGAGTCCCACGCGGTCCGGATCAGGGCCAGACCCATACGTGCGCCGAAGTCGGTTTCCACGACGAACCGGTGGGCGTTCGTGCGGGCGGCGAGCTCGCAGGCGACGCGCGGCCACTTCTCCACGCTCATCACGGCCGTCTCGTCGTCGGTGATGACCACGCGGCCGTCCTCTGCCAGGTAGCCGCCGATGATGCCGGCGGTGTCCTTGCCGCCGCCGGACGGGTCCACCGCCACGGCGACGGCGACCGGTCGCGGCCGGTTCGTCAGGACGCGCCGCTCGGCCAGGACTTCGGCGGTGATCAGCGCGCCTTCCCGCGGCTTGGGGTCGCACTGGTACATGGCGCCCCAGTCCTGTGCGGACACGGTGGAGCGCGCCCCGTTCCAGTGCTCGGCCAGGGCTTCGGTGTCGCCGTCGGGAATCAGGGGATGGGGCAGCGGCTCCCCGACGGCGCGGCCCAGCGGGTCTTGTTCGCTGGTGGCAAACGCCGGCATCTTCAGCACGTGCCACCGGCCGCCGGTCGCCCGGTCGCCTTCCCGCTTGACCACGCGGCCGCCGATATCGTCCGGGTGCCACAGGGTCATGATCAGGATCATGGGGGCGCGCGGCGCAAGGCGCGTGACCAGGGAAGAGGACCAGAACTTGTCCACGTCCTCACGGACGCGAACGGACTCGGCATCCTTGCGGCCCTTGATCAAGTCGTCCCCGATGACGACGTTCGCGCCGAAGCCGGTAGCGCCGCCGTCCACGCCGAAACAGCGCATGCCGCCGCCGGTGGTCAGGTACCAGTTCTCTGCGGCCGCCGAGCCCGCGCGTAGCTTGAGCCCGAACCGGTGGCCGTGCTCGCGCACGAGCTCCCGCACGGCCTTCCCCCGGTCGATCGCCAGGGACGCGGCGTACGAGGCCACCATGATCCGGTGTGTGGGGTTGTGGATCAGCCACCAGAACGAGCCCCAGACGGCGGCCGTCGTGCTCTTCCCGGACTGCGGCGGGAGCGTAATCAGGATCCTGTTTTCCTCGCCGGACGCGCACTTCATGACCGCGCCCGAGATGAGGTCGGCGTGAGCCCGGCGGCCGTAGGTCCGGTCAAACCGTGTGGCCAGGGCCACCGGGCTACGCATGGCGATCAGGTCCCGAGCACGCTCCAGCTTGGGATCAGCGCGCCGGCTCACCCGGCCGGACCGGTCGCGCGGTTCAGGTCTTCGGGGGCCGACAGAAGCGCCAGTAGCGCTTCCTCGTCGGTGCCGGCGAACTGTTCCCCGTTGGCGAACCGGCGCCCGATGTCCGCCAAGAGCGTACCGAGCTCGGCGCGGCGCTCTCCCTCGCTCATCTGGGCCAGCGGCCGGAACCCGCCCATGGCGTCGCCGGTCCCGAGCGCGATGCGCTGGTCAGGCTCCCCGAGCGCGACGCGGAACAGCGTGGACGCGGCGGTGGTCCACTTGGCCACCTCGCCGGGGGTCATCTCGTCCAGTTTGTCGTCTGTCATACGAGACAGGTAGCGGGCCGTCCAGTGGAAGTACCCCGTTGCCACCGCGAGTTGTTGGCGGGACAGGCGGACACGCTGGGCCCTGATCTCGATTTGGACCGCCTGGTCCTCTGCGGCGTCGTATGCCGCTGCCCGGGCTTTCCATTGCCACCCACTTGCTAACTTATAGAAATACGCGGTTGACTTGTTGACCTTTTCTGACAGTTTCTTGACCTTTCGGCCCGGGCCCATCTCGCAGAACTGCTTGAAGTAGGCATATGCCTTGACCGGTTCGCCCGGGAACCGGTCGAAAAGGTCAGGTCCGAGCTCTTCGTCATCGTCCGTGGGGTCGTTTCCGGTCCCGAGATACGTCCCAGCACCGGGATATGTCGCCTTGATCATGCTCATCGGTCAGCGCGTCCGTCCGTTTCCGAGGGTCAGTCAGGAGAGTTGCCCGAGTTCGGGCACGATCCGGCGCACCGTGTGGGCGAGCGCCATCGGGGGTTTGTGGCCGTCCAGGATCGCGGCAAGCCACCCGGTCGCCGCGGCGTGGCCGGCGACCGTGGCGGCGCGCGCCGAGCTCCCGGCAAGCCACCGGCCGCCGTCGGGATCCGGTGCGCGGCCGGCCAGGCGCGCGGCCGCGACGGCGGGTGAGCACTCCAGGTAGAACACGCGCACCCGGTACCCGGCCGCGTCGGCGGCGGTGAACCACGACCGTGAGGCCAGGCGGTCACCCTCGCCCAGGATCAGCGGATACGGACACGAGGCGATCCACTCCGCTGCCCGCTCGATCACCGCGCGCCGGTCGGCCAGCACGTCGGTTCCGACGCCGGCCGCGCCGAGCTCGGCGCCGACGATGCGGCCGCCGACCGAGAGCACGTCGTGGGGGAGCCGGGAGGACTCCACGCGCTCGCGCTCGCACGAGCCGGTGAGCTCGGCCATGAGCGTGCTCTTACCGGCGCCGGGGATCCCGACGAGGTACACCAGCGCCGGCGTCACGGCACGGTGTCCTTGGACGTCGGGGCGGGGGGCGGTGCGATGAGCTTCAGCCCGTCGCCGCCGGCGGCCGTGCTGAGGTGGTCGGGCCAGCGCCGGATCAGCTTGTCCCGCGTCTCGCGCTCCAGGGTCGCGCCGCGGAAGCGGTCCTGGCGGCCGCCGGGGTGGGGGCCGGCGACGTAGCGGGGCATGAGCCACCCGCAGCGGGCCACGCGGCCGCGGCGGGAGATGTGGGCGGCGGTCAGGTCCCAGTCCTCGTACAGCGGTAGCGACTCATCGAACCGCAGGCCCCGGCCGGCCCACCCGGCGGTGTTCGGCCACATGGCGAACAGCCGCGAGGGGATGTACGCGCTCTCGACTTCGTGGCGTCCGCTCTTCGACCCGGCGGGCATGCACCCGACCAGGAACGCGCCGGTGGCCTCGTGGGCGTGGCGCCACGCCGCGGTGTAGTCGGCGAACGTCGCCGGCGTCGGCTTGCGGCGTCCCTCGGGGACGGCGTACAGGCCGTCCAGATCATCGTCCGTCTGGACGCACACGCACCCGGTGGTGAACGCGTCGTCCATGGCGTAGTTCCGCGCGGCCGCCAGCGGGTACGTGCTGGTGTCCGGGGCGCCGAGCACGCGGTACGCCCCGGCGCCCAGGTATGCGCCGGTTTGCTCGGGAGGCGTGACGAACACGGTGTCCCACCCGAACACGTCCATGATCGCCCCGACGCGTTCCGGGCGCCCCGCCGACAGGCAGTACACCCGGAACCGCGCCTCAGACGAGGCGGACGGCGCCGGCCGCTGGGCCGGGATCGTCACCGCGCCGGCGTTCATGGGGCGGCCGCCGACGCGGCGGCGGGGAGCTCGGCGCCGTCGCCGTCGGCCTCGTCGTGCTGGTCCTCGTCGTCCCCGTCGTCGTCGGGCTCGGCGCCGTCGTCCTGGTCCTGGTCGTCGTCCACCGCGGCGGCGCGCGCCGCCGTGCACTCCAGGCACGCGCAGGCCTCGCCGTGGTCCGCGCAGTTGTCGCACGGGCACGGCTCGGGGTGCGGGGCGCCGCTGTCCAACGCGAGCTCCAGGTACCGCACGGCGGCGTAGGCGATGCGGCCGGTCGGGTAGCCGCCGGGCATGCGCTTTCGGCATGAGGCGAGCGCCCGGGCCAGGTCGGACGCCTCAGCGGCGGGCAGGACGATGACCGTTTCTTTCATCCCGGTGAGGCGTGGTGCGCTCTTGGTCCGGGTGGATTCCGGCTCGTCCTCTTCCTCGCCGTCGTCGGCGATGGCCTGGCGCGGGATCAGCGCCGGCGGCTCGTCGTCGGGGAAGGTCGGGACTTCGGCCTGGCCGTACTCGGCCAACAGCGCTTCCACGTCGTCCAGGTCATAGCCGGTGCCGCTGAGCCCGTAGTCCTCGTGGCCCAGGTCTTGAAGGGTCTGGAGGAGATCAAAGGTTGCCTGACCGTCCTCGTGGCCCTTCCGGTTGGACCGGTTGTGCACGGCCATCATGCGCAGGGCGTTGAAGTCGGACACGTCCACGACGATGGCGGCGATGTCCGTCAGGCCCTTGGCCTTACGCACCTTCCACGTGTGGTTGCCCGTGATGATGTTGCCGCTGGACTTCTGGACGGTGATCGGGTCGAAGAACCCGAGCTCGTCCATGCTCTCGGCGATCGTGTCCACGTCGCCGACGTTGTTGTTCATGGGGTGGGGCTGGACTGAGTCGATCGGGACCATGACCACGGCCAGGTCTTCGGCTCGGACCCGATCGTCCCCGGCCGGCATGGTCAACGTGCTACCGGCGTCGGATTCCGGAGAGTTTGTATCGAAATGGTCTGTCATAACCTGATCGTACGGTGCGCGCCAGCCGATGATCCGCCAGCGACATATCAGACGACCCGTGCCCGAAAGGTCCGGCCGGCCGCCCCGGTCTGCGGATGGGGCGACCGGCCGGCGGGCCGACGTCAGGCGCTCGTCGTCGGCGGTCCAGCCGCCACACCCGCGCCGGCCGACGGTGGGGCCGACTCCTCAGCGGCCGCCATGGCGAAGCCGGGGACGGCCCGGGACAGGGCCGCGATCACCTGGCCCAGCGTCTCGTTCACCGTCGCCAGGGCCTTGGCGTTCTGGATCCCGAGGTACAGCGCGGCGCACGCGCGCATGTCGGTGTACGCCGTCGTCATCCCGAACGATGCCGAGCCGCCCGGGGTGAAGTTCGCTTTGATCACGGCGCCGAGTCCCGGGAACAGGCTCTCGAAGTATCCGGGGGCGTCGGCGGGGAAGCCCACGGGCGTGGCGGTGTCCATGTCGTCACCTTTCAGAAGCGCGTTGACCTGCGCACGGACGGCGTTCATGTCCCAGAACGCCGGGTCGAACTTGCCCGGCGGCGGGTTGTACTCCTTGTGACCGACGACGCGACTCCCGTCCACGCCCAGCGCACGGCAGATAGCCGCGCACAGTCGCGGGTACGTCGCGCGCTGGGCCGGCGTCCAGTCATCGAGCGTGCCGACGGATTCGGCTTCGATGCCGACGCTGTACCAGTTCCCGAGGTCGCGCGGGAGCCACGACCACACGCCGGTCCCGGCGTGCCAGGCCACGCCGGCGGACACCACGTACACGGTGCCGTCCCGGCCCAGCGCGTAGTTACACAGCGGCCCGGTGAGGTCCGGGCGGCCGTTGATCAGGGCTGGAAGGGCCGGCATGTTCCCATGGCCGCCGTCGCCGGTGTGGTGCATCATCACGCCGCGGACTTCACGGAAGTCCCCGTGTCCGCGCTGGCGCCACCCGTCGGTCTCGACAACGTCAAGACCGGCGGCCCGGGCGACGTCGGCAAGCCACTGAAGCCGCCCGGACGTCGAAACGCTCATGGTTCGATCATGCACGGGGTGTCGGTCGGATCGGGGAACGCTACTCCACCGGAGTGATGATCAATTCTGCGAACAGGTCCATCCGGCGGGCGGCCGCGTCCAGCCGTCGCAGCACGGTCCCGACGTCGCGGCCCACGGCGCTGGCGGTGGCCAGTTGCGTGCGGGCCGCGTCCAGCCGCAACAGGGCGTCCGTGAGCTCGCCGCGCACGGCGTTCCGCTGGTACAGGACTGCGGTCAGGTCCCCGAGATAGACGCGCTGGCGGCGAATGTCGTCGGTCATGGCGTCCCGCAGGGCGGCGATGTCCCGACGGACGGCCGCGAGCGCCGCCGGGTCCCAGCACCCGAGGTCGGGGCCGTCGCCGGCGCGCGCCGGCGGGACGCAGGACTCAGCCACGGGGGGAGTGACCGGCCGCGTTCAGTTGGGACTTGGCGGCCTGAAGATCTTCGCGAGCTTCCTGAATCAGGCCCATCACGTCGCCGAGCCTGGAGGCGGCGCGGTCCGTGTAGCCGTGGACCGCCCAGAACGGGGACGGCCCCATGTGCTTCCAGGGCAGCGCTCCACGCTGGTCCTTGGGCCGCGCCGCACGCTGGGGCCGGTAGCCGCCGGCGTGCATCGCGCTAACGACGTCTTTCATGGTGGCTTCAACCCGGGCGATGTCTTCACGCAGGCGGGTGGCTTCCGCCTGCGTGATCGGGGCACCGGCGATGTCGTCGGAGTCCGGTCGGCTAGTCAAGGTCGGGGCTCACCGTCACGTGGTCCCACCACAGGCCCACCGCGGCGCGGACGTTCAGCATGACGTCATGGCCGGTCCACGTGCCGGCCGCCAGCTGCATCCGGATTTCGTGGATTCCCTCGTGAGTCAGGGACCCGGCCAGGAACCGGGACCCGGCCCGGACCATGTCGCAGGTCCCACGGAAGGCGTCGAAGCCCTCCAGGCCGGCGGTGGCCTCGTCTTGGAACGCGAGGTGTCGCCAGACCTGGCCGGGCATCGTGCCGTCTACGCGCAGGTACGGCGCGAGGTAGGCCCACACCTCGGACGGCGGGCACGTGGCCGTGTACTCGCGGCCGCCGACGACGACCACCATCGCCGGCGCCGCCTCGCGGTCCTCGTCGGTCACGGTGTACGTGGCCGTCGCCGGCGCGACGGTCGCGGCGCCGTGGTGGTCCCGGTTGTGAGGGTTGCGGCTCTCGGGGGTCATGCGGGCATTGTCGCGCCCGGGTCTGACACGTGTCGAACCGCTATCGCCCCATCAGCACCCGCCGATGCCGGGAGCGGCGCCGACGGGTCGTGCCGGTCGCGTCGGCGGTGGGTGTAGACGACCCATTCCACGGCGGCGTCCAGCACCTCGGGCGTCGGGGCGTCGGGGAGCGGGATCCAGCACGAGGCGGGGTCGGCGTTCTGCGCTGAGCAGTAGCCCCACTGGCGCGTCTCGTCATAGGTGATCTTGTGATAGCCGAGCGGGGATTCCGCCGGGATCACGATCTCCAGGCCGGCCGGGACACGGATGTCCGGGTCGGCGGACGGCGTCACGGTCACTTCAAACGTGCTGACGTCGGCGTACGGCGCCAGTCGGCGGCTCAGTTCGTCACCGATCATGGCGGCGTGGTGGCCCAGGGGGGCGCCGGCGGGGGCGGGCACCAGTTGTCCGGGGATCTCGATCGGGTCGGCGGCGTGGCTCATCGGTGCGGTGTCTCCTGTTCGCTACGGCGCGCGCCGGGGATGGCCCGGGTCGCGGCGGCTCGGTTGAGGTAGGTCGCCACCTGGCGGCCGTACCGGTTCGTGTCGGTCACCTTGATCACGTCGAACGGGTCGCTGGCGCTGACGAACGCGACGCGGCGGCCGGGCGGTCCGTCGTCGGTGTATTCCTCCGGGGCGGTGTCGTGCTGCCAGCCGCCCGCGCGCGGGTCGAAAGCGAAGACGTGGACCAGGTGTACCGGGCCGTCGGGGTGGCGGGCGGCGAGGGAGATCCACGCCGCCCGTTCCTCGGGGTCGGTCAGGTGGACGTGCGTCGCCATCCTGATGTCTGCGGGGTCCCGGCCGTAGTGCTTGATCAGCCTCATGCGGGCGGACAGCAACAGCCGGCCCGACGGCCACGCGGCCGCCGCGGCAACGAACTCCGGGGCCAGTCCGGGTTGTGACGACGGCTGGGCAAACTTCGGCGTTCTCACGATGCCGGTCCCGTCGCGTGGCCGCCGGTCCACTTGCCGGCGAACGGGTCCCACGTCAGGCCCGGCGCCGGCTCGTCGTCGGCGTGGAAGAGGTTCCGGTCCAGCGGCATGCGGTACCGGTTCTCGATCGCGTCTTGGATGATGTGCGCCACGATCGCGTTCAGCGCCTCGTCGTTGTCCTGGCAGTCGGGGAACGCCTGGAAGGGGTGGGTACGGCCCGGGCCGCGCTGGTGGCAGCACGCCCAGCCGAGCCCGGCGTCATAGCGGATGCGGTGGTATCCGTAGCCGTGGCCGTTGATCTCATAGTCCACGCCCATGGCCCCCACCGTGCCGCTGTACTCGATCGAGTCGCACGGGGGCACGCTCGGCAACGCCGCCGACAGGTGGTGATACTGGACGGCGGTCATCCGGAGCAGTAGGCGCGTGGCCAGGATCACGCGCAGGCGTCGCACCTCGCCGGCTTTCTCCACCGCGTCGCCGTGGAAGCCGATCATGTGGCCGGGACCCCCCTCCACATCCTCACCGGGTCGAATCGGCTGGTGGTGCTCTTATACATCGTGCCCTTGTCTTCACCGGGGCGGAAGTCGGGGATTCCGAGGTCGGGCAGGTAGCGCGGAACCACGGCCAGGCCGGTGATCGAGTACAACAGCCGGTTGTGTCCCTGCCAGTCCGGGACCTCCAGGACGGCGCCCCGCACGCGGGGGAACATCAGATAGCGCCAGACCAGGTCATTGGCCGGGGCGAAGAGCTCCACCGCGTAGTCCCCGGGCCCCATCCGGCCGGCGCGCGCCGTGGCCATGGTGCGGAACCCGAGCCGGACCGGGGAGAGCCGGACGCCGGCGCTCCAGGACAGGTCCAGGCCGTCGCCGGGGTCGTCGGCGGCCACCTGGAGCGAGAACGCTCCACGGCCGACGAGGGGGGCTCCCCACGGGATGCCGTCGCGGTCCAGCGGGTGAATCCGGGCGTAGTACTCGCCGAGCTCTTCGGGGTCGGCGGTGCACCCGTTCACTTGTGACCCCGCTTGCACCACCACGTGCCGCACAGGAAGGCGGCGACGGCGAATGCTGCGGTCCCTACGGCCCACCCCCACACGCCCCCGGTGGATGGCGCGTTCATGCTGCGGCTCCCGTCGTGGTCGCGGCGGTGGCGAACTCTGAATAGCTCATTCGTGGTCTCCGAAGAGGTGTAGTACGAGCGTCTGGGGAAGTTCGCCGCTGGCGCTTGCGGGTGGCGCTTGCGGCTTGTGGTCGGGCTCGTCGGCGGGCGGCGAGCGGTTCGTGGCGGCGTCGCGGGATTGCCGTTCCAGTTCTTGTACGCGGCGCTCCAGGACACGCAGCGCCGCGGCGGTGCATCCGAGTCCGGCGGCGACCAACAGCGCCAGGACGATGGTCACCAGTGGGGCCGGGCGTCCTGGACGCAGGCCAGGACGGGGGCGGCGCCCTGGCGGGACTCGGCGGCGGTCACCGTGGCGGCCGGGCGTCGGTGGTGCGTGGCGAGGTGAACAGCGCGGCGCGGTCCGGCTGGGCGCTCCCGAGGTTCGGGCGCGTGGCCCGGCGCACACCGTCAGCGATGCGTTCCAGCGCGGCGGCTGATCGGCGCGCACACAAGCCGTTCCACACCAGAAACAGGATGATGACGGCGGCTAACGCGGCGGCGGTCCAACGGTCGGTGGTGGTCATGGTTCCTCATTCCGGTTCTGCGGGGTCTGGGCAGTACCTTGAAGATCGCGTCTCCAGGGAGCCCCGGGGAAACGATGGCGTCCGGGCGCGCGACCGGCGGGCCGGCGCGCGCCGGGTTATGAGGCCCGGCGGCGTGTGGCCGGGTCGGGGTCCGTGTCTGTAGCTCCACATCAGTATGTTGTCACTCTCCGGTGATTTCTGTCGTTTTCTCCACCATGGGGCAGTCTTTGAGCAGACAGTCCCCACCCATGGTGGCCGGGAAGACCATGAGGTCCATGTGGCACGCCACACACCATCCGCGCCAGACCTGTTGCCCTTCCGGGTTCCGGCGAACCGCCGTGTGGCCGCGCCGCGCGGCTTCCTTGACGGCGATCTCCACGGCTTCCTCGTGCGACATGCCCTGATAGCCGCCCCGGCGGCGCTGGAGGCCGCTCAGGGTGTCCGGGTCGGGGATGGGGACGGCTTGGCGTGTGAGGTCGGCGACGCGGCCGGGGTCGCCGTAGGGCATCCGGCCGGCGATCAGAGGCGCCTCACCCTCGGGGAGGGTGGCATAGAAGGATTCGACGGCCCGGAGCATCCGGCCCAGTTCCGGGGCCGTGATCGCCTGCATGCCGCCGGTCCAATGGACGTCGAACAGCGCGGTGTCGTCGTGCTCGTACGCCACCGCGGCGGCGACCGTCAGCGCCGCGGCGTGGCCGTTGCCCATGGCTCCACGGTCGGACAGGATCCAGACGGTGATCCCCACGTTCTGACCGATTGCGGTGGTCCGTTTGCCGTCGGGGTGCGGGAAGACGTGGAGCCCGGTCGCTGGCCGGTCAAGCTCGGGGACGAATTCGGCCAGGTAGTCGGTGAAGACGGCGCCTTCCATCCGCCACGGATCCGGGTCGTGGCCGTGGATGTAGGGACGCAGTCCGGTGACGAGCTCGTTCATGCCGTGGGGGTCTCCTGTGTTCGGGTCAGCGCGGTACGTCGCAGCGTCAGGGGGGTGAGCCGGTCCGTCTGGTGTTTCGCGTCGCGGCCGGGGTCGATGCCGGCCAGGATCGCGACCTCTTCCAGCGTGTACGAGAGCCACTGACGCCCCATCGGGCGCCGGCCGGTCACCGACAACAGCGGGCCCCAGTTCACGGCCCCCCATGCGGCTTTCGCCTGGTCGGCCCAGATGTAGGACGCGAACCCGCGCCCGTTGATCAACATCTGGTTGATACAGCCGACGGCGCGCGGGGACAGTGCTTGCACGGCCGGCGGACTGTCGGCTGAGGCGCGGGTGGAGATCGCGGGGATTCCGGTCGCGGTGTGGGTGAGGTCCAGGACGCGGGCGGCGTAGACCTGGCACGGCCGCCACGCGTGGTCCAGCCCGAGCGCCAGGACGGTGGCCACGGTCACCACGTCCTTGAACCGCATCGCCTTGAGCGCCGGCGGCTCGTCACCGCTTATCAACGCCCACAGCGCCCGTTCCTCGTCCGGCCGCAGGGTCCGCCGGCTCACGGTGTCTTTCTCGGGCCGGACCAGCGCCGCGGCGGGGTTCTCGGCGATCTCGGCCCGCTGGTGGGCGAACACGTAGAACGAGGACACGGCCGACAGGAACCGGGCGCGGCTGGACTTGGCGTAGCCGGCCGACCCCTTCCCGGGCGACCGTGGGTGCGGCGTGACGCCCCGTAGATACAGGTCATAGGCTCTGACCTGCGACGATTTGGCCGTGGCGGGGTTGATCGCGTGTTCGTGGCACCAGCGGAAGTACCGCGCCAAGTCCGCCCGGTAGGCCGTTCGGGTTCGGTCCGAGCGCCCCCCGGCGAGCCATGCGGCCGCCAGGTTCGCCACCGGTAGAAAGTGGTTGCTGCCAGGTTCCCGGTCGTCGCTCAGTTCCGCCAGTTCGTTGAGTTCGGCTCCCAAGATCTTGATCCGCCCCGCTCGCGCCCCGTCTCGCGCGGCGCCGGCGTCGGGAGTTCTTCGCAGGCGAGCGCTCGGCAGATTCGTGACCGTCGCATCCCGCTCCTCACGGTTCATGTGGGGGAGCCTAGCGCGAAATGGGAATAATCTGATCCTCCGCATTCCACACACCACGGAGTGTCACGATTGCCAGTGATCGGACAACCCCAGCACCGAAGACCGGGCCAAGATCATCCGTGTGTGTCAGGCGCCGTGCTCGTGGGCTTCCCACAGCGTCACGACGGTCAGGCGCCCGGCCGGCGACGTCGCGAGCTCCCGCAGGAACGCCCGGACCGCCTCGTGGGCGTCGGCGGCCGCCACCTGGTGCCGACGTGTCGCGCCGCCGCGGTTCAGGTGGTCGTCGTCGGCGGTCAGCCGGCGTAGGCCGCGCCGGTCGAACAGGGCATCGGCGGCGGCCACGCGCGCGGCGGGCAGCGACAGACTCAGCGCTTCGAAGAGCTCGGGGTGGCCGGCGACGTACGACGGGTCGGGACGCGCCGGCGCGTCGGCCGTCATCCGGTGCCGTAGCCGCCGAGCTTGTACCCCTGGATCCCGAGCTCCCCGAGCGTCTGGGGCCAGTCGGTGAACCGGATCGCCCGGTCATCGACATAGGCCACCGCCGGGAGTTTCCGGCTGGTGACCAGCAAGACCCCTTGCTTGTTCCAGAACTTCCGCCAGCGCGGATGCCAGGTCACGCACTCGATTCCGTGGCCGCTGCGGCGCTCAATCCAGCGGGCCACCTGGCGCGGGTTGCGGGTGGTGTGGACGAACACCGCGTGATGGCGCATGAGGCCGTACAGCGCCGCCAGGGCGCCGGGGTTCCAATCGCCGTAGATCGTGCCGTCGGCCCACCCGCGTTTGTAGTCGTGTAGGACCCCGTCGAAGTCCACGGCCAGGGTCTTGGGGGGCTTCGTGGGCTGGGGCCGCTCTCGTCGCTGACGCATCCGACCATGTTCCCGGACAGCGCACGGAACGCCCGGGCGCCGAGCCGGGGCCGCCGCGGCGCGGCTACGCTCACCGACATGGACACCACGACGATGGGCCTTGACGAGCGCCTGGCGGCGTTCAACGAACTGGACGCGCTGACGGAACAGGCGGCTGAGGCGCTGGCCGCCGTGCTGGCAAGCCCCGTGCTGAGCGAGCACCGGCGGCCGCCGTTGCACGAGGCGTGGCAACTGATGGAGATGGACTCCACGTGCGGGGACTGCGGGGAAGGGCGCTGCCACTGGGGCGGCGCGACGAAAGACGAGTCGATCGCCGCGGCGAAAGCCGGCCAGGACTACGTCCACCCGCACGAAGGCCGCTGCGGGTGCGCGCGACACGATGCGAGCGTGCGCGGCCGCGAGCGCCGGTTCAGGGTCTCGGCGGCGCTCGCCGGCACCGGTGAGGCCGGGGACGCGCCTCGTGGGTAGGGCAAGCCGCAAGCGGAAGAGCACACCGGGCGGCCGCGTGCCGCTCGGGAACACGATCGCGCGTGATCCGGTGTTCCGGCGGATCGTGTACGCGTGGGACCAGTTGGAGGAAGCGGCCGGCCACGTCATCGCGATGGCGGCTGAGATTCCGGACTTTGGACCGTACGGAACGGACGAGCTTCCGGCGGCGGTGTCGGCACTGGAGGCGTCCCGGACGGACCTCGCCGGCGGCGGGGCGGAAGTCGCGCTGGACAAGCTGGCCGACGGCGCACGGTGGGTGTCCCGGGCGTTCACGCTCACCCCCGGCGGGGCGATTCAGGCCGGGATCGGCGAGGCGGGGTTGGCGCTCGTCGGGGCCGTGCTGATGCTGCGGGGCGCCCTGATGGACTTGGACATGGCGAAAGCGGCCGCTGTGTAGCAGGGTCCGGATTCCCCGGTTTTCCTGCGGACGGCTCGGGAGCGGCGTACCGTCGTCATCAGGTCGAATCCCCGTCGGCGGGGGTGAAACCCGGCGTCTTGGCTGCGGCCGTGTTCGGAGACGTCTCTTACCCGGTGTGCGGGTGTGGCTCTGTGAAGAGCGCCGTTCCAGAACCGGTCTTGTGTGCCATGGGACCCGCCGAACGGTTCTACCCGGGATCCGGGTTGTGTGCCCCGTCGGGGGCCGGTGCCATCGTGCGGCGCCGGCCCCTGAGGCGTATCAGGGGGCTTGGATACATCGGAACGAGAATCGGCGATAGCGGGCATCCATACCGGAAAGCCCATGTGAGCCGAACGGGTGACAAGTAGGGTTTTCGCATGGCTCTGACACCCGAAGAACAGGAACGGGCGGACGCACTCGCGGCGGCCGTGCAACAGCACGACGAGGACGAGGCGGCGGTGGCGGCGTTCCACGCGGCACGCGCCGCCGCGGGGTTGCCCCCGGTAGAGGAGGAAAAGTCCTGACCATCGCCGGTGTACGAGGCCGGCGCGCGTGGATCGGCGCGCGCCGGCCGGATCATTCCGAGCGGGGCGAAGTGTGACGCCTCGGGGCGCCGGTCAGGTCTGGACCACCTGAGCGAGTCGCGCGGCGGCCGCGCGCCGGCGCGCGCCGGTCAGGCCTTCCGAGCCGGGCGCCTCGTCGGCGTAGAACGGATACCGCCCGTCGTCAGGGCCGCAGGCCTCCACGATGATGGTCAGCGAGTTGCCGCCGTGCTGGTGGGCTCCCTCGTCGGCGAGACACACCATGTGGCTGTGATCGACGAGGTCGAAGCCGCGACGTACGACGCGGAACGTTCCCTCGATCACGTCATCGTCGCTAGTCCCCCGGTAGTACGGCCGGTCGGTGAGTTGGACGAGGTCGCCGACGGCCGGCGGCGTGGCGGTCCGGAGAGCGTGTCCGTTGCCCGGCGTACCGATCCTGATCTGGCGGTACTCGTACATCTGGCGGGCGGGCTCGGGGGGCGGCATCCGGTCCAGTTCCTCGGTGGTGACGGTGATCACTTCTGGCACGGTCGGCGGCGGGGTGTACGGCGTGCGCAGGTAGAACTTGCACCGGTAGGGGTGGACGGGGACCGGGACGCTGACGCCGTGGCGGTGGGCCTGGCCGGGCAGCGTGAGCATCTTCGACATGGAACCGGCGGCGAGCTCCAGGCCGTGAGGGAGTCCCACGGTCAGTCTGAGGCTCAGCGTGCCGGACCAGTCGGCGCGGCCGGTGAGGTCGGCCAGGACGCCCAGGACGGTGAGCGCCGTCCCGTGGTCCAGTTCGACTTCGTGGGTGGCGGCGTAGTCGTCCACGATCTTGAGCGTGGCCATCGGGGTGCGGGATCCGGGGGCTTCGGTCATCGGGCCAGCGTAGGCAGGGGCCGGCGCTGCGGCGGGGAGCTCGGCGCGCGCCTAGGGCCGTTTCACCCTCAGCCCGGAGTCCAGAAGCCGGGCGATGGTGGTCAGGGCCCTGAGGAATTCCAGTTCCTCGCCGCTCAGGCCCCGGGCGCCGGCGCACTCTTGCAGCGCGCCGGCGTGTGCGCCCACCTCGCGGCGTAGAAACAGGTTGTCCGGCGGCGCTTCGATGGTGCGGCCGCCGTCGATGATGACGTGTACGGGGTCGTATTCGGCCTCGTGGAAGACGGGGTGTTCGTCCAGGCCGTACAGCGCGCCGCCGGCGCCGCGCCATCCGACGTGATGCATCCGGTAGACCATGCCCTGATTGCTGCGGACGGTCAGGGGCGCCCCGAGCTCGGGGACATGGGGCCGGGTGTCCGGCGGGGCGTCGGGGTGGGGCGGGTCGCCGGTCAAGGCTGGGCGACGAACTTCACCGGGCGGAACCGGATGCCGACGCCGGGGAAAGATGGGCCGGTGATGCCCTCGGGGTGGTGGGCGCACAGTCCGATGATGCGCCAGTCCTCTGCGATCGTCACGAACGATCCGGGGTCTTCGCCGCGGCGGGTGACCAGTGCGACGCTGTCCAGTTCCACGCCGCAGGTGACCGTTTCGCCGGCGACGAGCCGGGCGGACAGGTCGGGGTGGTTGGCGAAGCCTTCGGCGTGGAGCTCGTCGCCGACGATCCATGCCCGGGTGACGAGGCCGGCGACTTCGGCGCCAACGTGGCCGCTGGCCATCGGGTCGGTGAGGTAGGTCAGCGGTAGCGGGAGTTCCCGGGTGCGAGGCTCGGCGCCGTCGGCGGGGGTGGCGATGCGGGGGCCGGCGTCGCTGTCCATGTCCAGGCGCGCGATGCATCCGGTCCAGCCGGCCCAGTCGCCGGCGTTGACGTCCTGGTCCTGGTCCTGGTCGTGGTCGTGGTCGGGGGTGGCGACGCTGTTCACGGGTGGGTCTCCTCAGGGGCGTGAGCCGGGGCGTCTTCGCAGTGTAGGCGGCCGGCTACCGCCGCGGCGGCGCGCGCCGGTTGGGTGACAGGTCGGTCCTGTCGCCTGTCGCGTGCCGAACGCGGCGGGGAGCTGGGCGACGCCGCTAGGGCCAGCGCAGCGCCACGGACGAGCCCAACAGGCGCGTGACGGTGGTCAGCGCGCCCAAGAGTTCGTTCTCATCGGCGGTCAGGGGCCGGAGACTGGCCCAGCCGGCGAGCGCTTCGGCGTGGACGCCGGCTTCCCCGAGTAGGTACCGGTGGTCCAGGGGGCGACAGGCGATCGGGTCGGCGTCGGCGGTGGCGTACAGCGGCCGGTACGATCCGCGCTCGTACTCGCGGGGGTTCTCGTTCAGGGCGTACAGCGCGCCGGTGGCTCCCTGCCATGCGACTTGCGTCAGGCGGAACTGTGTTCCCTCGCCGCTGCGGACGAAGAATGCTTCCACACCCTCGGACATCGGGCAGTACGGGCGGCGGTCCGGCGGGGTGGGCCTCGTCGCCGCGGTGGTGGCGTTGCTCATGGCGGGAAGTGTAGGGGCGGCCCGCGCCGCGACGATGGACGCGGGAAGTGGTGCGCGGGCCGCCCGGGTGTTCGGTCAGTCCTCGTCGGTACGCCTTTCGGGGCGGGACGTAGCGTCTAGTCGAAGACGGGGCCCGGCGATCCTTCGTAGTCCCAGTCCCCGTCCGCCGGGTCGTAGCCGTTCCAGTCGATCGGGTCGCCGCCGGCGTCGAAGTCGTCGTAGTCGCTCCACAGGTCACCGGCCCGGGTGGACGGCCGGCGCGCGGCCGGGGGCCGGCCGCTGGCGATGGCCTGTGCCTCGCGGAACAGGCGCGTGGTCTCGGGCTGACGCGCGCAGTACGCCGCCAGGGTCTCGCCGGGGAACGGCGAGAGCCGGGGGTACTTCACTGGCGGGATCGGGCTCACCGTGAGGCACGGTTCCCGGTGGGACCCGCGCCGCTGGATCTCCTCATAGCGCATGCCCGGATCAAGTAGTGAATGTCGGCTCGGGCAGTCGCGGCCCCCGCAGTGGGAGAAGTTCAGGCCGTTGTCGTCTTCCATCGGTGGGTCCCCCTGGTGGGTGCGTTGTGGCAGCGGCACCGACAGAAGCGGGTGCGCCCCAGTAGCGGAGTGAAGCCGCCCTGGCATCCGTGCTCGGCGTCGCCCCGGTCGTGGAGCCCGAGCCGGCACCGAATGGACACGCTGTAGTCAACGGTGATCCTCATGCGGCCATGCTGCCCCGGGCGGCCGGCGCGTGCCGGTCACCACGACCGTTCCGCGTCGCCGTCGGGGTCGTCGGGGTCGCGGCCGGTGATGGTGTACTCCATGCCCTTGATCTGAGCGAGGCTGATTTGGGACATCAGCCGGCCGGCTCGGGCGCTACGCCACCAGCCGATCCCGAGGAACGCGGAGATCACGCCAAGGATGATGATCCAGACGGTGTCACTCAATGCTCTGCGTCCCTTCCTGGCGCGACTCGGGGACGGCGTACCGCCGGGCCCTGTCGCTGGTTCGGGGATTCAGCGTAGCGACGGCGCGCGCCGGGCGTATGAGGGGCCTGCGAGATTGGTACCGTCGGGGCACGGGACCGGGCACAAGCCGGGGGAACGCTGGGCGTCGAAGAGTGCAGGGTCGGGAGTAATTCGGGTAATGCCGCGCTGGAGCCGGGCCACGGAGACGAACTCGCGCCGGAGTCCGGTCCCGTATCAGACCAGTGGCGGGAGGGGAAGCACCATGGCGGAACTGAGGCTCATCGGTGAGCCGGACGAGGTCCGGGCCATCCTGGCGGCGATCGGCACCGTGGTACACACGGCCGACTTGCGGACGAGGTCGGCCAGGGATCCGGGGCTTGTCCGGGTGTACTGCCACACGGCGCCGCTGACCGCACCGGGCCCGG